>Ga0302252_1000743_pt1 | contig 24494 bp, 21 predicted proteins | sample AAG_RA_Leu_MG_FD_193511 | JGI IMG/M metagenome (GOLD analysis project Ga0302252, IMG submission 193511) | Enriched activated sludge microbial communities from anaerobic digester in WTTP, New Holstein, Wisconsin, United States - AAG_RA_Leu | ecosystem: Engineered > Bioreactor > Anaerobic >...
CTTTTCCGGCCCCTCGCCCGAGCCAGGGCATTGCGGCGAATATCTCCGACGGCGAATTTACCGCCGCCACGCCCGTTTCCTTCGATCCTTTTTCCACCCCCGTCTACCAAATAATGCCAGAAATCAACCCCGGCTGAACACCGCAGAAAGGGAAGGCGGGGCCTGGCCGGATTGTCTCCGTTTTTGCGAATGCAGCCCGTTTCAGGCCTTTTTCCGGCCGGGTGTTCACGCTACCCGCAATAACCTGTCCACCGGAGCCGGGCATGGGAAAAAGGAGGCGAAAATGAACCCGGATTACCAGGGGGGAGTGTATCTCCCCCATTCCCGGTGTCTCGCCATATGCCCCCCCATACCAGGTGTCTCTCCGTCAATGATCCACAGATGTGACCCACAGCCGGAGATAGAAATATCTTCAGTATTATCCAACAGTATTGAAGTTACGAGCAGGAACAAACCCATGATCTCCATTGTTCTTGGCACCCGCCCCGAAATTATCAAGATGGCGCCGGTCATCCGCGCCTGCCGGAACGCCGGCGCGGAGTTCACGATACTGCACACCGGCCAGCACTATTCCTACGAGATGGACCGGGTCTTTTTCCGGGACCTCGAACTCCCCGAGCCCGGTCATAATCTCGATGTCGGGTCCGGCAGCCACGCGGAACAGACCGGCAAAATCATGGCCGGTGTTGAAGCGGTCTGGCTGAAAGAGACCCCGGACATCGTCCTTGTCCAGGGCGATACTAACACGGTCCTTGCCGGCGCGCTCGCGGCTGCCAAACTCCACATCCCGGTCGGCCATGTCGAGGCCGGGCTGCGGAGTTTTGACCGTCGTATGCCGGAAGAGATCAACCGGGTCGTTGCAGATCATATCTCCGATCTCCTCTTTGCACCGACCGGATTATCCCGGGATAACCTGCTGCAGGAAGGGATTGATGCCAAAAAGATCCATGTCACCGGCAATACCGTTGTCGATGCCGTGTTCCAGAACCGTTCGATAGCACAAAAGCGCTCCACGGTCCTGAAGGAGATGGACCTGTCCCCGGGTAAGTACTTCCTAGCAACCGCCCACCGCGCAGAGAATGTTGACGTGCACGAGCGGCTCGCCGGCATCATGGCCGCCCTGTCATCGCTCTCGAAAAAATATTCTGTCCCGGTCATCTTCCCGATGCACCCCCGGACCCAGAAGATGCTCCGGGACTTCAGTCTCCCTTCTGATGGCATCACCATCACACAACCAATCGGGTACCTGGACTTCCTTGAACTGGAGGCGCATGCATCGCTGGTACTCACGGATTCCGGCGGCCTCCAGGAAGAGGCGTGTATCCTGAATGTCCCCTGCGTCACGCTCCGCGAGAACACCGAGCGGCCGGAGACGGTTGATGTCGGGGCGAATGTTCTTGCGGGGACGGAGCCGGACCGGATTGTTACCGCAGCTGACCGGATGATAACGCAGCGGAAGAAGTGGAAAAACCCGTACGGTGACGGGAGTGCCGGGGAGAAGATTGTGAGGATTTGCCAGGCCTCACTCACGTCATAGGTTTTTCACGTCTTATACCGGCATGAATACGTCCTGTCTTTGATCCCATACGTGCCTGAATGGCCCTGCATTCCAACCAGGCTTTCCCTTGAAATTTTGAATCGAAAACAGTTCCGGTGCTCCTGTTGTTTTTTTATGATATCTGTTACCACTCCGGAGGAACACTCCTGAACCGGCCTCAATCCGGTTTCCCCTTTCCGCAGATCGCCCTTACGGGTCTGGCTGAAGACAACTCGCAGCGGGGAGTCTTCCCCATTACCACAATCTTCAGCCATCAGGAGTGACCCCAATCGGTTCATGTGCGGTTAAAAAAACCGGACCGGGTGGTGATTACCCGGATATATCCCCCACGAAAAATTTTAATAAACCATACAAGATAGTATACAAGCACCTTACCTGGTTTTTGTAAGGCCAGCAAAAGATGGTTCTTGCATGGTTACCAAAGACAGCGTTTCCGAAACGGTTGAAAAACCCCGAGACCATGTCAGGTATTTACCCGGGACAAATATCCCTACCATTGTCCAGATATCCGAGCCCATGAAGGGTGTTTTTGCTGTCATTCCCGCATACAAGGAAGAACTTGTTATCGGCACACTGGTACTGAAAGCAAAACAAATTGTCGAGAAAGTCATTGTAGTTGACGATGGCTCACAGGACCGGACCGCGGAGGTCGCGGCCTATGCCGGCGCAGAAGTCATCCGCCTGAACCACAACACCGGCAAAGCGTATGCACTCCTCCTCGGCCTTCGGGCTGCGCGGGATATGGGATGCAAAGTCGCCGTAACCTTTGATGGCGACGGGCAGCACAAGACGCGGGAGATCCCGGCTGTTGTAAGACCTGCACTGGAAGGAAAAGCAGATCTGGTCATCGGCTCGAGGTTCCTTGACCAGGCAAACAATGTCCCGGCATACCGCCGCATGGGCCAGAAGACACTCGATGTATTTACCCAGATCGGTTCAGGGCACAAATGCACCGATACCCAGTCAGGATTCCGGGCGTTTTCAAGAAAAGCACTCGACAATCTCGATTTCACCTCTTCCGGATATAATGTCGAATCGGATATGATTGCGCATTTTGCTGAAAGAGGGCTAGTCATGGCGGAGGTTCCCATCTCGGTTCGTTATGAGGTCCCGAACAAGCATAAGATGAATCCGGTGGCTCACGGGCTTTCTGTGCTGGCCGGGATCATCAACCTGATCAGTTACCGGCGGCCGCTGATTGCGTTTGGTGTGCCGGGGTTTGTGATGATTGTTGCCGGATTGATTTTAGAAATTTGGGTCTTCGCCGAGATGTATGCAACAAACACATTCCATTATATCCTTGCAATTGGGAGTGCATTTATTTTGATTTTAGGGATGCTCCTCATAATTGCCGGGTTGATTCTCAACGCTCTGGTATTAATTCTTAAAGAAGAAAAAAAATAAATGCAGTTCAATTCCTCTCGTAACGTCAGAGAGGGGACACATCATGCATATTGTAATTCCTGCAATTATCGATATTCAAAAAGCTGCACCCAACAGACTGCACCAGTTTATAAAACACCTGTCCAAAACCCACGAAATCACGGTTGTCTGTATCAATGATCACTGGAAAGCTGAACAGGTTGATACATCAATTCATTATCAGGATTTTCGCTCAGTTTTATCCAAAGTAAATATTATCCACATCACGGACCGAAGAATCAGTCCCATCCTTCAGGAGCTTTTTTCCCCCTTTTTTCTCAGAGGCTTGAAGAACGACGATTTTGATGCAATATTCAATTATAACACCCTTGTATCAGGACGGGTTCTGGCAAAAAAATTTCACATCCCAATGGTATATGACATCGCCGATGATCTTCCGGCAATGATTCAAAATTCACCTCAGATCCCGGGATTATTGAAACGCGCCGGGGGATGGTTCGGGGAACGTTGTGTTCAAAAAACAATTGCATCGGCCACATTGATAACCGGCATTTCGAAAAAATTTCAGGATATTTATACGATTCCCGAAAAAAAATACTCAGTAATCCCAAATGGTGTCAATACAGACCTGTTTAACAAGGTTCCAAGTTCCTTAAAATCGGATATGGGACTGACCGATAAGATAGTTCTTGGGTACGTGGGTGTGTTGCGTGAATGGGTTGATCTCGAACCCGTTTATCATGCTCTCAATGAACTGGATAATGTTGTCCTGATCGTTGTCGGGAAAGAAGGTTTTTACGAAGATAACCAGATAAAAGTCAGGAACCTGGGGATAGAAGAGAAAGTCATATTCACCGGCCATGTTCCCTATGACAGAGTTCCTGAATATATCGCAGCAATGGATCTGTGCCTGATCCCCTTTGAGAAGAGCAATCCAATATCTCAGAATGCTGTACCACTGAAATTGTTCGAATACATGGCATGCGAGAAACCGGTCATATCAACCCGGCTTGATGGCGTGAGAGATATCGTCGGTGAAAAAATATTTTATGCCGATACCGCGAATGAATATAAAAGTCTTCTAAACATATTCAACAAGAACGATCCGGGTTTCCAAAACCGGATGAAACAAAATCGCGAATTTGTTGAGATGACATACACATGGGATAAAATAGGACAATCCCTTGAACGCGTGTTACAGGAAGCATTATGAAGATTTATCTGTTAAATGCCCCGTTTAAAGAAAATTTTGTACGGTGTGGTCGCTGGCAGGGTGTTGCAGCCCGGGGCGGGACATTATATTACCCAATCTGGCTCTCTTACGCTACCGGCCTTCTTGAAAAGGAAGGGCACATCGTTCGACTTGTCGATGCTGTGGCATGGAAATGGAATGAACATCAGGTGTATGACGATGTTAAAAAATTCCAGCCGGAGCTTGTTGTCGTTGACACGAATTTTTCAAGTGTCTCTCATGATGTTGGTATTGCCAATACCATAAAATCAAAAACCGGGGCAAAAATTGTTATTGTCGGCCCCCCTGCATCCCAGTTCACGGAAGAGATCCTGAAGCAGGGTGCGGACATTGTTGCGAGATTTGAATATGATTTAACCTTGCGTGAATTAGCATCAAAGGAAATAACGAAATCAGATCTTGCAATGGTTGCAGGAATATCCTACCAGATAAACGGAGAAATTTTCCATAACACCCCACGGGAAGTCTCCACCCAGAACGATCTTGATGAAATTCCGTTTGTATCAGCCGTGTATAAAAAGCACCTTCATTTCGAAGATTATTTCCTGAACCATGCGTTCTACCCCATGGTCCAAATCATCACGAGCCGGGGCTGCCCTAACCAGTGCACGTTCTGTTCCTGGCCGGAAACCCTCACCGGCAGGAAATACCGGATGCGGAGTGTCGACAACATCGTTGCCGAATTCGAATATATCGCCCGTGAGCTGCCGGAAGTCAAAGAGATCTTTATCGAGGACGATTGTTTCACCATCAATAAACCCCACGTGATGGAGTTCTGTAAAAAGATCCGCGAGAAAGGGATAAAGGCAAACTGGGGATGCCAGGCACGTGCAACTCTGGATTATGAAACCATGGTAGCGATGAAACAGGCCGGGTGCCGTCTGCTGGATATTGGCTATGAATCTGGCAGTGATGAAATCCTGAAAAATATCAAGAAAGGTGTCACGGTCAGTCAGCTTAGGGAATTTACAAAAAACGCAAAGAAAGCAAAACTGAAAATTCTGGCAGATTTTGTTATCGGATTCCCCGGGGAAAATCAGGACACTATCAATCAGACCAAGCAATTAATCAAGGAAATTAAGCCTGATATTCTTCAGGTCGCAATGGCAACCCCGATGCCCGGAACAGAATTCTACAAATTTGTTCGGGAAAACAATTACATCCTGATTGATAATCTCAGCAAATCACTTGATGAGAGAGGGATTCAGAAATGTATTATTTCATATCCGGAACTGACAACAGAGGATATTGAAAGTACGGTCAATAAAATAATCAAGGATTATTATCTGAATGTACGTTATATTCCAATTGCGTTGAAAGGCGTATTCTCCCGCCATGCGATTAATGAGATGAAATGTTTGACAAGATCAACAAGTAATTTCCTTGGGGTCATGAGGAAAAAATAATGAGGAATATCCACATCTAGTTTCTGAAAATTTATAGGGTGATTGTAAAATATCAGCCCCCAAAAATAAAATGCGATTCCCGCGGATTTTAATATGGTCATCCGCATTCAACCACCTGCCCGCCACGCGACCAGATGAGGTGCCACGGTGGGCGGGAACTTTTGTAAGGAGATGAGAGGGGAGAAGATCCCCCCTACAACCTCGAATCTCAGTGGAAAAATCCATAATTGACCAAAAAGGGAATTTTTTGACCGGATTCCCATCGATTTAGGGGCTCATTATCGATAATCATCATGAATTATTTTGAAGAAGAATCAGTACGTTGAATAATTTCTTCCATTAAATGCTCCATTCTTTTTTCATCGAGATCGGCAGGAATTATTGCTGAATAAAACGTGTCACATCCGTTCAGAAGTCTTTTTATCGCTTGTCTGATGAGAGAAATCTCAGGATAAATAAAATTTTCATGTGCATAGGAGTAAGCCATTAAGGCTCCCCATACATGGTTTGAAACCCAAAATTCAGCGATCGTATTGTAAATTAACATCTCGATTGCTTTCTCTTTTTCAATTCTCATAACTTTTAAATGATTCGTTTTACTTTTTATCAGAAATATTACCGTTTTTACTGAATCTTTCTCCCAAATTTTCAATTCGCATTTTCCATTTCTTGATGAAAGCAGACACCGAATTTTTTCTGAAATCTGATTGAATTCCGAGAGATTATTCTTTTTATTTAACAAATATGTAAACAAGTGAAGATTTTTTGGAAATGAGTAGACCATTTCATCATTAATAATCAATTTATCATCGGCTATGAATGAGAAATTATATTTATTAATTAACTCTGTCAGCAGGGGTGTTTTGTACGAACCACTTCTTCCGGCAAGAAGAATTGCCCCATTAGGGTTAGATGCAGCTCCTGAATGCATCAATAAATACCCTTTCTTGAGCAATACAAATTCAATAAGGGGTTCGACGATGAATAATTGTGGGAGATAATTCGGAATCAATCTGTCTTTCAGGCTTTTTTTGATCCATCGGAAGTAAATTTTTATATCGTTTTCATCGAGACCGGTTATCGTTACTTTATAACTCGACCTTCCATATTTTTTTTGAAACGTGATTACATTTTTTCCAATATGATATTCACGGAAAACAGTATCCGGAGTGTAAAGTTTTTCTTCGGTTTCATTCATAATGAGAGTTATTGTCGGAGATTCAAATTCCTCCGTTTCAAAATATAGAAACGGTTCGTCAATTTTTTTGAAATCAAAGAATGATTCTTCTAGGACCAGTTTCATAGTTAGGATCCCATGGATATTATAATAACGGATTTTCGACATGGTCAGACCCAGATTTTTTCTTTCAACCAATTACTAATTTGATCATATTTTCCATCGGGATAGTGAATGAGATAGGTATCAAAATTTTCAGGAAGATTTGCCAATAATTTCGCATGGTAATTTTTAACATATTCTATCAATGGATTGTTCGGATAAAGGAAGGAGTAATTCATAATCATATCATAAATGAAACGATCTTCATACTGCTGATTTTTCGTAAGATAATGCGAGAGGAGTTTTTTATTGCTCTTTTCAATTTCGAAGTGATCACTCAGTTGAATAATAATTATCGTTGTCAAAAGAGTTTTCTTACCTAAAAATTTTTTATCGAATAGTTCTCTGTAGCTAAAAGAAATTGGCATCCCGACGTAATTCAAAGATAATATTCTTAAAAAATTGTTTAGCTGAATCAACAATTTCGTTTTTAACCTGATATAAGGATAAATATATTTGTAATTTCCGGAAGATATTCCCAGACATTCCGGAAATTCATAGACAAAACCATTCTTTATGTATATTCTGTCATCACCGAGGATTTCACATCCTTGACTAATTGAAGACAGTGTAAAAGATGTCTTTCCAGCTCCACCAGGACCTGAAATTAATATGCCCTTTTCGTTTTTTGTTATAGCAGCTGTATGCATATTTGAAAAATTTTTCTGATTTAATTTAATATTCACAAGAAAATCAATAAGAAGTTGATGAATAACCCTATTTGCAAAAAAATTCGGATCAATATTGACATACATCGATCCATCGGGAAGAAAATTGATCTGAAATGAGAATTTCGCGACTTTGTATTTTTTTTCCGAATAAATGAATGTTTCACTACAAAGAAACTTATCATTTTCAACCACAAGACCCTCTTTCGGTTTTGAAAATGCCCCTAAATCGATAATTAAGTCGTATTGTTCAAACTTTTTTTCAGTTTCAAAATATTCATAATCCTTCTCGAACAGACTAAAATTTCTTGAGAAATACCCACGTCTGTCGATTACTTTGATTTTCAGTTCATCATATAAGAGAAAATTTCTTTGAAACACAGATAATACTGGGAGGGGATATTAGATATTTCTAATGGGATTTTGAGACTATTTTTTTATCCTCAATCGAATCACGATATAAATCAACGATATCGTCAACAATCTTTTCCCAGTTTAATTTTTCCTTAATCAGGAATTTCGCATTCTCTGAAAAACGATCTCTTACATTTTTATTTTGAGTGATCTTCAGTATGCTTTCACTAATTTCCTTCTCATCAAATCGGGTTGAAAAACCGATTTTATCATTAATCCATTCAAGAAAATCTCCTCCATCTGTAGTAACGATGGGAAGTCCAAAATAGCAGGATTCAAGAAACGTGATTGGCAAGCCGTAGAATCTCGGAGTAACGAATACGTCGGAATCAACATATGCCTGGAATTTTTCCTCTTCAGTGAGATATCCCGTAATTATTACATGATCAGTAAGCCCGAGTTGATAAATCAGTTTATTAATTGTACTCAGATAATGATCATCTTTCCCAGCAAGGATAACCAAATAATTATCATTCGTTATTAGAATTTTGTGCAACGAGAGTATTAATTTATCAAGACCTTTACTCTCATGGATCCTGCCTGTGTACAAAACTATATTCTCAGAATCTGGAATATTCCAATGCTTTCGAAAGTAACCTTTCTTGATTTCTCTGTCATAATTTGCAATGTCAATTCCGTTTGGAATTATTTCAATTTTAATACGGTTTTTCGTCCTTTCAGCAATTTTCTTTTTTTCACTTTCAGACAATGCAATGAATCTGGCGGCACAATCATAGATCCGGTTTCCCCAAACCAGGTCATATAGAAGGAACAGAAATCCCATGTTAGTTGTGGAATTAATTGAACCATGTGGCTGAATCACGTAAGGGACATTGTACATCTCTGCATATTTGGAAATAATATTGTTCTGATATGCCCTAGTCCAATTGAAGTGAATGACATCAAAATTTTTTAGATTCTCATCACACCATCTTTTTAATTCGGGAGAGTAAATGAACGAAAAAAAAGAAAATCCTGACTTAATTTTTATTATCTGAACGCCTTTTTCTATCAATATCTGCGAAAACGATTCATCAAAATTATAATCTGTTGTGAGGATTGTAACACTATGACCTTTCTTTTTTAAAAATTTTGCAACATTAGAAACGACGATTACTCCTCCCCCGGATTTCGGGTAAAACCTTGGAATTACTAGTAAAATATTAAGGTCTTTCAAACGGTCACCGCCTTCATTGGTCGTTGTGATAATATTTAATTTAATCTTGATAATAGTTTGACCTGCTGATCACATATTAAACTGTGAAAACGATCTTTATTTTGAATGACAGAATATTAATATATCAGACATTAAGGATAATTTTTTAGCAACTATTAGGTTCTCATATGAGGTGTTGATTTGAAGATCGTATACTTTTCTCGATACGAGGCTGCAAATGTCGGAGTTCATAAAAAAATTTTCTCACAAACTCATAATTTAAGGACGAAAGGCATCGAAGTTAAAATTATCTTCTTTGGTTTTAGTAAAGAATTCACTAGTAATTCAGATTTCGTCGATTATCATTTTATCAAGTCGGAAGAGAAAAAAAATATTTTTCAACAACTTAAGACACAATACAAAATTTTTCAGATACTCGTTGAGGAATCAAAAAAAATTAAACCAAAAGAGATTCTGTATATTCGTTTTTTCGGCCCAAATCCATTTTTTCTGCTTTTTCTGTTAATAAATAGAAAATTTTCAATAGTTACTGAACATCAATCCATTGAACCATTGGAAATTAAAAGGTCTTCAAAAAATTATGTTTATTTATTATCTGATTTTTTATTTGGTAAACTAATCCGGAAAAATGTAGATGCAATCGTCGGTGTAACCGAGGAAATTACTCAATATCAAATTAACAGATCTGGAGATCGTGAAAAGCCCCATTTTACAATAGGAAATGGAATTGATGTGGAAAAAATCCGGATGAAGAAATATTGTCCCTTTGATAACAAGGAACTCAACCTAATTTGTGTTGCAAATGTTAGTATTTGGCATGGAATTGATCGACTGATTAAGGGATTGTCCTCTTATAAAGGAGAAATATGCGTTCATCTCCACATTGTCGGGGATGGGCCAGAAATTAATAATTTGAAACATATGGTTGAGCAATTAAAACTTGAGAACCAAGTGACGTTTCATGGAACATTAACCGGAAGCAGCTTAGATGATGTTTATGATCAAAGCCACATCGCCGTCGGGAGCTTAGCACTGCATCGAATTGGGATTCACGAGGCAACCCCGTTAAAAGTTAGAGAGTATGCATCAAAAGGAATTCCATTTATTATCGGCTATTCGGATCCGGATTTTCAGCAAAATATCGCTTCGAATTTTTTTCTCCTGGTTCCATGCGATGATAGTATAATTAATATTCAAAATATTATCCATTTTGCCTCCCGCGTATATTCAGATTCTGATCTAATGGTAAAAATGCGAAACTTTTCATATTCAAATCTGGATTGGGGGAATAAAACAAGTAAATTATTCCACTTTCTTGAAGCAATTTAGACATGACTAATGATAATCGTTTTCCGGCATAATTATTCACACCAAATAAGTGTTTAAAGTTTCACGAATAACTAAAGTACCAATGTTGTTTCAAACGAAAGAACAATATTTTTATTACTTTGTTATTATTTTTTTGTTTATAACAGATCTTGTGGTTTTTTTTAACATACCCTTTTTTCAGCAAATATTGGGTTTTATTCTCATAACATTCGTTCCGGGTTTTTTGATATTGCGAATATTGAGAATAAGTAATCAGAATAATCTTACAACCTTCGTCTTTTCTGAAGGGATAAGTGTACCGTTTCTTCTATTCCTGGGACTGGCGATTAACATAATATTTCCATTTTTTGGAGTGGATTCACCTTTATCATTAATTTCAATAATGATTAGTATAAATTTTTGTATTATTTTCATTGTAATTATTTTGTATTTTAGAAAAGAAAATCTTGGAATATCATTAAAAGATTTTAAGTCTTTAAACATTTTTCACCTAAACTATTCTGAAAAGGGAGTTATTATATTATTTTTACTAATTTTTTCGATGGGAATACTCGGGACGTATTTATTAAATTTTCATCAAGATAACCGATTGACCCTAATTTTTTTTGTCTTAATTGCTTTATCTTTATTGTATGTGTATTTCAATATTAAAAAGATCGATAAGAAGAGTGTTTTACCTGTAATTTTGTATATATTGAGTGTATCGTTATTGCTTCTCTTGGCATTGCGATCAAATTATTTGATAGGTTATGATACTCATGAAGAATTTCATTTTTTTATATCAACCTTACAAAATCTTCGATGGGATCCACAACCTGCATATTTGTTAAGTTCAACTATCGACATATCGATTCTTCCAACAATATATGTGCAAATATTAAATATAAAACCAATATTTTTATTTAAAGGATTATTCTGTATTCTATTCGCAATTACACCTTTGGTAATTTATTTAATTGCTTTGAAGTCTGTAAAAGAATTTCATGCTTTTTTAATTTCGTGTTTTTTTATGTTTCAAGAACTGTTCTTTAACATAGCAGCAAATAGCCGTACATCTATAGCGCTTCTGTGTTTTGCACTATCAATTTTCGTATTAATTCATAAAGATCTGACGGAATTTCAGAGAAGAATTTTGCTAATAGTTTTCTTTTTCACTTGCGTTGTCTCAAGTTATTCCTCAACATTTATCTTTTTCTTTTTACTATTAGCCAGTTATTTGATGATTTCCGCAATCTCAAAAATATCCAATGAAAAAATACAAATAAATATTTCTTTGGTAATCCTTCTTATTTTCTTTGTTTTTATGTTTTTGTGGTATGAACATATCGTTAGTCAGGTATTACGATCAGGATTGCAATTCACCCTAAACCGGTTTGAAATATTCAACAATTTTTTACATGCTGATTTGTCATCATATTCTGTTCAGATGGCTGGCTCCAGTAATTTATTTTCCAATATTTACTCTACAGTTGGAAAGATCTCCAGATATATTTTATTTGGATTCATCGCTATCGGATTATCTGTATCAATAATTAAATATTTACCCGTGTCTAAAATTGACAAAATAAAATCAGAATATAGTTTTTTTAAATTTGATTTAGATTTGTTTTATCTAATTTTCTCACTGATTTGCGCAATATTATTTTTTATTCTCGTTTTTGCCAATTATTTCTTCAGGGGTTTGGGTATAGAGCGATTATACCAACTACTATTAGTGATATTATCATTATATCTAATAATTGGTTTATTCACTCTTATAAATATATCAGAGTTAATTGTAACAAAAATGGCCAAAAGAGAGAATCTTCAAGATGATAAAGCTAAAAAAATTACTGATAGAATTGGATCTGTCTTTGAATTGTTTTTGATTATTTTGTTAATTATCCAGTTGGTTGATATTTCTGGTATATCTTATCAAATGGCCGGATATCATAACTCGATTATTTTAAATCCTCCGAATGAAAAGTCATATTTTGGATATAATCAGGCATATGTTTATGATCAAGATGCTTTAATTGCAGAATGGATAAACCAATATATCCCGGAAAAAAATTCCAGGATTATTGCTGATTCACTGGAAAAACGTAAAATATCAAGTTTATCAAATCGTGAATCGATGTTATATTCGGTATCAATTTTTGAATCGACAAAAAATGAAATTAACGATGGTTACATTATACTAGGTCCTACAAATATGAATCAACAAATACTCTTAAATGATTTAGGAAATCCCGTCCCACTTCGAGATTATATATTAACAATAAAAAACAAACCCCTTATTTACGATAACGATGGACAAGTATTTGGTAAGACGATATGAAGATCCTTGAATGAATACAATTTTATTTTCGACGGGTTCAGTGATCATAAAACCAATTATCTTTAATGTTTTAATGTAATTGGATAGTCATCATGAACAAGGAAAATTTTAACTGATGGCATGATTACGAATGATTTATTATCAAAAATGAGAATCAAAAGGATCGATCCTTTTTCATCCGATGTTCTTAAAATTATCAGTGGGACAACAATCGCCCAGATCATCACCTTACTGTCCTATCCGATAATCACTCGATTATATGGCCCTGAACTCTTTGGTATATTAGCGCTGTTCCTATCTATTGGAAATATCCTCACGGTAATCTCATGTCTGCGATATGAAAATGCAATAGTACTTCCGAAAAATGATAATGATGCAATCAATATCGTTGGACTTTGCCTGATAATTACAACATTAATAACAATCATATTATCGATAATAATTCTGCTATTTGGTCAGCAATTGGTGACGATATTAAATGTTCCTTCGTTGGTGAACTATATCTGGTTTTTACCTGTCTTTGTTTTCATCAACGGATTATTTCTAACATTAAATTACTGGAATACCCGAACAAAACATTTTGGTCGGTTATCCATTGCAAAAATTATTGGCTCTCTTTTCACAAATGGCATTCAGTTAGGGCTAGGAATTATTGGTTATATCTCAGGAATCGGTTTGATTATTGGAGTCATTATCGGTCAAACACTTTCGACAACAGCATTAGGTGTGAAAATCTGGCAAGGAGATTTTTCGATATTTAAAAGCAAGATGAATGTATCTAAGATTGTCTTATGCTCAAAAAGATATTCTAATTTTCCCCGTTATGATTTATGGAGTGCATTCCTCAACACAATATCCGCACAACTACCTGTAGTTTTACTCGCGGTTTTTTTTACTACCACTATTGTAGGCTACTATTCTCTTGCCTTAATGGTATTATTATTTCCAACAACACTGATTGGGGGGGCAATTGCACAGGTTTTTTTCCAGCGGGCTTCTGAAGCACACAATATTGATCGGGCCGTTCTAAAAGAACTGGTTGAATTAACGTTAACAAAACTATTAATTATCGGAATACTGCCTTTTTTCATTTTAATTATATTTGGTCATGATCTATTTTTAGTGATATTCGGTTCTTCATGGGGTATCGCAGGAGATTATTCTCAGATTCTCGCGATATGGATTTTTTTAGCATTTATCGCTTCCCCAATTAGTACATTATTTGCAGTTTTTGAAAAACAGGATTTTTCATTATTTCTAAATATTATTACCTTCATTGCGCGATTTATAGCGATTTGTATTGGGGGTATTTTAGGTAACCCAGTCATTTCAGTTACTCTCTTTTCTATTGTGGGTATTATGAGTGTAGGTGGATCATTAATCTGGTTAACAAAAAAAGCAAATGTATCTGCGTACTCAATTTTCAAAAAAATTGACAGGTTTTGTTATATCGTGTGTCTTGTAATTTTCATTGCTATAGTGTTAAAATGTGTTTTAAATCTTGATACATTAATGCTCCTTTTTATATCCTGCATTGGCATGGGAAGTTATTACATATATGTTTTAAAAACGAATGAGTTTTTTACTTGATACTAATTAATCACTGGAATACATTTTTATTGCAGATAATAACGTTAAAACCTGGGCTTTTTCAACTATAGAACCATTCAAATAAAGACCAATTGCATCCTCACGGAGTTGTTTGTAATTGTTTAATAAATGCAAATTTTCGTTAAAATAGACATTTAAATCATTAATTAAACTCGGATTCGATTTTATCCAATAATCCTCGGGATTCATGGAATCACTTGGGCGAGGGCCGAATAATTTCTTCTTCCCCATTTTAAAATATTTTTTTATCAAGATTAGTAAACGATTTGCCCCGATCTTTAGATTTGTTTTTTCCCAAGCGTATCTTGCAGCTTCGGGATGTTTTGTTAAGATCCATTTAAAGTAAATATCTTCGTTATAACGGTATTTTGGATGAATTTTCATAGCAAACTGTAAAAAGTCCTTATCCAGGAATGGTGATGAATACTCAGTGAATTGTTCACAGACTCTGTATCCATTGAAAACGCCATTTACACATCGTTGATAAAATGCAAATAGCTCACTATTTTCATAGTTTGAACAATGTTTTAACATATCCTGAGGAATTCGATCAATTAATTTTGTTGAGTAGGCAATTTGCCTGATGTGTCCATTCGAAATTTCTGAATGTAACTTTTTATCCAGATAAGATCCTAAAATTAAATCCCCGATCATCCCCGTATGTAATAATCCTAGATTATCAAAATTAATATGTTTTAAATTATGTAACAAATGTGAAGATCCGGAATAAAGAATTAAACCATCATTTATTAAAACGGGATCATCAATATTTTTCAAAAAGTTACCATTGTTCAAACTATAAAACAAAAATTCCATGTTATTATCAGATGCGATTTGCTTAGCAATTTTTTCATCAAGGTAATCATTTTGAGAAAATGTACTACATAAAATATTATTAAAACCCATTTTTTTTGCACACATCACATTCATTCGAGAATCCAGGCCACCACTTAAGGTTGCAATGTGAGAATAATTATACTCTAAATCTTTAGAATATTCAAGAATTATTGCATCGTTGAACAATTGATCTAACTTTTCAATAATAATTTTTTCATTGTCGTCAATATACGGAGTACTTGTCAATGTGAAATAATTTTCAATTGAAATTTGATCTTCATAATAGGTTAGAATTGAACCAGGGGGTAATTTTTTTATTCCTTCGATAAGGGTATAATCTTCCAACATAAATCCAAAAGTCAATAAGAAATACGCTCCAAGTTCAGAAAATTTTATTGGGTATCCAATTTGTCTCAAGACAGTTACAATGTTTCGCAAATCCGAACCAAAAACAAAAAAATTTTGTTCGCTGTCAAAAAAATAAAACAGATTTTTTGATCCGATATGATCCGTAAAAATATGCCACTTATCTAATTTTTTATCGATAATCAAGCCAGAAAAATTTCCTTTAAATTCACGAATAAAATTTTTACCATAGTCCTGATACAATTTTTGAAATAATAAAAAAGTGTCATCAATTTCATTTTTTTGTTTTTGGTTTCGTAAATTTAGAAAAACACCATCTGTACAAATAAAAAGATTCTCATTCTCTGAAAAAAGTTTATCAGCCAAAAATTTGTTATTCACATATCTCATTATATATGAGTCTGATGACCGTTTATCATGAAAAATGATTTGGCCATATGATTTAGCTGCGATATGGAAGTCTTCACCAGTAACACCAGTATTTCCAAATCGTATTCCAATAAATCCGACCACAGCTCTCCTCCAAAAATCAAGTTCTTATTAATAGAGACACAAACTATCCTCAACATTATAATTACAGGATTAAAACCATATCTCAAAGTATGACTAAATCATTACAAAAGGAGAGTGTTTTAATCAGGTAATGGATTCGATAATCGCAATAATCGTTCGTTCTCGTTTTTCTAATGAGTAATTCTCAATTATCCTTTTCCTGATCATTCCTTCAGATGATAAATGAATTGCCTTCTTGATTGCTGTAGCGGTCTTCTCTGGATTACCATACGGCACAAGGAAACCAACATCACCAATTGCCGATTTTACACCTTGGACCTCCGATCCGATTGGAATACATTCGCATAGCATTGCTTCGCACAGTGTGCTTGGCAAACCTTCTCTCATCGACAATTGGCAGTAAATTTTTGCTTTTTGAAGCAAATGGATTAATTCAAGTTCTCCCTTTAAAAATTGTTTAAACTCAACGTTATTGGGTGCATTTTTTTTTAATTTTTGTAGACAGTTTGGATTTTCAATACCTAGAATAATGAATTTACATTCTGGAACAAGGATGGCAGATTTTACTAATGTATCTATTCCTTTTAATCTGACAGTATTCCAATTTTGAATGTATGCAGAGGTTATTACCAAATTTTCTTTTACTCCGGAAGGAATGAATTTATTATAATCAAATCCTGTCGGGACAACCTCAATATTATTACCCTTAATATTAAGATTCTGAATTGCATCTACTTTTAATCCTATATCAACTACCAACACTTTTGTTACATTTTCAAAAACATATTTCACCTGGTTGGCTGATTTTGGATTTATGAGAGCACCGTATTGAATTTCGGGTATTTTCGCCACTTCATACCCACCGATTATTACAATAGTCTTTTTCGAGAAGATTTTTGCTAAAAAAACAGATAGGTAGGTTGGTGTATTTATAAACCAGATATAGATGAGATCTGCCCATAATATTCCAAGGAATAAGTTAATATAAAAAATAGGAATATTCCATTTTTTTTCAAGATCCTTTGAAATAAGAATCCTAACTTTATGATTTTTGTTTAAAAAATTTATATCATCTTCGAAATAATAACCTCGTTTTGGGCAGAGAAAAAGAATTTTCTTTTGCGCTTTTGAGAATTTCATTACTAAAAATTAATTTTCTTGATATAAGAAGTAATTGAGCTATTCTAGTTTTGACAGGATTACATGGTATCTATATTCATAATACATTGACTTGGCAAATTCCGTTTGAAATCCATATTTCTGCCCCAAATATTGGAACATGAATGCCGGATAAGCATAACCTAATATATCCTTTGGGGGTCGTTTAAAAATATTAACAAATTTGATTTTTAAAACCCTAATTAAAAAGAGAATGGAGTTGTAGTTATCAGAAAAAAATCCAGCCTTCCATAAATCAAACAAACGTGGATCAATAACACTGAAGAAAATAATTTTCCCATCGGGATTCAAAATCTCTGAAGATTTTTTTACGAAATAATCTATTTGATCTTCTGATAAATACTGGACTACCCCCCAATTCATGATTCTATCATAGTTATTATCGATTTTTTCCCACATCGATTTATCATCTGCACGGATTAGCCTAATATTTTCTATCATAAGGTTTTCGATATTTTTTTGTGCATTGTCAAGCATTGATTGAGAAAAGTCAACACCTGTGACCCTTTCAAATTCGGGGCTCAACTTGACTAATAATTGTCCAGAGCCACATCCAAAATCTAATAGCGAATTTCCACCGTTTAAATGATACAATACCTCCCTTACTTCATATTTTATAAATTCATCATTTTGATATCGATGTTGACCATCTGTTTTATCGGACCAGTATTTTTCCCATGACCATGACATCGTAATCACTCCAAAAATGAGATCAAAGCTATTAGATTATTTTTTGATTATTGATATTTATTTAGGATGCTACAGATTTCAAGAATATCGGTTTCCTCAACATATGGGTGACAGGGTAAATTGATAATATTTTTTGAGATAAATTCCGAATTCGGGTACTCTCCAGAGACGTTTAATAATTTTTTTAACGACATACTCCAGTTGAAATTACCACATTCATATCCTTTAACATTTAATTCCTCCACAATTTTTTGAGTCAATGCCGGTTTTTTACAAATTACAGAATATCGTAAAAAGGGTAATTCTTGATTGAGGTTAGGGTTGTAAAGAACTCTATTGTCATTTAGATACTTGTTGTAAGTTTTACCGTTATTTTTACGTACAAAATTTATATCATCAATATAATCCATAACATTCGTCAACAAATTCAAAGAGAATGAATTCATCAATTTCGGACTCGGTTTTATGGTTCTATCAATTCCAAAATTTTTCCCAAATAGTGCACACGTTTTTTTAACAATACCAGAAAATTTCCCTGTCTTAATCTTAGGAGTCAATTTAAAAAAATCCTCAATTATATAATCATGGTTCTCGATATAACGAAAAATCATGTCAGATTCAGATCGATGATTAATAAAATAATCAGAAAACGCATCGACACCGATAAATTGGTTGTAATATCGCTTTTCTGTTGCTATATGAAAAAAAAGTAAAGACAGGAAGGAACATTTTTCGGCATCAGTTTCATTAAGAGGCAGCCTTGGAATCAAATCCGAATAATTTGATGAAAATTCAGAATTATTACAAAATAAAACGCTGCCATTTCCTAGAGATAGTGGTTTATCATTTCCCATACTTGTGAAAGATAAATCACCTATGCTGCCTATGGAAGAATTTTGATATCGATCACAAAACGTATGAGCACAATCCTCAATTAAAAAAAGGCTAAATAAGTCTGCAAGTTCTTTCACTTCAGTTAAATTTGACGGTATACCAAAATAGTGGGTTACCAGAATTGCTTTCGTATTAGGTGTAATTTTCTTTTGCAATTGATTGATATCGATAGTAAAATCAAAATTTACATCGTACAATACTGGAAAAATATCGTTTTCTTTCAAAGATTCCAGGATTGTTGAGCATGTAAAACACGGGATAAGCAATTCATCATTTTTTTTCAGATTTAATATTTTTAATGCTAAAGTTAAGGAGTTCCGGCCATAATTAAAAAAATCCACAAATCTTGCTTCGGGATAATGTTTTCTGATTTTGTTTAACGCATTTTTCTTGTACACATCCCTGACAATACTTGAGTCGAATCTATTTATTTCAGTGAAATAGTTTTTATGAAAAAAAGGGCGGATTCTCGGAATCATTTGTAATACTATTTTATTCTGATTTTAAATTGCTTCGGGATATGAATATCAGATCTCACATCATCCATGCAAAAAGGGTTTCAATACAAAAAACCTTGTTTTTCGTACACTATAATATGGAATTAAAACGGGATTGAAACCTGAGACAAACTTGGCAAGGTTTGGCATATTTGCAGCCATCATATTAAATTGGGTGAAATTTTTTTCCTCCAGGTGCGTCATTATATCCATGAGGAGATATGACGTGGCCCCAGTTTCCTTAAACCGCTCATCGGATGCCGCTGACCAGCGATAAGCCATCTGATGATCCCAAGTTGTTATTTCAGCCGCTGCTACCTCACCTGAAGGCGTTTCTGCAATCCACATTTCACCCCATCGATTGTCATTAATTATATCCATGAGAGAGAAAAGCATCCTTTTGGAGATCGGAGAATCTGTTCCCTGTTTACGGTATGTAGCAACAGTAAGATCCCAATAAAGATCCTTATCCCATTTCCGCTTAACTTTAATCCCCGCCTTTTTGGCCTTATTGATGGACCACCTCACTTTTTTTGAAATACGATCCGAGATATTGCTTGAAAGCGGATACAGATAACAATATTTAACAAACGGATCCCATCCCTGCCACGTGTATGGTCGGATATCAATAACATTTGGGCTCATAGTAAGAGAAATACTGATAGGTTTTTTCCGCCATATGGCAGACAGAAGGGCATTGATAATTCGGCCCTCAGTCATCTCCCTGTCACGGATTTTTGAACTTTCCTGAGGCTGAATTAACACTCCACCATAGGGAGTAAGAGGAATTGATGTTGTAGCATATGTAAAAAACTGACCAATTTTCCGATAATGCACAGCACAACCACCAACGAGATGATCATGGGAAAATGCACCGAAAATATTCGTATTAACACCGGATTCACATGATGCCGAGTGAATCCATGAAGTTTTATGAAAAACCGTCCCATAAGGAGATACCTCAGCAAGTGTATCCCAAAGTTTGAATTCCTCAGGTTTGAGGGATCGTACTTCAATGGTTTCCATCGTTCACCATTAACGAATAGATATCGCTTGCACTAGTCATCCATGCATTTTTCCCATGACAATATGCGAGAATTTTTTGATACAATGCTAAATTTTCACCTGTAAAATATGAATTATGCCATAAAAGGGTAAAGACACCATGGTTTGTTTCTACAGTATCAATTAGTTGTTTTATATTTTCCCATTTTTCATCACTATCAAGACGCATATAGGTTTGATCAAGCGTATTATCCATGACAATAAGCGGGATTTCCATAATTTCAATTTCATGCTCTGTTGTTAGATTGAACGGACGAAACGGATGACACATGCCATTTCTGAAACCTGTACAGTCAGCATACCCAAAGGTTGTATCGTATTTAAATCCCGATTTACTCAGATATTCCCAGGTATCCGGAACAATAAATCGAAGAAAGTGATTCCGATAACCGATTACAGGTTTGTGAGAAACTCTCTCTAACCGCTCCTTCTTTTTTTTCATCTCCTGAACATTGAGATATGTTGTATGCCCCCCATGGAGTCCGACTTCCCATCCACGGTCAATGATTTCACGGATTCCAGGCGAAAGATCTTCAATAGAATATGTGTAATCATTTTCTTCTGGATTTTCAACCATGAAATAGAAAGAACTTTTTGCACCAAATTTTTCTTCAATATCCATAATTTTTGAAAAATTCCAAAGGGGTATTTTCCTTGAACGCATTTCAGAAATTGTATGGAATGCTTCGGTTACATTCCCCTTAATCAAATGGCGAAAAACGGACAATCCTTTAGCCGGAATTGAAGTGTATACCGAATCGACATCATGTGTCAGGCATACTGCAAAAGGAGCATTTTCGGGATATTGGATTTTATAACCATTTTCAATCAGGAATTTCGATGCAATTGGTTCAAAAATATTTCTGTTCCTGCTTGCATAGAATGGAAACCGGTTAAATTTATCGCGGATACAAGGGGTATATTCTTCCTTTCTGGAATACAAATCCCAGATTTCCGCATTTTTTTGTAAAATTGTGATAATGTTCATATTAAACCAAAAATTTTTGGAATGGTCTTGTAGTTGTGATCTAGTCGTGTGTTGCACTGTAGGAAGTAAAATTTTAATTCGAAGATTTCAATAATTCTGTTGCCTTAATCAATAAGCCATCCGATCCTTTATTACTTATTTTTTTTGCGGGAATCCCAGCGATTGTTATACCTGGTTCTAAAAATGATTTGGTTACAACGGAATTTGCACCAATTGCAATATTATCCGCAATTTCAATAGGACCAAATATTTTTACACCGGGCCCAATATATACATTATTTCCAATTTTTGGCGCGTTATCCGTATAACCCGCATTTGTTGCAATATAGACACAATTATGAATTCGACAGTTACTACCAACTTTTGCAAAACCATTTACAACAAGTGTTCCCCTGTGACCAATTGATAAACCCGGACCAAATACATTTGGTGGAATTGTAAAACAAAGTCTAGTCGAAATGGAATGGAATCGTATTTTCAGAAATAGAATATAAATTTTCCAAAAAAACGACGTCTTGCAATTATTGTAAAACTCCAATTTGCGTAATAATTGTTCAAACTTCCAGATATCATTCATAAAAAAATCAGTCCATGTGCCTTTGATACCCAATGCAATTTTGTCCGCTTCGAGATAATAAAGATAATCTTTTTTGGATTTTATCATACTCTTGCAACTCATTAATTTCAGTATATAATCTTTTGTTTACAGTAATTGAAATTTTTTTTGATGTCGTTATTAATTTAATTAATTTTTATTATGATAACAATTATTGATTAATTGCTAATTGATGCTTAATGGTTTCTTCTTATTCTTTGAGTGTTTCTGGACAATTGATACAATCTTTCGGCATATTCGAAACCCATAAAAAACTTTTTGAAGATTATATGGTGGTTCTGAAAAAAGGAATTTTTGTATCTGCTCATAATCTGCCCCAACCAACACATTCCACCCCCCCTCAAGCGTCTCTACCCACTCTGTATTCTTCCTGAGTGTAATGCACGGCACTCCAAGCATGTATGCCTCCTTCTGTACTCCTCCCGAATCTGTTAGAATTTTCTTTGCTCCTTCCATCAGACGGATCATATCGAGATAGCCGAGGGGTTCGCATAAACGGATATTATTTGGAAGGTGCGTCATCAATCCATATTCGCTGATATATTTCCGGGTCCTGGGATGGACTGGGAAAATCACCGGATCTCCCGCTTCTCCTACTGCTTTGATTATGTTTGCAAGATTCTCACGGTTATCCGTATTTCCCGCACGGTGAACTGTCAGAACAAAATATTTTTTCTCCGTCAGACCAAAGGTTTCAAGAATCCGGGATTTCCTCTCAGCGAGCGCCTTGTTATACTCAAGCGCATCCGCCATTACATCCCCCACAAGGTATACCCCTTGGGTAATCCCTTCATCAGCGAGATTTTTTACTGCAGTTTCCGTAGGGCAGAAAAGGATCTGTGAGAGATGGTCCGTTATAACTCGATTAATTTCCTCCGGCATAGTTCGATCAAATGACCGAAGGCCGGCTTCCACATGGGCAACGGGAATATGGAGTTTTACAGCAGCCAGTGCCCCGGCAACTGTGGAATTGGTATCACCGAATACTATTAAAAGATCCGGTTTTTCCTTAACAAGCACTTTTTCAATAGCGATCAACATCTCACTGGTCTGTTTTCCATGTGATCCGGATCCGATACCCAGATTGTAATCCGGTCGGGGGATTTCCAGCTCATCAAAAAAGATATCGGACATCTCCGGATCATAATGCTGCCCCGTATGTACGAGGACTTCGGTATGTTCTTTTCGAAGCTCGCGAGAGAGTGGAGCACACTTGATGAACTGGGGGCGGGCACCCACAATCGAGACTATTTTCACAATTATTATTAAGATGCTGATAGATTAACCGTGTTTCGATATTCAAAATTTTATGAAAAAAGAACACGGCCACGAAGTTATCTCTAACGTCCCATAATACTCCCCGGTCTTCTCCGCAGCATCCCGATCAGCCATCCCCCGTACATCAACCAGCACCGAATTATTACTCATCGTCTTGCGAATCCGTGCAACCGACATCCCTTAAACGCCTTGTGCACCACCGCAATAATCACCGCGTCCATCTTCTTGTCGAGTTTCATTACCGGCGTTGCACCGAAATGCTTGATCTCGGCTGAGGTCAATAATGGATCGTATCCGAACACGTTCACGCCACATTCCTTCAGCTCTGCAACCATGTTCTCGGCCGGGGACTCGCGGATATCGGCGACTCTTGCTTGTGAGTATGCGCAGCAGCCTGGAGACAAAACCTGACGGTGTACCTGGGATTGTGGGCGAAACCAGAACATCGCCTCAACTCGCCAGAACATTTCCCAAATATTCCCTGAACACCGAACCCCCGGAGGAACAAAATATGTTCCTCCCATCAGCCCCCAATATTGCCCCCGTTTCTCCAAATCATAGCACAAACCGGAGATCTCCGGCATTTTCCCGTTTCATAATAAAAGCATACCACCCAACCTCCCCCACCATAATCAGCCAGGAGACCCGGCACGTCCGGCCCTGGCAGGCATCATCCATGAGAGCAGACCGGGACCGTGCACGAGAGACATCCGGGTTCACAATCCCGGATTGGCAAAAAGACGGGGGGCACCAGCAAACCAGGATTGCTCCCAATCCCGCGCAAATGTCCCGGAATTGCTTCAAAACATGGGGATGAACGGCGAAGCCTTTCAGGAACATCTGATGAAAAAGGTCGGGCTTTTTCATCTGAATTTATTCAGACAAGGCAGTATGCCATCAACAACCATCTGGTCTGATACCACGCGGCCCGGGCCCTGACACCGGCCACGGACCAGCCGGACGCTTCCGCGATCGTACTACCGAATTGCGTACGCTCCGGCCAAAGGACCCGGCTGACGGGCCTGCCCGCGTGCGGAAAAGAACGAGAGGTGACCATGACAGAAACAACAGAATTGAACAACGAGATCGGGACCTGCGTTGAATGCAGGGTCCC
>Ga0302252_1000748_pt1 | contig 24356 bp, 33 predicted proteins | sample AAG_RA_Leu_MG_FD_193511 | JGI IMG/M metagenome (GOLD analysis project Ga0302252, IMG submission 193511) | Enriched activated sludge microbial communities from anaerobic digester in WTTP, New Holstein, Wisconsin, United States - AAG_RA_Leu | ecosystem: Engineered > Bioreactor > Anaerobic >...
TCAGCATCTCGGAGCTGGGCAACCCCCATAGATCGCAATTGAGCCTTGAATGAGGCCGCCGAAGGATCTATCTGAATTGATGAGGGATGAGAGCCGCCCAGCCAGGCCGTCAGATCATTGCCCAGCTCCACGTCAGTCTTTTGCCTGCCTTTCCGGCCATCAAAATAGTACTCTGATGAGACTATCCACTTTCGGGCATGATCTCCCTGGAGAACGTAGCCAAGCTTCAGGAAACAGGACGGGTTAGCCGTGCCATAATCAACCCCTACAATCTCCTCCACCATCGGAGGAAGAGGGCCGCTTATGACATGCTTGGATTCGTCAAACATGTCATAAATCGCGCCTTCAGCCGCGACCCAAAGACCCAGGATGTAACGCTTATACCATAGGCCGGTGTACTCTCTTTTCAGGGAGTCCACATAATCGGTGGGCAGAGTCTCGTTATCTTCCAGGGTGAAAGTGTAGAGGTTTAGGCCGATCTGCTCCTTGCGGTCGATGTAATCCTTCTTCAGCCAGTGGCCTGGGCCGTCCGGATTTGTGGTTCCAAAGAACTTAGCGCCAGGCTCTGACAGTCTGGATAAGAGCATGGCAAAGAAAGACTCAGGCCATAAGGTGATTTCATCGCCATAACCAGCCAGGAGAGTTATGCCCCTGATCTTGGACTCGGAGCGCTCATCATTGGCTCCGGCCAAATAGATCTTCCTGCCATAGAGAGTACATTCACCCAGGCCGCTGATGACAGTGAAATTCTCCGGGCCCACTATCTCCGTTATGACATCCAGGATATTCCGGCGAAGGGTCCGCTCAGTTTTTCCCACCATCAGCAGATTGCCGGGTGGGGCATGAGCAACGAAATGGAGCCACCGAATTATTGAGGCTATGGTCTTCCCGCTCCGGACTGATCCGGACCACAGATTAAGCCTGGAGTTGCTCCAGAGAATGCTATCTCTCTGCTTTCTGCTCATCCTCTGAAGCTTCACGTTTTAAGTCCTCGATGAAAATATCAATTGCAGCAGCGCCATTGGCCCCTTTTGGTGGCTCTATGATCTGACGCTTATCTTCCAGGATGCCAAACGAAATGCAAAAGTTCTTGAGATCCCCAGGAGAAAGGTCGTCTGCCTCTATGGCTTCCTCAATCTTGGCAAAGAGCTTATCATTCAAAGCCTGCCGCCTAGCTAAATCATATGTGACCTTTGCGGCAGTGGCATTTTTTGTATTCGTTCGTACGGCGTCCGTACGGGGCTCGATTTTGCCTTCGCTTAGGAGAGATTTAATCCAGCCTTGAATAGTCGATTTGGGCCCATTCAATTCTCTGGCAATATCCCCATACGACTTATTATCATTCCAAAGATCGATTATTCTCTTAACTTCTTCTTCAGATGGCACACTATCATCATTCCATATTATTGTTTTATCCATCCACTCAGGATCAAGCAAAGCCTATCAAACTCTGCAGGCTCGCCCTCCAGTCTCAGGCCCTGGGCAGTGACTGTAATCTTTGGCAGATTGTCCGCCGCGCCATCTGCCCATAAATCCAGATCTATCTGCCTCATGATAACCTCGTCAATAGAATTGGACCGGGCGGGGATCAGATGGCGGGCGGGCCTATAACCGCCCGGTCGTTATAATCGCAAAGGTATCAAATGGGCAGGAATTGAACCTGCCCAAATGCCCATGGGCTGCGCCTGCTATTGGTTATCTTAGCGGCTGGCAGCCCATGTTTATCTTTTCTGCTCCGTGCTGCCTTCATTTGGTGGCAGCGCACTCTTATTTTTAGCATCATGAATAGGCCCTGATGGGCCCTCTCATGGTTCAGAAATGAGGTTTTTACACCTCAATTTAATTTACTCGCCCATTTCAGAGCGGCTATTATCGATATGAATCATTTTAAAGCGCTTGATCTCATCCTGCTCTGGGTGAGTCAGATAAGGAAAAGCGCCGTTCTTTCTACCTTTATAATAAGAGCTAGAATATAAATTTGATAATGACATAAAATCATCAGCGCATGCCACGAAATAAACGAATCCTTTAATCGCCATTTTTTGATAGGGTATATAATAAAATCGGGTATATCCGCCCCGTCGCGTTGTCTATCCTTTACAAAACCTTTTCATCTTTGAGCGCCTCACTTCCGCCTGTCGAATAAGCATTTCACTGGTTTTGGTTCGCATTGGCGGCTTGCCGTCATTGTAAATAGTGCCACATTTAGAGCAAACCGCAAAACCGCGCTCATCTGTTTTTATTTCTGAGCCATTGCATCCAGGAAGTTCGCATAATCGCCGGGCAAAAGATACATCCTCGATGCAATGCCCCAGACTAGATCCAGTTGTGCCATATTTATTAAAATAGTCAGTTTTGACTATCAGCTGGCCATCATTTAAGCGATAGACTGACTCCAACTCAGAATCCCAGCGAGTGCCCTCCCTGGCACTTCTTCCGCTATGTGCTAATCTACCCGGTTGCCTCGCTGTCAGTTTGGCTCTCCTGGGTTGCTAGACCCAGGGAACTATTTGTCGATGCCCGGTATATATACCTATACCTATATTTCTGATTCTTACCTGGCCTTTCCACTTCCAGATCCCCACTTTTAACCAGTTTCGCCAGTATTTTCTGGACATTGCGCCGGTCCCGGTCAAAATGTTCCGCCACCTCGTCAGCATTGCACCAATGCTTATTTTCCATAAACCACTCCAAAACATCGCCCTGGCTCATGCTATCCCTCCATACCTCTGCCGCCAGTCCCTGCCCTCTCCGGTCAATTCCCACTTAATGACCTGGCCCTTTCCTCCAGGCCTCTCCAGGACCTCCTTTCTCCGGATTAGGCCCAACCTCTCCAGCCTGATTAACACCGGCCCTTTCACCGATAGATCAGCCGCAAAAAATGGCCTGGGAGGTATTGATTTCAGCAGGACCCTGGCCCGGTAATTGATTTTAGGGCCTATCATCCCGGCCCCCTCTTGCCCCGGATACGACAGCTGACATAAATCGGGTTTCGATCGAACTTCCGAGCAATTGCCCCCCAGCCCCAGCCCTCTGCTGCCATATCCCGCATGGCCTGTAGATCCTCCGGAGAGATGTCTTTGGATCCCTTAGGCCTGCCCAGATGTTTGACCACTGGCGGCGTACTCATGCCCAGCCCCTGGCCTTAAAATCGGTGTAGCGCTCATAAACATGGAGCCGGCCAATGTTATATACCTCCTGGGGAGATAGGCCCAAATCCAGGCACATCATGGCCGCCTGGACCATCACATCCCCCAGGGCCAGCCCCAAATCTGCTCTGTGGGCCTGGGCCTCATCAGGAAAGCGCTCCATGTAGCTGGCCAGCTTTGCAGCCATGGCGGCATTCTCCGCCAGGTAGATGCCCCGGTCTTTCAGGTCCAGGCCATCCTTTTCAGCAGCACGAATAAACCGGATATGTGGGCCATTCACTCCGGCCGCCTCCCATGCACAATATCATCCAGCGCCTGGGCCTTCCTCATCAGCTCTTTTTCCTCCCTGATGGGTGTATTAATGGCAGATCGGTGGCCCCGGATCTTATCCTGGACCTTCCCCAGTTCCTGGGCAGCTTCATACCTGACCCCCAGCTCCCGCCTCTCTGCCAGCTCCTGGGGTGATACTGCATTCATACGGAGTTCTCCGGTAAAGATATACGATTTTTCATCAATCGCCCATAATTAACTATCTTTAACATAGCTTTTGCCTGAGATCGCCCGCCATCTGTACCAGATGCGGCTTTTTGTAAATTCATTTCCTGCTGGATTTTCTTAGCACCCGCATCATGCAATTTGCGCACCGCTACATTATCCAGAATTATGCCATTTGCGCATAACGAATATGCCCCACACAACAAATCCTTGGTTATTGGAAATGTTTCTTTTGATATCTTCATGCACAAATCAAGCGCTTTGAATAAATTGGCTTTGTTTTGTTGATATAAACGAGCGATCGCTCCTATGCACTGAATGCCGTTATTGCACTCACCTTTGACTATTTGGTATCCACGAGAACTTACGAATTCTTCAATCTGGACACAAAACGTCTCTTTCCCGATCAAACCGGATTTATATGATTGCACCAAACCGGGTCGTCGAGTTCCTATGGTGTTCACAGTTCTAAACATCAGGGCTTCATATTCTATACCTGGGCTGAGACGAACAATGCACGGCGGCGTTTTGATATCACCTCGCCGCCTAGCAGCCAGCAGCCGTTGCTGACCGTCCACCACCCATAACGTCCCATTTCGATCTGCCACCCACAACCGGCCCACTTTATCCCAGTCCCAGTTCCTAGCTATATTATTGATATATTGATCCGACATCGGGGGACGTTGATATATATCAATATTCAATTGATCTATAGGAACATCCCGATCTTCGCCCTTGCTTCCTATGGTCGGATTAAACACCACGCAACGCCCCATAAGTCACTCCTCCAAAAAAATAGAGTAGCTACCCAGTAGCTACTGGGTGGCCCCCACTGGCTGGGCAGTCTGCTGGGCTGGTGCCGTTACTACTTGCCTGGCTCTCCTGGCCTTTACCTCATCAATGATTTTCGGAGCCATTTCCCGCATGGCGTCCAGCGGATACTGCTGCCGCGTGGTGGCTTTGCTCTCTGCTGTAGGCATGGATACAGGCAGGATACTGTAATCCCTGAATGAATTGCCCGCATTGCCGCTTTTCATGCTGACGACCACTTGCAGGACCGCCCCCTCCAGGCTGGTCACTCGGTTTGTCTTTACGATGGCCACCAGCTGCTGGTATGCAGATTTGGCCTTAACTCCCCAGATCTTTGGCTCTCCTGTCTTGCCATTCTCCATCGGAGCCACCAGCATCTGGTATTGTACTTTCTGCTCTTTCTGGGTTTTGTATTCAGTCATTCCCCTTACTGGATCGGTCAGGATCAGCACTTGGTTGATCTTTCCCACCTCCGGAGCATAGAAGTTTCCGTTAATGGCGCTGTCCTCTTCCATCTGGTCCCAAACGCTTGCATCGCTCATGGGTACAAAATTTTCAGCCATTTCTTAACACTTCCTTACTTTTTAGAACCCCGGAAAGATCCAGGGTAAATCTCAGCACCTCCTTTTTATTGATGCAGATAGCCGGAATCGAACCGGCAGGCAGAAAAGTGCAATCACCGACGACCAAGTGCAGTGATTGTAAAGGGGCCTTGTAACCATACATCTGCTCCTATTTCTCTATTTACCTCTAAAGAGGGATATAGATATAAAGCTTTCCCTCTTTATAGTCCTAGTGCGGTGATGGCCTCAGCCGGCAGCCAGTGGACTATGATCCCTGATGCTGGTATGGTGGACTGCTCCCAGCCCAGGGCGGTGAGGATCCGCGCCGTATCTGCAGGAGAGCGCTGGATCCTGTCAGCCAGCTCCTCCGCCAGGAGGCCAGGGCCATGCCTAGGTGGGTCCTGCCTCGGAGTCCTCTTTAGGATGGCTTTTATAGAATCGGTGAATATACTTACGTCTAAATCGCTATCAATAGAGCTTAAATCAAAAGTGTTGGTTTTACTGTTAGCGGTTGGGATAGAATTAATGTCATTGACTGGGACTGATTGAGACTGAATGAGACTACTACGGGACTGACTTATATTAGTAATATCGCTATCTATCTCTCTATCTATACTATCTATATCTTTATTAGTCCCGTTGTCCCGGTCAATTACATTAATAGTTTCAGAATTTAATTCTGACTTTTCTCTAATACTTTTGCTTATTTCAAAAAAACCGGGATTTCCGGGACTGCCATCTCCTGATGGCGTTTCCCGGTCCTCAGTCAAGTCCATAGTCCCGGTATCCCATCCGGGACTGAGCCACCAGCCATAAACTTTCCGATTTCCTATCTTGGTTTGATTTAACCTTCGATCCCCAGTTTTGCGGAGTAGCCCCTCCTCTTTCAGGGCCTTGGTTATGCTGTGCTCATTTGGTATCTGGCTAAAGACTCCGATCTGCTTTAGTAGCGATAAAGTCTCTTCAGGGAATAGGAATAGGCCTTTATCGGTTTCCCTGCCTATTGCCCTATCCCCAGGCCCTGGCATATCTCCGATCATGAATAGATCAGGCCTGGATGCCCTCAGGTTCTGGATGGCCTGCAGGAACCGCTTAATCTCAGTCTCTGCTGTGACGTCCTCGCCCTGCTCAATTATGGCCTCTTCCAAAGCCTCCAGGAATTGCTCTCTGTGGGCCATGACAATATCCCCAAATGGCCCTTCCTCCATCAAAGACCATATGCCCCGGAGGAGGCAGTAGATATTTGCCAGCCTGCCAGGGTTGGTATATCCGAGCTTCGCAAATTCAGCTGACTTTGTAGCCCTGGCTTTATCAAATCCTTCCCGGATATCTCTGGAGCTGGCCGCCAAGAACCTGAGCCACTCATAACCGATGACTGGCAGAACCTCAGCATTCTCCTGGATAAATGAGAGATTGCCGTTATCGGCTCCCTTTGCCCAGGCCAGATTAAGCACCCTGGCTGATGTCGAAGCTTCGGATACCTTGATTTCTCCGGTAATAATCGGGGTGCATAGGTACTCATGGATTGCCCGGAGTCCGCCGTCTTTTTTCCCTCTGAGCTTTTCCCCTCCCTCCATCACTGCCTGGATCAAGCTGATATATCTAGCTGAGTCTTTGGCATCGGCGGCTTTTACATTGTCCACTATCCTGGGCAGGATGCCAGCCAGCAGAAGGGCCTCCATTGCTCCTATGGCCGTGCCGCCATTCTGGCCATGCTTTAGAAGTGTCCTATCATCCAGGAATCCCAGGCCATAGATGGCGGTGTAGAGCTGGGCGATGGTGGTCTTGTTGCTGCCCGTCTTTCCCCATATGGCTATTCCAAAACGATCATTCTTAAACCACCTTGCCAATATCGGAGAGCCCAGGATGGTGGTCATGAGTATGGCGCTATATCGTCTATGCTCCAGGATCGCCCTGAATACCTCTCTGGCCTGCCCCAGATCTCCGGCATACACTTCTGCCGGAGTAATTTGAGAAAGCCTAAATTCCACGTCCTGAGCCAATCCTACGCCAGGGATAAGAGGGATTGATCCCCTCCACCTGGGAGCTGTGACTCTCTCTTTTTCTATGATATTCCTGGTTAAGCGCTGGACTGTCTCAAAGTCCAGCTTTCCCATTCTGTTGGCTCCGCCGAAGTTGTTTATCACCGCTGCCCTAAATTTGCGGTGCTCTGCCATATCTTCAGCCGTTGCCGTAAATCGTACCCGCTTGCCATCCTTCGCCCCTCTGCCAACAAAACAGAATTCTCGCTTTCCATCCTCTATGGTCTGGGTATGGATACCAAGGGCACAATCAGATAACCAAGTCGGTATTATCTTTCCTGGGTCCTTTTCATTGGTTCGCAGTATCTGGATGGTGCCATCCGCTGCTATGCCTATTGCTCCTGCCGTATCGTCTGGCCTTAGGACCCTAATCTCAGGCTCTCTAATGACCTCCTCCGCACTCACCAGCTGGCGGCTCACGGCATAAGCCACGGTTTTTTCTACCACCGCCCTGGACTTTAGGGCCCCTGCTCCTGCCTCCTCCCAGGCCACTGCTCCGCATTCACAGGCAAGCCATAGCCAACTGTCCCCGCCCGAATTGATCCCGTTGTGCATCCAGGCCCATAGGCCCAGGCTTGGATTTACTACCAGGTTATAACCTGTCGAACTTCCAAGAATAGGATGTGGGCCCCTCAGTTGCTCCCCGCTCTGCTCCCATCCCCTGGTATCGATTACATCTAAAATGCTGATCGGAGGCAATCTTTTTCCGGCTGCCTCCTTTGCCATCTCAGTGGCCCATTCTGGTAGTGCTTCTTTTCTGGTGTTGGCGGACTTTGTATTGCATAAGGTGAGCAGATAATTAAGCTCCTCTTGCCTATATTCAACATCAGGAGAATACTCATCCACTCTCTTGCCGCTCATTGCAAAATGTCTTGGCCCATCTTCATAGACCTCGACTGAATTGCATTTGGATGCGGTGGGCTTAATCGCCTTTATGAATGTCCAGGTGTCTGGAGGCAATACCCCAGGATCTTGACCGTCGCTTTTTGCTGAATCCATCCCATCCGGCAGCTTTCCGAATACCCAAACATGGAAACCAGCGCCGCTTAATGATATCTCAGTATAGCTATTGAGCCGCTGGAGTATCTCGATTGCCCAGGGACTTATCCATCCATTTCTAGGGTCTCGGCAAGCGTCTAAATCGATGCCAATAAGCTGATGATCGCCCAGGGCCTCCTCCCTGGCGATAATGTAGCCCAGCCCTGAGAACTTCTCAGGGGCCGTCACCACCGCATCCAGGACCTCCTGGAAGGACAGCCAAAAGTCTGGAGCTTGCCACCCCCCGGATTTCCCGGATAAATCACAGGGCTTCTTATCCTTCCTGGCTACCCAGTGCCTGGAGGCCCTCAGGACCTCCGGGATCCCCGCGGGCAGGCTCATACCTTGTCCTCCAGGCAATCAAGACAACCAATTTTATCCCCGCCATCATATAGCATGGCGTCGTCTTTTCCACATATCGGGCATTGTCCTTCTGCCCAGACATAGCAGTGACGCCGGAGTCCCTCCACTGGATCATAAACAATATATCCGGCGGGCAGCTCTGTGATATCTGCATTTTTTAATAAATGTGCCCTTAAATCTATGTATTCTGACTCCCAGTAATCTCCAGCCTTCCACATAAATTTTATAGCCTGCTTTGCGGTGGTAGCCACCACCGCCAGCCCGCAATCTTCATCTTTGTGGGCTTTCACAAAATATGCATTTAATGGGCTCTTCATGCCATCGCCCCCCGTGGCCTGGACACCATCACAGAGCGGAGAAAGTCAGGCTTGAAGGCATTTCTATACCGTTTTACGAACCACCCAAAGTTAGAATCAAGCACCCAGGTCTGGCTGAAGTCATCCGGTCCTCTGGTGGTCCTGCCTGTGGCCTGCTGGATGGCTATGGCCGTGCTCATTATGCCGTGTTGTTGGTGATATGGCCGCTGCTTGTCCGCCTCCTCCCTCTTTAGAACCCATTCATCACCCCTAAAAGGAAAAGGCACCACGGCCACCACATTAAGCGGAAATTTCGGCCCGGCCAGATCCAGGCCCTCCTCACAGCCCACGCTGGCTAAAATGGCACCGTCGTTTTTCATCCAGCTTTTGATTATGTCCTCTTTCCGGTCTTTGTTATCCCTGTCCATGATAATGGTCCTGGCTCCCTCATCGATGAGAGCAGAGCCCAGGGACTCAGCACAGGGGTAACTATGGCAGTGAACCAGAGTATTGTGGCCGTGCTCTTTATGCAGGGCCGCGATCTTTGGGGCCATAACATCAATGGTCTTTTCCCGGCAGGCCGCGCTCATTTTTCCGACAGGATCAAAATAGACCAGCCTCTTCTCTGCCGGGATGGGGTTGGCCATGCACACCGTTGTATATTTGCTGCAAACCATCTGAGGGCATGGGGTGCCGGAGGCCATCAGCACCACCTGGGGCCCATCCACCAGCTTGGCAAACTGCCTCCTGCCATCCAGGGTCCGGAATTTCCGATCTCCGTCTATGACATACTGCTGACCCTGGCCAATGATATCCAGGAGATACTCAATCTTTTTTTGCTGCAGCTCCAGAGATTTGACTTTCTTGGATGCCCGAATGGACTTCCCCAGGGCCCCGGCATCTCCACTTATCACCGCCTCACCCAGTAGCTCCTGGGATCCGGTGGCCTCCACCAGCTCCGCCGCGGTGTCTTTGGCCCATTCCTCCAGGCCGGGAATAGGATCAGATGGGTGAACTTTATAAGGAAGTTTGATCTCTGACTGATTGATGAGTTTTTGCTCTATGCCGCTGGACTCATCAATAATCAGGATGTCCAGGCCATCCCGGACAAAGGGATCAAAGAGCAGTTTGTCTAGGGTCACCGCCCCCAGCCTGGCCATCTTGAATGCCTCCTTGGCCAGAGTATAGGGGCAGTCCGGACAGAGTTCTTTTCTTTGCTTCCTGGGCAGTGGGCAGGTATCCGCTGTTATGTCCAGCTCACTGTCAGCATATGCCGTGCATGGGTAATTTTTCTTGCCTACCAGGACAGGGATACGGAGATGCTCATCTGCCCTGAGCTGCTCCACTAGCTTAACCTGGGGGGTGGTGTAAATGGCCTTCTCTAGGCTCATCTCTCGGAGCAGGACCATGGCCGCCACCGATAGGATGAGGCTCTTGCCACTGCCCACTCCAGCATCCAGCTGGATGATATGGGCCCCCTCCTCTGCTGCCTCCACTATATCCCGGATTGCCTCTTTTTGACCGTCTCGATATGATAGATACGGATTATACTGATCGAAAATATCAGGCATGGCTATGCGCCGCCCCCGGGTGATGTGTCTCTCATATGCCGGAGTTTGGCCGCCTTCCAGTCACTGCAGCCACTGTCCCCCGATTTTTTACCCCTCGTATTTTTGCAGTTTGAGAATGGTGGCATATAATACCAATAACAGGAGCCGCATGTATGGGGGGCATGCTCTGAAAAAATTGACTCCATTTAAGCCAGCTCCTGGAGGCCATAGAAATAGAGATCAAACACCCGCCAGAGCCCTATGATATTGAGGTAATGACGCCGCTCCTGGGCGGTGAGCAGCCTCTTTTCTGGTGGCTTTGGTTGGGTGGCAACCAGATTAGATTTATTTCTCTTTGCCTTCATCTATGCCACCGCCTTATCTATCGTCAGTATTTTAGATACTTCGCGCACGGCTTCCACCCGGAAACTTATTGAGCCGTCCCTCTTTCTGTAGCGCTGAAGTTCTGCAAAAAACTGGATTTTATCACCATGCTGTAGCGATGGTGCATTGTCCACCGCCTGGCAATTAATCCATATGTGGTCCTCTATGCCTGCTTTTGTCCGGGCATCAGTCAGGAGCATATGCCCACGGTCAGTGCTGTGCTGATATGTGGCCTCGATTCGGACTCCCAGGTTATCGCCCCTGGCTACTAATTTTTCAAAAGTACGTCTATTCTTTCTAAAAACTGTGTTCGCTTTGTTATGAATTGCCAACTATTCCACCTCCCTTAAATCAGGAGATGGCCGTCTGCTAGGTGGTGACAGGAAATCCTTTTAAGTAAAGAATTTCCAATATATACCTAACCTGTGGCGGGCCCATGTAGTTTGCTAGACCTCTTGAGCCCGCTCTGGCCAACTTCTGCTAATTGATCTTTCTATGCTGTCTTAAATCTTTCGATGCGGTGCGCATCATTTTGATGCATCGCGAGCGCATGCAATCTCTTCTCTTATGAGCTTTCGGACTTCCGCGTAATGCTCTTCCCGTGTGATCTTGATGGCCCGCGCCACCCTAGCATCCAGGTCCTCAAAGTAATTCAAAGTGCTGTTGATCGCGGCGGACTAGCTTTGCCCGCTGTCCTGGCAGATCCGAGCCAGGATCTCCTGGCTCCGCTCCGTAAGGGTGATGGTCACTCTTTTAGGTGGCATCTGTATGCACCGCCATCTCATCTATCCGCATGAGTAGCTTAAGCTCATCCACTGCCATAACCTCCAGATCATAAGTGAGCTGGGCCTCTGCCCTGTCTATCCTGGCCTGCTCTGCTGCTTGGTGCTCCTCCGCCAGGGCCCCCCGGAGCTGGGCATCTCTAGCCTCAGCATTCTTGCCAATGATTGCCCCGCTCATGAGGAGAGCGCTCTCTTTGGTCTTTAGGATGGTCTTTGCATCCAGCTCCTTCTCTATGCAGTCGTGCAAATCAATTTTGGCATTTCCAAGGCCCCTATAGACCTCGGATATTCGCTCTGCTGTCACCTGCCGGACCATCTAGACCGCCCCCCGGATAGTATCTTCTCTGAATGGCTGAAACTGCTTTCTCGGATTACCCCAGCTATCCAGCTCCACCGGCTTAACACTTTCCTGTGCGGCGGGAAAGTGCTTTCTCATGTGCTTGCATGGCCGCCCACCACTGTAGGTGAAAGCCGGGCAGCTGCATGCCATGGGGGTGACAGTGTAATAGGCATCCTTCTTATTATTCAGCACCAGAGCCACCTCTCCCCCGATCTCCACCCAGGCGGGCAGCGGATCCGCGGGCCGCTTCATCCAGGCCATCAATGCTTTAACTCCCTCTAATGTTTGCGTTGTTGGGTTCATCATTTCCATTTCTTGAAATGCGGTCATTTTGCTAGACCTCCGGCCATATCGTTATATCTTATCCTATTTAAATCTATCGAGGCGAATAGGGAAATAGGCAGATAGGTTTATAAATAGGGAAGTATGAATATAGTCACTGAGGTTTAACAGAAATGGTTAGAGTTCAATCTGATATTGATGAGGATCTCAATCTGCGACTAAAGACCTATATCCTGCATCAGAGCGGAAAACTGAAGGGCGGGCAATCGGAGTTTATCGCTCAGGCCATTGAGCATGAATTAGACCGGCTGGAGAAAGAGGCAGGAGTATGAATAACTTGCAGTCATGGGACTCATAAAAATCAGCATCTACATTTTTATAAGCATCTTTCTGGACTGTCACCCCATACCTTTGCGCTCCAGGTTTATGGCCATCTTTCTTTTTCTGCTGCTATCGAAAAATCGATAGCTGGCAATTGTCGATAAATCATTACATAGTGTCCTGGAATGATTTGTTATAATCAATAGCAATAAGTCACTTTTGAGCCAGGTATGTATAACCCGCAAAAGTTCTATGGCATTTTTAGGATCGTTTGAAAAAATGCCATAGAACTAAAGCCGATAAAGTCTTTGCCTCAGGGACCCTAAGGATCCCTATGAACCCTAGACGCCCCAGAATCGCCATAACCCCGGAGGCCCTTAGGATCCTAAGGATCCTGGCGGCAGTGGAGAACATGGAGCCCTCGGATTACCTCAGCAGCCTGGTGCTGCAGGAGGGCACCAGGAGCCTGGGAGATTTCAGGCTCCCCAGGGAGCCGGAGGAGCCCAGGCCCCCCAGGAGCCCACCAGAGGCCCAGAATCAGGCAGAAAGTCAGCCAGGTGGGCAATTATCCAGGAGTGCCCAAAAAGCGCAAATTAACCAGGTCCCAGGCCTGCCTGAAAGAATCCTGGAGCTGACCGCCCAGGGCAAAGGCACCACAGAAATAGGCAGGCTGGTGGGCAGGAGCCCAACAACCATATCAACCTGGCTGAAAAGACAAAGAGAAAAGGATATGAAAGATAAGATATAATCAGATCAGAAAAGAAAGAGTAGGTCCTGGCAGGGGTGGAGCCCTGCCAGTTTCCCAGGAAGGGATACTGCATGAACGAAATAAAGATAGCCACCGCTAGAATAAATAACTTTGGTATAGCCAATGAGAACTCTTTTCCCCAGTCCGCTGAGGAGCTGGAGGCTTTTGTGGCCCGCATCACCCAGCCCCTGCAGGACCGGATTGATGCCCTGGAGGTAGAGCTGGAATTAAGAGCCCTGGAGATCGCCCAGGACCGGAGGAGAATAGCCCGCCTGGAGGCACCAGAGGCCCAGCCCAGGCAGAGAGATAGGAGAGAGGTATTGTTATCTCTCCTGGCGGCAAATGGCGGGAAAATGCCCTCCCAGGAGGCCAGGAGGCTTATGGAGCTGCCAGCTAATAGATTCTCGGAGCTGCTGGCCACCATGAGGGATATAGTGGAGGTTAAACCCTGGCGGACCAGGAGCCGAAAATATAACCTCATTTACCTCCGGCACAGTTCCGCGGAAACTGGAAGTATGCCGGGTTATTAGCTTTATTATTTCATACTGAGCATTGACATGGTGGGATATCATCATGCTTGATGATATTGATTATTCGGAGAAATAGAAAAAATTAATAGCAATATATTAAAAAAGATGCCACCCTATAAGGAAGGGTGGAATACTTCCAGTTTCCGCGGAACTATGGATAAGCCACTTGGATGGCTCCCACCTGTGACACCAGAGAGCAGGCTCTGACCGCCTGGATTTTGGCATTTCTCCAGGTGATGTATGGGTCCAGGTTCGCCAGCATGTTAGTGAACTTTGCCCCCAGCGCGTTGCCCTGGCTCAGGTTGTCTATGGCTTTCATGTTCCTGATTCCTATTTCGACAGGATCATAATCCTCCTCCACCATCAACAGAAATAGATCCTTGATATCTCGGATTTTCTGCCGTTTTGCCTGTCGCAATAATGTGGGGTCATCATCAGCAGGGATCGCAGGAGGCACATAAAGGACCTCCTCCGGAGTATGCCCGGCCGCCAGCCAGCGCAAATAGCCGCCGTGGTCCTCATCCACATATCTATGGGAGCCGTCATCTCTATACTGCCTGATCTTGTATGCAGATTCTGATATCCATATCTTTTTAAAAAATACCATTGAACTCCTCCAAGTCATGTTTTAGGCGCGAAGCTCGCGCTCGCCATTGCAGAGCAGTACGGCTGTGTTCCTCCAATCGTTGCGCCGCATGTGACGTTACCGGCTGGCGTTTTTGGGCCATAATCTCCGGCTCGGAATCGCCAGTATGGGTACTCTCCAAAATATAACGTGCCGCGAGACGTAAAACCAGAGGCAAGAGTAATATCTGGGGCGCTATCCTCATTGCCGTGCATCACAATTTCAAAAACCCAAGAATTGTTGGCAATTGTCGTATGGGTAAATGTCCTACTACCGGTCTGTCCATCCACGGAATAAGAGGCCACTGCATCGGCTGTACTTGATTGCTGTGCGCCTGCATAGCTACACGCAATGCCGCCAGTTCGTGCATAATTTGTAATAGACGCTACTATATCATGTGCCCCGCTGGGGGGATTATGCAATATCCATACAGACGTTTCGATATACTCCCCCCAAATACTCTCTTGCTTTGATGTGGCCTTTACCATAGCTGTCCCGTTATATGTGACCCCGGAACATGCACACTGAGCGCCGCTTCGGTGAGCCGCTACGCCAACAATCAGGATACGATTAGTTTTAGAACCGACTGTATGCGACCAGGTAAGCGTTGCACCTGTGGACTCCGATGAAGTCGAGGCAGCATCAAGCTCGATGGCTTTTAGCCCACTCAATCCACCCGCTCCGACTCGATTAATATACATTGTTTTACTCCAGCACAAATATCACGCTTACGGTCAGGTTTTCGGCGTCGTTGTTGCTTCCGTTCTCGTCAGTGACTATCTCCACCGCTTCCCCTGGGTTAATGTCGTAGTTACTGGTGTTGATCCCCACTACTGTGGCGGTCCGGGTTTCGGCCACTGCCAGCCCCGCGTTAGAGTTATCGGTGCCAACTACTGACCCATTTATTGATATGGTGACTCTGGGCTGATTTGCCCCGCTGTCGTCGGTTTTGACTATGTGCTTGATGCAGACACAATACGCCTTTTCATGATCCCAGTAGAATGAGGTGTTTAGATCTGACGCCAGGAGGCCAGTATTGGCCGCGTCCGCAAATGCCCCGCTCACCAGAAAGTCCACTTTAACGATTCTTTCAGGTGGACACCAATAAAGTTCTGTGACGTCACCAGACAGCGGCGCCCCTGCGATGGTGAGCAGATTGCTAGTTATTGCCGTGACATATCCATAATAATATGTCGATGATATCTTATACATCAGCCCCATGCCCACTTTAATGGTGGCGGTTTTGTCCGCGGTCATGGTTAGGGTGGAGGTTGATGCTGGGGTGGCCGTAAAGTTGATCTCCTGGGTCCATGCTGTCGGACGGTGCCTTATTGGCACTGCTATATTTCGGATATATGCATCCAGTATAGTGGTAGCGCCGGCCGGGACCAAGATTTCCGCCAGGAGTATGCCCGCGGTGGTGGAGGAATCGGCCGGATAAGGCTCCTCATATTTCTGCCAGGTGGATTCTCCGGTGGGCTTGACCGCCCGCGCTGTGCCCTTCAGAATTGTTAAGGTCCCATTTGTGGCCAGATAAAGCAGATCTATCCTGGGGTTAGTGGCGCCAGCTGCATCAATTGCCACGTTGCTGGTGCTGGTCTTTTTCCCTGCCACCCAGGCCAGCAGATAGGAGAATGCCGATACATCAATAGACATATTGGCCCCGGCTCCTCTCTGGGAGATGGTGGGCTCCTCTCCAGGAATGACCCCATAGCCGGACACGGCGTCTATGAGAGCATCAATGTGGGCCTGCCGCCAGGTATGCGTCCTTAATATGGTTGCTTTCATTCCCATTAATTCATCCTCCTGCTGTAGATTTCCATTAAACTGGCTTGCCGGTCTTGGATAGTGATATTTTCGGCCGCCAGCTCCGGCTCCATGCCCCGGACATTCTCAAAGGCCAGGTTATAGGTGTCCTCATTGTACGGCAGCCCCAGGCAAAGCAGATCATGCATTGCCTCCACCTGAAAAACCAGGTTATCAACCAGGGACACCAGGCCCGGCGCTATGGCCTCCAGTGCCCTGAGCTGCAGTTTACTGGGAGCCATTTAGGGCCTCCAGTGCCTTTTTTGCTGCTTTTACTGGCCTGAAAATATCAGGCATCTTAACTTTGATTGCATTATTCAGAGCTGGATTTTTCTTTGCCATCCTCTCCTTTCTTTCCGCCTCCAGCCGGGCCGCCTGTATATGTTTGGCTGCCATCTTTTGAGTTTGCACTGGGCTGCCCTGTGGATCTACGATTTTATAGCGGACTATGAGAGCCCGGCCATCCAGCGCTCGGGGGTCCAGATCGTAGATTAAAAACATGGGATAGCTGCCTATCTCCTGGTCCAGGCCTTCCCCCTCAGTTATCCAGTACCTGTTTTTCCCTATGTATCGATCCGGAATAGGATCCCCGGAGGGGTCAAGTCCGCCCATCCTGGCCGCCAGGTTGTACTCATTACACCATTCGATCTGTTTTTTAAGCCGGGAAAGAGTTATCCCAACTATATCAATTTCTGGCACAAATTTTACATCAGGTAGCTTAAACTCACCCATAAAGACCTCTCCGAAAGATTTTAATATTCTAATCAACAAATTAATAAGCAATGCAAAAAATAGTGCTGGCCTTACTGCTATTGGTGCCATGTCAGGCCCTGGCTATGAACTCACAGGAGTATGGCAATCTAATGACCTGGATGACCCAGGACTCCACCGACCAACACCAGTATGTTAATGTCTCTTATGATTGCCTGGCCTTCAGCCAGGACTTTCTGGCCAATGCTACCGCCTCCGGATTCTCGGATATCTACATGGCCAATATTCAAGAGTCAAAGTACCCAGAGGGCCATTGGATCAATGCCGCTCTTGTTAATGGCAATTACCGATTTATTGAGCCCCAGGGAGATATTGAGCTGGAGCTGGAGGGTGCCCAGATTATCATCTCTGACCCGGATAGTGATTTTATAGAATTGCCCGCTGGAAAAAATAAGATAACCATAACAGGTAATCTATTAATCCCGGTCAAAGGTTAAAATGCCGAGATGATAGAAGATACATTCACATTACCAGAAAGGGAGCATCGCACCACATCAGAGCCGCCAAACTCTGATATGCTTAATTCAATATCGTTTTTCTCTCCCACCTCTACCAAATCGCTGATATCTATATTATCGATGGAATCACCGATATATAGCCCGGTGCCACCATCTCCAGAAAAAGGTGAACCGGGCACCTGGACATCATTAACTTTGACCGTCAGGGTCAGGTAGTGGATACTATTCCCAGTACCGTATTTTTTTATGAGCCCCTCCAGAATGGCCTGCCTCTCTGGGTGTTCCGTGGAGCCTGCCCTGGTGTTTGCAGATCCGCCGCTCCCTCCCCCAGTGCCCCATTCGTGGTCCTGGGATCCGGCGGCATTGGTGGAATGTGACGGAATAGTATGGACATGGAAAGATGGGCTCACCCATACTTGATTATAGCTCATGCTGTGGGCATGGCTTCCGGTGTATGACGTAGAATATCCGCTGTAATCAGTATAATAATGGGAATGCCCGCTTGCTGTCCCGGTTTGGCGGGAATTTGCAGTATTTGATATTGAATGCGAGTGACTGCCAGCGGATGACATCGACGAAAGCCCGCTTACCACCCCATACTCCGCGCTTGTCTGCAAGCCTGTGAACGAATCAACCCCATGAGCGGACTGCGTTTTGGCGCTGGTCCCGCCGCCATATCCCCCATGGCTGCCCACGTTGCTGTGGCTATCTATCTGTTGGGTGGCGCTGTAGGTATCGGATTTATACCAGTCCACGGACAGGGATAACAGCACTTGGAAGGGAAAGGCTGGATCTATTTCCCCATCACCCAGGCTATCATCCTCACTGCCGCTCTTATCTGTAGATCTCAGCAGGAATTTATGGGTGATGGCCTCATAGCTGTCTATATTTGTCTCTGGTAGCTGCCAGCTCCAGGCATTTTTTGTATGGCTGCCATAGAAAGAGCTGAGGATATTTTGGACTTCCTCCTCTGCCTTGAGTAGCTCCTGCAGTGTCCTGAGCCGCTGCCCTACCTCCAGGCTCATCTGGCCATTTCTCATCGAAATGTGCTTAATTCGCTTGACCACCGGCTGGGCTCCTGTCCGGGCGATGCCCACATAATTGCCCACCGCCTGGCTCCAGTCCTGTTCTGCTTTGACGTTATAGATGATAGGATCGGAATAGTCAGAAAAAACTTTATCAGTGGCATTCTGGAGCATTTCCCCAAAGAGCCCACCGGCCCTATAAACTCCCTCCCTCCAGGTCCCTGCCAGGGTCAAGTCCAGGGCGGCAGCGCTCTGCTGACTTATGCCAGTCCCTGCTCCCTGGCCTATGAGGGCCTGAATGTGGCCATATCCGTCTATCTCATCCTGGGTGATCTCCGCATTATCTGCCTCTATGTAGGTGGCCACTGGGGCAGAGCTGGAGCCCTGGCCTGCTGTGGCGGTGGCATCCAGATAGGCATATCCATCTTTTTCATAGCGGACAGAGAACTCCAGGCCTCCAGCCAGGATAAGGGCCTTGATCCCAGGAAAGAGCTTATTCTCTCCGATCTCATAGCACACGGAGAATGTGGTGGAGGCCAGGCTGATATTTCCCAGCCTCATAAGGGTGTCCTTGAACTCAGGGGCAATTATCAGATGATATAAAGGGCTCTTGTTATCGGTGGTCCAGATATACAGATCAGTGCTGGATTGCCACCAACGGCCCGCCGCCGTTGGTATGGCGGTGCCTTTGGTCAGCAGGGTGGCCCCCTGGTAGAGCTGGGATATGGTGCCAAATCGGGCGGAGCTGGTGCCTGCCCCTACAATCTTATAGACATAACCGGAATGCAGCGCCCACGCACCACGCGGTATCAGGCCGTTGGCCATAGCCAGGAGGCCCACCACACTGCCTCCCATACTGGAGGCCAGGATGGCATCCAGCCTGGTGCCGGCTGGGTAGCGGTAAAACTGGCCTATCCTTTCATCCAGGAGGGCCTCAGCTGACATCAGGGTAAGAGTGTCGTATTGCTGCTTGGTTTGATCCAGCCTTTTTATATGGCCCAGGAGAATAGTTTTGCCTCTCCTGGTGACTTTGGCCGTCCCTCTCGGATCAAGGCCACTGCTCTTCTCTATTTTGGCGGTGAATTTCCGAGGCTTGTCTAAATATTCGTCGAAGGTTGGCAGTTCTACCATGACCGGCTTAACGGTTTCGCCGTCCGGATTGGTGATGGTGATTTCTATATCAGAAGACGACATAGTAACCTCTAAATAAAGTGAGACGCCATGATACTTACATGCAAGAATATGAAAGCAATGGACAAAGAATCATCATAGCAGAGCCGGGGGCGTTCCGAGGAAAGATAGATAGTTTCGATGCTGGAGCAATTGGCCCATCTGCTTATCTCCTCGGATGGATGCAAGAAAATGATATACAGTCCTTGCAAATATCAATTGAACCTCACGGCAACGAAGGATATCCGAGAGGAATTATAATGGCACGCAATGGACAAAGAATCGAAGCAGGGAGCATTAAAACGGATGGCATCGGTATAGTATATCACGATGGCAAGCAATTAAAATGGAAGGGAGTATGTATCCCTGATCATTGAGCATGCCACCTTGACCTAAATGTGGTTGTTATCTTTGCCTTGGCGCTGCCTGAGCCGGTTATTTGCATGGTCCTGGACTCGCCCGCTGGGACCGTGGGGATCTGGGCAGCCTGAGCGGAAATATCCCGCTCCATGCGGAAAGATACATCCTGGATGGTCATGGATGAGCCAGCAGGTGAGTAAAACCGGACATAGACCGTGCTCTTCTTTTCGGTCCCGGAGAGATAATAGACCTTCTTAACTCCGCTCGATATTTCGGAGGCAGCTATGGCAGTGTACCACGTTAGCCCATCAGTAGAGTATTGAATTATTGGGAATGTGGTGGTGGTTATGGTGGCCTCCAGCTGGATGTCGTCCTTTAGGGGGTGCCCCTGGAATTTGTAATAAAACCAAGCGCTGGCGGGTATGCTCACCTGGCCGCCTGAAAGAGAGCAGCCGCTTTGTACTGCATCATACTGCCATAGATTATTAGTGTTGTAATCATCGGCATAGGTATGGGTGAGGAAATACTTTGTTGCTCCCTCCCTGGTCAGCTCTGCATATTCACCGGAGAGGAGCCCAGGGCCCAGGTATAAGCTGGTTTTTTCCACTGCCCCACTCAGGCACTTGACATAAGGCAGGGTGAGCTGCCCAGAGGCATAAAATCCGCCCACCTTAAACAGTGCTGGAGCCTCTGCCGTACCATAGTTATAACAGCTGGTGCTGCTTTGCGGCAGCTGACAGGCCCCCAGGTCTACGCCCTGGTCGATGGCATGATAGAGATATGAGTCCTCTATCAGGCAATTGACTTTAGCAGCCGGGCCCGCATATCTCTTATCCTTCAGTGGCTCCAGAGATATTTTTTTCACATAATAGAATCTGTCCGATCTGCCAGCAAATAGCTCGAGGTCCTCAGCGTCGTTATTGACTAACAACTGGAAGGCCTGCCGGCTGCTGTCACTGCCAAAATAGACAGAAAAGCCATATTCTCCGCCATCCAGGCCTTTGTCCAGCAGGACCGTTCTCCTGCCGCCAGGGATCTGCTGGTGGCTAGTCTTAATGCCAAACCCCTTTGGGTTAGGATCTGCCACCATGCCGGAGATATTCATCCAGCTGGCATAAGGCCCAATTGCCCAGTATCTGAGATCTAAGATATAGGCATTGGTGGGAATCGTGGATGCTCGATAACTGGCCAGATAAGCGTTGGTTTCCAGTTCCGGCGTCACATACTCGGAGAGATAAGCCCCGGTCGTCAGCTCCACCGGGATTAAGTCCGCCAGGTTTGCGGTGCTGAGTACCTGAGCATAGGCATAGGAGAGAATACTGGCCCCGGTTAATGTGGATACATCCCGCGGGCCCAGGATGCTGGCCCCGGTGAGCATCTCCACCAATGCGGTGATAGTGATATTGGCATTGCTCAGGGTGGACAATGCTATCAAATCCGCCAGGCTGGCGGAGGTTAATAGCTCCAGGTCCTCAGTGCCTATGATAGTGCCGTTGGTAAGAACTTCCCGGTGGTTGTATGCGTCTATATCAGCGTTTGACTCTACATAAGCAATTAGGACCTCAACTATTCCGGCATTGGTTAATAGAGTCAGATCCAGCCGCTGGAATATGCTGGCATTGGTCAGCAGCTCCAATACAGAGGCATTCCCGGACCTGATCCCCAGCCGACCTATACCTATTTTACTGGTGCCTATTATCATATTCCCTCAAAAAAAAATAATTTAGCTGGTCACACTATACCGCATGTATATCGTGGCAGGGACCAGAGAGCCGGCGTTGGATGTGGTGCCTATCCGGAGCTGCAGGAAACAGTATTTGCTGACTCTGGCAGCGCTCTCCAGGGGTCCCAGAGACGCCACTCCGCCCACCAGGCCCACCGATTTCATATTTAGGCTGGTATATGTGGCCAGTAGGTCAGTCTCTGCCGTCACCTGATCGTGATTAGCGACCAGCTCATCCCCGGAGTCATCTTGTACTCCTGTGGCGGCGTCGTAGGTGTCGGTACATTCATCACCTATGAACAAATTGCAGCCAGTCCAAGCTACATAATTGTTAGGGTTTGGTTCAGGGACCGATGGGACGCCCCCGCTGTATATTTTGGGATCAGAATATATCTCCGTCAGGACATCAGAATATAGGGCAATCGTGGCCCAGTATCCGTATTTGTAGCCGCTTGATGGCTTAGGGATAGGATGCTCTGCATTGAATTCATAGGAGTCTATGGTCTTATGCTTCAATCCCACGCTAGTAATATCCACAGCAGTGGGTCCGGAGCCGTAATAACGGTATATGCCTACAGTCATGTTTTTACCTCAACAAATTTATAAAGATCTCTCCCATCTTCCTGGGAGCACTTAAAAGAAAAATTAGGAGATGCCTCAAAAGCCACCTGGCCATTCCAGCAACAGAGTTCTGCCCTGAATCCGTCTTGTATGGGCAGGCCCTCCCAGGCGGTGGCATGGCCCCCACCATCCAGGGCAAACCCTCCGATGGCAACCTTTCCAGGCTCCGGCCAAACCCCCCTCTCCAGGGCCATGATATAGCCCAGCCTGGCCACTCTGCTGCTCTCCACCTCCTGGTGGATATCCGTCCGGAGAAATGCCGTATAACTGGCAGGGATCATAACATCCAGTATAGCCTGAATGGCTGCCTGATGTAATGGTTCTATACGGATTCTGTTGGCCTGCTGAAATATCGGCTCATAGCTGGCGTGGTCCTCTGCAGATATCCAGCCGTCCGGAGTCCGAGCTATCCAGTAATGCGTATCATAGTCATGGATCAAAAAAAAACACCTCAAAAATGAATATAAAAATATCAGAGGCCAGCTGACCTTAGAGCAGATTCAATCATTCCAATAATTCCGCCCAGGTCAATCAGTGGATTAATGTCAACATTCATAACCGGGCGGGCATTCTGGATAGTGCTAAAAAGATTCATAAATTTAGTATCGGCAATAGTGGTATCCAAGTCCACTTTCATGATAGGCTGGGAGCCGGTGATGGTGCTTTTCAGGCCCTCCAGCTTGCTCTCTGCCACAGAGGTATCCGCATCCACTCCCACCTGGAGCAGGGGGCTCTGGGTATAGTCCTGGCCCAGGACCGTGCCGCCCACTGCCTGCATGGCCCTTTGAGTCTCTGATATGGCTTCAATCTGGGCCTGTTTCCAGGCCAAATATTGCTCTCCTCCCTGTCCTATATAGGAGTCCTGGAAAAGGCCATCCTGGGACTCCTGCCATTGCGCAAAATCGGATATGGCGCAATCGGAGCAATCCCCGATAGTGTCTTTAAGAGCATCCCAGCCCACTGACTGAGTTTTGAGTTTTTCAGATGTTTTATCTAGGGCATCAGATGCTTTCCCGGTCATTTGGTCCAAGAGCCAAATGTAATCATCTATGCCTATCTGGCCAGATTTGAACATGCTGTTCATTTCTTCCAGCCATCCGGGTAGATAATCAGCATACCGCTCTAAAGGCTTTATGAGGTTATCATAAACCATGCCCTGAGTTATCTGGCCCTGTTCAAAGGCAGAGCGGGCATTTTCCATCCCGCCCCGGATGCCTGGCACTATGGTGCCATCGAAAAATTTGTTTATGTCCAGGGCGGCATTTTTCACCGCTTCCGGATCCATGATAAGCTCTGCAAAGCTCTTTGTGTCGAATTGACCCCAGGCAGTGGTCACAGTGGCCTTTAGGGGGTTAGCATCCAGCTGGGCCTGGAGGTTTGCCCTGGCCCGCTCCAGATCGGCCCTGGCCCGCTCATTATCTGGCTCTACCAGGTATTTGGCTTTGGCCTCATCATAGGACTGGATGGCCTGGCTCAGGGCATCCATATAGGCAATGGCATTCTCTGAGCCCTGAGCCTTTGCCTTCTCCGGATCATAGAGCTGGAGATTGTGGAGATCTGCCAGGTGGGCGTCTATGGTGGCCTTATCTGGCACCATGCCAGCAGCAAAGGCCTCAGCTATCTCCTCACCAGCTGCTTTTATTTCGCCCTTGGTGGAGCTGGTGACATCCAGGAAAGAGTCCAGAACCAGATCAGTGGTTTGACTGGCCGCCCATATGGCAGAATCCCCCAGCTTCCCGGTCAGGTCCAGGACATTGCCCTGGTTATATCCCAGCCCAGCCTGCTGGAATAGCTCCGGCAGTGTCTTTTCTATGCCCCATCCGTACACCGGCCCGGCCACTTCCTGACCATTGACTAATAGCGTTGCCCTGGTCTGGCCGTCATCAGTCTGGTATTTCAGATCGACCTTAAGGCCATTCTCCAGGGTGGTGGATCTGATGCCCGCCTCATTACGGTCATCGCCATTGATACGTGTTTGGGCATTGATGAGGGCCAGAATATCCAAGTCAGACATTCCCTGCTCTACACCATACTTGAATTCCTTGGAGACTGTCTTGGCAAGCTCTTTCCCGGCCTCTCCCGCCCCCGCCAGCGCCTCCGGGCT
>Ga0302252_1000752_pt1 | contig 24270 bp, 23 predicted proteins | sample AAG_RA_Leu_MG_FD_193511 | JGI IMG/M metagenome (GOLD analysis project Ga0302252, IMG submission 193511) | Enriched activated sludge microbial communities from anaerobic digester in WTTP, New Holstein, Wisconsin, United States - AAG_RA_Leu | ecosystem: Engineered > Bioreactor > Anaerobic >...
CCTGGGTTACAAAACCCCTTATGAAATCTATTTCAAAGAACCGTTTAAACAACAAACAAAACAGGCGGCCTGACTATGCACCAAATACAACCCAATTTTTTGTCTTGACTATGGGGATAACTTTAGATCTTCCACCCGCTCATCCAGGGTAACGATCCTGTCGTGCATCACACGCTTGTCCGCATAGAAGACGACCTCCCGTTCGTCCAGGGCGCCCCGGGGATTGAAATTTGTAAGAACGACATGCTGCTCAACAATCGCCGCAACACGTATGAAGCCCATTTCCCGGAGGAGAGCACCTCCTGTTGTATCGTGCCGCTCCTTAGTCTCCAGAGATCTTGTTTTAGTTATATCGTGAAGGAGAGAAGCTGCCATCACCATGTCTTTATTTATTCTGGAGCCATTTTTGAGGTTGTCCACTATGGCTAATGAAACTTGCATGACCTTGATGGAATGCGCAACTATGTTCGGCAGCATACCATATTGAGCCATGAGTTTATTGCATTCGGCACTGGATGGGATTCTGTCGGTTGGTTTTTCGTTGATAATCTGTTTTGCCGCATTATCCATACCGTTTCACCCTGATACCAGCTTTTTCCCCAGCTCAAACGCCTCGCGCATGAGTTTCTCGTTTACAGCTATTTCACCCGCTGCTTCGGTACTACCATATACCATTCCTACTAAGATGGATTCCTTGTAGGCAAAGGCGTCTTGAAAGGACCTCAGTGCATTCACGCACCCGGAATCGAAGGGATCTTCTCCGCCGAAACTCATGGCAATCGCTATCCGCTTTCCCATTAAAGCATCTTCCTTATAAGCCGGCAGGCCGTGCAAGCGGTCCATAAATATCTTGGCTTGGGCAGACATGTTGAACCAGTAAACAGGACTAGCAATTACCAGGGCATCGGCATGGATGACCTTGGGATAAAGCTCCTGCATGTCGTCTCTGATGGCGCATCCTTTGCTCTTTGCTTTCCTGCATATATCGCATGCCCTGCAAGGAGCTATACTCTTCCCTTGCAGAAAGATCGTCTCGACTTTCGCTTTCGTGGATTTTGCTCCTTTGGCTATCTGGGCGGCCAATGTTGCGCTATTACCCTTTCTTCTGGGGCTGCCCAGGATGACGAGTACATTTTTTGCCATGATTATACCTCCTGATTTAATCGAAAATGCTTAAATGTCATGAATGACCGTCGGCCATAGTCTGTCTGGATTATGAACCTGGCCCGATTTCAATCTCCTCCCCTTGGCTATTCAGGATATTATTCTCCTTCACTTTCTCCCACAGCCCTTTGATAATTACCATTGAAGCATCATCTACATGGAGATTATTGTCTCCTGATTTGATCCGGCAAGATTCTAGCAAGGATTCATTCCCCCTCCAGAGGCCGAACTCATTCCTGATGTGGTAGGCAAGGGCAAAGTGGGCGTCGATAAGGTCTTCTTCATTCATGGAGGCCAGGGCTATTTCGTCATTCAGGCTCACATTGGAATGAAGCCTTTCGACAGCCTCTTCGACAGTTGCGGGCAAAACCGGTTGTTGATCAATCATTGATAGCCTTCCTGTATATTCTTCAGCCTCTCAATCCTTTTTTCAAGGGGCGGGTGAGTGCTGAAGAGATTCATAATGGTACTACCCGACAATGGATTAACAATAAACATGTGTGCAGTGGAAGGATTGGCGTCCATTGGTTTCTGTTTTGCCGCTTTGGAAAGTTTGGCAAGGGCGCCGGCCAGAGCTAAAGGCTTTCCCGAAACCCTGGCGCTTCCCGCATCCGCTTCATATTCCCTGGACCTGGATATGGCCATCTGGATTATTGTTGCCGCTACCGGTGCGACAATGGCCATGGCGATAACGGCGATGGTATTCCTGTCATCGCTGCCGAAGAACATTGCCCATCTGGAAAGCATGACCACGGCGCTGGCTATGGTAGCGGCCATAGTGCTGATAAGGATGTCCTTGTGCTTGATATGTGATAACTCATGGGCAATGACTCCTTCCAACTCATCCTGGTTTAGGATCTTCAAGATGCCGGTAGTAACCGCTACCGCTGCATGATCTTCATTTCGACCCGTGGCAAAAGCATTGGGAGTTTGAGATGGCATGATATAGACTTTGGGAATGGGTATTTTTGCTTTTGCAGACAGGGTCTCCACTGCATTATAAAGCATCGGGGCCTCCTGCTTCGTCACCGGCTTGGCATTATACATGCTGAGGACGATGGAGTCCGAAAACCAATAGCTGCCAAAGTTCATCAGTACCGATATAATCAGAGCGACAATCACGCCCGTTCCCCGAGCAACAACATATCCGAGCGCCATGAGCAGCCCGGAGAGCATGCTCAGTAGGATAATGATTTTCAGTGTGTTCATGGTTCTGTCTCCCCTATTGCAAAAGCCTTTTCCAGCAGATTTATCGTAACCTCGTAGATCTTGGGGTCTTTTCCTGCCCTGGCGCCGGCTACGTTCAGAATTCGTATGTTATTTCTCTCGATCCAGGAAAGTAATCTTGCCGCTGCGTCGGGAATTGATAGTTCCTTGAAGTCTATATGTATCCAAGGTTTCCGGTGCTGCTTGGCGAATTCCTTTGTTAGAGCCGATCCGCCAGTAAGGAATCCATGAGAGACAATTACCGACCCGTCTCCTTCCAGAACATTCTTTTCAGTTCTCTTCGAGTATTCCGGGGTGGGCATCTCCTGAAGCAGGTAGCTGTCAGGCAGCTTCCCGTCTTCCGTTTTCCTGCCCTTGGGCAGCCAGCCGCCATAGGGAATATTGTGTTTGATGGCAAAGTCAAGCCCCGCTCTGTCCGCACCCGTCTGGCCACCGGAGATGATCTTGGTGATCATGGTTTATTTCCCTTAGAGATTGATTCAAACCATTCATGTATGAAATTTGTGACTATTTCCCATCCCGGTTCCAATAGAATGTTATGGGCATGGTCAGGAAATTCCTTATAGATGGCGACAGCCTGGTATTTCTTGGCGATCTTTCTGATGACTGATGCCGGTAATATTCGGTCCTGACCTCCGGCAATGACAAGAACGGGGCAGATGATCTTGGATTCATCAACAAAGGTGGTTTTCCTTGCATCGAAGAACCAGAAGCCGATTTCCCACAGGGCTCTGCCTGATTCATATCCCAGTTTGTCATAGAGCGCTTTTCCTTCATCTTCCGGGGTGAGGTTCAGAACAGAGTATTTCACGTCTTCATATAACTGTTTGACGGGTTTTTTCCAGAAACCGAATTTCATAGATCGCCAGGAACCTTTGATAGCAGACCATTCGAACATGGGAATGCCGGAGGGCGGAGCAGGACATAGCATAACGAGATGGCTTCCCAATCCTCTGCTGCCCAGAATCTGCGTGATCAGGCCGCCCATGGAGTGGCCCATGATGATCGGCTTTTCGGGAAGTTTTCTTATCTCGGCTTCGAGATCGTCTGCGTATTCGATCAGGCTAGTCGTGCCAAGTTCGGGATGAGGCATTGCTTTGGGGTCTCGGTCATGGTATCTGAGGGTCGGGGATAGACATGAATACCCCCTCTGTTCAAAGAACTTACGGTAGTTCTCCCAGATCCAGCCGCCGGCGGTCATTCCGTGAATCATAAAAACCGTATTGGCCATTTACCTCATCCGAATACTTCTTTTACATCTGCCTGGAAAGAGGCAACCAGAGGTGAACATTTATCATCACTCAGCTTTAGAGAAAAGATGTCTGCCAGTTGCTCGTAATACCATCGCTGCTTCTCTTTTGGCCGATTGAACCTTTTCCACAGCTCATTACCGATTCTTTCATAATCTTCACGCATGGACCTTATGTTGTCCAGCTTATCAGCAAGATATAATATGAGATGGTTCTGGGATGCATCTTTCTTCAGGTGATTGAGTGTATGCGCCTTCCGATTTTCCCATATCCAATCTGATTTGTTCGGCTCCGACACCGACTTGACGAGATTCGCTATCTCATTTCCAAAGGCTTTTTGAAGTTCATCAAAGGTAACTCGGGTATCTTCCAGCGTATCATGTAAAATCCCGGCCAAAATGACCGGCTCTGAGCATTCCAGTTGTATCAAGGTCTTCGCAACGTTCAGAGGGTGGGTGATGTAAGGGATCTTCGTTCCTTTCCTATATTGTCCGGAATGAGCTTTGGTTGCGAATTCTATGGCTTTGAAGATCATTTTGAAAGCACCAACTGATATAAGTAGCCCCTAAACCTTTCTCTTATGCCCATTGTAGAAATGAGTGCCAACCATACCTCTTGTGATTTCATGTACGTTTTCAAAGTCAAGCCTTCCCCATTTTCGCATCACAATAATCACAGGCAATCCGAGAAATGAATTTTGCTCCACCTTCTTCGCTCGCATTGTCATCCGCCCGGTCATAAACCGCCAAGGCGGTGCAATTGGTACAGGCGACGAGAATACTTTCCGGCTTGATCGCACTCTTATGACAATCATGGCCAAGAAGCAGATGTCGGGGCTTTATATCTGGGAAACGGAGCATCGCAATCATCATGCATTGTGGCAGAAATGGGAAAGCCTCTCCGCAAAGTTCACAATGGAAGGTAATATCTTCAATTATTGATGAGCTCGTAAAAAGTAGTATTTGTAATTAACCAGTATATTATTTGTTATTTGTATAAATAAATCTTGACATTTATGTTTTTATATGGTATAAGTCACGGTAATTATGAATCATATGGAGAAGAAGTCATGATCCAAGTCCGTGACCACAAAACGCCTTACCTGATCGACCCCTGGGTGTATTTGGGGCCGAAGCGGCGCAAACTTTTGGACGAATCCTGGGCGGGCCTGTTTCGGGAGCACATTCTTCCCGAGTTGCCTGTTCATAAGATTGCCTCCTGCTATACTGATGGGTTTGGCAGGCCGACCAAGGAGATTTATGCTGCCTTGGGGGTGCTGATCCTGCAGCAGATGCATGACCTGACCGACGAGGAGACGGTTTTCCAGTATTCCTTCAATCTGCAATGGCACTATGCCCTGGACATTCCCGGCGAGACGGATGAGGCCAAGTATCTTTGCGCCAAGACCCTCTGGAGCCTTCGGCACATGGTTGCGCAGAAGGGTTTGGACCGGGAGCTTTTCAACGTCACGACGGAGACTCTGGCGAAGGTGTTCAAGGTGGACGTCGCCAAGCAGCGGATTGATTCTGTCCATATACGTTCCAACATGCGGCGGTTGGGCAGGATCTGCATCTTTTCCCAGAGCATTCATAATTTTCTTGTCAATTTGAAGCGGCAGCGCCGGTTAATCTTTGAATCTATTGAGAAAGAGTTAACTGACCGTTATTTGACCGAGAAGTCTTTGGGCTGTTTCTCTCTGGTGAGGCCCTCGGAAGCGGCCAAGACCTTGGAGATGGTAAGCCAAGACCTTTTCTCATTGGTTCAGCGTTTCCGGGAAGATAAGCAGGTAAAATCCATGACCACCTTTGGTGTTCTCCTGCGAGTCCTAAAGGATCAGTGCGACATTGCCGGGACCGATGATTCAGATATGAAGTTGAAGGACCCCAAGAAGGTTCCGTCTTCTTCTTTGCAGAATCCCTCCGATCCTGATGCCGGGTACGACGCCCACAAAGGTCAGGGCTACCAGGTACAGGTCATGGAAACGTACGATGATTCTCACGAAGATAAGGCTCGCGAAAAGACACTGAATCTCATCACACATGTGAATATCGAACCTGCGAATGTCAGCGATGTCCATGCCTTGATACCCGCTCTGGAATCAACCAAAGACAGGGGGCTTGCCCCTGAAGAGGTTTTGGCAGACTCCCTGTATGGAAGCGACGAAAACCAGGAGAAGGCACAAGAGATGGGGGTTGAGGTTGTCTCCCCTGCCATGGGGACGCTGAAAGAGGAATCCTTCAGCCTAGCCGATTTTCCACAGACGGAAAAAGGCAAGATCACCGCCTGCCCCCAAGGTCATGCTCCGGTCAAATCCAAGGTCGGTAAAAAGGGTAAGATAAGCGTTGCCTTCGCCTCGGAGCATTGCCATGCCTGCCCCTTCCGGGAACAATGTCCTGTCAAAACCGGGAAGAAGAATCATTATTTGCATTTTGACTTCAAGGCCCTGCGGCTTGCCGGCCGCCGCGCCAGGGAGCATACCCCGGAGTTCAAGGATAAATACCGATGGCGCTCCGGGATCGAAGCGACGTTTTCGGAGATGGACAAAAAGACCGGAATCAAACGACTCAGGGTTCGCGGCATGGCCGCAGTGGGGTACTGCGCCCTATTAAAGGCCATCGGCATCAATATTTTCCGGGCTGCCAAGGTGATGAGGGTGCCAGGCACCCATAAAGCCACTCCTATAGCGGCTCCAGATAGCAGTATTTATAATATTATTACTGTCAAAGAGCTTTTTTATCGTTTCTTGTACCTACTAGGCAAATTTTCAAACACAGCTCCAGTGAACTTGCCCTACGTTCTCTGCGCTGCTGCATGACTTTTTACGAGGGCATCATTATTGAGATTCTTTTCTTCTTTTTATATCCAATGCAGCCTTAAGCCCTTTTTGTCTGATTACTTTTATCTTGAGCCTTGTTTCCGTGAGTTTAAAGAATCGTTTCCCGTATTTGTTGAGAAGTTTCTTATTAATTTCAAATCCCAGTCCTGGCTTTGTAAATGGCGCCAGCATCGCATTTTTGTCAGGAATGATCGGGTCAATGATACCTTCTCTTTCTTCAGGCACCCATGATGGCTCTTCTAAAGGATATTCCAGGGGTAGGGTATTGCCATTGTCTGCGAGCACCATATTCCAATTGACATAGAACCCTATCCCGTTTGTCCAGGTATGTGGAGAAAATTCTCTATTATGCATCCGGCAAGCATCAATTACTTTCTTCACTTGGGCAATGCCTCCCGCAAATGTTGCATCAGGCTGATATATATGAAAGCAGTCTTTCTCTAGCATGATCTTGATTTCGTCCCAACCGTAGTTGAGTTCGGCGCCGGATATCTTTACTTTAGAAACTTTCTTCAAGGAGGCATTCCCGTCATAATCCCTTGAATCAAGCGGTTCTTCGAGCCAGGCGATATTGTTTGCATAACATGCTTCCGCAAACGCAGCTGCCCGTTTAAGATCCCATGCGGGAATCTTATCAACAATGGTCACAAGCCAACCCTGATTGGCATCAACGCCTAAAACAAGACGATCACCCACGCCTTTTTTTATTAACTCGATATTACGGATGTCATCTTTAAGCTCCTTGTTCTTGACCCGTAGTTTTGCCGTCTTGAAGCCTCGCTCTTTCATCGCTAAGAGTTCTTCTGCTCTTTTTTCCGGTTCATGCATCTCTCCTGTGGAGCAGTACACTTCAATAGGCCGAGCCTGCCCGCCTAAAAGTTCATAGACAGGTTTACCCTTGCTCTTTCCAATAATGTCCCAGCAGGCCGGCTCTATCCAAAAATTCCTCCATCCCAGAATGCCAGCCTGCTTCAGCAATCCCTGAACAGATTCGATATCAGTTGGATCTGCACCAAGCAAATATCCTCCAATTAGATCGCCTAGGCCTTCCCTTTCATATCCTAATGCTGAACCGGCCGAATAACCCTCAATTCCATCATCGGTAACTATTTTTATCAGAGTAAATCCATTGTGCGTCTGAGGATAGCCAGGTATCCACGTGGGCCAAAATGTATGCCTTAACGGAACCTGCACGTGAAAAAGCTCAATCACTGATATTTTCATTCAAGCCTCCCGATGCATCTTTCTTCAATTTAATCATTTAGGTGTGCTTACCTACCATCAATTGCTGAAAAAATCCCTCTCCACTACCCCCTGCATTTCCGGCACCTTTACCATTCTGCATTTGACCAATAAGCGTTTATATCTCTCAACATCGAAGCTTCCCTGACTCTTATAGGCATCAAAAATCATGTGGATCAGGATCATGATGATGACATGTACCGCTTCGTGCCTTGAATAGCCCATTTTCTCGATGTATTCGCAAAGGAGAGCAGCTTCCACGGGTTTTTCTGATGCAAGTTGATCCTCCGCCATCTGATGAAGGCTTATATGGAGAAATGGATTCGTCCCGCTGGGCATTTCAAACTCGCTCCCGTCTAAAATCTCTTCGTTTTCAAAATAGTCCTGATACTCTTGGTGCTTCATGATAATTGTGGCCAGTTTCAATTCCTCCGGCCTAAGGTCATCATAGTTGTCTGCCTTGATCATTTTCCATATCTTGTTTATCGTCAGCCGCATAGCTTGCCGCTGTATCTTCTGATAGGTCTCTTTAAAGTTGTCAGTCATTATTCTCTGCTTATCCCCTTTTGACTCAAATCTTTGGGTGGCTCATTCAACCTGTAAAAACGGATTATACTTGCCGACAATGTTCCTTCTGGTAACCGAATGTCACCAATAAATCGAAGGGATTTACTTCCCTCCCAAGGTGCCAATGGTCCTTTTGCCTGGATTGATTGCGGATAATAAAAGTTTACAACAAGAGCAATGTCATGGTCCATCTCCCAGCGAGTTTTTATGAATGGATTGCCTGTCTTCTTCATGGCGGTTGCAGCCGCGGTTTTTGCCATAGCCCAGTGCTGATTGTTATCCGGGCAGAGGAATGCTTTGGAAAACTGGGATTTCCTGGAGACGGCCGGGTTGAACTGGCCTTTTTTGAATATAACACCTCGAATACCCTGACCGTAGGTCCTACACATGCTTGGCGACACCTCTCCCAATATCACCCTATTCATGACACCCCAGGCGATAGCTTCATAAACCAGAGGGTTGTCTGCAAAACCGGTGGACAAACCTTCCGCATAGACCAGCCTGGCAAGCAATTCCTGATCAGTGATTAGATGGTCGGCAATAATATATTTACTGGCAGCGGCAGTATTTGCAGGTAAACAACGAGGTAGATCTTCGGCTAGTGTTGGACCAGTGAGGGGCAGAATCAGCAATATTAAAAATACCGAAAGTGCTCTCTCCACTCGTAAAGATCGAAGATATGATCGCCAAGAACCTTTCATAAGCTGCCAAAATGATAGACTGGAAGCCGCTTCACGTTTGAGCCTCAGATTTCTCCGATACCCATTCTTTTTCTGTAAGCAGAAGGGCGCTCATAATTGGCACCCTGTGACCAGATGCCTCTTTTATCCGCCCTGGCTACCCTTTCCGCCTGGATAAATTGTGCCCTGTACGGTTCTTTTAGATACTCCCGATATGCCTCAGCCATGCTCGCCTTGATCATTTCCAGGTTCACATTCTTGTTATCCAGCCAGATCACACCGACCATCCGCCGGTAACGATCAATAGTGATAATGTCAATGCGGATATGTTTCCCGTCGATCATGGAGGACAGATATTCACGGGATTCTTCACCAAAAGGTTCTCCCTGTTTGCTTACATGTCCTGTTTTTTTGTTGCTCTTTTCCGTTTCCGGGGCGTCAATTCCGTATAAACGTATCTTAATCTTCGTCCCTTCCTTGGTTACTGCCTGAATGGTATCGCCGTCGGAGATCTTAGTGGCAACAGCTTCGACTGTTCTTATGGGCGCTGCATAAAGAGGAATGACGTTTGATATAATCAAACAGATAATGATTATGCAAGGCGCCCACTGGATGTAGTTATGGCTTTTACTACACATGGCCATTATTTTCTGAAAGCGTACCCTCGCAATCCGCCCTATGAGTCATCAAATGACCTTCACGATATCAGGAGCGTGTCTTTCGGATGGTTCCGGTATGCTGATCGGATAACCCACAATTATCGGTGCGATGATTTCGTCTTCCTCCGTAATGCCCATTTCATCAAGGATCTGACGACTTCTGATGTTGGCCCCTAATCCGATCCAGCATGTCCCCAAGCCACGGGAAGTTGCCGAGAACATAAAATAGGCTACAGTCAGAGCAGTGTCCACCTCCGCAGAGGGAAGATTTTTTGGGCCAATGAAGAATACTGCGCAAGGGGCATTATAGAATACGCTGAAATTTTCATCCCGAAGGTATTCTTCATACTTCGTCAGCGGCGATTGATTGTTGGCGGCGATATCGGCAAGGAAGTTCTTTTTGCTTTCATCCGAAAGTTTCTTCAGATATTTTCGGTTCTGGATGATGATGAACCTGCACGGCTGGCCGTTGCTTGCGGTTGGTGCCAGGCAGGTATCCTGAAGAATCTCTTTGACAATGTCCAGCGGCACTTCCCGGTCCTGGAACTCGCGAATAGCACGTCTGTTTCTCAAGAGTGTTTTAAAGTCCATGTGAGTCCTCACTGTTTATTGCTTTCCTGAAGACAGGTGATGGTTTGAATGTGACAACCTTACAAGCAGTGATTGCCATTGCTTCTCCTGTTTATGGAGAAAGGGATTAAATTCTTGATCGCTTATATATTCCCTGCCTTTAAGGAAGTCTTCATTTTCAAAATGCTCTTGATACTCTGGATGATTCATTACACTCATGGCCAGTTTTTGCTCATTATTGTCAACGGGTCTTTATGTAAATTAGCGTGTTCTAACGAATAAGGATAGATCGTGAGAGCGAAGCGATCCACGATCTTATCCTGTGGTTGGACGAGCCCGCCGGGATTTGAGGGGTGTTCTTATATAAGCAGATATCTTTTTTTGAATGGGGGGCGGTTTGAATCCTGACTGGATGGGAGCTTTTTTCAGGGCGAGCAGGGCCACCAAGCTTGCCGAGAAGCTTCAAAAAGATAGACATCTATGTCATAAAGACAATCAAAATCCTCCTATGATTGAGTTAATGACGGGTTTTAGCCGTTTGGAATTATTATCCTGATGACCAGGCCTGTCGGCCGATGGCCAGGATTCGCATAGGTGCCTGACACATGGGGCACATAAAGATCGGCCTGAGTCGTCGTGAAGCGGCTTGAATCAAGACCTGCAAAACCAACTGAACAAGGTGCAGAAGCCTTTTTGCGTTGCCGTGCAAAAAGCCGTAGTCTCTTACGCGGCGAAAGCCTTTGGGCAAAACATGTTGCAAGACAAGCCATAGGAAGTCTTCGCCTTTGAGGGATCGGCAGCGGGTTTTTTCGGTGCGGCTTTCGACGTATTTGAAGGTGATCTTGCCGTCTTGGTTGGAGACGATGTTGGTTTCACCGATGACGCCCCGGTACAGGTACCGCGATAAGTATTTCAATGCGGACAGGCCTTTTCCGGCGTGCCTGCAGTCAACCACCCATTTTGAGGGAACCGAATCGGGCAAGCTGAGTCCGGCCTCGGTTGCTGCCTCCAGAAAGCGGGTGCGAAAAACCTTGGCCAAGGCGAATTCGTTGAAGAGATACTTGCTTTTTTTCTTTTTCCATTGTTTTCTGGCTTTATCCACGCCGCCGCCCGGCACCACGGCATGGACATGGGGGTGATATTCCAGGCGACGATTATGAGTATGCAGGACTGCGGTCATGCCGATGTCGGCGCCGAGATTTTTGGGATTTACGCCAAAGTCTTTCAGCGTTTTGGAAGCGCATGCGAAAAGAAGATTATAGACGAGGATTTGGTTATCCCATGCCAGGAATCTGAGCTCATAGGGAAGCGTAAAGGTTGCCAGGAAGTACTCAACCGGCAACAGCTTTTCCTGTTGACGATCCAGCCAGAGCGTCGTGTCATGATTCTGGCATTGCGGGCAGCTGCGATGCCCGCAGGAACGGGGGTGCCATTCGGTGTGACCGCAGCCGCTGCATTGAACAAGCAATTGTCCGGCTTCGGGTGTCCGGCAGCGGCTGATCGCATCAATGGCGTGCAGATGATCGGGTAAAAGCCGGACGCTGTATTTGGCCTGAAAGGCATCGTGATATTGATGGAGGATGGCGGCAAGTTGCATGATCATATCCTCCTTAGATCGACATGGAGGGTATTGATCAGACCGTTAATGGTATCAAATGCATGTTGTTCGGTGGAGTCGGTTAAATGAGCGTAGCGCGCTGTGGTGGTGGGGCTGCTGTGGCCGAGGAGCGCCTGGATATGGCGAAGACTTAAGCCCTTTTCCAGCAGATGGGTTGCAAAGGCGTGTCTCAGGGAGTGGATAGAGATTTTTTTTTAATGCCGCACTGCTTCAGCACGGTTTTCATGGCGGCTTGAGTACCCCCGCGATCCATATGTGTGGTGGCATTGCGGATACGCTCAGGGGAACCCACGGCATTTGGGAACAACCAGCAGGGGTTGTGATGCTTGCACCACAAGGCGCGCAGTGCCTGATAGGTCAAATCCGGAAGTGGGACGAACCGATCTTTGTGCCCCTTGCCGCGCCGGATATGAACCAGCTTGCGCTTGCCATCGATATCGCTCACCTGCAAGGCCAGGGTCTCCGAGAGGCGCAAGCCCATGGAATAGGTTGCCAGCAGAAAAACCCTGTATCGCAGGTTGCGTGTCACCCCAATTATTTGTTCAACTTCGGCAACGGTGAGAATATCCGGCAGTGAGCGTACTTTTGGGGCTTTGACTATATCTACCCATTGCCAATCTTGCTTAAGGACATGTTTCCAAAAAAACTGAAGGCCATTACGATCAATCTTGACGGTACTCCAGGAATGGGATTTCACCAGATCGGCAAAATATTGTTCCCGCTGTTCCAGGGTCAATTTATCGGGGCAACAATCAAATCCCTCACTGATTCGACGCACGGCGCGTGCGTAAGCCTCAATGGTCTTTTGACTTTTGCCCTGTAATTTTAGATAACGCAGGTGGCGCTGATAGAGCTCATTAAATCGAATCGTTTCGGCTTCGTGCATGGTATACCCCCCTTTGTTTTGGTGGCGCCCGGAATTGGGCAGCACTGGGAGTTATACACGGTTATGAGATTTTTTTCCGCCGCGTAGCGGCTTCGTCCAACAACAGATTGTGGGGGCCTTACTACTCCATGCACATCTGTGAACAAACACCCTAGCATTCTTCCCCTTGGCATTCTCGCAGAATCGACCGATCTCTGCTGTCGTTGTTATCGTCTTCAATCGCTGGTCATCTTGCCAATCGTTTGCCCACGGCTGACTTCTATCTCTACGATGGTGAACTACTATATGCAGTGCCATTAACCTATATATCTTTATTGCTGAAACCTTTCTAATGAGATCAATAATACCGAGCAATTTCAGAATCCCTGTGGCACCAACCCCAGGCTGTTTATTGATTCGTTCACCATCTCAAGGGCTTCATGGACTTCCAGCACCTTTTTATAATCCCAGTATTTCAGTTTCGCCCCCAAATTTGGAACCTGATCGGCATGTTTCCTGATTTTATCAAGTTGTGTTGTATCTGAAACGGCCACCACTCCTTGCACAGCCTGATTGTTGAGTGCCTTGAGAAGGTTGATAATCAGGCTGTCGATGTTCCCCTTAGTCTGCACTTCAAAGATATAGATAACCCGCCCCATATTACCTATTGTGGCTTCCCAGATGGTGTCCACTTTTGATCCCTCGGCAACCTTTTTTTCTGTATCCGTCTTGAATCCAAGCCATGTTCCGATATCCGCCAACTTGTCGCGGATTTCGTTGTGAATGAAGTCGGCCGTCTTGGCATCAATTTTTTCTTCTATAATCGGCTCTGTTTTTGTCTTCTTCCCCACCGCATGAATCTTGCTGAGGTTCTTTTCTACCTGCAGCTCATCCCAGATAAAGTAATCAACAGTTAGCAGGTTGACTTCCTCTATGCCCTTGGACTTCATCTCTTCAGCGATCTTTTTGGCTACATCCGTCAGTTCTGTATATTTCTTGCCGGTCATCTGATGGTTGTATTTAGGTAGCCCATCAACGCCCAAGTAATTCAAACCCACATAAGCTCGTCGGTTCCAGAGCATGCACTGGTCTGGATAGACGTGACACAAGATTTCGCTGATCATGGCCGGGCCGAATCCCTTCACGGTTTTCAAGAAATTATCCCATCGCTTCACAACGGCCGCCGTTCCCCAGATCAATTCGGCCAGCTCCTTTTTAACGGTATCGAATCCGTTGTCCGCCATCATTTTATCCACGACATAGTGCTTGTTCCCCCAGATGAGCATGGCCCACAAACGGGAGAGGTAGTTGTAGAACTCCTCTTCCGTCATGGCCAGGAGGCGCTCCTTTGTCCAGGATTGGTAGTAGGCGATCCGCTCCTTCCGCTCAGTGAGGTCCTTTATGTGTTTTTCAGGATCCTTCAGAAGGTTCTGTTTGTAAGTGGTGATGTGCTTCTTCAGAAGAGCAGTATCCAAAGTCCACCTCCCAATTTTCACGCCTCATCTTTAGCGTATTTGAGAAACTCCTTAAAAATATCCGACTCCCGGCAAGTCGCCATAGAGAGCAAATGCTCAGTTAACATGGCGTATGGTGCCTGTCCAATACCGTCTTCTGCATCAGTCTTCCAAAATTCCAGTTTGGCTCTTAACCCGGCTTCATCCAAGATTTCAGAACGCCGCTTGCACTTGTAAATCTTATGCAGGATTCGTTTGACTTGGTTTTGCCACTCCCGACTCCATCGGTTGCTCAGATTTATGAGGTTATCCAGGTTATCAAGCCTAGTCTGGTTAATAGAGTCATTGGACACTAGCCTTACATTGGCGTCGCGCTTAATTATCTCAAAGTGTTCTGCGGCCGGGCGTAGATGAGGATGAAACCAATAGGCGAAAGGGTCGGGCTCGTTTGAATCTAGAGGCTTTTTTTCACCTTTATTGCTTCTGGAGTTGCAAGCAGCGCAGATTTCTACCAGATTCTGAGCATAGCAGTTGAGCTCAGGGAAGTGCTTCTGTGCTAACCAGTGATCTAGTTGCGCACCATCCATTCCCCCGTCGCAAAACGGGCAGACCATCAACTCAGGATTAGCCGTATGATAGGCTTCTAGATACTCGTCCTTCGAAAACAACTTGCCGTTCAGTTTTGGGGCATCAATAGGGTAACCTTTGTCACGATAAAAAATAGGTGCATAAAACATTTCGAAGAAGTTACGATAAACAGTAGCGGCCTTCTTGGAGAAGCCATTTGGCAATGGTGTGGTCGCCGGTGGACGAGGAGCAGCTTCACGGAAGGCCTCTGCGTACCGAAAATTGTCCTCATAGTGTCTGGTGAGGGCCTGTTTGGCAGACACCGGCAATGCTGCCACCGCCTTCATACGTGCCAGCATGGATTTTCCATCCACTGACCATCCACAAAAGCGCTCTATCCATTTCCCATCAACATCCGGTCTTTGACCCTTCACCCAGTCGACCGTGATTACATCAGGACCAATACCGAGGTCACAAAGCGCATGGAGCAGGTCGCTCTGTAGTTGAACCACCCATTCCAGATGATGAGTACAAAGAGGCAGATTGATTCTATATAGCATCTTCTTTCAGTCTTCTCAGAATCCCTCGCAATTCGGACCGATGAAAACCAGGCCCGATGCGTTCCAGGAGTTGTTCCAGTTCCGGAATATCAGACGGCTCCCATTTCCGCTCAAGCTGGGCATCTAGCCATTCCATCGCTCTCTTGCCCATGCTGTCGGGTACACCGAAGTACCGGACCATAACCTCGCTGGGATCAGCGCCAAAAGTCGTGGAGCGCATGGACTTTGTAACAGCCTTCCCGTTTTGCTTTTCAAAAAGGATGATCTCGTCATTGAAGACATCGGTGAGGGCGATGCTGGAATGGGTGGCGATCAAGACATCATTGGCGCGGTCTTTGATGACACTATCAATGATGTCGACAATCTCGCGCTTCCACTTATCGTTAAAGTGCACTTCAGGTTCGTCGAGAAGGAGTAGCGCATCGCGCTCTTTTTCCAACAGATGAAACAAGGCCATACGTTCTAGAAATACCTGCTCGCCATCGGAAAGTTCGTCGAAGAGCAAGATATCCTCAACGTCAGCTTTTCGGACAGCCATTTGAATGTCCTTTAGAAGCCCCTGCCGGCGTAAATCGACCAAGAACTTGAAAGCGTCAAAAGGTGAACCCGCCGGTCCCCCAAGAAATCGGAGCAATGCGTCACCGGCATACTGATAGGCATTAACCCCACCGAAATATTGTTCAACCGCTGCCTGATTAAGCGATGTACCAGGATCGAACTCGGCTTTGGCGCGCAGATCGATAAATAAACGCCGCTGAGTGCTTGGTTCTGGTTCCCGCACCACCTCGCTGGCCAATAGGTAGAGGGCTTGGAGCAAGCTACTCTTCTGCATCGCTTCCTGCTTGCTCCATGCGTCCGGCGCAAAATCAATATGAAAGGCGATGCTTACAGGCCAGGCCCAGCCGATCTGTGAGAGCAACCGACGTAATCCTTGATCTTCATCAGGGTTGTTGTTGATGCGCGACAAGAAGATATGCTTTTTGACGTCATTACCCAGCCCCTTTCGATGATCCTGCATAGCCTGGGGTAGCGACACGGCAAGCAATGCGAGTTTAAGTAATACCGAGTCAAGGAGAATGCAGGTATTCTGGTCTTCTTCCTTTGGTGAATACTTATTCGCTAACTTTTCATATTGAGGTGCGGAAGGGCTGGTTCTCGCTTTTTGCAATGCCTCGTATTCAAGCTCTCGTTGACGGCTCCATCCGGCAGGGCGTTCGTTACTGGGATCATAGTCCTCGGCCTGCGATATGATATTGACGTTTTCAGCGGATGGTTCATCTCGAAAGAGCCATGACCACGAATCGCTACAACCGGATGTGAACGCAAGCACGGTTGAAGGCAAACCCACTCCTTTCCCAGGGAAGCTGCCGTCCCGGATAAGGGGTTCCCAACCTTGCCTTTTGGCGCTTAGCGAAAGAATAAGATCTTCCCAGTAATTCATATCAGCGCTGACGGGAAGAATCTCTTTTCCTTGCCACCAAGCGGCATCACGATCTTGGCCGGAATTTTGGAAGATCAAGGTTCTTCTCTGGTCACCCTCGCCCAGTTCCCAGGCCAAGGTAACAGGAAAGTGGGGTCGTTTCTGGCGTGCCAACGCCAAAAACGTTTCCGCTATAGCCTGAAGCATGTGCGTTTTTCCACTGCCGTTGACGCCGACTACAAAACGAATGGCACTTTCCCGATCTGGCATGACCGGAGGTCTGAAGCAGATGGATACGTCGTCCAGCGGTGGATATTTACGGAGATGCAAGTATCGCAATCTCATAATCAGGCAGGCGCCCCCAAACGCCAACGGTCTTCAAGCAGGGTTAATTCATCCTCTCGGAGCACACGGTACGCAGTCACATAATCTCCCGACTCGGTTACTAAGCTTACGCAGGCAATAAGTCCGAGCCCAGCGAGTTGGCCTAGAATACGAAGGACTCGATCATGAGCGTCCTCGAGATGCTCTATCGGCCATTCGGTCAAAAAGCGGTCGAGATCTTCCGACGGGATGAGGGTGCCCTTCCACTCCTGCAATGCTCGATAAACATGCCCTTGCACGTCGCTAAGTTGATCCATAAGCCAATGACGCGTGGTTCTTGATGGAGTGGTGCGTTCAGGTGGTGCTGTCACTTCTATTGAAACTCGATTGCGCTTTCTCAGGGCAGGCTGCTGCTCTTGCCCATGACCTTCGCGCCAAGTTTTAGTCAATTCCCCAGAAAATCCAGATACCATTAGTTGGACAATCAGTTCATCTAATTCATTATTTTCAGTTTCTTTAAGTTCTGCTAACTCTCTTATGGTGCTAGATATTATCTCATACTCATCCTGCAATTTTCGGGGCGGCGTAGGAAGCGGGATATTCCTTATTGATGGTGCGTTGAGATTCGCCTGTGTCATGCTTTGGCTTCCCCCTTTGAGCATAGCTTGCCCATAATCGGAGAGAAAAAAATCGACGATAAATCGGTGGTTCATTTCCTCAGACAGGCCAAACTCAATAAGATAAGCCCCTGCTACGCATGGTTCATCCGCCCCTGAAAAAAGACCGACTGGCCCAATTGTCCCACTTCTGCTTATTAATAGCGTCCCAGGTTTTAGGGCATGTTCTTCAAGTTCTTTGCTCGTTACGGGCATTATGGGAGATTCCCACCATCGCAATAATCCACTCCCGTCCATGTCCGTTGTGCGCAATATCCTGGCACCTGATTCTGCATATGCCCGGTTTGGAAAACGTGGTCCATATTTGCTATATTCTACAAATCGCCCGAATGCTCTTGTACTCCATTTTTTATCATAATCCCTTGGATCACCAAACATTTCCCCAAAAAGGATCGGGACTAGTTTTTTGATTTGATCAATGGTATTCACTTGCTGAATTCGAAAGGTGCTAGCATCCTGTAAGATATTCACAATGTGTTGTTGTTCTGGCAGTGGAGGTAACGGTATGGGAATTCTACCAAATACATCACGAGCAACACGTGGAAGTTGACCGCCCAAAGCAGATTGGCTTAAGTAATCTAATATTTGCGGAACCCTTAAATAGTATGAAAGGTATGCTGGCAATAGCCTTTCACTGCAATTAATCACCCAAATATCCGTGCTGCATATTCCACTATCGTCAGCCATGTAGACTTTATTTAGTGCCGGTCGTAGACGACCATAAAGTACATCTCCTTTGTAAAAAAGGTTCTTAAGGCTTTTAATTTGGCGGCCTTTCGTTAACTCTTTTTTTTTAACATATCCAATATTTGACTCGATATCCTCTAATCCAATATAAAAAAAATCCTTCTCAGGTTCTTTACCAGGATCGATTTTTTCGTCACGGATCCCAGTTTCGTACATTAGATAAGATGACACCCAACTTGGGGGGAGCTCTCGCACTATCATTACTCTTTCACCATCTGAAGTAGTCTGTCTAATCCCTGCATAAACTGGATTTCCTTTTTCTTGATGTCTTGGATGATCGCTGTTGCGCTCTTCTTACTGCCATAACCCACGAAGTCAAATGGCTTATACTGGCTTGCTGAGAGATTCCAGCCACGGGATTCAATACAATCAGGTTCGAGCAGCCCTTCGGCTAATCGGCCATCAGCATCGTATAGTTGGATGTCTTCAATGTATTCGGGCCGCGGATTACCATCATTATAGTGGCTACCTTTTTGCTTTCCATCGTTGCTTTTCCATTCAGGATTCTTAGCATAGACGCGCACAGGGGCGATCCAATGCTTCGTCGTTTTAAGAAAGCTCTCCCTTTTTAAAGAGTGAATACCTTGCAGAACAACATCATAACCGTCCAGCCGAGCATACTCCCGGGCAATATTAGAAAGCTCTTCGCCCGATTGGTCGTTATCAAAAGGCGTCGCGGTGAGCGATTCGTTGTTCATGATGCGAATTTTCAGCCTATCGCTGACCTTATCTGCAGCTTCCTTGTAAGCCTTTTGGTAAAGGGGGTAGGAAACCTTCTCGTCCTGGTCGAAGATGCTCTTGTTTTTTTCGCAGAGGCTTCGAAACGCGGAGGTCGCTTTTTTAAGTATTTTATCCGCAAGTTCCTCGTCTTGATCATTTGATCCATTGCCATTTTTCTTGGCAGCTTCTTCTGCTGCTATATGGTTGATGACAGACTGGGCAATGGCCTCCAGTTTTGAATACTGGGCCGTGTGGATTTGTCGATAGGCTTCATCAGGATCGGCCGGCAGATCGCCAAAGAGCTCGCTGATGGCTGCCACTTGATCCTTCCAGCGGACCACCTCAGTTTCTTTTGAAAAGACTCTGAGCGTGTGCGAGTCCACCATGCGCCAGCGTTCCGTCCGGTAATCGGGTTGAAAATAATCCTTTTCGTCATACTCCTGTTCATTCCGCAGGCGATATTTTTCAAGCAGGTCCCAGAGGTCATTGTCCTGGCCGCGTCTTTCATTGCGCTTGGCGTCCAACGTGTAGGCTTCTTGTTCCACTTCATAAAACCAAACTTGGCTTGTCCGGGGAGGATCAACAGATTTCCACTTAAAGCGATCTTCTTTTCGGGTTTCTTTTTGAAATATCAAAATGGATGTCTTCACACCAGTGTAGGGTTGGAAGACACCGCCGGGAAGGGAAATAACAGCTTCCACCCGGTGTTCGGTTAGCAATTCACGGCGCAGCCGCAGATGGGCATCAGTATTGCCGAAAAGCACCCCCTCGGGCACGATCACGGCGCATCGTCCGCCAACGCGCAGGAGATCCAGCATGCGCCAGACGAAGAGCAGTTCACTTTTGTTGGTTACTACCTGAGTGGCCTTTTTACCCTTCAGGCCGGCCTTGGGAAAGATGGCACCGTCCAAGTCTGCGGCGTCCACCGTGCCTGTGAAGGGTGGATTGGCCAGAACCACATCGTAATGTTCGGAAGAGATTAGTTCCTTGAGAGGATCATCTTCCTTACGTCTACCCAGGCTGTCGCGTTGATGGATTTGTGGATTTTCGATGCCATGCAGGATCATGTTCATCCAGCCGATACGTACCATGGTTCGATCGTTGTCGAACCCGACATAAAATTCGCCACGATGTATGGCGCTGTACTCTTCAGGAGTGAAGCGGTTACCGTAGATCCGGTGAGGAGTTCCATCCCATTCTATGCGTTGCAGCTCTGGATCGGTATGCTGCGCGAGGATGTGGCTAAGGCTGGAAAAGAGGAAACCACCTGTTCCTGCCGCCGGGTCGATGATGTGCTCGCCAGGTTGGGGATCGAGCATTGCGACCATGCAACGGATGATATGGCGGGGTGTTCGGAATTGGCCGTTCTTGCCTGCCGTGGCGATTTCCGAAAGCAGGTATTCAAAGGTATCTCCCATGATGTCCGTAGCGGCACTTTGCGTGTCCACGCGTGCGAATAGCTTATTGATAAGCTCGATGGCCTGTTGGAGAATGGCACTCTTATTCGGGTCCAGCTGAAAGTAGGCATCGCTCATGCGATTGCCGATGGCCTCAATGCCATTGGCGGGTGCTTGACTAGAACCGAAGTGCTTCTCGAGATCGCGCAACCAGGGGAAGACCACGTCATTTAGGTGCTTGGCCGACTTGTCTTGATCGATGAAGCTCCAGCGACAATTGCTATAATCGACCTCGACTTCGGCTCCGTTCCTTTCTTCCTTGCCTTTGTAGATGCTTGGCCGGCCCTTCTTAACCCGTTCGTCGTCAATGCCTTCCAAGCGCTTCAAGAAAAGTAAGTAGGTGATTTGCTCCACTGCAACCAGGGGGTTGGTAATCCCAGCGCTCCAGAATAGATTCCAGAGTTTATCGACGTTCTTTTTGATGTGTGGTGCAAGCATAGGCTTCCCCTTCGGTGTTAGGCAACTTCATCCATCAGTTTGTTGGCAAATTCGATGATTTCATTAACCTCTTCGGCTGGAAAGAGATTTTCAACCGTTCCGAGGCGAGACAATGGGGGCTGCTGAAGGGCCTCCCGGCTAAGCCTATGGTGTTGGAGCACGGCAGTACGAACGGCACGCAGGAAATTGACCTGACTTGCGCTCATGTAACCATGTTCAGCGATGAAACGGTCGAAGGCCATGTTGATCATTTCTTCATGGCTGGGCAGCTTGGCGATCCCCAGGATGTGTCTCAGAAAATCGGGCAGGGTTGCAGAGGGCTGCCGGTAGACCTTGCGCAGCGTATCCTCGGTGATGAACAGGTCCGCCTGATTGAGGGCTCTCGCAATTTCGTCGATATCGTCATCGCTGAGTGTCTCTCCCTGCTTAAGCTTCATCAAGGCAGGCAGATTATCCACAAGATTGCGTACCCAAGCCTCCACCTTTTCACGATAGCTGTCGGCAAAAGCGCCTTCGCCGGAGGGGCCATAGATGATCCAATGGCGGCTGGCAATTTGGTCTGGAAGATTGAGTTCTACCAACTGGTTGTGCTCGCTTTGACGGAATCGCATCAAGGGGGCAAATGTTTCCTGCAGCATATCCAAGCGGTCCAGGTCCAAATGTTCCCAGAAGCCATCACTCAAGACCCACGCCCGCTTTTCAGAGACAGCCTTGACCTCTTGGATACTCTCCGCCAGACTACTAACGGCTTCACGCGCCTTTTCCGCTTGTCGCTTAACCTCTTCAATCATACCAGCCAGCCAGGCTACCGCAATTCGTTCACAGGTGATGCGAAACTGAAGCTCTGGCAGAGATGCGGTCCAGACAAAACGCAGCAGCGGCGCAATCGTATTGATTAGGTGCCGCACAGCTTCTCGACTGTGGTCCGGCCACCGGTTCATCAGCTCCATGATCTCCTCACGGTGAGGACGGACATTGATGTTGTCTAATGGCAGCCAGCCAAGCATGGCCTGCAGTGTTTTCACAGCACGTTGGTCCTCTGGATATCGGGTCCGCAAAAGTGCCTGTTTCTCAATGCGCAGCCGGAACAGGCGTACCGGAAGCGGTTCTGAGGGATGATCGGTTTCGCCTTCGGGATTTAACTGGAAAAATCCAAAATTATTCCAACAGTCGATAATGAGGAAGTCTTTCTTTGTTTCACCTGTTCGGGGATCTTCGTAAAGTCGTGTCCCACGGCCGATCATCTGCCAAAATTTTACTCGGCTAAAGACGGGTTTGGCAAACATCAGGGTCTGAATGGCCGGTACATCGATACCGGTGTCTAGCATATCCACTGATATGGCGATGCGTGGCATATCCTTGAACTTAAAATCGTCAAGCGTTTCCTCGGCGCGCTCCATGTGGCTATCAATGATTTCTGATAGACCCCGGCGCTGGTAGTCAGGGTAAAGTCTATTGAAACCCTGATACAGCCTCTTGGCGTGGGCATGGCTGGTCGCAAAGATAATGCTCTTCATCGGCAGGCCGAGAACATCCTTACGACATTCCTGCATGAATTCGTGAACCAGGGCGTTTGTCGTACCGACGTTGGTGACCTTCTTCTCTATATCCGTACCTTCAAAATCCAGCTCTTCCAGGTCGATCCCTTGTTCGATTAACCTTTGCTGGAGAGCCGCGGGCAAGTTGTTGCCATGAATACCGCTGACCTGAAAACTCGTCTGTGCATGGAGCACACGGTAAGGCACTAGCCTATCCTCGGCGATAGCCTGTTCGTAGGAAAAGTTGAATGTGGGAATGCCATCGTCACAACCAAAAAGATCGAAAGTGTTGTGATCGATGAAATCTGTCGGCGTAGCGGTTAATCCCAATTGGAGGGCATCAAAATGGTCAAAAATTGCTTTGTAGCGGTTGTAGATGGACCGGTGACTTTCGTCGGCAATGATAAGGTCGTAGTACCCGGGAGAAATTGAAGAGAAACTGCGCATCATGCTGGGATAAGTGGCCACCTGGATGCGGGCGGCGCCGGGGATTTCGCCGCCCTCAATACGTCCAAGGCTTTCTTGTGGCAGATAGTCTTTGATCGCAGTCATAGCTTGCCGAACCAGTTCTCTTCGGTCCGCTAAAAATAGGATCCGTTGCGCGCGGCGGGCCCGCAACAACAAATCCATAAGGGAGATGACTGTTCGAGTTTTACCTGTGCCGGTGGCCATGACCAGCAGAAATTTGCGTCGGGCATCTCCAATCGCTTCTGTAACGCGCCGGATAGCTTCTGTCTGATACGACCGATCAGCAATTTCAGGGTCAAGCTCGACCTGCGACAATGGAATGCTGTAGTTCTTCTGGTGTAGTAGTCGTTCCAGGTCGTTGAGCGTGAAGAAACCGCTGATGGTACGGGGTGGGTAACGACTCCTGTCCCAGAATATGATTTCCTGGCCATTGGTCAGGAATATGAAAGGGTCAATGCCATACTGGGCCAGGATCTTGTCAGCATAGTCAGCCGCTTGCCTTTTGCCCACCAGTGGGTCGCGACTTGTCCGCTTCGCTTCAACAATGGCAAGCGGTTTCCTGTTTTTGCCCAGGAGGGCATAATCCACAAAACCCTGCTTTTCACCATCGCCATAGTCTGCGGTGCCGCCCTCCCTGATTCCCACCCCGAATTCAGGAAGCACGGACCGATCGTTATTGCCCCAACCGGCAGCTGCAAGCTGGCTGTCGATATAACACTGGCGGGTTTGGGCCTCAGTTAACGTCATGGCTGGTTAATTCCATATTTAAAAAGGGTGGACAATAACTGCTTCACAACGGCCTTCAAAATCCTCCATTATTGAAAGACGCAAGTGGCATCGCTGGGTGGTTCGCTTCATTGTCTAGAATCCACAAAATGCTGGAATGCCGCAGCAATATTATCGCGATCGGGTACTAGAAATGAGCCTGTGCCAATGCATCCAAGCAAAACAACGTTTTGCTGTGTGATCCATAGTTCACCGAGTAGGCACGCGACGAAAGAGTCAATTTCATCATCATTTTTCGGTTCTCGTTCTGGCAAATAATGCGGTATGACATTAGAAAACGTCTTCCAAATCAACTCCCGATTAGCCTTCATTGATAAGACATTGCTTTTGATGGTTTGGAGTATATGGGGGATGTATTTGCCTGTCAAGGGACATTTCCATCGGAAAATCAGGGTTGGCTATACGGTATGTGGGTCGGCGGCGGTCCTTCAGTCGC
>Ga0302252_1000753_pt1 | contig 24264 bp, 22 predicted proteins | sample AAG_RA_Leu_MG_FD_193511 | JGI IMG/M metagenome (GOLD analysis project Ga0302252, IMG submission 193511) | Enriched activated sludge microbial communities from anaerobic digester in WTTP, New Holstein, Wisconsin, United States - AAG_RA_Leu | ecosystem: Engineered > Bioreactor > Anaerobic >...
GCATAACGGGAGTTAGGCATGTTGCTCCAGGCGGCTATGGCATGGAACTTGCCCACTGCCATGGGCTGGTCGATCATCACATACTTGGTGTTCATGTAGGGGCTGCGATTGAGATCAAGGGCAGCCAGCACCTCCTCTGCCCGGCTCTCATTTTCGGCCAAGAAGAAGGGCGAAGAGCCGGGAATATTCTTGGTTGCGCTGCCTATGCCCTGCTGGAAGGGATTGGCATTAGGAAGGCGGTGTCCCACCACCTCTATGAGATGACCGTAATCCCACCAGGACATAATGCCGTAAGCTGCATCGGGATAGGCAAACTTGCCATCGGAAGGCCGCTCATATTTCTGATAGAGCTCCATGCCGGGGCTGGGAGTATTGTTTTGCAGCCATCTGGCTGAGGTCAGCCAGTCCGAATCAGGCCCTCCGGCGCTCCTGGCATACATTCCGCTCATGCTCAAGCTGGGGTAGATGACAATAACGAATATCAGCGCCACTGCCAGGAGCATCTTGAGCGATGTGGCTATCAATTTGTTCTGGTCCCTGATTGCAGCCAGCTCTCTCTCCAGGCTGCCCATGCCCGCCTTCTGCAGGGCCCAGACCACCAGAAATCCGGTGAGTATGGCCACATTGACCGCATAGTAATAGGTGAACCTGTTCTGGGCCAGGGTCATGATCAGAATTATGATCGACCAGGTAAAAATCAGAACCTCGGCAGGCTTTTGGAACTTGGCGTTTCTTATTGCCATCACAACCAGAGCAATATGAGCCAATGTAAACAGGGAGAACAGAATAGCCAAGGGCGATCCGCTCATGGCCCCCAATCCCGGAAACGAACGCAGGACATTGCCAAAGGAGAAAACACCTCCCTCGGAGAGCAATGCAGCTGCCTCGCCCACTGTTGCCGCGCCTCCGGTCTTGGCCTGGAATATGGCAAAGCCGGCCAGGAGCGGCTTGGTGAACTGGGGCAGGGCAAAATAGAGCACAGATGTGCCCAGAGCAGCCAGACCGAGCAGAGATGCGGGGTAGTAATATCCAGCAAATCCCTTCTCTCTGATAAGCCGGGAAAGGAAGGACAAAAATACAGCTGAGACAACCCCTATGAGCAGAATTGTGGGCTGGAAGAGGCTATAGTAGTAATTGCTGAATCCGTTGGCCGAATCAACAAAGGGAAGCACCATCAGAACAGCAACCAGGAAAGCAATACCTGCAATTATGCCCAGATACTCCACGCTCTTGCCCCGCAAATGATCGAAGATGCTCTGAAGCATTATAAAAACCAGAATTATGCCCTCAAAGAGAAATCCTGATGCCCAGGAATCGATGTAAAGCCCCAATGCAACGCCGGTCAGGACAGAATAGATTAGAGGCTTTTTGTATATAGACCAATCCTTCTGCACCCCGGCAAAGCTCATGGCCTTTCCTGAATGCAGGGCCAGGATGAGAAACATCATGGTCAGAGTGCTGAATAGTATCTCTGCCGCATGGTGATCTGTAAATCCAAGTGTGGTGCGGCTGAAGAGCTGACCGGGTAGTACGGCCACAATAAGCGCCGAGAGCAGGCCGCAGCTCTTTCCCAATAGCTCCCTTCCGATGAAGTAAACCGGAAAGACCAGCAGAGCCCCCATGACCGCCGGCATCATGGCTCCAACCATATCCACCAGATGAGGGCTGGGATTGCCCAGGCCGAAGATATAGGAGAATATGGTTATGGCCCAGCTGAGCAGAGGTCCGAAGTGAGTGGGCGTTCCATGAGGGAAGTAGGTCATGGGATCGAAGAAGAGCCTCTGCAAGTTGATGACCGTGCCGTGGGCAAGCATCATATGGTACCAGGAATCGGTTTCGCTGCTGAAGATGACGCTGCTGCCGGAGAAGACCCGGTTCCAGGGTACAATGCCGCGCAGATAAAATGAAAATATGGCAGTCAATATCAGTGCAATGTACACATATAGGTCATTGCTCATCGAAGCCGCAGCCTTGCTCAGAGCTTTGGCCTTATTCTCCAGAGAGGTGGATGAGGCACCTTTCGGCTTGGCCTCTGCTGGCTGCGCCGCAGTTTTTTTGCCGCCATCTCCCTTATCTACAGATCTCTTAGACATCACCGTCAAGAGGCAGTTCTCTCCTCATAAACGTTTTGAATCAAGCCTTCAGATCAGTTCTTGAAGAGATCTTTATTGCCTCGCATACCCAATATGCTTATAGCATCTCAAACAATGTTCTGGTAAACATTCGAGGATTGATCTTTATGGAGAAGATACAGGATGTAAAGGGTCTGGGCGGCATGCTCAACGGATTCAGGGATCTGGTAAAGGATGATAAGAAGATAGTATTCATCGGCTCTCCCGGATTTTGCACCCCATTTGCTCTGTTTTTGGGCTATCCGGTGCGGGAGAAGTCCCTGGCCTTCATGCCCGGATTGCAGATGGATAACGCTAGGAGTATGGTGGCCACTGAATACGGCATGGAGCTGGCAGGAGCGACAGACGCTCAGGCGGATGTGGTTGTGGTTCTGGGGGGCATGGCCATGCCAAAAATCGGGATCAAGGTCGAGGAGATGAAGGATTTTCTGGGCAGAATGCAATACAAGAAGCTGATAGGCGTCTGCTTTATGTCCCTATTTGAGAAATCCGGATGGTGCGAGAAGCTGCCTTTCCACTATGTTATGAACGTCGATCTGGAAGGGGATATATCGGGATAAATATGGGATAGAGTCCCTTAGGCCGGCGGCCATTAAGCGACAATAAAAATTTTTTAAAAGGCGTTATGGGCCCGACGCGATTTGAACGCGTGACCTCACGGTTATCAGCCGTGCGCTCAACCTGGCTAAGCTACGGGCCCGATCCGCACTTTGCATTGCTGATCCCATTTATAACTGTTTCCCTTCTCTGCCTTCTCTGTCTTTTCTGCCATCCCTGTCGCAATTGGATGCCAGGAAATGCCTGACAGGAGAACAGATACAGCTTCTCTAACAGATCAAAGAGAGGCGTCATCCTCCCATAAGGGTTATAGAGAGAACGATCCACCCGGATCGGGATATTCGACAGACTTAAATCAAGGCAGCATTGTTCTTGTCCGTGATAATTATGGTTTCACCTAATGAAGAAGCAGAAGATTTGACCGGGCTGTTTGATTTGGCCATTCCCCTGAGCATGCCCATATCTGTGATCCGTGAGTTGGTGGAGAACTTCGACCTGGATCTGATCCGAAGGCCCGGCAAGATGGATATGACCGGTGAGGTGATGGATAGAGAGATACTGGTCTTGAGGGGAGACCTGGAGACGGTCAAGGCCGCCGAGAAGTACATGTTCGAGGCCCTGGACCGAAAGATAGCGGAATGGAACAGCGATGATAAAGAAAAGAAATACAAGAAATTTTATGAGGAGCAGGCAGCAGCCCGGCTCAAGGAGATCAAAGAGCATCCTGAGTCGGTCAAAGACTGGGATGTAGCTTCCACCCAATAGCCCTTCAGATATCTCAGTCTATCATCACCCATTTGTTCTTTCCCTCCCACAGCTTTAGAGAGAAGAGACTGACGGCTGTGCCCTCCAGATCTTGGGCCAGCCGATTGGCTATCCATTGAGCAATGTTCTCTGCCGTGGGATTGGGCAGGATGTGATTGAGGCAGCTATGATCCAGATCCTGGAGGGCCTCCGCCACCAACCTTTTGATCCGGTAGAAATCCATGACAAAGCCGTTCTCTTCCACCTCGCCCTCCAAAACGATCTCCACCTGATAGGTGTGGCCGTGCATATGGGCGCATTTGCCCTGATAGTCGGGAAGGCTGTGTGCGGCATCGAACTCCGTTATCACTCCCAGCTTCATTGCCCTGCTCGCCCCCTGCGTCTGTCAATCTCATCCAGTTGATCCAGCATCTTTCGCAGTGCCGTTCTCACGGCATCGGAGAAGCTGACGAACTTCCTGCCGTCCCCCACATGAGACTGCACATCGTCTATGATATGCTGCGGTATCTCTACGGTTACTTTAGGCATCTCATCCTCGCATATGATCTCCATACCATCCTCAGGGAATCCTGCCGTATGGTCCAGGGAATACCATATTAATAGCTTTGCCTCAGATGCAGATCTTCTGCTCCATCTCCATCAATCTACACCCATCAAGGCATCCTCCGGAGCTCCGGCCAGGACTCGGAGGGCTTCCGCCTCCATGAAATGCAGCCTGGCCGGAACGATCAGGATATGCAGTGGACCGCCCAGGTCACAGTCCCTGAGGCGGGAGAGAAGGTCGGCCTTTATCACAGCATCATCCGAGCCGGCCCGGGCGACGCCTATGCCCAAGACTCCGGAGGGCAGCTTGTCCTCCGCCTCAGCCTCCATCTCCAGGAGCAGTGCCGCCCCCTGGCCAGCGGTCATATATTTCTCCTCCGGCTCCATCTGGATGTCTAAAAAGAGGATGGTGTGCAGGTTTTGGGCCCGGTTCTGCTGCAAGACCCGGTAAGGCGTCTCCGGTACGATCCTCTTGCCCCGGGCTATGTAAGGAAAGGGGATGGTTGTGGACCGGCCGAATCTATAGTTCTGAAGGCCGGACAGGCCGGATACGGCAGTGACTATAGAGGCGGAGTGAATCAACCGGGTCTTGATGCCCATTTGGATCGCCCGGAGCCTCAGGTCCAGGTGGGTGGTGGAGACCATGGCGTCGCCGCCCACCAGAAAAGCCACATCTTCATCTTTAGCCTGCTCCAGCCAGAAGGGGTCCACCTCCACCTGGGAGCGAATGAGAAGATGGATCTTCTTGCCGTGGAACGCCTCCAACCGGCTGAGGGTGGTGCCCATCAGCCTGGAGGTATAAAACTCGGCATAAATCCTGTCCGCGGCAGCAATCGCCTCCCTTCCCTTGATCGAGATGTCCTTTTCGTCATATAGCCCCAGGCCGATGAAGGTGAGCATAAACCTTCATCTTTCGCCCGGCTTAAAAAAGCTCCTGCATCCTCCCTTTCTTCAGCTCTCCCTTTCGTCAGGTCTATATGCCATCCCCTGCAATAGGCGATCATGATTGGCAGGGCAACTCAGGTGGTTGATTGCCGGGAGAGCATGGGCCTGGCCAAGGGCGGCGGGCTGGCACAGAGGGGAACATTATCCGAGGCTACCCAGCCCGATGTTATCGCCATAGCCATGTCCCCGGGCAGGCGGCACATCACCAAGCCGGTTTGCGAGATGACCTATGGGCTGCGCCGGGAGGGAATTCAGACCAGCGTTCTGGTGCTGGAAGGCGGAACGGGACTTCCGGACAGCTTTCCCCAGGCCTCGCGAGGCTACGGTCCCACCTTCGGACTGAATGAGAGGGAGCTGGAGCAGATAGCGCGCCATAAGATCGCAGTCATTCATCTGGGAAATGTGCGCTCCCATGTTATATCCAAGGCCAAGGAGGTTCTATCCCAGGTGGATATACCGGCGGTGGTGGTGGCCCAGTGCCCCATGGATATGGAGGACTTCGCCCGGGAGGGGGTCAAGACCAGCGCAGTCAAGCCGCCGCATCAGAAGACAGAGACAAAGGGCGAGGTTGTGGACATAGTCACAGGTATCACCCGCGGAGCTACCTGCAATCGGGTCAAGCTCAATACCCTGGCCAAAGTCCTGAACAAGCATCTGGCGGAGATCAATGCCCGTGAGGCGGCAGAGACCCGCACTAAGAAGAAGAAATAATTAATACTATTTTTAGAGAAAAGCGGGACTGTGATGAAGCTAATAGTTCTTTTAGGAGACGGCATGGCTGATCTCCCCCTAGAGGTTTTAGGTGGGAGGACGCCGCTGCAGGCGGCTGACAAGCCCAATATGAACCGACTGGCCAGGCAAGGCAGAAGCGGCCTGGCCCGGACGGTTCCGGAAGGCTTTGCCCCGGGAAGCGATGTGGCCAACCTTTCGGTTATGGGCTACGATCCGGTGCAATGCTATACCGGCCGGGCGCCGCTGGAGGCAGCGGCCATGAATGTGCACCTGGGCCCGGATGATATCGCTTTTCGCTGCAATTTTGTGACCATTGAAGACGGCCTGATGAAAGACTACAGCGCCGGGCATATCTCCACCGACGAGGGGCGGGAGCTGATCGAAGCCCTGGCTCCATTGATGCCGGAAAGAAGGCTCTATCCCGGCGTGAGCTACCGCAACTTGCTGGTGCTCCAGGCTGGCGGCAAAGCCGAATGCACCCCGCCCCATGACATCAGCGGCCAGCCGGTGGCGGAGCACCTGCCCCGCGGTCAGGACAGCGAATTGATTTTGGCGCTGATGGAGGCGGCCCGGTCGGTTCTGGAGAGGCATCCGGTCAACCGGCGACGCATGGCGGCAGGAAAGCGCCCCGCCAATGCCATCTGGCTGTGGGGCCAGGGCCCGGCTCCGGCCATGCCTTCCTTTGCTGAGAAGTACGGCCTCTCCGGGGCCATGATCTCCGCTGTGGATTTGCTGAAAGGAATAGGCAGGTACGCCGGCCTGGAGGTGATCGATGTTCCGGGAGCCACGGGCAACATAGACACCAACTACCAGGGAAAGGTGGATGCCTCTCTGCAGGCCCTCCAAAGCCGCGATTTCGTCTATCTGCACATCGAGGCCCCGGACGAGGCAGGCCACGAGGGCGAGATCGACCTCAAGGTAAGAGCCATTGAACTCTTTGACGAGAAGGTGGTGGGGCCGGTGTTGCAGGGGCTGGAGAAAAGCGGTGAGGATTGGAGGGTTCTGCTCATGCCCGACCACGCCACGCCTATTGCCATCAAGACTCACAGCAGCGATCCTGTGCCCTTCACCATCGTCGGCAGCGACATCCAGCCGGACGGGGTGGAGAGGTTTGATGAGGACGCGGCGAAGGCGGGAGGATACGGGCTGGTGGAGGCGATGGAACTGGTGGGGATGATGAGGAGGGCCTAAATCTGCCTACTCCAGGAGCACCATCCCGAATAGAACCACCCTCTCAGAATAGGATTTCAGCACCTGTGGGCTGTATCCGGCATTCTCCAGGGTCTTGAACACATCCACGCCGCACCCTTCCATTGAGGGTCTCATCCTGTCCTTGTGCCGGCACCTCAGAATGTCCATGGAATCCATGCCCTCGCCCCTATCCTGCATCTCCTCCGCTACACAGGTCTGGCATAAAGTGCAGGGCAGGGCATAAAAGCCAAAGGCCTTGTAGTAGCCGGAGAGAAATGCCTTGCTCTCCAGACTATAGACGGTATTGTGCAGATGATCTATACAGTTCCAGAGATAGTGGTGGATGTGCTTGGGATCGTCTCCCGGCCCGGGCGCCGTCTCAAACCGGGCTAAAATGGCGGTTTTGTACTCGCCGACCACCCTTCTCATCTCCTCCGGCGAGGGTGCAAATGGCGGGCAGCAGAGGTGCTTGCCGTAGGCCCGGCAGCCGTACCTGCACTTGAGCCTGACCCAGTCGGCTACAACAATGGCATTGGTTGAGATCTTTTTGATGTCCGGATGAATATCTCGCAGGTCATAAAGAAGGCTGTCCAATCTCTCATCGTACATTCTATCAGCTCCTAGGAGATATCAGGCTCTGAAATGAGGTAATGATTTCGGTCCTGCGGCCACGCGTCAGCTTAATGCACCAGGAAATGGCATAGCCCTTGAGCTTTTGTAACTCAAGGGCGCATCACTTCGACCCTTTCATCGTCTGGAGGGGAGACTTCATTCTCTGTCCAGTCCCCACTTCTTCCGAAACTGCAGCTTTTCCTCGCTGTTCATCCAGTGGCTGCCGTCGCAGTAGGGCTTGTTCTCCGATTTTCCGCAGCGGCACAGGGTTACCCGATTGCGAGGTTCATTGACGCTGCCATCGGCGGATTCGATCAAAACGCCGCCCCGAACCCATATTGGCCCCTCACAGCTCTTCTGTCTGTCATTTACCAGAACCAGGGACGGCTCGAACCTTTTCTCGAAGGCTTTGCCAGTCTTCTTATCCCACAATACCAGCCTGCCGGAGGGGCAGATCATGGCCTCCTTGATTGCGGTTAGCCTGGCCTCCTGGTCATCTGATCTTTGTATCAGATCCCTGATTCCGCCTGCTCTGAGGCAGAAGCGGGAGTGATCGCAGAACTCTTGCGCATCGGTCAACTTCAGATCGGGGCCTTCAAATATCTCTGCCTTTTCCAGGTAGGGCTTTCTGCTGGCGGTCTCGCTTCCGTCAAAACCCGCCTGCCTGTGGCTGCCGTCACAGAAGGGCTTCTTCCTGGACTGGCCGCAGCGGCAGAGGATATAGCTCTCCTGTCGAGGATACTCTTTTTCATCCACCAGCTCCAGGGTGTGGCCCGCCTCATCGGTTACAATCACCTGCTCATAGAGAGGCAGTGCACCTGTAACCCGGTATGGGCCATCTTTGATTATCTTGATCTTCTGTTCCTTATTCGCTTCTGACACCCTTCCAACTCCCGGCAGTGATCGGAGATTTCTCTCCTCCTCAGAGAATTCGGTCGGCTCTGAGCCCGGCCTCTTGCAGGCTGCTCTCCTATTCGCATCTATTTCTTCTTCCTGGCAGGCCGATACCGGGGCCAGCTCTGGAAGCGCTTGCTCTTGTCGGCATAGCTTTCTGCCACGCTTGCCGCCACTGCTCTGTCCACCCTCTCCTCGCGGGCTCGCCGCTCGGTCGCGGCTTTCTTGACCACGATGTAGTTGGCTAGCAAGAAGAGGGGAAACATGAGGATGCAGATCACCACTATATGCCAGATTTCCATGAATTATAGTCTCACTCCGGAATATATAAGGTGCACTTGCAGCGGAGAGAGGCGGCCCGATTGGATCACCTGAACTTGGAGAGCAGGCGTTCAAAAAATTGCCGCTCTGAGCCTTTGGCGGTGCGCACCAGCCGGTCCAGTATCAACTCCGGAGTGCTGCGGGCTAGGAAGTTGTAGCGCGGACTGCGACAGAGGCGAAGGTTGCTCTTTTCATCCAGCCCCTCCGCCTCTATGCCGTCCACCCGCACCGCCGTCTCGGCGTATCGCAGCACCTCCCCGGCCAGATGGCTCACGAATACGGCCATAGAGCCGCGCCGGTTCAGCTCGTCCAGGATGCAGGATATGATCCTGGCCGATGCCCCGGGCTCGGTTATGGACTCCAGCTCGTCGGCCAAGACCAGCTTTCTCTTCTCGTTCTCCACAATGGCGAACTTTTTCATGGCCGTCTCGAAGGCCCCGGCGGACAGCGTTCCCCGGCTCTTGCTGAAGTAATAAAACTCCTCCACCAGAGAGAGCCGGCAGGAGGAGGCAGGGACGGGCAGGCCCATGTGGGCCAGGATCATTATCTGGGCTATGAGGTCGAGGAGGGTGGTCTTGCCTCCCGAGTTGACGCCGCTGAGAAGAGAGGCCGTCTCCGGATGCTCAGAGTCGCCCAGAGCATAGCTCACCGGCTCCGGGTCGTCTAAAAAGAGATGGCGCCCCTGGCTGAAGGAGAGGCAGGGACGGGGCACAAACTGGGCAAAGGCCAGATCTCTCTCCACAATAAAGCAGCCCAGGGCGTAGAGGAAATCAAACTCCATCAGGGCATGGACCAGATCCAACGCCGCATTCTTCTGGTCCTGGAGAAGCCTGGCCAGATCCCGCCTGGCCTTCATCCCCCTCTCCTCCCTGCGGCTCCGGACCTCCTGCTGAAAAGAATGCAATGCCCGCCGGTCTATCTCCAGGGGATAGGCCGCCTCAGAGGGGAAGATCTCCTCCAGCCGTGCCGGCTCGGAGCCTGCCAGCTCCAACTCGGCAGAGGCTCGGGCCTGGGCCTGCTTCACGACCTCTTTGAATATGCCTCTCATCTGGGCCTGTAGCAGCTCTCTCACCCCATCCCCTGTCCTCATGGCTAAGAGCAGATCGCTTCCGCCTAAAGTCAGAGAGCTTTTCTCTATCCTCTGCCTCAGCTCCTCATTGGCCCAGGCCTCTGCCCTTTCCACGGCAGGGGCAATATTGTCTCCCAGCCTCTTCAGCCGATCCTCTTCAACGTCGCCTACCTCCTCCAGCCGGAATAAAAGCCCCTCCAGCGCCCCCCAATCGGAAAAGCCGGCAATGCCACCATCCCTCAAAAGCTCTGCCGCCCTTGCCGCAGCCAGCAGGCTCTCCAGATTCTCCTTATAGTAGCCCAGAACTGCCTCGGGAACCAGATACCACTCCTCCAGACACTCCGCCCTCTCCACCTCCGCCAGCCCTTCCCGCCCGTCAGCCAGGCAGACGTGGCTGTAGCTTCTGGTCAGATCCAGAAGCTCCGAAGGGCTCTCTGCCAGGTGCAGGTCTATCAGCCGCTCCAGTCCCCGCGCCTTCAGGGCGGAAAAGCACTCCACGGTTGTGGCTGCCAGAGCCCTCTCCCGGACCCTGGTGGGGGTCTTCTCTCTCAGAGGCCGGACTCTCTGGATCAGCTCTTCCAGGCCCCTGCCCATCATATTCTTTGCTGCAGCCGCTGCGGCCAGGGCCAGGCTCCGGTTCTCCTCTATGATCTGGAGGCAGCCGCTGGCAAACAATGTCATTATCTTCTGCCGGGCGAAATCGGTATGAGCATAACCGGAAAGCAGCTCGATCAGTTTCTCCTGCACCCTGGCTGCTTCTTCGGTGGCCAGGAACTGATCCGGAGATATAGAATGCCTGAGGCAGCGGCCATGTTGGACCAGAAGCAGGGCCTGGCGTTCGCTAAGGGCCAGGGTCAGGCCGGAGAGATCTCCGGCCAGGATAGCCTCTATAGCCTTCTGTTCATCCCCGTACTGCTCAATAAGCCGCTCCCGCAGCTTCGGTCCCACCCCGGGCAGGTCTTTCAGTCTCAAATGGAGTGCCATTAAGCCGGGAATATAATATATCTGTTCCGGCGCTCTTCTGCTCCTTAGATCCCGGCAAGAAGATTGATATGCGGGGGAGGAAGAGGCCCTATCCGTGCTGCTAAATCGTATACTGGAGCTGGATGATCTGGAGAGCATCCTTTTAGCGGAAGAGTCCTGGCAGGATCTTCTGGACCTGCCGGTCACAGATCAGATACTTAAGGATGGATTGGATGCAGACGATGTCATTGAAATCAAAGGCCTGGGATATGCTCTGCACCTCCAAGATCCAGCCCCAATCTGGCTTGTGATCACCGACAGGTACTCGAAGCGCAAGATCTCGCCCCAGGAGGGGGAAGGATGGCAGTCCCTGATCAGCCGAAGGGTGGAGACTGGCGAGGAGGAGTTCCTGCTAGCTATAAATGAATGCCTTTCCCTCTCTCTGGCCGGGGAGCTCTTCTGTCAGAGCTGCCCGCCTCAGGCGGCGTCTCATTATGTGGAAGAGAGAATAGAGCGCCTGGAGCATCTTCTGCCGCCTCTCCTCCCAGAGGAGGGCAGCCTCTTGGAGATATGCTGCGGCAGCGGCATGGCCACCCAGGCCCTGCTCCGGCTAGGACACAGTCCTATGACTATGGACTCGGACCGCTGCGATGTATGCCAGGGCCTCAAGACCGGCGGTCTGGAGCCGGAGAGGAGCATGGTGCTGGACGCCAGGCTGCTCTCATCCATCTTTGCCCCCCGATCCTTCCGGGCTGTGCTTGGCTTTATGGTCGGGCTGATAGAGGATTTCAACTGGCCGGCCTGGAGAGAGATCCTTCTCCGGTCTGCGACCCTGGCGGAAGAGAGAGTACTATTCACTGTTTATACTCAAAAAGAGGCGGAATTGATCGCGAGGGCGCTGCAGGGAGAGGGCTGGAAGGCGGAGGTAATCGACAATCGCGATAGCAAGGGGATTTATGATCAATGGGCCTGCCTGGCTTTAAGGCCCTGATCTATGGGAAAGGTTAATTAGAGTTCTGATGCTGATGAGATATTGGTGAGGTTCTTGGCTGATTTTAAGAAGAGAAGCACTGAGAGAAAAGGTGGCAAAAAAGAAGAGATCAAAAGCAAGAAGCTCATGAATGAGAACCTGGATGATCTGAGGGGCCGGGGTGAAGAGGAGAAATAGACCCCGGCAGAGTGCCCATATGAAAGGATGCGGGATCCCTTCTCCCGCTACCATCTATCTTTTTTAGCGTCCCAGCATATTCATTATCGGCAGTTTAAGCAGGCGTCTCGGTGATGCCCTTGGAGAGCTCTTTGAGCTTGGCTATGCTCTCCAGCGTTTTGGCCGACTCGCGTCGCTTCTCATCCTCAAAGTGCTTTATGATCTGGTCCAGGGATATGGTAAGCCTGTAGACCTTCATGGGCCGGCCTTTTCCATCTTTTTTGATCTCCCTCTCCTCCACCCAGTTATTGTTTCGCAGGGTGCGCATGGCGATGCTGACCTCCGGCTGGCGCAGGTTGGAGCCGATCTCAATCTCCCTGGATGTGGCCTCCTCAACATTGGCCAGATAGGTGATCATGCTGGCCACATTTCTGGGAATATTGAGTTCTCGCAGAACCTCCACGAACTCTCTGTCGGCATCATCCAGAACTTTAACCGAGAATTGTCTCATATTTACCCCATTCTATTTTTAGATATAACAAATACTCTATGATATAAATAGTTTATTTCTTGATGGCTTATTTTTGTGGCATTTATGATTATGCTTTTAATATGGTGGTCTGCAAAGATCATTCTTCCAGCGAGGTTTAATATCTCTTTTAATTCATAGAACAAAAAATTTCGGCTTTTGGAGGGGAGGAGCAAGGCAGGGATAGACCGCTCCATCTGCGGGAGTCTGCCGGGCCGGGAATATCCTCCCTATTATATCCGCTCGCGATGCAGGGAACAATGGCCTTGATTCTCTCCCCCGGCCTGCACAGTAGATCGAGGCTTTAACCGGAGTGGAAAATGGAGCATGGAAGGGAGGATTAAGCTGCAAAATCAAAGCAGATATTTTATCTAAGTTTTATTGCTTCCAGATAGAGATATCGGCTACTATGATGATAGCATTGCCCATAGATCTATCAATATTACTATGATTATTTATATATTTCTATGTAAGCTGATATTTATATTACATACAACCGAAAATTTAAATAGTTATAACTGCAAGACAATATTTCATGATGGCCCTCATCTCTCCCCGACTCAATCCCGGGCGTCTTCCTCCGGCTGGCCGGCTCCTTCTGGCACTGATACTGTTTCTCTTGCTGACCGCGGCTTTTTCCGGCAGCGCCTTCGCCTCCAATCAGTCTGAGAATCAGAGCGCAGGCCCTCTCTTGGATGCCTTCTCCTGCCAGTATAGCTGCAGCGGCAATGATCCTCTCTCCAGCCTGGAGGAGCTATTGAGAGGAGAGGCCCAGCTCTTCTCCAGCTTTGAGATCTTGCTGAACCGGACCAATACCACCATCGATGAGAAGATCATCTTTCTGGACAGCTTTGAGGACCTCTTACGCCGCCAGACTGTTCTATACAGCGGCTTTGAGAGCATGCTCAAGAGCCAGTGGTACCGTCTGGACTGCGGGCAGCAGAAGATATTTCTGGACAGCTTCGAGGATCTATTGAAGAGGGAGACATATCTCATAAGCCGTTTCCAGGACCATCTTAATGCCTCCCTAGACCAATTCCCGCCCCAGAATAAAACCAAGCTTCTGGCCAGCTTTGAGGACCTGCTCCGCCGCCAGACCAAGCTCTTCAAGAGCTATGAGGAGCTTTATATGATGAGCAACGGCGGCCTGACCATAGACAAGTATGCCAATAAAGACAGCATCTGCCGGCCGGGTGAGAGAGTGGAGTACTGGTTTGTGGTCAAGAACTGGTTTAATCAGACCATAAAAAATGTGAGCATCTTCGACGACCATCTGGGCTTGATCGCCCAGGACATCACATTGGGCCCCTATGAGGAGAAAAGATTCAACAGAACCGTCTGCCTGACCGGGACAGTCTGCAATACGGCCAGGGTCAGCGGCGAGGGCCCTTGCGGGGAGATGCTGGTCGATGAGAGCAATACCATCTGCATTAATCTGATCCTGGTATCGGGAAAGAATATAGACCGCTTGTTTGTGGGCATGCAATATGCCATAGCCTCAGGATCAGATCCGCCTGAGTCCTATAACGATGTGGAGATAAAGAAGAACCAAAAGTCTGGAGCGAGGATAAATAATACCGAGACCATCAGCCTGGAAGGCCAGATGGCAAGCAGCATAGCCGGAATGGGAATCGGCGGCCGGTCCAGCAATAGCATAAAGATAGATGCCGATCAAGGGTGGGAGTAGATCTTCACTGCCTGCCCTTCTTTTCCACATCTTCATGCCGTGCCTATATTCCCAATGTTCACCGGATCATATCTTCGGCTCGAAATGATGGCCCATGATAAAATGAAAAATTATAAAGAAATAGAAAATCAAGAAATAAAATATTGCAGCTATCTTTTATTTCATATTCCGTTTTACATGCCAATAATAGTAACCTAAAAAGTCCATTCTTGGAAGTAAGAATATCATTACTATCATTATTTATATATTTCTATGTAAAGCAGTATTTATATTACACATAGCAGAAAATTTAAATAGTAATAACTGCAGAACCATACTCCTATGATCATCTCCGCAGCTTCAAGGTCCCGATGGAGATTGCGCCAAAGACCAGCGCCTATCCTGAGATCTCTCCCGCCGCTCCTATTGCTGCTTTATTGCCTGGTGATCTCTCTCTCGGCATCGGCTCTTGCTCTGGAGGACCCGGCGGGCCAAATTGCAGACATGGTTTCTAATCCAGTTCCAGATCCTGCTCCGGATCCCTTGTCCTGTCAGTATAGCTGCAGCGGAGACGATCCCCTCTCCAGCCTGGAGGAGCTATTGAGAGGTCAGGCCCAGCTTCTGGCCGCCTTTTCCATATTGCTGGACAAAACCAACCGGACCACCGATGAATCTATAGATTTCCTGGACAGCTTCGAGGACCTGCTGCGCAGGCAGGCCCGCCTCTATAGCGGCTTTGAGAGCCTGCTCAAGAGCCAGTGGTACAATTTGGACTGCGAGCAGCAGAGGGTATTTCTGGACAGCTTTGAGGATCTTCTCCATCGCGAGGTGCGGCTATATGCCCGCTTCAACAGCTCCCTGGAGCAGATCTGGCCTTCCCTTCCGGGGGAAGAAAAGGTCAAGCTGCTGGCCAGCTTCGAGGACCTGCTCCGCCGCCAGGCCGATCTCTTCAAGAGCTTTGAGGAGCTTTATATGATGAGCCAGGGGGGCCTCACTGTGGAGAAGGCCGCCAATAGAAGCTGCATCTGCCGGCCGGGAGATGCAGTAGAGTACAGCTTTACGGTCAAGAACTGGTACAACCAGACCATAAAGAATGTGAGCATAGTCGACGACCATCTGGGATTGATTGCGGAAAATGTCACATTGGGTCCCTATGAGGAGAGAACATTCTACAAAATTGCCCACCTGGAGGGGACCACCTGCAATACGGCCAGGGCTTACGGCGAGGGTCCCTGCGGGGAGCGGCTATACGATGAGAGCAATACCGTCTGCGTGACCCTATGCCATATATCAGGCAACAACTCTGCCAGCCTGGTGGTGGGAAGGCAAATCGCATTCTCCTCCGGATCGGATCCGCCGGTGGCTTTCAACAATCTGGAGATAAAAAAGAGCCAGACGGTGGAGGCAATTAAGCAGAACAACAACCAGAGCATATGGCTGGGCTACCAGAAAGCAGCCAGCATCTCCAATCCCAAGAGCGGGAGCGAGTCCGGCAACAACAGAAAGATCGTCGCGAACCAGGGGTGAGGAGCATCTCACCTTATCCCCGTCGGCCAGGAGAGCTTTTTGAGACGGGAATGTTACTCTTCGAAATAAAGATCTTGAGCCAAATATATACAGAGAAATCTATGATTTCCTTTAAGTTATAACTATTATAGGAAGGTTTTTAAGTTTGAAGATGCGGTAATAGGTAGCAATAAATTAATGAGGTGCTAAAATTGGCAAGCGAGAGTTCAACCAGGATGCTTCTATTGATTCCCTTTATTATCATCCTGGCTCTGGCCGCTCCCACTGATGCCGTCCAGGTCCGCCAAGCTGATCTGAGCCTGATTCTATATGCCCAGCAGGACGGCAGGATGGTGCAGGAGGTCGCCCCCAATAGCAGCTTCGAGTATATCCTATCCATTAAAAACAATGATCTGCTCGATTCGGCTCAGGATGCTGTTCTGACCGTCAAGCTACCATATAATGTTGTATATGTTGATGCTATGGTAGATCCATCCAACCTTACTGGATATTCCTTGAGGCATAGCGGAGATATGCTAGTGTTGGCCTTCCAGAACCTGCCCCCTGAATCCCTGCGACAGGTGAACATCACCATGATCGCGCCAGGCGATGCTCCAGATAGCCTCTACATCATAGCCACTCTGATGCATCTTAGCGATCCATTCTTGGATAACAACAGCGCCACCCTATCCACATATGTTCCTCTGAATGGATATAATCGGATCGCAGCCACAAAGAGCCTGGAAGATCTGCTGCACAATCAGTCATACCTTCTCTTCACCTTTCAGTATTTTCTCATGGATTTGCCGCGAGGACCAGAGGAGAACTACAGCTTCACCGTCAGCTTTGAGCAGCTTCTCCGCTCCCAGGCTTGTCTCACCGATCGGTTTCAGGAGCTATTGGCCAATGATAGCAGACGAGGTTGGAACTATGACATCGGATCGGAGGATAGAACCTATCTCTTGCGAAGCTATGAAGCTCTGCTCCGGGAGGAAGCAGATCTATTTGCCGGATTTGAGTCCAAGATCAATGAATCATGGTCGAGCTTGGACGGCTACGTCGCGCAGAAGCACAGCATGGATGCACAATGGGAGCTCTTGGCAAGTCTGGAGGACCTGCTCAAAAGGCAAATTCGTCTCTACAAGGGATTTGTCTTTCTCTTTCATGAGATAGACCAAAGCGCTCCGACTCAGGAGAGGCGGGCTCTGGTAGAATTTTTGGCAAGCCTTGAGGATCTGCTGCGCCGCGAGTCCAATCTGCTTATGGGCTTCGAGCATACGATGGGACGGAAATTTTCGCAGATGGGATCGAATAGCGGGGAGGAATACTACAGGGTTCAGCCTCCTCTTGGTACTGACTGGAGCATTCCTTTTTAATTAATATTTTTTTATGAAATTCAAGCGTAATAAGTTATAGTCAATAAATTTATTTTAAAACTAAAAACAATAAAGGAATTTGAATTCACCCCATATAAATATAATTTCAATATCTTTATATATTATAAGTGTTCAAAGTAAACCAATTTAAAAATTGAAATGAGTAGGTATAGAAGGAGTGTGAAACGCTATGAAAGAGCGATCGATATGGAAATACACCTCTATTGGAGCCATGATGGTGCTAATTGCTCTGTTGGCAATGGTGTCAGCCAATGCAGCTTCTGATGAGGATATTAGCCAATCCATCGAAAAGGGTGTAGTATGGCTTGTGGCGCAACAGAATGCTGCTGATGGATCCTGGGGTCTCCCGGACCAAAATCAAGTAGCAAAGACTGGCTTTGCTGTTGTAAAATTATCAGAACGCGCTGTTGAGAAAGGATACCAGCCTTTGGATGAATCTTACGAATATTCTGATGAAATTAAGAAGGGCTTAGACCTCATATTTTCAAAGGTCACTGTGGAAACCATAGATGGGGTTGATGTAGCCAATTGGGGCCCCAGATTGATCTATGAGACAAGCATCGCAATGATGGCCATAGCGTCAAGCGGAGCGCCGGGAGAGATCGTTAACGTGCCGGGAAGCCCCGTTAATGGCCTGACTTACAAGGAAGTCGTGCAACTGGGATTGAATTATCTCGAAAAAACTCAGAAATCTGATGGTGGATGGCGCTATTCTTTATCAAATCCTCTGGAAGAAAGCGATAATTCAAACACAGGTTATGCCGTATTGGGTTTAACATATGCTCAGAAATTTGGAATTACAATACCTCCTGCGATCATCGATCCTGGTCTGAAGAATTTTGTCGCCATCATTCAGGATGTTGATGGCTCTTCTAAGTACACGCCAACATGGCCTTGGCCGAATATATTAAAGACAGGTAATTTGCTGTACGAAATGAAGATGTTAGGTATAGCGGATACGGACAGCCGCGTTTTAAATGCTATTGGGTATATTCAGAACACCTGGGAAAATCCCGATACAGATATCGGTTGGCATGGCAACTATCAGGCAATGTATACCCTTATGAAAGGATTCGAGGCATATGGAATCGACAGGATCAATGTGGATGGAAATGATGTAGACTGGTTTGATGAGGTATCTACTTTCATCGTAAGCACCCAAAATTTGGATGGATCTTGGCCAAATGATCGTTGGGGCGATTCACTCCTTGCTACTGAGTGGGCTTTGCTTTTCCTGGAGAAAGCGATCATCATCCCGCCACCTCAAGAATGCATCCTAACCGTGGAAAAATTGGCGACATTAGCTGTTCCAACGCCTATTGATGCCTCGAGCTGGAATACTATCCAGCCAATAAGCGAGATTGGGGCGAAAGAACCATTCTATTATGTCGTTAAGGTGACGAATGCAGGCGGAGAAGATTGTGCATTTAATTGGGTCAAGGTTATAGACAAGTGTCCCATTGAAGTCACGAATATTACTGTGCTCAGCCCAGAAAATCATATAAAAGAAGGTGACGTTATCTCTGTGAATTTTGACTCAATTGGTCCAGGTGAAAGCAAATTCATCGTGATCAGTGTCGAATCTCCAGAGATTGCACCTACAACACTCTACAACCGGGTCTATATCGAGGCTCCGCTGATTGGAGACGGGATCATGCCAAGCGCTGTGTCAGTCGTATATGTTAAGCTGGATAGTTATAACAGATTGGATGCAATGAGCAGTTTTGAGTCTCTGCTCAGAGATCAGGCGGTCCTTCTGTCTAGCTTCGAAGATCTATTGTACACAGAGCCTTCTCCAAACTCGTCACAAGAGAATTACGAATTCATTGCCAGCTTCGAGCAGCTGCTGAGAACGCAGAACATCTTGTTTGACAGATTCGATGATCTCATGCTAAATGATCAAGGCATCGGCTGGAGAAGCGATCTCATGGCAGAGGATCAGGTCAAATTCTTAAGGAGTTATGAGGACCTGCTCCGGCGCGAAAAATTGCTCTTCGCAAGCTTTGAGGGCAAATTGCATAGATCTTGGTGCGTCTTGGATGGATTTAAAGCCAGAGGTCATACTAATTACGCACGGTATGAATTCTTGGCCAGCTTCGAGGATCTGCTTCATAGACAGGCTGAACTCTTAAAGCATTTCGAGATTCTTGAGAAGACGCTGACTACAGAAGACAATGCTAATGGAACCAACACATCCATAGTCTCTCATAAGGATCAGATCGAATTCCTAGACAGTTTCGAGGATCTATTGAGGCTAAACACCAACCTTGTGATGAGTTTCTCGGATCTATTGAACGATTTGGATGTACGATGTACCAAACCAGTAGTTAATGCGACCTATATCGATCCAGCGAACTATACGACTCAATTGGATGCATTCTCATTGAAGGGGCTTGAGTATCATCCAATGAGTGGGGCATAAGGATAAGGGAAAAACCTTGATAAATGAATACAAGTGGAGTTATCGCTAGAAGCGATGACTCCTAAAATTTATTCTTCATTTATCGCTCTCAAATCAAATATAGCATTTTTATATATTTGGGTGTGAATCTATTATGGTTTGGTGTTTCTATACTATCAATTCATGATAAGGCAGATGGATTGTAATTAAACTTAAACGAGCGCTAAATGTTACAAGGTCTAGCATGAAGCAGAGCATGCAGAGCGAAAATTAGATATAAAAAAAGGTGAGGGCTGCATTTGGGAGTGAGATTTGTGGATGCAGAGATCGGAGAAGCCGGGAGAATATCCCATATCATTCTGTTTAGCCTGAGCTTATTAATGCTGGCAGCTTGCGCCTCGGCTCAGTGCGGAAATTGCGATGACGACAATCCCTGTACGAGGGACTGGTGCAATGCAACACAGTGCCAACATGAGCCACAAGCCTGTGATCAGAGCCGACCCACAGAGAGAGGCCTGCAAGATGGGGGACCGGGACGGGATGCAATAGCATTCGCCCCTGCCTATGATGGAGGAGATATAGATCCCTTTATGCCGCCTCTCAATGCTTCATCTGTTCGGGGCTCAGTATTTGCTCCAGAATTAATTGAAAGTTGCGATGATGGCAATCCCTGCACCAGGGATTATCGAGCTGACAATACATGCCTTCACGAGGCCATAAGCTGCGATGATGGCGACAGCAGCACCATCGACAGCTGCGGACCATCGGGATGCATCAATACTCCGGCTCCGACATTGGAGGAAGATAGGTCCTTGGAGCCCATGAGGCAGTCCATCCTCCTTGAGCTAATAAATGAGACCAAGCCAAGGGAAGAAATGCCAGATGCAGGGTGCGGAGATTGCGACGATGGCAACGCCTGCACCACCGACTCCTGCGATCCTATTGCAGGCTGCATCCATGTCGCTGCGTCATGCGACGATAGCGACGCCTGTACCTCCGACTCCTGTGATCCCGTTGCAGGCTGCATCCATGCCGCTGCGTCATGCGACGATAGCGACGCCTGTACCTCCGACTCCTGTGATCCGGTCATAGGATGTAGCCATGAGCCAATGGCCTGCGATGACGGCAACGAGAGCACAATGGATTCCTGCCAGGGAGGAGAGTGCATTTATCAGCCCATCAAGGATGATAACAGAATTGGCGAAAATCTCTCCCAGGTCCAACTCGATGAAACCATGAACCGCTCAAGCCAGAACAACAGCACATCTGCGGCGATTTCAGCTGGGATTCATCATCATAAATGCCATAATCCCGATCCGTGCATGAAGCTCATTGACGAAAAGAATTGCACATATCAACCGATCAATTGCGATGATGGAAATAACAGCACCAACGATTACTGCTATGGTGGAAATTGCTATCATACCACATTGAACTGCGGTGTCTCAGATAATTGTTACATAAGGACCTTCGACGGCCAAAGCTGCATTGAAATATTCAGATGCCGCGATGGCGATCCCTGCACCACCGACAGTTGTGACGGCGGCAGTTGCACTAACAAAAAGGTGGTCTGCGGGCATGGGAAGGTCTGCATAGATGGAGCCTGCCGATATCCGTATCATCATCATTACTATCAATATGATCCCTTCTACCTCTACTACCCATACTATCCCTACTACTACCCCTATTATCCATCCGACATTCCTTATCTTCCGCCCACACCCACTGCTGCGGCTGCTACTGCATCCAAGCCCCAGTCCTATACCATACCGGCGGGAGCTTCCATCACCCTTCCCTGGGGCGGATCGATGAAGGCGGGAGAGGTTTTGCAGGTCTATAACGGCCTGGCCTATCCGGCAGCCACGCCCATCAGCTTTACCAGAGATCTCGGCTCGACGGCTAAAGCTGCCTCAATAGGCCAGATGGCCCTCACGGCCATGAATCAATGGGAGTTGATCGGCCTGTCCTGGAAGGACAAGAATGCTGGCTTCAAGATGACCCTGATCCAGCCCAACAAGACAGCCCTTCCGGCTCAGGGAGACGGACAGAATGTTGTGCATATCACAGGGCCAATCTACGATCACTACTTCCTGAGAAGCCCGGCGCCGGGAACCTGGATGGTTCAGATAATCCCCGCCGGTGCAGCAGCAAGCGGCACAGAATATTCATTGATATCCGGCCTGGTTCTGGGCCCTATCCCACCCCACCAGGCCCCGGTGTCAGTCCCTCTTCAGGCGGGAGCTTAAGTAGCCCTGGAGGAGCAGGATTCGGCTGGCAAGAATAGCCGGGGTCCACTCCCCTCATCAGCTCCCGGTTCATTAGAGCGTGGAGCAAAAAGCTGTAGGAAGAATCCCATCTCTCATCTGCCAGCTATCCTCTCGCAGACCAGGATCAGAAAATCGGGTATGCGGGCACCATCCATCCTTTCAGGCTGCTCCTCTTTCCAGCACTGCGGCGCTTCAGGCTCTATTATCCTTTTTATAACAAAGCCGCAGGAGATCAGCTGGTTCACGATGTCTGCCAGCGTCCTGTGCCAGTAGACCGTGGGCTGCATGCTGCTGCTCGGTCCCCAAGGACAGAGAAATGGGCCTCGCTGAAAGTAATGGTCCACTTTGCGGTATAGCCTTTTTCCCTGATCGTCCTTTACCCATCCCCAGACCGGGGTCATGAAGCAGGGATGGTTCATGATGTGCAGGTAAATCCCTCCGGGTTTTAAAAGCCGGCTGAACTCCGTGAATGCCCCCTGATAGTCGGCCATATCCTGGATCACATTATTGGTCACTGCAGCATCAAACGATGATGATGATAAAAATGGAAGAGATGAGCAGGAAGCAAGGTAATATTCTATGGCCAGGGGCGCCCGTTTCTCCTCCTCTGCGGCAAAGACGAGCATCTTCGATGAGATCTCCACCCCTGTGACTGAGGCTCCCCGCCGGGCCAGCTTGCGGCTCAAGTAGCCGTCCCCGCAGCCTGCATCCAGAATCTGCTTTCCCTTTATATCCCCCAGGACCTCCAGGATGATCGGATCAAGCAGATCACGGCGGTTGGGATCTCTCTCGCCAAAAGATAGATGCCAGCACTCGGCATTGTCGTCCCAGCGCCTTGTGCCGTCCTCTTGATTGAATGTCATGCAATGAAGCCTCTTAACTCGATCATAGAAACCTATTCCGGGTTGATCTTGGCGACCTCATCAAGCATTGCCCAGGGCATCGAATCAGCGAACCTTTATCATCTTTCTGTGAGATGCTACTCCATATCAGCCGGAATTGGATGCGAGAAAAGAGCATGATACCAGAACTCTTGCGCGAAATTGTAGCCAAAGACGAAAGCCTGAATGTGGAGTTCAAGGGCGAGGAGAAAGCAGCCCTGTCAGATTCGGCACTGGTGGAAGCGATCATATGCCTTGCTAACCGATCTGGTGTGGAGCCGGGTGGCTCTTGGTCGGAGTGGAAGACGATGGCCGCAACACCGGCTCCAGGCCGCGCCACTCCGGAGAAAAGACTGAAACATATCGTGTTTCAGCTCTCATCGCAAATCGCACCAGACCTTCTCTGGCCTGTCGTGTAGAGATCATCGAGATGGATGGTCTGCCTATTCTGGTTGTCGAGGTCCCCACATCAAGAACGCCGGTGAGCACCCCGGAGGGTAAGTATCAGCGCCTGGCGATAGGCGGCAAGGGAAAGCCCAAGTAGCATGCCCTAAATCTTCCCCCAGATGCTGATCCGCCAGGCTGACCGGGGGATACAGGATTACATAGCTCTGGTGGTGCAAGATGCTGGCTGGGAGGATCTGGACCCTCTGGAGTTCGAGCGGTTTCGGAGAATGATACGCGAGAGCCGGGGAAGAAGCGATGCCGCCCTAGCCGATCTTCCCGACAAGGAAATTGCCAAAGCCCTTAACGCAGTGGAGGCGAACCATGGGGTCTCTGCAGTTAGGATTCTGGGACTTTTGCTCTTAGGAAGAGAAGACGCAATCCGTCGCTATCTTCCCACTCATGAGGTGGCTTTCCAGGTTCTTTCCGATACCAGGGTCGCAGTCAACGAATTCTTCAAGTGGCCGCTCCTGAGGATAATGGAGGAATTCATAGCAAGGCTGCAGGCCTGGAACTGGGAAGAAGAGCTGGTGAACATCTTTCGCATCGCAATCCCTGATTACTCAGAGCAGGCTTTTCGTGAAGGGCTGGCCAACGACCTGATTCACCGCATTTACTTCCGGCTGGGTGCAGTGCATGTGCAGTGGCACGAGGACAGGATTGAGATCTCCAATCCGGGGAGCTTTCCGGAAGGCGTCCGGCTGGATAACCTGCTGGTCACACCACCGAGGCTGCGCAATCCCTCTCTTCTTGAGTCATTCCCGAAGCAGCTTCTGTGCATCCTCGTGCATGCTGGCCAGCTTCTTGGTGATGGGATGCTCTAGCCCGTACTCATGCTCCGCCAGGCCCTTGACCCTCCAGATTTCGGATAGGAGCTTGCCGATCTCCTTGGTGACGTACTTGCGATTCTGCTCGGTCATGGTTATTGGGGCTCCATCCTCATGATGGCCACCTTTCAGATTTTACCCTTTTCCTTCTCGCTCTCCTGCTGGCGGCCTTTGGAGTTGCTCTCCAGTATGTGAAGGCTTATGTAAAGACCATACGCAAAAGGCAGCAGAGCTGTGCAAGATCTCCTCGACACAGGCACGCGATCTTCTCGGTCGGCTGGTGAAAAAAGGCATTCTGGAAATGCATGGCAGTAAGAAAGGAGCCTATTATGCGTATGCGTCCAAAAAGTACGTGTTTAGCTGGCGAGTCTTGCCGTTAGCATTTGGAGACTATCCAGTCCTCTCTGTCCCCATGTTGCCAGTGCTGTCATGATCCGCTCGTGAATCGAGGTCCCTTTGTTATTGCGTAGCGTG
>Ga0302252_1000757_pt1 | contig 24173 bp, 18 predicted proteins | sample AAG_RA_Leu_MG_FD_193511 | JGI IMG/M metagenome (GOLD analysis project Ga0302252, IMG submission 193511) | Enriched activated sludge microbial communities from anaerobic digester in WTTP, New Holstein, Wisconsin, United States - AAG_RA_Leu | ecosystem: Engineered > Bioreactor > Anaerobic >...
TGATAATTTTTCGTTCGATATCGAAAGTTACAAGAGCATAGGAAGAATCGAAAACCTTAATTGGGGTCATGTTTTTTAAGTAAGTTACCACCCTACAGCTAAGGAGTCAACTTCGATTACACGAACAGCTTCATGCTGCCGGTATAAGGTATTTTTTTAATGACAGAATAAGATGGACCTCTAAACCTCAAAGCCATCAAGTTAGAAGTTAGAAGTATTCACCCCCGTACGGCGAAGTCTGCGGCTTCGCCGAAACTATGCAGCTACTTCCAGCCCGCAACCAAACAACAAATTTTTCCTTACGGCAATACAGCTAACCGTTGGGTGTATAAAAAGTTGGGCATTGCGGAGCATCAAATCTGTCAACCCGCACAAAGTTAAATGCGAGTTAAACCATTCAATTTCAGCACCATCTGCCCAATTTTTTATATACCGTGTTAGCAACTGGGCGTTCTGTCTGTCAAAGAATTACAAACTTGTCATTAAACAAAATACATTTTCAAAGTTACAATTTATTTTCTGTCTGGCTTGTGTGTCAGCAAAGATTTAGTTTTTTTAGTGTCGGCAAAAAGGGTAGTAAAACAGGCTGGCTCTTAGGCGGGTTTTGGCTTTAGCGTGGGCTTTGAGCGACCCGACAATGTGCCAGCCTGTATGAGTTGGCAATATTTCTTAAAAACTATATTATAACTTTAAGACCAAAGAAAAATGAACGTGGTAAAGCTGGTCCATATATGTATCCTGCATCACGAAATTCGCCTTTGTCGAAATCGTTTTGATAATTGTTGAAAATGTTTTGTACACCTCCGTTTAGTTGTAATTTAGCACTACTATTGAGTTTAAAATCATAGGATAGTTTTAAATTTAAATCATAAAAAACAGGTGTTTTTTTCTCTGTATCTTCAGCTACATAACCTTCAAAATGTTGAACCAACATACTTCCCGTATATGTACCTGATAAAGAAATGTTCAAATTTTTAATAGCCTGATAATTGGCAGTCAAATATCCATAATTGTCAGGTGAGCGGAACATTTTTTTATGTGGAGTTAGATTTTCGTTATCACTCCATTGTTGCACTTCTTTGTACTCACTTTTTTGAAAAGTAACTCCAAATTGAAATTGTAGATTTTTGGAAGGAACGACTTTGCCCTCTACATTTATACCTTGTACAACTGCTCCCGAACCATTTCTGCGTTCAAGTATTATATTTCCGCCGCTATCGGTTCCAATTTCCTCTAACACAAACACATTATCCAAATTGGTATAAAATCCTTCTATCAGCAAATTGGTTTGAACCTGAGCAAAAGTTTTATAAAAATCAGCAGAAGCACTATAGCTATGCGACTTTTCAGTTTTTAGGTTAGGGTCAAGCTGAATGAGAACGACATCACCACCTACTGCCGTAATGTGCAAATCTTCGTCAAAAGCCTGTGGGGCTCTAAATCCGCTTGAATAACTTACCCTTAAACTCATGAATTCTGTCGGGTTATAACGGAAATTCAGGCGAGGACTTATTATCGGGTCTTTAATTAAATTATGTTTATCAAAACGACCACCTAAAAGAATGCTAAATTTTTTATTTTTCCATTCATTCTGTAAGAATGCACTTTTGGTATTAACCGCCTGATTAATAATTCTATTATAACCTAACATTTTGTCAAGCATTTCATTGGTGCTGTATTCTGTTCCCATGGTTAATTCGGCAGGCATAAAGAGTAACGTATCCATTGAATAGGTATATTGAAATCCTGCTACAAATGTTTTATCATCAGTAGAACCGTAAGCGTTTGGGTCTTTTTGTGCTCCATAATAACTTTTTCGGTCAATTTTTTGTGCTGATGAATAAATATTAAAACGATGCTTATTGTTTTTTGAGAAAATATCATATTTCAAACCACCTGTATTAATATTGTGTTCAATCTGCTCGGTAATGTCAGTTTCATGCGGTGGCAAGTCAAGATGATTACCACCCCTACGGAATTCACTCATATTGTGGTATTCAATCGTTAATTTGCTGTAATTACTTGTTTTGTAAAAACCCCTAAATCCAATATTTTTACTGTTGATTTTACCAATTTCAGTAAACCCATCGCCATCATAATCAAAAGGGCTTCGCTGCCGTGTTGAACCGAAAATCATAACACCTGTTTTATAATCGTCAGAAACAACCGATGCGTTTAAGGATGTATTGATGTCGGTTTTTTTGCCATAAATCAGGCTGGTGGTATTCGATAGGGTTACGGAATTGGCTGTCGGCTCTTTCGTAATTATATTTATTGTACCTGCAATTGCATTTGAGCCGAATAACGCCGAACCGCCACCACGAACAACTTCAACTCTTTCAATCATATTTGCAGGAATTTGTTCTATACCATAAACCCCGGCAAGGGAGCTGAAAATCGGGCGACTATCAATTAATATTTGTGAATAGGGTCCGTCTAAACCATTAATCCTTACTTGTTGAAAACCGCAATTTTGGCAATTGGTTTCTACTCTTAACCCTGGTTGAAAATTTAAACCTTGTGCAAGGCATACAGAATTTGTGTTTTCAAATATTTTTGGACTTATTATATTCACAATTGTTGGAGCTTCTTTTCGGTTAACTTCATTTCTGTTTGCCGAAACAACAATGCTTTCTAATTGAATTTGGTCTTCTTCGATTTCAAAATTAACTTCTATGGTTTTACCTGCAACAAGAATAATTTCCTGCTCTTTCGATTTAAAGCCAATTCCGGATGCTACTATTGAGAATTTTCCAACAGAAAGGTTTTTTAAAAAATAATGACCTGTTGCATCTGTTGCTGTTCCGATTGTTGTTCCCTTAATTGATATATTGATAAAGGGAATATGTTCTTTCGTGGTTCTATTTACTACATGACCGTGCACGTTAGCATCTGTTTTTTTTTGAGAAAAACCTGTCATCGAAAAAGAAAGCACGATGACAAAAACCCACAAGATTCTTTTCATGAAAATTTACTTTAAATATTACACAATATGATTACTTATGCAATTAGTTTTCTAACTGCATCAAAAATGAACTGGTGATTTTTTTAGATAATCACCAAAATAAGTTAATTGTGAATATTCAAAGGTGGTGCTCGTAATCCATTCGAGCATAAAAAAACAAGGTTGGAAAAATTATCGTCATTCTTTTGGAGAATGTATTTTCTTAAAACTGCTTTATAAACTTCAATTGAAAATGCGAGGAAAGAAACAGTAGTTAAAAAATGAGATAAGAAATGAATAAGAACAAATCCATTTGCTGAGTGCTGATGGTTAACAGGTTTATCTTTAGATAAAGGATTATACGGATGAGAGTGAACAATGGCAACTTCATTTACGATATGGGTGTGTGTAAATAAAGAAATACTCGCGTAATACCCTAAAAAGAGTATCAACAAAAAGTATCTCATTATTTTTTTACGCCAGAGTTTCAATTCTCAATTTTTTGCAAAGTTAATATTTTTATAATCATTCCAAATAATATTTGTGCAAAGGCAAGATTTGGCTCTTTGACATTTGCGAAGAGTTGGCTCGTGTGTCGGGCAAAAGGCAATGTGTCAAATATGGGTCGGTTTTCCGCTTTTTCTTTCTTGCGGGTCGGCAAAAAAACTAAACCTTTTGTCTTTCCAGTCAGTCACTTTTTTTATTTCGTATTTAGTTGTTAAATTCAATTCTCTCTGTCGAGTTTGTAGTACGCTGTCTTTTTTTCAGCCTTGTTGCTAACGATTTGGCGGTATGTTTTGTTGCCGATTTCGGAGTTCGTCACTGTCAAACCGTACAAAGTTTCAAGCGAGCCACTGACATTGATTTCAGTACTGTCCCTGCAATAAAATATACCGCGTGTTGAACTAAACCCGCCTGCGCGGGTAGCTCTTTCAAAATTACCCGATTCTTTCTATACTCCGAGATTATTCACAACAAAAATTTCAGATTATGAGAAAGAAATCGGGTTTAACTATTGTTTAGCAGGCCATTGTGCTCGTTCCTGAGTGGGACAATACACCCACCGCGTGGCCATTACCAACCAGCGTATCCTGAACATCGCCGATGGAAAGGTAGCTTTCATTGCCAAAGATTACCGCGACAATGCCATCAAAAAGCCCGTTACAATGGATGGCGTTGAGTTCCTGCGCCGGTTTACCATGCACATCCTGCCCCGCCGGTTTGTCAAATATCCTGCATGTATAAACCGACAGGAGAAACACAAAAAATGCAATACGTCAAAGAACACTTCAACTATTTTTCTTCAAAAAATCCTCAAAACCTTCATTAAGTACATAGCCCTGAACCCGGCGGGTGTAGTTCAACACCGAATAATCGCTGGGTCTTGCAGACCGCTCATATTCCTATTTTTATTGTAGCCCGTAGTTTATTAATCGTCAATCAATTGTTTTTCTGAATTTTGAAATGGTTTCTTCAACGTGATTTAATTCAACTACCCATTCAAGTAAATCCTTATTCAGCCACTCAACTCCTTCAATAATTTCGTCCTTATATGAATTCAAAACATTTAAATTCCAGGTAATTGCTTCGTGATGAAAGATTCTATTTCTTTATTTTCTAATTCCGTTAAATTTGGAACTCATTGTCTTTCTTTTTCTTATATTTTTTGGACAATTTGTAAACGCTAATCTCAAGTTTTTCCATAAAGTCATTTCAAATTTTGTGTCAAACAATGATGTCCAAAATCCGAATGAAAGTTCAGAAATTATTCTTCCTGGTGTTATTTCCTTTTTTTCAGAGTAGATATTTGTCCTTGCTTGTGATATTCTGTCAATTTGAAATCTAGTCGCAATTTTTACAAAATCCTTATTATCATACCATTCTTTATCATTAAATCTTTTAGTCAACTGATAATCAATAGAATTTCTTAAACCAATCTCTAATACAGCTTAGTAAAGGGTAAAAAGATTCAGATATAAGAATGTTGCTTTTATAATGAGCAATTGCTTTTGATAGGTCATTCTTATGGTAATTCAAAGAAGGTTCAAGTCTTTCTCTCGAAATTATTCTTTCAACTATTGCATTGTTGTCCATAAATGTATTACCTTTGCACTGTAGTCCCGGTGATTCCTCTCCCAGTTTTTATGCTGGTGATGAAGCCGGGTTTTTTGATACTACCTGGGAAGATACAAGCATACGTACTATATGGTATCCTATTTATTGTTCTGATTTTTCCAGGAACACTATTTGGCTTGATATGAAAACATTGATTGAACTATTCAATCTAACAGCAATTGCAACAATAGTTGCACTACCATTCCTTAAGGTTAAAGGGAAAGGTATTGTAACCCTTATTGCTATTTGCCTACAGGTTGCTTTAGTATCAATCATCTCCATAAAAGTTTTTTCAGGAACTCCTATCGATTACAGCTATTTAGGTTCATACATAACTGGTGCAATACCTGTGAGGGTAGATTACCTATCGTCGTGGTTTATACTAACAATCAGCTTTACATTCCTAACTGGTGCGGTGTATGGCTTACATTACATGAAGCGGTATATCGACCAATCAGCTAACATCAGTCTTCATGCTTCAGCATATATTTTAACGTTTACATCACTTATCAATCTTTGCATAGTTCAAAATGGCCTTGTTTTTCTTGTTATATGGGAGATAATGGCTTTATCATCGTTCATCATTATAATATTTGAGCATTACAAGAAAGAAACGTTAAAAGCAGGAATCAACTTTCTAATCCAATCCCATGTAAGCATCCTATTTCTTACATTAGCATTCATGTGGGTTAAAATTAAGACAGGAACATTTGATTTTAGTGGCATTACAACATATACAAGTACAGAACCAGCCCTTATTGGTGTTGGGTTGTTCATTTTATTCTTTTTAGGATTTGCCATAAAAGCAGGTTTTGTTCCCTTTCACACATGGCTCCCTTTGGCTCATCCAGCTGCACCCGCTCATATATCGGGCGTAATGTCAGGTGTTATTATCAAAATTGGTATCTTCGGAATCCTAAGAGTCTTACTGCTGCTAAAAACCAATTTTGTTCCCATTGGCTACTTCATTCTTATATTATCTGTAATTACTGGCGTTTACGGCGTTATGCTAGCAATTATTCAGCATAACCTAAAGAAACTACTCGCATACCATAGCATCGAAAACATAGGAATAATCGGCATTGGAATAGGACTTGGCTGTCTTGGTTTAGGTTATAACAACCAGCTACTTATTGTACTTGGATTTAGCGGGGCACTGCTACATACACTAAACCATTCACTCTTTAAATCGCTTCTGTTCTATAGTTCAGGGAATGTATATCAGCTTACGCATACACTTGACATCGAATCGCTTGGCGGGTTAATTAAGAAGATGCCGAAAACAGCAATATTCTTCCTAATCGGATCGTTGGCAATATGCGGGCTCCCACCATTTAACGGGTTTATTTCAGAATTTCTTATCTATCTAGGTCTTTTTAAAAGCCTTAGCAGCGTTGATTTTTCGTTAACCGTGCTGATGATGTTTGCAATTCTTGGGCTTGTGCTTATTGGTGGGTTAGCTTTGATATGCTTTACCAAAGCGTTTAGCATTGTTTTTCTTGGAGAATCTCGTCATATTTCGATGGATAAGGTTGAAAACGAAAAGCCTGCTTCTACCCTATCTTTCTACGCAATTGTTATGTTAATTATGGCTATTGGAGTCGTTCCAATGCTATTCCTAAAAGTGCTGGCGCTACCTGTTGGTCAGTTTGCAGCAAATATCAGCATCGATACTGCATTTGAGTATAGCGAGATTGCAAGTACAGCATCAATGGTAGGCATTTATTCCGCTGTATTTATTTTGCTTGTTGTATTCGTCTTTCTGATTCGAAAGATGGTTACAAAGAATAGACCTGTCTCAATAGCAAATACGTGGGGTTGCGGTTACAACGGCTCTTCAAAGAAGATGCAGTACACAGCAAGTTCATTTATTCGAACCTACCGCAAACTTGCTAGTTCGTTCCTTGATATTGACAAGCACAAGAAAGAGGCTAAAGGAATTTTTCCCAAGGTTGTTCATCAAGAGACACATCCATACGATAAAATTGAACGATGGCTCATCGATAAACCCATTTACAACTTACGGCAGCTACTGTCACGCTTTACATTCCTTCAAAACGGAAACGTTCAATCATATATACTCTACGGATTCATCTTTATAGCATTGGTAATACTTGTTCCAGAAATTATTGAAAAGATTAAGTTTCTGATAAATTTTTTAAACCAGCTTTAACGTGGTAAGTTTAGTACTAATACTTGTTGCAAGCCTATTCTTTACAGGAATAGTGATTCGAACCAAGAGTTTAGCCTCAGGACGAAAAGGATCGGGTATTTTCCAGCCTATGAAAGATATCTTCAAGCAGTTTCGAAAAGGTTCGGTTTACAGCAGCACAACTAGCTTTATTTTTCAGATAGCTCCAAGTTTCTATTTTGCATCGGTGCTAATGGCGATTCTAGCGATTCCGCTAGGTAAATACCCTGGGCTTATTTCATTTCAAGGCGATTTTGTGCTATTTGCATACCTACTGGCTTTCGGAAAATTTTTTATGATTATATCTGCCCTTGATACTGGTAGCAGTTTTGAAGGAATGGGCGCTAGTCGCGAATCTTTATTCTCAATGCTTGTTGAACCAGCATTTTTTATTGTTATGGGTTCATTTGCCCTACTTACAGGGGAAACATCTTTCCACGAAATCTTTTCAACCCTGCACTACGGTTCAAATATCTCATATCTACTAGGAGGGTTGGCCACTTTTGTTTTTATCATGATAGCCATGATTGAAAACAGTCGTATGCCAATAGATGATCCCAAAACACACCTTGAGCTGACCATGGTTCACGAAGCGATGATTTTGGATAACAGCGGATTCGATCTTGGGTTGATATTACATACTACCAACATGAAATTCGCTATGTATGGGGCGATTATCTCAAACTTCTTCATTGGCGATTTGGCTTCGATGTATACAATACCTATATTCTTTGCTGTTCAGATAGGGTTTGCAATAACCGTTGGATTGATAGAGTCGTTTATGGCATGCTTTAGGATGGGACACAACCCTCAATTTATATTTATTTTAACATCAGTGTCGTTACTGATATTCTTTGGAGTGCTTTTACTTTTAGAAAGGTTCGTTTGATAAATTATCTGCAATAATTATGACCGATATTCTTCTCATTATGTTTGCTATGACCCTGCTCTACATGAGTATTGCAAATAGGCTACTTACATATATTCGAATACTTGTGTTTCAGGGATTTCTGCTGTTCGGAGTTACATTCCTTGAACTAAGCCATATAAACGTAACCAATCTGGTTCTCATTCTATTAGAAACTGTTGTTTTTAAAGCCCTTGCAGTTCCTCTATTTCTTAACCGAGTAATTAAACATAATGGTATAACTAGAGTTGCAGAGCCGTTTTTGCCAAATTTTGTCTCGTTAATAATTATTACGCTTATAATAGTTATTACGATAGTTCTATCTAATTCAATAAAGGATATTAACCTCGATAAAACATTCTTTGTAGTAGCGCTTTCAACCCTATTTACTGGTCTGTATATCATTTCAACACGACGAAAGATAATAACTCACGTTATGGGCTACCTTGTTATCGAGAACGGTGTTTTCATCCTATCATTGGCCGTTGGAAACGAGATGCCAATGCTTGTAAACCTAGGTATAATGCTTGATATCTTTGCCAGCGTGCTAATCCTCGGCGTATTCTTCAACAAGATTGGCGATGTACTTAATGATCCAGATGTGAACCAGCTACGTAACCTTAAAGATTAATTTTTAAACAATGATAAGCCTTTTTTTACCCGGAGCGATTCTAATAAGCGTTTTACTTTACTTTAATAAAAGCAAAATCGTAAACTACACGTTAGTGGTTTTTTACGCCCTATTCCTTCTAACATTCGCTGTTTATCAGTCATTTCATTTAAACAGCATTGAACTTGGTTACTTTAAAAGCGATGGATTGGGCATTTTACTTCTGCTAACACTAAGTGCAGTAACTATACCCGCTCTATTCCACGGGTATAGGTACATAGCAACCCATGATGAATCTAAAAAATCGAGAGGACTATTCTTTGCAGCAATGACCATGCTGATTACCGCTATCGGTGCGGCTTACCTTTCGAACCACATTGCTGTTACCTGGATCTTTGTTGAGATAACAACACTTTGCGCATCCGTACTTATTTACCATCACCGCACAACAGCTGCGCTTGAAGGAGTTTGGAAGTACGTATTCATTTGCGCTATTAGCATCACCTTCGTATTTATCGGAATTCTATTTCTTAGCTTATCGCTCAAGCAAGCTGGTGTTGAAGATCTATCATTCGATGCACTTGAAAAGAACTATGCGCAGCTAAATCCGTTTTGGTTAAAGTTTGCTTTCCTTTTCATCTTTACTGGTTTTACTGCAAAGCTAGGTTTGGTTCCAATGTACACTGCAGGAATCGATGCAAAGGATAAAGCACCTGCACCAGCAGGCGCACTTTTCTCAAGCGTACTGATGAATCTGGGTTTTGTGGGTATCTACCGTTTCTATGCAATTGTAGCCCGTACAGAGATACTTCCATGGGCTAATACAATAATCCTAATCGCTGCATTTCTTTCAATTTTTGTAGCGACAGTTTACATGACCCGTATAAAAAATATTAAACGAATGTTCGCATACTCAAGTATAGAACACATGGGGCTTGTAATGCTTGGACTTGCTGCTGGTGGAATTGGCGTTTATGCCGCAATTCTGCATATTGTGCTACACTCATTTGTTAAACCTAGCTTATTCTTTCAATTCAATCAGGTATATAGAGTTTATCAGAGCAAAAGCATCTACGATGTTGGTAATTACTTTAAATACAATAAAGCAGGAGCAATAGCTTTACTACTAGGATTTATTTCATGTACGGCAATGCCCCCATCGGGATTATTCGTAAGCGAATTCATGATCTTCCAATCGCTCTTTGAATCTCACCACCTGATAATTCTATTCGTGGTTTTGTTACTTTTAACCATGATTATCTGGGGATTTGGCTCTAACATATTTAAACTATTATTTACGCCTCCTATTTCAATTGATGAAACAAAAATTCCTAAAATAAGCGCTTGGGAATCAGCATCGCAGTACATACTGCTAGCAATTGCAGTCTACCTAGCATATAATCCACCTGCTCAATTCGTACATCTAACAAAGGACGCAGTTAATTTATTACCACAATAGTATGAACTACATAGTTTCTGTAAATAATAATCAAGCCCTTCCGCTTAAGGATATTCCCGAGCAATCTTACTACACGTTCCTTGAGATTAACATCAACATGCTCAATAACAATCCCCTTAGGCATTGTGTAAACTACTTTGGGTTTGAACAAAACGGCAGTATTAGGTTGATTTGCTGCATTGCTGATGATTCTACGCATCAAATCTATCTATCATCGAGTGTAGTGAATAAGGGTACAACCCTAAACTCATTTACTAAGCATAATCTTAACTTTGAGAAGTTTGAGCGTGAGATTCACGAGAACTTTAACATCAAATATACCGATCATCCTTGGTTTAAGCCAGTTCGGTACGCTGACAATAGGGTTGATAAAAGTGAAACAGTTGCCAACTACCCTTTCTTCGGTTTCGATAGCGAGGAGCTACATGAGGTTGGTGTTGGCCCAGTACATGCTGGTATAATTGAACCTGGACACTTCCGTTTTATCTGCAACGGAGAACAGATAATGCACCTTGAAATTCAACTAGGATACCAGCATCGTGGGGTTGAACAGCTTTTCCTGAAAAAGAAAGATCTTCTACAACGCACTATTCTTGCTGAAAGTATTGCTGGCGATACTACAGTTGGTCATACAACTGCTTTCGTAAATCTTTGGGAAAGCCTATCGGGCTATCAACCCGACCAAGCATTGCAGTTCTCACGAACACTTGCACTTGAAATTGAGCGTATCGCCATCCATACTGGCGACATGAGTGCACTTTGTACCGATATTGCCTACCAGCTAGGTAATTCTGTTTTTGGAAGACTGAGAACACCCATTATCAACTATTTTCAGGAGTGGTGCGGTTGTCGTGTAGCAAAAGGATTAATTCGACCCGGAAGAACAAACTTTCCTTACACCAATGAGCTAGCAAATAGACTATTAGCTGTTTTTTCAGCCTACGAACCCGATTTCAACGAGATGGCAGAGAAGCTTTTCAAACTCCCTAGTGCTTTATCGAGATTCGAGAGGACCGGTGTTGTAACCCTTGATGAAGCAAAATCAATTGGAACTGTTGGTATGGCTGCAAGAGCAAGCGGATTATCGAGAGATATTAGAGCATCACATCCTCATGATCTTTACACTTCGCTTAACCACCAACCGATAATTAAGCATCATGGTGATGTTTACTCTCGCGCACAGATCCGTAAGGAGGAAATTTGGCAATCGATTGGCTACGTTAAAAAGATGATCGAGAACATTCCTGATTTTAGCAAATTGGCTAAACCTGAACTAAAACCTATGCCTGATACCTTCGCCATTTCGCTAGTTGAAGGATGGCGTGGTGAAATCTGCCATTGCGCAATAACCGATTCAAAGGGAGAACTGATGCTATATAAGATTAAGGACCCATCATTCCATAACTGGTTAGCTCTTGCACAGTCTGTTCGAAACAATGAAATCTCGGATTTTCCAATCTGTAACAAGAGTTTCAACCTCTCCTATTGCGGTCACGATTTGTAAAGTGAAACTATCAATATCGAAATAAATTAAGCAATGATGAATGTTTTATATGGAATAATGGAATACAGGAATAATGGAAGAGATATAACTCTTAATTACTTTCCATCATTCCACTACTCCATCATCCCAATTCACTATATACAATTCATCTCTTTTAACTAAACACCTTGCCTGTATGCTCGATAATATCAAAATACTATTCCATCAGGGGAAACAGTACATACCAAATGTAAAAACGGTTGAAGTACCCGGTATATTTAGGGGAAGGCCAATAATATCAACCCAAAAGGTTGATGAAGTTGCGCTAGTATCGGTATGCCCGTTGGCGGCAATCGCATCGAATCCAGTAAGAATTAACCTTGGAAAGTGCAATTTTTGTGGAGAATGCGCCTTCTGCTTCCCCGATAAGATTAAGTTTACCAAAGACTTTAAATTAGCCTCAAATACGCCCGAAGGTTTAATCGTAACCGAAGGGGAAGACAAACCCATTCAGGTTGATTCAAACTTGGTTAGAAAAGAGATTAGATCCCTTTTCAAGGGATCATTGAAGCTCCGACAGGTATCTGCCGCTGGCGATAACAGCTGCGAGCTTGAGCTGAACGCAAGTGGAAACGTTCAGTTTGATGTTGTTCGATTCGGAGTAGATTTCGTTGCCTCACCCCGCCATGCCGACGGGGTTGTGATTACAGGCCCTATCAGTAAGAATATGGCTACTGCACTACAGATAACCTACGATGCAATACCTGAACCTAAAATCATCATACTTGCTGGGGTTGATGCTATAAGCGGTGGTATCTTCGCCGATTCACCTGCTCTAGATAGGTCGTTCCTCGAAAAATATAAACCCGATTTGTATATCCCAGGAAACCCCGTTCATCCACTTTCATTTGTTAACGGGGTACTTAGTCTGCTTGGGCGGTAGGATTAATTTACTTTGATTTGATAATCATAGTATAAAGGATCCATTACAAAATACTATTTAATATAGAATTGTCATCATATTTGCAAAGCAGTTTTTCAACAAATAGATCATAGAAAAAGCTTTCATTGAAATAACCATGATCAAAATGCGAATTAACAGTTAAACAATTGTTGATTAAAGGATGACGCAACACGCTGTATAACAGCCATATAGTATCGAATATATTTTGTTATAAACCTGAGAGTCAGTATCTTAATGGATTAATCTCACTTAACCCCATAAGCATGATTCCCAGGCATAAATCAGAAGCATTAATCTTTATCTATCTGTATATCTGCAACATATACGACAACAATCTTAAATATCATTGCGAGCGGTTCTCTAATAACAAGAACCCTCAATTCTCAGATCAAGAGATATTGACCATTTACCTTTTCGCCATGGCCTACGAGCAAAAGTTTAAAGTTAAACATATTCATGGGTACGCCAAGGATTTCCTATTGAGCTGGTTTCCTGGGCTACCCAGCTACGTGTGCTTTTGCAAGCGGCTGAATCGTATGAACGGTGCGCTCAGCGCGTTCACCTCATCCCTAATCGCTTTACTCCCGAAGGATGGAGCAGATCTAAACACAAGCGTCCTTGACTCTATGCCCATTATCACCTGCTCCGGCAAGCGAACGGCAAAAGTAGCCAGGGAGATAACGGATAAAACCTACTGCGCTACCAAGGGTATCTGGTACTTCGGGCTAAAAATACATCTGCTTGGCTTTCATCGGCCAAAGAGGCTTCCTCTTCCAGAAGCGCTTGTCATCACTGAGGCCTCCGAAAATGACCTCAACGTATTCAAGCAAAACTGGAGCTACATCGGCAACCGCAACTTTTTTGGCGATAAGATTTACCACGATCCCCCGCTCCCGCACGAGTCCACTCGTGTGGTTTTTGCGATAGCAAAACTCTTCCTAGCCACAACTACCCCTTTCAGTATGCCCTCCTCCCCGGCATAATCCCTGGCGCTGCTATAAACATAATCCTGCGGATTATAAACCAAACCTTCCTCAACCGGATGGTTGTGAATATAGCTAATCTTTTCAAATACCACTTTATTGCTCCATAGCTCAATGGGCTTGCTACTATGCTGCCAGAACTGATAATCCTTCACGTTGGTTAATGCTGCACCCGCTTGCTTAAACATCTCGAGCAGCCATTCTTTTCGGCTCTCCCTTGGGTTTTCCATTACTGCTTTCACAACAGTCTTGCTAGTGAACCGCTTGAAGTCGCCCAAAAGCAGCTCGGGCTTTTGCCCGTTAATGCTTCTGAGCACTAAATGCATATGGTTGGTCATTATGCTTCTCTCCCACACGATAAAATAGTGCGGGAGGGGGGCCATCAGCGCAACCGGGAAAGGTATGCCTGCCAACGAACGAAAGCTGTCTGAAACAGCCGGTTTGTCAAATATCCTGCATTTATAAACCGACAGGAGAAAAACAAAAACCTGCAATACGTCAGAGAACACTTCAACTATTTTTCTTCAAAAAATCCTCAAAACCTTCATTAAGTACATAGCCCTGAACCCGGCGGGTGTAGTTCAACACCGAATAATCGCCGGGTCTTGCAGACCGCTCATATTCCTATTTATTGGCAAACGTTTTTAATTTTTCTGTTTAAGTCTGTCCTTAAATATACATAAAATATCTTCAATGTGCTTATAACCTATTGAATTGTTGTTAATTGCTTTTTGGAATTCTAATGGTAAGTCATTTAATTTCAGTTGTTTTTTCCCAAATGTATTAACTCCAATGTTTTTTGCTCCTTTCTTTGTGCCTGCGTGTAGATAAACTGAATCAGGTTCTATATTTAGATATGCGGATATTCTCAATGACGTGTCATATATTGCTAATTTTCCAAATCCAAAAATTCTTTCTTCATTAACAATAGCGTAAACTTCATCAAAACAAGTTGAGTTAATAAAATCCTGTTTTCTATTTAGTAGTTTTTTTGCCATTGTTTCAAGAACTTGGCTTTTCAAACGTCTTTGATGACTTAACCTTTTTCCATTAAAGTCTATTGCTTTAGTTGCATTTAATATGGTCTCTTCTAAAGATTTACTATTTCTATAAAACTCTAATTCCTTTTCTTCAAGGATCAAATAATGATTTATATATGCGTCGATATATGCCTGTATCTTATTCATAACTATTTCATTTAATGTTTTTTATTTTTTTCTTTTTTCAATAATTAAGCCTAGCAACAGTCCAAATGCAGTGCCACTAAAGGCTGTAATCAATATTTTTTGTCTTATAGGTTCAATAACTGAAAAGTCAATTATTTTGTCAATAAAATCTTTGTTGTTATTAAAAATAGTTCCAAGGCTAACTTGTTCACTGCCAATTGTACCAAAGATAAAATATGATGCAAAAAATGATACTACACCACAAAGTATTGAAATCAAGGCAATTTTTTTATACGAATTAATATTAATGCTTTCTCTTTTTTTGAAGTAAGTAGAAATTTCTTCAATCGTTGATGTACTTATATCTCTAATATTTTGTTCACTGATTGGTAATTTAGAATACTCAAAAAAACTCTTAACGTCGTTTAAGTTTTCGTTTTTAAAAGCAAAATTTATAGTATCATTTTTTGCTTTTATCTGTATTACAGACCAATTACTTCGATTATCAATAATTATTTTTTCAATCTCATTTAAAGATATTGCAGTTTCATAGTACTTAAATAATTTAGCAAACCTAATTAAAATACCCTTTTTATATTTAATAAAGTGAACAACATATTCTGATTCATATTGATGTCTTTCTTCAAGTAATTCATCAAAACCTGTTATACCACTTAAATAAATTAATTTTCCGTTTAGTTCCACGTCTTCATCTGACAAGAAATTCTTGCCAGTTATGACCTTAATCTCTTTTCCTGTTAGTATTTTCATTTCATTTGGTTTTATAACTGTAATAATACAAAAAATCGTGACTATTATTAATGCTGGTGGGTAAATCTTTCATGATGTTTGCCAACGTTTTGCAACTACCCGAAGGGAGGGATTTTTAGCACTAAATTTCATTCGGAGAACTGAACTTTCACATTGAACAAATGTGTCTGCGAAGCATGAAACCCCGCCATTTGGGTAGGTGCTGTTATAGCCAGTGGTTCTTGTCCACCGTCCTTGAAAACCATTGTCAATATTGAGTTCCTGTGTCATTGTCGTTTCGTTTGTGTGTTAAGTTTATAGCGTATTTTGATGTTGCAAACTCCACCAACTTTCAAGTTCGGTGTAAATTTTCTTTTGCCATTGTTTTATTTTCGGTTCAACCATAAAAGAAATGACGCTGCATTCCTTCATTGTTTCTTGTCGTGTCATTGGGTCTAAATAGTTTCCATTTGAGTTAGAAGTTTCTTTCCCTGGGTATATCAACGCAACTTTATTTGCTCTGTAGTATTCGTGATATACATACATCTGTCGCAAGTCGTCAGTTGATGGGTTGTAACCATTTAGGTTTTTCCATTTTGTGTCTAAAACTACGCAATCAATTCTATCTTTATTTACCACAATGTCAGGACGCATTTTTACACGGTAGCCACCTTGCGGCTTCCAAAAGAATTTAGATGTCTGTCCTGTAATTGTTGTGTTTTCTTTTTTGTTCTGTCTCAAACTCACATAAACAAACTGCTCCCAAAGTTTATTCATATCAAACATCAATGCTAAAACATTATTCCTTCCTCTACTGACATCGGGATGATATTGCAACAGTAAAAGTTTAGAAATCTCAATTGCCTTTTTATATGATTCTGTTTTTCGGGAGAAAACGATTTTTTCAAAAGTTACTTCCGTAACTTTTATGTCAGGCATTTCTGGGAAGTGAAGCATCAATGCCCCGATACGACTGTGCAAATTCACATTCGTGTTTATCTGTCTTAGCAAGCAAATGGTTTTGTAAAAAATAAAATGCAGTTGATGTTCTACATCATAAGTTGTATGCCTCACATAAAACCTTTCTTGATGCGTTAGGTTTTGTTGAATGTGTTTAGCAAAATGTAAACTGCCTTTTAAGGCGGTTACATTTCCTTCCTTTTTTCGGTATTGCTTTATTAAACCTCTGTGAAGAAGTGATTCAATTTCGTTGATGAAAATTTCAAAATACAAATCAAGGATTGAGTTTGATTTCAGTTTTAAAGAACTACTACTTGGTGCATGAATGTCAAAAACACCAACAGCAAAAAGCATATCAATTAAAATGTCACGCCACTGCTTTTTCTCATTTTCTCCAGCAAATGCAGTATCAGCTTTTGGCAAAACTTCAATAACTAACTCACCTACCTGAATAACCCCAACAAATTCGTTGAAGCGAACACCTTTGTGGATTAGGGAAAAATAAGGAACACCGCTTTCGCCAAAATATGTTTGAAGTGATTTCAACTGAATGTCAGATAATCTCTGCTCACCTCTGTCGGTGTGAAGGGATTCATGTTCAAAAACGGTTATATGTTTTCTATGCTGTTTCAATTTATTATTTCATTAAATCATTAAGGGCTGTTTTGAAATCATCTTCTGTCATTTTAGCGATGTCTCTGATTTTATAAATTGTTCTCTCTGCAAATTCAGATGAATCATAATCATTAAATTCTGCAAAGAAATTTTCTTGAATGGTTTCTACCGATTCAAAAAAACCTTTGCCAACTACCAATCCAATTTTGCCGTAATCACCGAAAAAATATTCTTGAAGTAGTGGTATGATTTTGTTTTGAAATGATTCTTTCAGTTCACTCAACTTGGTAACTGAGATAAAATAACTATGTCCGATTTGATGGTCTTTGTCAAGTAGTTTTTCAATTCGTTTATTAATCGTGTTGAGTAAAAACGGTAAATCAACTGTGTCCAAAATTCCTTTTTGTTCTTTCAGTTTTCCTTCTGTTGCTATCAACAAAGGTTTTGGAGGCATTTCTTCAAAATTAAATCGTCTGCGTAATGCAGCATCCAAAGCTTCTACACTTCTGTCTGCTGTATTCATTGTGCCGATGATGTGAAGATTTGGCGGAACGCCAAATTTCTCTTTGCTGTATGGAAGTGTTACTTCCAATGCTTCGGCTTTTCCTAAACGTTTATCTTCTTCTATCAATGTTATCAGTTCACCGAAAATTTGAGAAACATTTCCACGATTAATTTCATCAATGATTAGCACATAATTTTTTTCTTCCTTTTCAACAATCAAAGAAGGTTGATATGATCTGAGTTTATCCAAAATTGCGGGGTAATAAATCCCAACACCTGTTGGTCTTACTTCTCTTCTTTTGTAAAAATAATCCCGCAGTGTTGAAATGCTTAGCGTGTGTCCTGTGCCTCCGCTTGCTTTTTTAAATTTGATAGATGATTTGGTGAACCCAAGAATGGTGTATTCACTACCTTCTCGTTTCAATGGGAATTTCATTTCCTGATGTTCTTGCCATTCCTCTTTGAACTTAGTGAATGCTTCTTCAAATGATAGTTGCTCCTTTGTCCCTTTATTCGCATCAAGCCAGTTATCCCTTGCAATAGAGGCCATCATTTTGAAAACTCCCGGCTCAATGTCATAAATAACATTCTGTTCGTCATTAAGTCCGGGTTTTATACCTTCAATAAAATCCTCATAACTCATGCTTTGATGAAATGTAACGAAACCAATTTGTCCGTTGGGATTTTCCCAATCGTCAATTAATAATTCATCAAACCTTTCTTTCAAATCACTGCGTTCTTCATAGTAAATTTTCAATGCAGATTCTTTCAAATTATCAACGATGGCTACAGCTTTATTGATTGTGTTATATGTTTTTCCTGTTCCTGGTGGACCAAACAAAATTTGATTCAATGAAAATTCTGACTGTATGTCTTTTTCATCAAAAGCAAGTGCATCGTTTTCATTTTTTTTCTTATTTCCAAAAATTAAATCAATATTTTCAGGGTATTTTACTTCACTTATTGTTGACCTATAAGCACCTCGACCATCAATCGTAAACGGTTTGAAATCTTTCTTCCATTCCACTTTCAATATTTTGCCGTCACCTGGATTAGCTGTTACTGTTCCAATACCATGTACATCAAGCACCGAAATAGTTTTTCCGTCTTTCTTTCTTGTGTAACTTGTCTTAGCTGCTATTTGGCTACCTACTTGAACGCTCTTTACTTTGTCAAGATATTTATCGTCAAAACCATTTTCCCAAATTCCGTCTTTTTGAAACCGTGGTAATTGATTTTCAGGCTCGCTGTCATGCCAGATAAAACCTACACAGTAATATTGAATTTTTTTTGCCATAATTATTTCTTTTCTAATATCAGTATTTCTTTGGTCAACTGTCTAAATGGTTTGTCTTTGTATTAATGTTTAAGTTTTAGATCGTTTGGTCGTTGTTGTACTGTCGTCCTACCATTGGCTACAACTCGTTTATACAAGCCATTCTATAGCGCTTATTACCAAATTTGGATGGATAGACGCTATTATGTTGCGTTCTATTCTTCAATTCAAAGGTAAAAACTTTTCATTTGATAAACCAAATTTATGAACTTTCTTACTACAAACCATCAAAAGGCGGTTGATTTTTTGCGGGCTTTTTTTAGTAACGTGCGTGTAAGTTTATGTGGTTTTAGAACGTTTGTAACCCAAAAGTTCCTGAATAAAGCGTAAATCTGCTCCCTCGCCCGGCGTAGGTTGGCTTCGCCGAGCTCTCCGCCGGCTGGCGGATCGGTTGTCTTCAGCGAGCTCTCCGCCGGCTGGCGGGTCGGTTCGTGACGTAGCAGCGAAATGGAAATATTTTGCTGATTAGTTCGCCTCCCAAGCGCATTACCAAAACAATGATTAGTAACAAATTACGGTATATTGACGCTCTTCGCTTAATGGTTTATAGCACACCATACAACAAAAATAGGCGTCTCCGGATTGAGACGCCTATTTTACAAATATTGGGCTACTACTCAAAAAGTTGAAAGGCCTCTTTTATCCGAGCAATAGCATCGAGCAGCTCCTTCTCGGTTATAACCAATGGTGGGGCAAACCTTATAATGTTGCCATGTGTAGGTTTGGCCAATACGCCCTTATCGGCCATAGCCAAACAAACGTCCCATGCTGTTTTGCCGGGCTTGTTGCGGATTACAACTGCGTTAAGCAGCCCCTTGCCGCGAACCAGCTCAATCATGTCGCTCTGGATGTTCCTCATCTCTCTACGGAATATTTCCCCCATTTTTTCGGCATTCTCTACCAGCTTTTCGTTTTTAATCACTTCAAGTGCAGCAATAGCAACCTTGCAGGCTAGGGGATTTCCACCGTAGGTTGAGCCATGTTCACCCGGCTTAATGGTAAGCATGATCTCATCATCGGCCAGAACGCACGAAACCGGAACAACACCGCCTGATATGGCTTTTCCGAGTATCAAAATATCCGGGCGAACGCCTTCATGGTCGCAGGCCAGCATCTTTCCCGTGCGGGCAATGCCGGTTTGAACCTCGTCGGCAATAAACAGCACATTATTCTTCTTGCAGAGCTCGTAAGCTTTTTTGAGGTAACCATCGTCAGGAACAAACACTCCCGCTTCGCCCTGTATTGGCTCTACCAGGAATCCAGCAACGTTTTTATCCTTAAGGGCATCCTCAAGGGCAGGTATATTGTTGAACGGAATTTTAATGAACCCAGGAGTGTAGGGGCCATATCCGCGGTAAGCATCGGGATCGGTTGACATGGAAATCACGGTTATCGTGCGGCCATGGAAGTTATTCTCGCAAACAATAATCTTGGCCTCGCCATCCTTTATTCCCTTCACATCGTATGCCCAACGGCGGCAAAGCTTTAGGGCAGTTTCATCGCCTTCGGCTCCGGTATTCATCGGGAGTACTTTGTCATAGCCAAAGTATTTGGTAACGTACTCTTCAAACTCGCCGAGAACGTTGTTGTAAAAAGCCCTTGAAGTAAGGGTAAGCAGCTGGGCCTGAGCGGTTAACGCTTTAACAATTTCCGGGTGGCAATGTCCCTGGTTAACAGCAGAGTAGGCCGAAAGAAAATCGTAGTACTTCTTTCCCTCCGTGTCCCAAAGGTAAACCCCTCTACCCTTTTCCAGAACAACCGGAAGCGGATGGTAGTTGTGAGCACCGTACTTGCTCTCACGATCCATGTAATCTTTTGGTGTCATCTTACTCATTTTTACTATGAATTACGGGTTAAACAATATTTTGCTTAAAAATCATTTTCTTTTTTGGGGTATGCAAGGTTACCACTAGTTTGTCAATTTTCAAATAGCCCGCCACTGGGTGGAATATGTTAAGGAACATAATTCTGCCCTCAATAGCAGGAATGAAAAGCCGGACGTTTTTTGCTTAAGATAAACAGGAAAGCAGCAAATGCTCGTGCAAGGGGATACCGTTAATTTTCTACTACAATACTTAAAATACTGACAGGCAACACACTGATTACGCAATTACGCCTAAACCACTGGTTAACACAGCTAAAAAATCCGTAAAAATTTGTCTCATTTAATCTATCGGTGTCCCCTTAAAACATATTTAAGTCAGCGTGATAGCTGAAACCTATTGGGTTAGAGTTAAACCCTGTACCCCAAGTTCCATGGTATTCGTTCAGGGTTTAAGGTGTTGTGGGGAAAAATGGTTGCAACAATATGCAGCCATTAAACCTTCTTAACCCTTTTAAAGCGAAGTAGCTTAATCATCCAGCGGGGAACAGACTTGTAGGGCCTACGGTTTTGAAAATTCACCTTTATCCCTAGCGGTTTATATATTGGCAGGAAGTGGGTTTCGACAAACTCAACCAAAGTTTCGTCAGGATCCTCAATGTAGGTGAAATGGCCTGCAGCCTCGCCCATATCAAAACTACCCTTATCGCTATGCTTGATGTTGGAGTTGACAGTGAAGGGAAAACCCAGCTCGTTACACTCCCGTTCGAACTGGTCCATATTCTTTACATCAAAGCAAAGGTGAATGAAGCCAAGGTCGCCCCAAAAACGGTCCTGCAGAATTTTCACGGGAACTCTATCCAGCGGTTGTACAAGTTCGATGAACGACTGGCCGAATAGCTCGCTAAAGCTACCCTTGCGGGTATCTGAATGGGTAAGTAGCACCCGGTGGAAATTCTCGTTTCCGGCAGGAAGGCAGGCAAAGTCATCGAACTTGCCTGATTTGTTGTAAACAACCCGGTCGTAGCCCAGCACTTTCGTGTAAAATTTTACCGACCTCTCCATCTGGCTTACCCCAACAATGGCTCCGCCAATCCCGGAAGTGCTTCTTCCCTCATTTAAAAAGGTTGATTTGTCCTCGTAAACCTCCAGGGTATTGCCAAAGGGGTCGGATATGTAGAAATGTGGCTTCCCCTCAGGAGAATTAACCAAATCGCCAAGTGTTGCGCCTTTGGATTTCAGAAAGTTAAAGGCAGCCTCGATATCGGGACTTTTAATTTTGGCAGCAAAAATTCCCAGGTCGCCAAGCTTTACAGGAAACTTTGGAGGAAGAGGAGTCCGCTCCTTATACTGCCAAATCTCCAAGCCACCACCTCCCTGGAGGTTCAGGGCAAGAATTGCGTGCCGTTGCTGGGGTTCACCACCGGTGTAGGGAAGCATTAGCTCGGCTACCGTGTCGTCGTCAAAAATTTTAACGTCAAATCCCAACAAGTTGATGTACCATTTCCATGCTTCTTCCAGGTTGCTCACCCCCAGGCCAACCTGCTGAATGCCGTAAATAATTTTCTCCATGAATTTTAACTTTTACACAGGGTTCACCCTGCTTACCATTTTATAGAATAGCGAGGGGAGTAAACGTTTAATGTGAACCATCAGCAGCTCGCTTTTTCCAATCAAAATCTCCGGTTTACGCCGCTTTACAGCACGGATATACCTTTTGGCACACTTTTGCGGTGCCAGGCCGTTGCTCTGCCCGGGGTCCATTTTTCCATACTCGTTACCCTCCTTGTCCAGGGCGTGAAGGGAAATGTTGGTCCGGATTCGACCCGGATAGGCAATGGTTACCGAAATGTTGTGGGGCTTAAGCTCTACCCTCAGCGTTTCAAAGAAACCCTGAATGGCGTGTTTGGCTGCAGCATAAGCTGAACGATACATGAATCCGAATTTTCCTGAAATACTGCTGGTTGCAGCAATATACCCCACGCCTGCTTCAATCATTCCTGGTATAACGGTTTTAGTAATAATGACATGAGAAAAGTAATCAACCTCCATAATTTTTCGGTCTATTTCGACGGGGGTTTCAACAGCCAACGAGCGCTGGCTAATTCCACCATTATTAATCAGCAGGTAAATATGACCATAGGTGTTAACCACAGATTTTGCAATGCGCTCAACTTCTTCAGGATCAGACAAGTCGAAAGGAACCTCATGGCAAAAAGAGGTGTACTTGCGGCATTCGGATGCCACAACCTCAAGCTCCTCAGGACTTTTGGCTGACAGTATAAGATGTGCTTGCTCCCTTGCAAGTGCCAAAGCAATCTCCTTGCCTATGCCTGACGAGGCACCTGTTACCCAGGCTATGCGATTTCTAAAGTTTACCATGGTATATGCTCTTCTCTAATGGGTTTCAAAACCCTTCAGAAATTTTGAGTGGCAAATTTAGCTCTTTTTACATTTCAATAAAAGGTAGATGGTGAGACAATCCGGAACATAGCCATACTTAAATGTACCATTTTAAGAAATTTCTACATTAACTTCATTCCTGATATCTCCCAAATGCTCATACAAAATTAAGCATAAAGCTTTAACAGCAGAATTTTTATGAAGCATTTACCTGCTTGCTTTCGCCTACCTGATTTTCCAGTCTAAAAACAATTTTTAGACTAGAAGTTTACACTTTAATGAGGCTACCTAACCCTCCAGCTCGCTTAACTCGAGCCATCGCATCTCAATATTCTCCAACCTTTCGAGTAGGTGTCCATACTGTTCCGATTTCTCCTGAAGCTTCCTGGCATCCAGCATTCCACTACTCATCTGCTGCTCCAGCTCCAGCTTTTCCCTTTCAAGTAGCTCGATTTCGGAGGTTAGGTGTTCTAGCTCCTTTTTTTGAGCAAATGAAATCCGCTGCTTAGTCCTCGCCTTGTTACTCCCGGCCTTAACCGGTTTTTGAGAAGGTCTGCCCTGTGGGCTATCATTCTGCTGTTCAAGAGTCCATTCCCTCAATTCGGTGTACGATCCGGGAAAACCGCTTACCTCGCCGTCGCCCTCAAATATCAGCAGGCCATCAACAACCTTATCCATAAAAAAGCGGTCGTGAGAAACCACAACCACAACTCCGGGAAAGCTTTTAAGATACTCTTCAAGGATGCAAAGTGTTTGAATGTCGAGGTCGTTAGTGGGTTCATCGAGGATAAGAAAGTTAGGGCTACGCATAAGAACGGTTAAAAGATATAACCTGCGTTTCTCCCCTCCGCTTAGCTTTTGGACAAAATCGTGCTGTTTTTCGGGAGGGAAAAGGAACATGTTGAGGAATTGCGAAACGGTTATGGTTTTGCCATCGGCAATGGTAACCACCTCGGCAATA
>Ga0302252_1000764_pt1 | contig 24036 bp, 28 predicted proteins | sample AAG_RA_Leu_MG_FD_193511 | JGI IMG/M metagenome (GOLD analysis project Ga0302252, IMG submission 193511) | Enriched activated sludge microbial communities from anaerobic digester in WTTP, New Holstein, Wisconsin, United States - AAG_RA_Leu | ecosystem: Engineered > Bioreactor > Anaerobic >...
GAATGAAGAAAAAGCAGATCTATGCCTTTTATATTCTCCGAAAAACCGTTCCAGCTTTCCGTTTGTCTGAGGATGCTTTACTCTTGCCAATATTGGCTTGATACCGTATTTTTTCAAATGATCTTTGAATTCGCTGCTCCAACTACCGTCATCGTGAATTCTGTGGGCTCCAAACTCGCTCCCATGATCCATTATCAGCTCCCTCAGTGGACAGAGCCACCAATACCTTTCAACTATCTGATCGATTACAAGCTTGCTGTTCTCAGTATTGACCTCAAAGAACTCCCCTCCGGCCAGAACCATCCTGGATGCGTCGTCCAGGATCACGCAGACCTTGATACTGGTTCCATCCCATTCATGCCAGTCGATATGGCCTGCGGAAAGGCTATGCTTTCGCTCATAGCGAACCCACTTCCTGCGCTTCTGCTTCTTTTCATCATCTTGGGCCGCTCCTTGATGCTTCAGGTACATGTGTATGCGATTATGCGATATGCGGATCTTATATTGCTTCCTGATGACCACCTCCAGCATCCGCGCACCGAAGCGATAGCGGGCATGGGCTTCCTGGACTATTTCTGATTCCTGTTTATCATAGGGCTTAAAGGGCGACCAACTTTTTCTCCCAATACAGGCACCAGACCCGTTTCCTTATACTGCTTGATGATCTGTTGAACTCTACGCTGAGACACTTTAACATCCCGCGAGATCTCTTTTGTGCTTGCATGCTTGCGATATTGACGAAGGATAAAACGGACCTTCGTCTTGTTCAATTTCATATCCTGGACTATGCGTCCTAGCTTAGATGGGAGGCGAAATAATTTCGGGACTCTACACGCTGTAGCTCTCTAATATGGAGGCATCGCTGATGTGGTTCTTGGACTCGGTGGAGTCGTGCCATTTGGAGCTGTAACCGATCTCTCTTCCGCCGGGGAGGCTGGAGGATGATGGCCTGTATCTGGCGGAAAGGCTGGTGGAGAGGGAGATGGTACTGTTGTTGGTCTTGAGAGAGGTCTCCTCCTCCCGGGTATAGCTGCCGCTGCCGTGGCCCCGCAGCTTGACCTCGGTTCCCAGGGAGTCCAGAAGGCCGAAGGTGGCCGAGCTGGCGTCCCAGTCTGGCCTGTCCTCAAAGAGGGCATCGATGCGGACGTGATTGATGAGTGTTTTCGGCTCGCGGGCGGTGGAGAGGTCTTGGTGCATCTGCATATAGCCCTCTCCGGAGACCGACTGCCGGCCCTGGAAGATAATGTCTCTATGGGTCTGGTTGATGCGGGCGTAGAGCTGGATGGTTCCGGTGCTGTTAGGGGGCAGAGTTCCCAGGCTCCAGACCAGGACGCTGCCGTTGTTGAAGGAGGGCTCCGGATGGGCCTCTAAGAATTCCACGTCGGGCAGGGTGTCGGTAAGCCGTGCTTCCCGCGCCTCTATGGCCAGCTCGGAGAGATCTACAAGATAGTCTATGAGATCCGATTCTGCCGGAGGACAGCATCTGGGAAAAGCCCGGAACGGTCCAAGCCAAGGCATCTCTTTCATGGTCAGGAGAGCCTCGCTGCATCCGGCAAAGCTGTCCTCATCCATCAGCAGCAGGGCCTGCGACCTTGAGATCAGATGGGCCTCTTTTTGGTCCTTGCGAAAAGAGCAATAGCAGCAATGATTGCAGCAGAGATCTGTTACCGGGATAAAAATATTTTTGAGTAGGTGATGTCTTTATCGGGCTAATCGCCACCGATGCCATCACCGACAACACATTCGGCATTCGATCTGGACCTGCAAGCCAAAAAGATAGCTGAGGCGGAGGTTGTCCAATAATATCCGCAGCGTGGTCCGTTGAATAGCCCTTAGCCAGGTTGCAGAGATTATGAAGGTTAGTTAGATTTGGTCGGACCTTGTCTTTCGCTTGATGAACAGCTTTGCCCGTCTCATATCTTTTCTAGCTCTTCCCTTTGCCAATTCGATTGCATGAAATGGCAAGCCTAATCCGAAAATTAATCGACAGGCGTCAGATCTCTTCTTTTTTTAAGCCACAGCTAAGGAATCTCAGAGCAATTTCCTGAAAGGTTGTTATAAAAATCATCGATATACCTTTCACATGTGCAGTTGATGCTCCCATTCAAATTAAAGCATGATGGAGGCGCCCAAAGCCCATAGGCAGTCTCCTCCCACAAACTCAATTCATCCTCGAATTCTTCTTCTTCTTGCTGCAGCTCGACTGTATCGTAAGGGGATGCAGACGCCTCTGCTCCTATGGAGCGGTTTTGATATTTTGCCACTGCCTGTACCTTGTTTATTACTGATGGCTGGACATCGGCGAGAGAGACCTTGAGATCAATTTCAGTTGTCTCTCCTGATGGGATGGCCTGAATTGTCCATGTTATTACGCGGCCATTGACTGTTGGCTCTAGGCTTGAGCTGATATACGAGGAGCCTTCAGGCAGCAAATCTACAACTGCCACGGGAGCTAATATCTGGTTCCCATCATTATTGACCCAGATCCGGTAGGTGACAATATTATCATTCAGCTCCTGCACCTTCTTGGTCAGATTGATATGAGGATAAGAATACTCCACCGCCCCGCCAAGGGCGATTGTGGTTTCAAAACTGAAGTTACCCACAAAAAGCTGCTCCACTTTTAAAATCTCTTCGACATTGTGGGTTGTTAAGGTAGTATTCTGGCAGGTGGTATTTCCAGTGGTTTCATTGGTCAAGCAATGAGTCTCGCTGCTTGTGACTTGAGAATAATTTAAAGCCCTGGCCTTGAGGTAGTTCATGCCCTCAAATCCGCCCGCCATAGTGAGGTAGGATTTGCCCATCAATGCATCCTTTTGGAGGTAGTTTAGATAGCTGAACCTATTGAGTATTTCTGTGTTCTTTTCTGGATTACGGGCATACATGGTCTCGCCCCACTTGGTCGCATAATTTATCGTGGAGCTACCAACAATCTGTTCAATTGGCTTATATGCAAAAACCACATTCTTCAATATAGTATCAGCCTGAATTGCCTCTTCTGATTGGTATGAGCCTGTCCCCTGCTCGCCAGATCTTAAGTCCGGGCTTACTGTCTTCTGGGAAGAGACAAACCCAGTTCCAGATGCCTCTTTTTCAAAGGATGGGCTATCACCATAGGCATCCATACTCTGAGTTATTTGGAAATCTCCATGATAAGTTTCAGATATGAAGGCGGAACAACTTTCGCTGCCCGGGACTTTTCCGCCGGAGTCCCTCCGATCATAGTGGAATTGGGCGATTCCCCCAGAAGAATTGCCGTCCACAGAATATTTAATAGTAGCCTTATTGATATCAAATTGGGTCTCTTTATCTATGGATTTCATATAGCTGTAATCATCGCTAACGGAATTAACATTTTTCCCGTCATCGGTTGAAGCCGAATTTCGATCAGACCAAAGCGAATTTATTTGCATTTTTCTGGGCCCGTAAAGGTCCAAAGAAACTGGCTCATGCTGGGCGGAGAGATCCTTGTTCAGACTGATTTTAGGTATAGTGTTATTGAGGTGGGAGCTTTGATCCTCTTTGTAGTAGCCGCTTCCGTGTTCCAGACTTTTTAAGGAGATATTTACGGGGGAAAGATCCACCGAAACCGAAGAGGAATTGTATGAATTATTCTCATAAGACATTTCTTCATTGTTATATTTATATACAGCTGAAATAGTAACGGCATTTTTGAAATCATTTATCCCCTCTAAATTAGAGAGCTTTTTCCTCGCATTTACAAAACCGTAACCAGAAACGCCGGAATCCTCCCAAAAATCAAGCTTTGGAACTGCAGGGCGCTCAATCAATAAAGAGATCGAGCCAGTTTCACCAGGCACCAGTGTACCTATTAGCCAGGTTATATTGTTTCCCACTATAGAAGATGGCTGAGGCGAAGCATCCAAAATCTCTAAGGACATATTAGGGAGGATATCGACAACGACGACGTCCTCAGCAGACGTATTCGAATTATTTGTGGTCTCATATTTAATTGTGTATAATATATTTTGGTTTGCCTCATAAGTGGAGGCGTTTGAGGTCTTTTCTATTGTTATCCACTCATCCGTGGCTAAGCTTGATATGAATATAAATTGCAATAAGAATAAAATTAATACAAACGGAATCCAAGATGATTCACGCCTCCACACATCCCTCCTCATGCTTCGCCTCCTCTAACAATTATGCAATATCATCTGATTCCGGTGCGCCTAACTGGATATATAATTAGCGATTAGCCTATGTAGCAACTTTAGCTATCTCCGCCTCCATCGGCTTCTGGAGTGACCTTTTCAGCCTCTGAAAGCTCGACTTCTGGATCTATTTCATCATTAGAGATAGCGGGAGTATCGGATTGATCGGCTGCTGGTTCGGATAAGTCTGGTTGAGGATCAGGTGGAACCTCAACCCTAGCATCCACTGGATCGGCCTTTTCATCAACCTCTTCAACTATCGCTGGTGCAGCAATTGTATCTGCTGTTTGATTGCCCTCTTCAAGCGTCTGGTTAGTAGCCTGTTCCGACGATTGGGCGCTGTTGTTTTCTGGCAAAGCAGAATTCTCAGAGCTATCCTCTTGATATTCTGTCACCCCATCTACTGCACTTTCTTCTGATTCAATTTTAGCAGTGGCTGAATAGGTACCTAAGCTGCTTCCGCTAAATGCCACATCGATCTTGATTCCATCATCAAAGATCACTTGAATGATATCATCAGTATCGTTTGAACCGCTATCGTCAGCTTCTTCATCTTCGGAAACCCCTAATTGAGCTGGTTCGGCCTGCAAATCGTTAGTCATTGAGGCGTTACCTTCACTGCTAGACTCTGAATTATCTCCTATTCTGCTGTCAGGTTCATCCTCCTCGGTTTGATTATGGACTTGGCCAGAATCCTTTGATGAGATGTCTGTTATAGATTCCTTATTTGAGGTCGAAACATTGCTAATGATATCGAATTGGGTTTCGTTGGTTTTGGCATCATTTGTTTTGGTTTCGTTGGACAGGGTTTCGTTGGACAGGGTTTCGTTGGACAGGGTTTCGTTGGACAGGGTTTCGTTGGACAAGGTTTCGTTGGACAAGGTTTCGTTGGACAGGGTTTCGTTGGACAGGGTTTCGTTAGACAGGGTTTCATTGGTTAAGTTCAAGATAAGCATGAAGCCGCTTTCGTAAGATTCAGTATAATGTCGCTCTTGCGGATTCTCCCCTGATGTGCTGGTCCAGTCCATAGTGGCCAAGCATTTGGCAGAAGCTTCCTTCTGCACCTGCGAGCTGATTTTGGCCTTGTACCTCAGCTTTATCATCTGTGTCCCACTCCAGGATTGATCTACCTTGGGAAAGTGCCAGCTCAGACCTGCCAAATCGCCTATGGTGCCTTCGGGTCCCTTCACGATCTCCATCGATCCGGGAACATAGATAAGGTCTTGAGGCAGGGTCTCCTGGATATCTACATCGTAGGCAGTGGCATGGCTGCTTGATGAGTGACTAATATCGAGGGTGCAGCTTATCTCATCGCCGCGCCAGCCGCTGGAGGGAGCAAAACTGCGCTCTATTTGGAGGTCTGGCTCAATTACTTTGATGGATTTAAAATTGCCAGAAAGAGTTTGGGGGCTCCCATTGGAATAGGTCCATTGCAGGGTGGCGCTTGAAGGACTCAGGAGTGTTTCATCCTGGTTAGCGGCCAAATCTGCCAGCACAACCTTAAACTGGATTTTAATATCCTGATCTGCGGAGTTATCCACCTGGCCGAAGCTCCAGACTATGTCCGTGGATGTGGAGCCATCTGTGACTGGGCTCAGGACCTCGGTTGGATTGGTCGAGGCTCCAGAAACTATCAGGCTCTGAGGATCGTAGGTCAAGCCAGTAGATAGGGTGGCGCTGACAACTACATCCTTGAGGATATCAGAAGGCAGATCGATTTGCAGAGCATAGAGGTCATCCAAGGAGGCTAGGACTTCTGTGTTCGATATCAGCAATAGGCAGATGATGGCCAGAAGAATTGAACATGATCGGAGAAGATGATAAATGTCGGCATGCCTGAGATTATCTTGTCCACAGCGCTCCTGTTTTCCCCGTCCATTCCCTGCAAATTTCATCTTTTTTCTCCTAGTCACGATACGAGACAAAGCTTATCAACGATCTGTACGCGCGTCCCTGGGGCAGAGGCTCATCGCTCCAGACTACGGACTGCTCAAGGGTGATGGGTACATTCATCTGGCCTGATCCCTGGAGGAGAACTCCACCTTGGGAGAGGTTGACCCGGTTGCCGCCCTGGGCAATGATGGTCATGGGTGTGTGCAGATTTCGGCCTAGAGGAATATAACCATTATCATCGGACTCTGCCATGTAGCCGCCAGTGTCAGATGTGACAGAGATCTTCCAAGGGCCTTCACCCTTAACCACTAGAGTTCCCTGCTTGACTGTAGGGGAATAGAGTGGGCTGAGATCCCAATCGGAGAGGTCGCCTAGTAATTCTATAGAGATATCAACGAATTCGTCTCCCAAATAGAGATAGTCTTCCACCGATTCCCCTATTTCCGCTTTGATATTACCTGCGGATTCGGAGCTGCTGGCATAAGAGATATTCAAAGCAGCTATGAGAATGGCGATAGAGACAAAAAGGTTCCTGAGATGCTCTTGTAGGTATTCATCCTTTTTCATGAATTTATCTCCGATATGCTAATTGAATCCCATTACCATGTAAAAAAAGATTCGCCTTAACTCCATATTCCCCACATAATACAATCGCGTAAACATACTGTTAAGGCACTAGATTTCGAATTCCATTTCCTTATAAGCCAAGACACTTCCATCCTGCAGAGTTATAGTGGCATTTATTGCGTAAGATCCGGGCTCTAGCTCCTCATCGGGTGTGATGGCAAACTCGAAGAGACGGGAGGTGCCTGGAAGTATTGCGGCCACGCTCAATGGGCCGGAGGTGCTATATGTCACATTTCCGTTCTCATCCAGCAGATCGGCTTTGACCATAGCCCTGAATTGGGTGTTTCCCGTATTCTCGAAGATTAGGGATAGCTTCTGGTTGTTAGCTGAGCTAGGTTCTTCTAGCTTCAGATCTGAAATATCCCCAGTTCGAATTTGATCTGTCCCCTGGATATCAATGATAATTGGCAAATTGACTTGACCTAATACCGTGGTCGATGCTCCTTTGCCAGAATCAGAGATCGGTGTAGACAGTATACTTAATATGGCATATCTGGTACCCGGACCAATATCGTCGGGTATATCTCCCTCTAATAGGACCGTTTGCGAATCGCCAGGTTCAAGCTGAAAACTTGTCGGTGAAACTGATAGGAAAGATCTTGCCGAATATGAATAGTCGTCTTTATCTGCAGATGTGGAGGTAGTGCTTCCGTCTAGTGACACAATAATTCCTTTTACTTCCGATGAGAGGTTTGACGGAACATCTGAGTCGGTTGCGGTTATAGTAACCTCATGAGAGATATGTCCTCCAGGCGGAATAGCTTTATCTATAACACCGCCACTAATATCGAATCCGCTAATTATACTTGCTGATGCAAGTAGTAAAACAGCAACTCCCAATAAGCACTTAAGCTTTGTCAATTTTATACCTCCAACTCTATTTTATTTAAAAAATAAATTGGGACTGGGTATTTTTTCTATAGATGCATAGAGTATGCAATTTTGTCCAGTCCCCTTTATCTCTACTCCTCTAAGTGATTATAGGGTTTAGGTTAAACTTCACAGTGAGTGTGTAAGGCTTTTCAGGGTAATCACTCCACAGTGTCGTTTGCGACCAATCGAAATTATAGGTCTTTGGGGCCTGACCGTCACTTTCAACAAGCTTTACTAATATAGCCCCCAGATTCTTATCCCCGATATCTGCTCCGACTAAATGCATAGGAGTTCCAAGGATATGTCCATCGGGATTAATTAAACTAAGATCCCACTCGACCATTTTGCCTGTTGCTGCCAGCGGCCATGAGTCGTCTGATTCTGCAACAACTTCAAATGGACCATTGCATCCCGCTATAAAACTATCTCCCATTTTTTGGGGCTGGGTAACCGACGGATCCAATTTAGCTGGGAATGCTCCACCATGGGGCGGCGTCCACGACATTACACTTTTTACTTCTGCTGTAGCCTGAACATTTGCAGCGAATGAAATACCCACTGCTACATATCCTATGACCAAGAGCAGAATAAGGCTCTGTAGCTTCTTCATTTTCAACCCTCCGTTCTTTACTCTTAATAGCATTCATATATATCAGCGACCATGGAGCTTAGCAATATACTAAAGTCCACTAGTCTACATCTATAGTTTTTTTTTGAATCCAACATATACTCCTGCTATTTACGATACAAGATACTACGTCTCCTCTTTAATAAAGTTTCGGTTAAATAGGTACTTTAAATAGTTCTAAGAATTATTTAATATTTTTTTGTTACTGTGTGATCATAGGCTTTATCACAATGCCTGTATTGCGCGAAACATGGGTTACATTATATCATCTACAGGCCAATAATATTTGTCCTATCCCACAAACCCTGGTTTGCAGAAGTAATGACCACAAACCCGATATACCTCCTTGCCCTAGCTCCACCGCGAAAGGCGAATGAAGATGCTGATAGGAATTGATGTTGGCGGCACCACCACCGATGCTGTGATCGTGGATGGCAATAGGGTGGTCAAGGCCGCTTATATGCTTACTGATCACGACAACCTCCTGAAATGCCCGCTGGAAGTTCTGGACGAGATGGTGGCGGGCGTGGACTCTGCCAAGGAGGCGACTGCGGTCCTCTCCACCATATGATCGCCAAGGGCAAGACCGATCCGGTGGCCCTGGTGCTTATACCCGGACCGTGGACCAACACGCGAGACTATAATCTGGAAGAGAGCATAATCCTGGACATGGCAGTAGACTTCCGGGGCAAGGAGATAGATCCGCTTCGTGAGGCGCAGATCAGAGAGGCTGCCACCCAGATCAGGAATACGGGCCTCTCCCGGGTGGCAGGGGTGGGCAAGTTCTGCCAGAGAAACCACTCCCATGAGCTGAAGGCTGGAGAGATCCTGGCCGCCGGCCTGCCGGGAGCCCCCTCGATCTGACTGAGATGCGAGCTGTCCATGAGGGGCTAAAAGATTATGTGGTCGAGCTTTACAAGCAAGGAGATCTGACCCCACCACCCATGCGCGAAGCGGCGCGCGGGACGGATGGGCCGGATGGCGAGCGGCTATGCGCGCACCCGGTAGGGGCACACGCATGGAAAGAGATTTGCTTCTGGGAGATAAATTATTTATTATTAATTGTATAAATCAGGAAAACTGCATTGTGACCTCACGAATGGCGACGCCCAATCTCGCACCGAGATTCAAGTCTTGGTAATCTTGAATGCACCAGCCTGCAGACTGCAAAAGGCGATCAATCTCTTGGCGCGCTTCCACCTGGGGGTCATTGAACTACATTTCTAGTACTTCGAGGCCGAAATGGGCTATGGTTTATGCCGTTCACCGCAATGGTTTATCCAGTCAAATTTATGGCTTTAATTAAGCCTACCTGTACTACTAGCTCAAGATTTTCGATCTACAATTACTTGCCGCTGTTTTCTATTGGCCGCAAGAAAGAATCTTAGATAAAATCTAGTTCTATGACATTAATTAAAAAATCATAAAAATGACATAGAACTTTCCAACTTTGAAAGCATTTACTGCGCTTCAATAGGCTCTTGCCTATTGCCTTTGTTCAGGGAGACATCTTCCTCAATAATCAAGGGTACGGGCTCTATTAAGGCCCCTTGAGCCTTCAGTCTTTTCTTATACTCCCTCAGCTCTCTCTTCTGCTCATCAACGGCACGCTCATACCAGAATGCCATACTCTTCTGTGCATCCTCGTTAGCCAGCTCTTCCATGAGGTTCTTTACCTACCACTCGTAGAATGTGTCTGGCCTTAATGCCATACAGATCTGAGGCCCTTTAATGCCGTATGTAGTGTCAAATAGTTCTATTACATTTTTTGAAATAATCTATTACAATGTCATAGAACTATTTAAGAAAATGCTAGGCAGTGTGCATCTAAAGACCTATCATGCTCTCCTTAACCTAGTACAGCCAGGTCGAAATAGGCCTATGGTTTACACCGTTCACTGCAATGGGTTATTTCTTAGCATTTATGGTTTCAATTAAGCCCGCCAGTACTAGCCATATTTCTCGTTCTCTTCTCACAACAGCTATGATAACAGCAGATACTATGGACATCATGGAAGGAGATCGGGGCCTTAAATCAATTTTAAATCAATCGAGAATAAAATTGGCAGTACAAAAGAAGAAGGTCGCGAAGTCGAATAGCACTTATCGGTCAGATTCAGAAAGCATCTCTTGAACAAGCATCTGCAGCTCCGGGCAAAGCGACCCTTCGACTCTCGGATCATCGAGCCAGAGCATGAGATCAACCCAGGTCGCTATCATTGGGGCCTTTGCTTTCGCCTCCAGCGCCACGAGCCGCCGTTCAAGACTGCCCTTCATGTCGGATACAATCTGCCCATCTCCCAGATCTCCTTTAATCTAGCTAATTCAGCATCAAGCTCAGCATCGCTCCAGGCATCATACCTGTGGCATTCTTTGCAGCCAGGGCTTGGCTCAGGAAGATCGCGATCATGGATTCCCACATACGCCTCCGGGTTGGTAATAAATCGATCCATCTCTTCGTCGCTCATGGCTTCTGCGCGCGTCCGGCCTGCTCGACAGCGAGGGCAGCGGCATCCAGAAGCTTCTTCCAAAGACGAAATTCGTTTATCGAGCTTATCGAGCTTCATCTCCTGGCCTCCGCTTTGTGCATCTATCATAGACATCTTTGAAAACCGGGTCCCATTCCACATCCTCGGCTTTGGGAGTCCTGGGATCACCGCTCTGCCGCCAAGCCAGGAGGACGACCAGATCAGCGAGAGATGCGATTCGATAAACCCGCCGCTGTTCAAGTGCCGCAACCCGCCTGTCGAGAGTCGCCCCTTTTATGGTCGCCGCCCCCCTTGATCCCAGCTGCTGGCTTCCTTGGCCTCCAATGCAGTCAGTCTGGCCTCGATATCAGCGAGTTTGTCCAGTTCCCATGCTTTCATCCAGCAGGCCATGAGTTGAGCAATTCGTCCAGAGTACTGCAGCTCCTCGCTCTGCTGGAATGCCTTGGAGACTATCCGCTGGCAAACTCTGCGAACGTCTTTTGGCTCACGAAGGGTTACCCCTCGTGTCTGTTTAGGTATATTATTCTCTGACATTTATGAACCTCTAGTTATTGAATCTAGTCTTGACCTCCCCTCCTCGACTCCTGGTGTAGCCATCATACTGATGCACGTCACCCGAGGCATGCGGTCTTGCTGGGGGATCAGAAAGTCATCCCAGACAGATAGGATTATTCAACTGACTGACTAGGCCAGTATATTCCGTGCTGGGGTGAGTCAGGAAGCGTTGCCAATATTGCTTTTTCTTCGATCGTGAGGTATTGAGCATAGCAAAATTTTTGATAGATGCTTCTGCCCTGAATCTGTGGCATGCGGTCTCTAGCTGCCTTTATTATCTTGTGCCTTATTTCCCACGCAGCCAGATCATCTTCAGTCCAGTGCGATGTCGAAAATATTGCCCCGTATTTCTTTCCTCCAATCTCAACTGCACCCCATGGACTGCCATTGATAGGGCCCCGCAAAAACCATTCAGGAGGGGCGAGAAAAAGGTGATGGATTCTTGATTTCAAAGGATCGACTAGTGGATTGAGATTGCCTGAGCGTGTCATCTCCGATAGAGCTCTTCGCAATCTGCAAAGACGGTTCTCAAAATCTTCCTGCTTAAACTCATCAATCGCGCTCTGATGCCGGCGGACTGCATTAAGTGAATTTGAAATACACTCTTCCATGGCTCTCTTATCGTTAATTGGAGGCCGATCCTCGAATAGGATTAATACAACCGACAGTTGGACTGTTCGATCTCTTTCACTCAATGGCATTAGTCGAGGTTGAATAAACAAAGAAGCGAGTTTATCGATGCGCCTTTCAAGAGCACTCATTGAATTCCGATTCATTCCTGTACTCCAGTGGGGTCTCCTCTAAAGCCGTAAGGCTCCTATCTATATCCGCAATTTCATTTAGCTCCCGCGATTTCATCCAGCAGTCCATCAACTGCGCTATCCTGCCAGCATATTCTAGTTCCCTTCTTTGCTGAAATGCTTTTGATGTGATGCGCTGGACAACTCCGCGAACATCTTTTGGCTCTCCATAAATTACCCACGTTTCTGTTTCTTGGACATTTTTTTAACTCCTGCTTACCGAAATTGCTCCATTTACCTGCCATCGAAAGCCCTATTATCGTGGCTGCTTTCCTATTCCGCAAAGCCCCAATTATTCCCAACCTTAACATCAGCCTTGCAGGGTGCATCTTGAAAAATCTCGTTAGCAGCTTCCATGAACACTCTGTTCACCAACTCACCGCACTCATCTGCCTGTTCTGCAGGGCACTCCAGGAGAACTGAATCATGCAGAGACAGAAGGAAATTAAAATCGGCATATTCGGGCTTGCAGAACTCCTTATAAAGGAGTCCCGATGCCCTTTTAAAGAGGTCTACGCCGGTTGCCTGAATCGGAACGTTAACCATCCGGTTCTTGAACTTGCGGTGCACCTTCCCAGTAGCTTCATCTATTCGAGGCACATACTCCAGTCTACCGAGAGCTGATCTGGCGATTTGGTATTTCCTGCCGTTTACCACCACTCGGAGAGACTTATTCTTGCACCGATCCCAGTAGGCCAACAGACCCGGGTAGCTGTTTTTGAAAGCCTCTAGGTAAGTCTCAGCATCCTTTTTGGATAGACCAGGTATAGCTTCCATGAGGTACGGGACTCCTCCTCCATATAGAGCCCCGAAGTTGATTACTTTGGCTGTCTGCCTCTGCTCCCTGGTGACCTCTTCCTCTGGTATGCTGAACACTTTTGCTGCCGTAACTCGATGGAGATCTGCCCCTTCATGATAGAGCCGAAGCAGGGTGGGCTCTCTGGAGATCTCTGCAGCAAGCCTCATTTCGATGTTTGAATAGTCGCATTCCACCAGCGCCCGGCCGGGAGCAGCTTTGAACAGATGCCGTAGTTCTTTGCTGATCTGCTGGGCATTGGGGCCACTGGATGTATACCTGCCAGTTCTAGTACCGATTTGCTGGTAGCTTGAGTATAGACGCCCATTATCGCTGTTCTTCAGCCACGCTCGGAGGAACCTCTGTTGCATATCATACCTCTTCAGTTCCCGGAGCAGGCCAGCCAGGGATTTATCTGGCTGCTGCACCAACAGCAACTTTATGGTAGCCTCGGAGGAGTCCTTGACCGTCTCTTCGCCGTAGACTGCCTGGAGGAGTGCCTTCAGGTGTTGGCTGCTTGCCAGGTTCAGTTGCAGCCTACTCTTGTCCTTGCTCGGTGATATCCAGCCAGCTTCTCTAGCGATGTCCCGGATCTGTCCCTCTAGACTCCCTATCCGCTTGGCAATATCGGCTATCTCGAACTGAACGCTCGGGATATCAATTGGCAATCCCGTTTGCATTGCCTCGACTGTCATGGGGATGCAGTTGAACTCTATCTGCGCTACTCTCTGCAGGCCAGACTCTTCCAGCTTCTTCTGCAGGACAGGATAGAGCCTGACCAGGACCACGGAGTCCTTCAGGGCATATAATAGCTGCTCAGGAGTATGCAGAGCGGACCAGTTTGAGGTCTGCAGGGACTTATCCAGGTCTTCTCCTAGGTACTCCTTGACCACCGCCTTCAGACCGGAATGCTTCAGGCTATTCTCGTAGAGGCCAGCTATGAGCAACTGGTGGGCGATCATGGTATCAAAAAGATTGACCACCGGGAACCTGTGCCCCACTACCGCCCTGATCAATCCTAAGTCGTAGGCCAGGTTATGCCCGATCTTGACCACCTCCGGATTAGCCAAAACCGGAAGGAGCATTCTGTACTCCTCAGGCTGCATGAGCCCAGTGGTTGATTCGGTCGCATATGACAGCAGCTTCGGTGTGGCCTTTCTGGCATCCAGCCGGATCCTGGGCTTGCCTTTGCCACCCTGGATGACGGTCTCGCCTCCAGCAGTCTCAAAGTCGAAAGCCAAGAGCTTCATGATCATCCTACCTCTGGGTCAGATGCTTCTGGGAATTCCGCCAGAAACCTCTGTTTAGCAGCTTGACCACCATCTCGTAGAAATTCCTCTACAATTGCTCTACCAGGATCTTCAGATTCTACGATAATTCTACCAGCATTCTCTGCATCAGGAGGGCGTTTTTCTTGGAAGGTAGAGAAAGTAGAATTTTTTGAAGCCAACTTCTCCCTGGGGAAATTCCTGCTATTTCCCTTCTCATTTCCCTCATACTCTCTATCTGCATATTTCTCTACAATTCTACCATATAAGATACTGATACTGTTTTCAATGGTAGAATTATGGTAGAACACAGTAGAGTTGGTAGAGTTCAGGAGGTCAGGGAAAGCATTCAATAGAACTGTGAATACTGGCTTGCATTCTGTCCTGGCTTTCTCCAAGGTGGTCATGGTCCCCTCGAAGAGCTCTTTATCAAACCTCAGTCCCTTGTAGCCGCTTCTGTTGACATTATCTATCTTGACATCCTTCTCCCAGAGGCGATCTAACTTATCCTGGATTATGGTCTTCATAGCTTTGCTTCCGAGAGCACTGCTGTTGGTCACTGTTGCATATCGGTTATAAGCCGTTCGGAGTGTGTCTAGGTGGACTCGGTCACCCTCATTGGCTGTAGCCGTCAGGAAGAGTTCCAGGAATACATCCCCGCTGCGGCTCTGCAGGGCATACTCCTGCAGGCCACCATCTCGATGGTGGATCATGCGCTGCTTGATGACCTCTGGGGCCCTCTCCAAAACCAGGTTCAAGACACCGGATAGCTCCTCTGGTGTAGTAATCCTGGCAATGATGTTTGGATCTTTCAGCTTCTCCATGGGCCCATCGGGCTGGTCCACAAACCTCCAGGGCATATCCCATCGGCAGATCCTCCTCTCTGCGCCATATGAGTTATCTGCTATAGCGGGCATGGTGTTGGTGTCGAAGAACCATTTTGTGTACAGTAGCGCATTGGCCATGCCCTTGAACTTCTGCTCTGCAGGCATCCTCTCGGAGCATCGCTTGATGAACTCCAAAGCGATGGCTGTGACTTCTGTCTCATTGGCAAAGTTCACTCTGGTTCGGGTTAGGAATCCGGTCATAAACCTCTGCTTGAGATCCTTCAGTGGAATTGATCGGCATGCATCGGAGCCGACGAAGGCTCTTATGAAGTCTTTCAGCTTGGACCTGCCGTTGCTTCCCAGGCCAGGTGCTGCTACGAAGAAGTCCATCGGCTGTACTATCAGGAGGGATGCCAGGAAGTCTATGATGCTTATGCGGTCGTCGTCGGTGGCAGTGACATCCTCCAGAAACCTGATGAACTCAGGACACCTAGCTTCGGGATCATATTTCAGAGGGATGGGCATGCTGATAAGGTCTGTTGGCGCAGCCTTCCGAGCTTTCCCCGTCCTCAGGTCCAAAGTGATGCCGTCCTTGCAGCCCACCAGACAAGGATTGGCAGCATCGAACTCTAACGGCTGCAGCCTGAGCTTTCCACGTACCCGCCGCAGGACATCATTGATGTTCTCTACGTCGCTTAGGTTCTGAGCCACCTCATCCAAGAAGTAGCTGATCAGCTGCGCCCCACCAGGATGCCAGCAGCCTTCTGAGTAGTACCAGATCTCTGGCCGATCCTCTTTGGCATCGAAGGTTTCTACGGCCAGGATCATCCTTGCCAGGATTGACTTCGCCGACTTCGCTCGGTCAAATATGTAGGTGATGCCACCAACCTGATTCGTCTTCTTGGCGGCAAGGTCGTCCAAAGAGAATGGCGGATTCATTCTCCCCCCACCCTCTCTTCGTCTCGCTCTACTGTATCTCTGTCCCGTAGCCTATGGATGATCTCATTGGCGTCTTCCTGCACCTCCTCTCGCTCCAGGATTCTGACATTGCTGCATGATAGCAGGTCTTGCAATGCATCCTGCTTCCTGGTGTCCATCTGATGGCTTCGAAGATTCCTGATAATATCTCGCTCGGCCAGAAGATGCTGGGCTGGTTTATGCGCCGGCTGACGAAGAAGATATCTGTATGCTGCTGCTCCGGCGCAGGATGTTATTACCCCTTTAGCCATCAGCTACCCCCTCTTTGCAGAAGTCTATATCTTCGGGACCAGGATAGATGTCGTTTGTTGTATCCAGCAGCCAGGCTTCATCATTGGGGTCATATGTCTCGGGAACTACGTTGGCCTCCATTGAATTGCCATCAGGGATGACTATGGAACGTTCAATTTTAATTAGCTCCTCTAGTTCCCTTAATATCTGATGTCGTCTTTGGACAACACTCTCTGGTAGATCTGGGTTGTCTGGAGTTGAGTCCAGGAGCATCTCTGTAGCTGCAGCACATCGCTGGTCAAGGGTAGAATCATAATATCTACTCAGCCAGCTCTCAACAAAAGCCTGCACTCCCCCATCATAGTATCTCTCCAGGGCATCAAGTTCAGCTTTCTTGTTTGGGTCTAGTCCTCGGGATTCTACATAACTCCGGTAGAGTGCCGCATTGGCCTTCTCGCCCTCCTTTCGGGGTACCATAGGTATCCTGTTCTCGACTACTTGCCGAGGGGTCAGGCCAATCCTTTTTACCCGAATATCTAATTGCCTGCCAAAGAAATTGTTGTTGATCTCAGTGACTTTATCACACAGCTCCCTGGCCATCAGGAATCCGCTTGCGTCCATATCGGATAGGTAGAGTACCAATGCGGGCCTGTCATCGTCAGCTACGCGCTTACATAGCTTCCAGACACCACCCCATGAGCAATGCCCCTTGAAGGTCACCAGAACAGAGTGGTATTTTCTGCATACCGGCAGAAGAATACCGTTCATGGTGGATTTCTCCACCCACAACTCCAAATGGTAAGGCTGTGAACGGTCAACTTGGACGTACTCCTTGATTAGGGTCTGCCTTTGCAGATACTTTCTCATGGCTTCAAGAACCAAGGTATCAGGCCTGGCCAGTGAATACTGATAGGAGAAGTTCTGGTCCGAGGGTATGAACTCGAGCTCACCATACTCCCCAACCGTCTCGTCCGGCAGCGCGTCCCAAGGAATGAGCCCGAGCCGCTTGGCCAGAGATATCCATTCCGTGATGTTGGCGTCATCTTGATCACGATAGTCTCTGAATTTGACCAGGCCTTTTTTATTGAATACCGGGTAGTCCGTCCGTCCCAAAGCGAAGTAATGGACGGCTCTTGCAGTGGAACTTTTCAGGCTGGATTCACAGTAGACTTTTGTCGCCCATTCAGCTTTGAGACGGTCTACTTTGCTGATGCCATTATTCCCCACCATCAGCGTTGTCTCCTTCGTCGCGGAGGATCGTTGTCTATGCTCAAAGCCTGTCGATCTGGTCTGCCTTTGAACCCTTGTTCACTGCAGATACGAGATCTTGTATGGGCGCAAATATGTCTATATTCGTAGATCATCTTCATGCACCCTCTACAGAGTCCGAAAATGAAAGCCAGAAAGCTTCAGGACTGCTATTTTGCGGCCCACATTACCCGAAAAACTCTCTTCGAGCTCAATGGGAAGGAGGATTTGAATGCCCTCAATTACAGCGAGCAATCCTTCTGGGATGATCTCGTAATTTTCAAGCTCACCACAAATCCTATCGAGTTCATACATTGTATAAAAACTATCGAATTTTTTCTCTCTAGATGAATTTAAATAGCTCCCGCTAAGATTACATTTGCACATCAAGAACTCCTGCTTAGAGCGGCTAGGCTCTAGGCCTTAAATTCTTATTCTAAAATATGTCAATTCAAACCGGTTGATCAGCTAAATTAGATAACTCTGCGGGGCTATTATCTCACCCTCGCACACCGGCTTTGGAGCCGCATATTACGTCGCTCTTTGCCACTGATCTTCTTCAGATTTGCATGTCCCTCAAATCTGGGTGCGAACTTTTCCATCTCCCGCATAAATTGAAATATGGGTATCATCTCCGGATCTCGGGCTTCCAGCTCAGATCTCTCCTTCGGAGTCATCATACTGGGGGACCATGGGCATTCCGCGCATCCGACAAAGCCGCGCTTATCATATCGCACTACAGAGCCACATCTTGGGCAGGTGAATATTCTTAATGCTCCATCGTCAGCTATGAAGTACTTCCAGGTCTCATTGGTCTTGTTCTCAGATCTGACTCCTGGTCCAGCCTTCCATTTCCTATATGGATCGACAGGCTCCGCAGGAGTAGAACCGACCCGGTTTGTGGGTCGGATTTTGGGTTCAGGAGACCTCAGACTACCAACCCCCTTGCCCGGATTCCTTCGTCCAAGAGCGCCCTGGCCGCTTGACCCAGGCTCATTTCTTCTTGTTCCGCCAATAATTCCACTGCACGCCGCTGATTTGCGGCCAAACGTATAGCCAGACTAGCTGGCAGTGTCACTTGCTTCATGATTGATACATAGAAAAGCGGACTTAGCTTTTAAGCGACTCCAGTTTTAACCAGCTTTATATACTATACTGGAAAGAAATTGACGAACGACTTGCATGGCTTCATTAGAGAAACGTGTGAGGCATTTGTTGCCCGAAAAAAGACGAAAAGAAAACCATTGCCTAATTGAGACTGCCCTCATGTTTGCCAGGTGCAGAGACAGATGGCTAACGATCGGAGATTTGCTTAATCTGACCCGTGGTAGCGGCAAACCTTTTAGCAGATCTGCGATGTATCTGGTTGTAGAAGATCTGTCCAAGCCGATGGTCGCCCTTGGAGGCAATAGTTATGTTGACTGTGAGCCTATAGGTACTGGCAGTGGCAGGCCAAAGAAGTATAGACTCAGCAAGGCAGCTCACGAGAGAATCTATTCTTTGGTTAAACCCTTGCAAATCCAACCTGAGCCTGTCCTGCATCATTTGAAAGGACGAGGTCGAATCAAAATTCCGCCATTACCTTTGGAAAACGAACTTGAGATGAAGGGACTAAGATGCAAGAAAACTGAATGGCTTCCTGCAAATGATATCATTGATTTGGTCGAGGATAAGATTGGGCCAAGTGATGCTAATCGCTCGTTAAAGATAATCACATCGGAACAAGGAATATCCCAACCTAAACCTTATGCACAAAAGTGCGAGGCCGTCACCAAGACGCATAGATGGGGAAGACCTCCAAAAGAGCAGTTCGAATTAACAAATGACGGCCTCATATACCACCTAGCAGACCATAATGAACTAGTTGTTAGTGTTGACACTATCATAGTCGATTCCAGACATGACGATGAACGAGTTCATGCCCTTGAAGAACGAGCAAGAAAAGGAGAACGGGAGGCGATAGGCGAACTAATCCGTGTACTATTTCACGATTCAAGCAAGTATGCTCGACAAGAAGCAGCTCGCTCTCTCGGCATATTGGGTGATGCATGTTCCATCGATCCTCTTATCAAAGCGATGCTTAATGACGAGTACTCTGGTGTGAGAGGAGTCGCGGCAGAGGGACTTGGAAATTTCGGATACTGTGAGGAGTTTGCTGCAGCATTAAAGGATAGCAATTCCCACATTCGTGTTGTGGTAGCTAGTATCCTGGGTAAAATGAAAGACGAAAGAGCCATCGGTCCACTTACGGAGTCTCTTAGAGATCTGGATATCGGTGTTCAATGCGGTGCAGCTTTAGCCCTTGGAGATATTGGGAGCACTCGAGCTATTGCTTCTCTAACTCCACTGCTTGAATGTGAGAACGAGTCCCTAAGACGAGCTGCTTGTGCTGCACTTGGAAACGTCAAAGATCCGCAAGCTGTCCCGGCTCTTAAAAGAGCATGCAAAGATCCTAACGCAGAGGTTCGATATGAGGCCGAGAAAGCTCTTTCTAAGTTGAAATGAGTCTTAATTAGACTCGGCGGTCTTCAGTGGCACAAGATGGCCCCCACACCTCCAAGAGACCGCAGGAACTCGTCCTCGTCAGCGAAACCCCCTCGGCCCAGTCCTATATACCTAGCTCGCAAAGCTCTTCGAGGCCGTGCAATACTCCATGACCATGAACGTCACGGATGAGCTCGGAACCGGCAGCTACGATCCCTACGCCCTGACCAACCAGGAGCACCTCTACGCAGGTTTCAATGTCCAATTATCTCACCCGCAAGAAGACCCTGATGGGTAACATTACGAAGTCGAAGTCCCCCTCGCCCAGTACGGCGGAGCTGTAGTCCGGCTCCATGCTATCCCGGAACTGGAGCTGGCCAGAATAAAAGACCGCTGCGGCTACAAGCTGGAGGACGCCTTGGCGGCACTTTCATCCTAGGGTCTCACTGAGGGGGAGATCAAGGCCCTGAAGGCAGAAGGCCTGGCCGAACCAGAGGCCATCCCTGAGGGAAAAATCCAGAAAAATGCACCGGCCGAAATCAAGGCAGAGCCCAAAGAGCCCTCTCCAGAACTGATTCTAAAGGCGTCCCAGGCCTTGACCCCCAAGCTCACGCATTTCCTGGAGAGATCGTCAAGGCGGCGATGATCCCTAATCCAGACTGCACCTGCAAAGGCAAAGGCTGCGAGGAATGCAACGTATCCAACATAGTCGAGGACCTGAGATCCTTCTCAGTCATGACACTGGGCATGGCCGCTATAGGGGCATCCACAGCGAGCTGGAAGGATATCGAAGATTTTTTCTCAGCTCCGAAGGAAACATCTGGAGTCGAATCGTCTGCTTAGGCCAGGGCTTCGGGCCGGTATATGAGCAGACCACTGCCAAGATCATCTTTTCGGGATGGCCGGGATGGAAGATGCCCAGGTCAAGTCCGGCAGGCATTTCGATTCGGAAATTGCTTTCTTGTCGATCATCGCCCAATAAGACATTGCTGCCGACACTTAGCGGAAGACAAGAGAGTGATGGAGCAAAACGATAGCATTATATCGATTGTACAGTATCTACATTTATTCTCTGCATGGAAACCTAGTCTTCCCCGGACCTTTTTATAGTTAATGCAATATGGCATGAGACCAGCCATGGCTCTGAGTTTATTTTAGCCCCATACTTATTCTTACTAGACTCACAGGCTCCCTCCGGCCAGCCGGGAAAACCTTATTTACTCACTAATGAAAGACGCATTCGGTGATTTAATGATAGAAATCGAGCCGCATAAACATTGTCTGGTTTGCGGCAATGCTGTGCGCCCGGATGAGAACTTCTGTGACGAGCTATGCCAATCCAAGTTCAAATCAGCCCAAAGAAAGCAGCAAATCCTTTTCCTGGTTTTTCTGGTGATAATGGGATTGATCTTATTCCTGCCGTCAATACTGAAGACTTTAGGGTGAAAGATGGGTCTTGTCTCTGAGATGCTGGTCATCCTGCTTCTACTCTGGCTGATCTGCCTTCCATCTGCCTCAGCCAGCGGTTATATTCATGTCCATGAGGTGATAATGCATCTGGAAGAGGAGAACGCCAGCTTCGATCTGAGATACAGCCTGGATACTTTTACCCGGATATATGTCATGATTCTCGGGTGCAGATCACTGGAAGCGGAGCTTCTGTCCTTTCTGGGATTTTATGACCATGCTGAGCTAATAAGTGCCGATATATCCAAAGCAACTTTATGTGTGAGAGGAGCCGGGAAATATAACAGCGGCTATTATCTCTTTGATGCCACGCCTTTCGGAAGCAAAGATGAGCCTATTGTGGATGGCATCTCCCAGTTCTCCGTAGCATATCCCGGGGGCAGAATAAGGACATTTTACAATGTCACGGCAACCCAAAATGTCTTCTCCGAGGCCGATAAAGCCAGGCCGTGGCCAGACCGTTCAGCTTGAAGGCAAAGGCAGGGTTAAGCTCTGACGAAGATTATGCTAAATGACCGGGCAGACCTGACGAAATGAAATCGGTTTTTATCAGAACTTATCGATTGCAGTATTTGCTGATTGATGATGATAGGAAATTTATGCTGCCCTGCTAAATGTTTAAATGATATTCAAAAGTTGAAAATCAGCTTTTAGAATGCACATTATCACTTGCAGAAAACAATATATATTATAACTCCTTTGCACTGTTTAAGAGGAGAGGCGGCCTCAGTCCATGACCAGCAGCAGTTCAGAAAATAGGAATATCAATCAGATGCATCTGGTCAGGCTGATTTCTATGATCCCTGGTCCCCACTATGTGGCATGGACTCTTATTTCAATTGCCATATTTCTGGTTTCTTTTTTTATTCTATTGCGGTTTGAAAGATCATTTGTCTATCTGGATACATTTTGCATTATATCGATCATCATTGCCATGGAAGGCATGATCATAAGCTGGGCACATCATAAGTGGGATTCATTCCAGGATATCCTTCTCGGCATTGTCGACCTTAATAGAGAGGATATCATCAAATTAAGCCAGAAGCAGGCAGAAGAGATATTCAATAATCCAAAGATGATAGCCTTTGCTCTGCTTTTTATCTTTTTCGTCCATTTGATCGGAGTTGATTATCATGATTTATCCTTTGCTTCTGATGCATCCTATTTTGCTTTCAAATCTGCATATTACCTAGCGGTCTATCTGGAAGGAGCCGGACTGTATATCCTGTTCATGACCGCCCTGGCAGTGCACAATATCGGCCTGCTGCCACTGCGCCTTGATGCCCTGTATTCCGATTTTCACTCCATAGGAACGATCTACTCTCAGTTCACCATATGCGCCGCAATGGTTTATATCGTGTGGGGCTTCTTTCAGATCGTCGTGCCGCCCCAGTTCTCATCGCTCCAGACCATAGTCTGGTTTTCGGGCTTTGCGCTGGTTCTCTTCGCCTATTTCCTTCTGCCCCAGTACAGCATACATAAGATGATGATCTCAACCAAAAAAGAGAGATTTGAGTTGTTCTCATCTCAGATGAGGGCAGCAATGGATGGCCCTCTTGAAGTTCCAACCGATGAGAATGTATCTCGCCTCAGAGATTTATTTCTGGTTCAGGATAAACTCAATAAAATGAGCGAATGGCCATTCGGCTGGCGAGAATTGCTGTATATAGCTGTGGTCATCCTCATACCTCTGATCCTCATTCTGCTGGAGATAGCTCTCGGACTAGCCAGGCTATAGCTCGCAATTCCTGGAATGATTGATATAACTTAAGCTGCCAACCACCATTTCATGTTGCTCCTCGGCGCAGATGAGGCGGGCAAGGGTCCGGTTGTCGGCTCCATGTTTGTGGCCGGCCTGGTCGTGGAGGAGGATAGGCTCTTTGACCTGGCCGGATGGGGGGTCAAAGACTCCAAGCAGCTCTCGCCAGCAAAAAGGGAGAGCCTGGCCAGGAAGATCAGTGCCATCACCTCTGACCAATATATTCTGGAAGTCAAACCCCAGGTGATAGACGAGCTTCGCGCCGTCATGACCATGAACGAGATCATGGTCAGGAGCTTCTCCCGGGTCCTCTCCAGGCTGCATGCCGATCTGGCCATGCTCGATGCCGCCGATGTGGATGCGGAAAGGTTCGCAGACCGGGTCAAGGCCGCCAGCAAAACAGGAATGGCGGTTCGGGCTGAGCACAAGGCAGACCAGCACCACACCATAGTATCAGCCGCTTCTATACTGGCCAAAGTTAGCCGGGACGCCTCCATGAAAGAGCTTGAGGCGGCCATGAACTGCAAGATCGGCAGCGGTTACCCTCACGACCAGACAACTCTGGATTTTTTAAGCCGGTGGGTGAGAGAGAACCGGGACCTTCCGAGCTGCGCCAGACACAGCTGGGCCACGGCGCAGCGTATAAAAGCTAGTTTTATATAGGCTGCCTGAAACCTAAGGCAGCAGAAAGAAGAAGGGATCTCATGGATATTGAGGATACATTGCTCATGATTCCGGGACCGGTGAAGGTCGCGCCTCGAGTCTTGCGGGCCATGTCCCGGCCAATGATCAGCCACCGGAGCGGCGATTTCAGTGCTATTTACAGCGATTGCTGTGCTCTTTTAAAGCCATTTTTTGAGACGGCAAACGATGTGGTAGTAATGACCGGCAGCGGCACAGTGGGCATGGATGCAGCCGTGGCCAGCACCATAGGCCATGAT
>Ga0302252_1000765_pt1 | contig 24007 bp, 19 predicted proteins | sample AAG_RA_Leu_MG_FD_193511 | JGI IMG/M metagenome (GOLD analysis project Ga0302252, IMG submission 193511) | Enriched activated sludge microbial communities from anaerobic digester in WTTP, New Holstein, Wisconsin, United States - AAG_RA_Leu | ecosystem: Engineered > Bioreactor > Anaerobic >...
AACAGTAAGCGATTCCGGAAAAAACTTTTTTGTTGTACGAGGCCTAACTTCTGCTGACTTAATTGTAAAAATTTCTGATGCGATTAAAATCAATGATATTGACAACAACTTTATAAGCAAGTTTTTTAACCAGTATAAAATTACAGAGTCAAAAGATCAGCAATTAATCCAAAGTATAATAGGTGCTGTGATAAAACCCACAGCTATAAGAAATGATAAAGAATTTGAAAACAGAAAAAAACAAGCCGGGGCAGAAGTTGAACCGGAGTATCACAGAATTTTTGTCCGCAAGAATCAGATCTTAATTCAAAAGGGAGAGGTAATCGATAAGGTTCATAGCCTGGCTTTACTTCAGCTTGCAGATATTGAAAGAGGCAAAGCAACAGGAGCAGCATGGTTTTTTGCAATGTTTATAATACTATCTCTTTTGTCGCTTGCAGCAATTATTTTTATCTATCTCCTCGCAGGGCATTTGTTATCACTCAAAAATTTATTTTTTATTACAACTGTAATAGTATTAACAATTTTAGCAGCCAAGCTGGTCACGCTGTCATTTTTTTCTAGCTATTTTATTCCTGTCGTAAGTGCAGCAATGCTCATAACTGTTTTATTGGATCCCGTGGCTGCTTTTATATGCGCGTTTTTCCTAAGCCTTACATGCGGTGTTATCGTGATCGATAAACTGGCAATTAGTATTATTATGTTTGTCGGATGTGTTGCAGGAATATATTTTGTCCGTAACATAACGAACCGTATCCAAATTTTAAGGGCAGGTTTTTTTGTCGGCTTGTCTCAGTTATTGGTAGTTTTGGCTTTTGGCTTACTGAATAATTTAGAATTTTTTGTATTGATACAGGAAATCTTTAAGGGATTTTTATGCGGAACATTATCGGGTTTTATTGTTTTAGCGGTTATTCCTTTGTTCGAAAACTTTTTTGGCATGACAACAAACATTACGTTACTCGAACTTTCCAACCTGAATCATCCGCTTTTAAAGCAACTAATGATAAAAGCCCCGGGGTCATATCATCACAGCCTAATGGTTGGAAATTTAGCTGAAGCAGCTTGCGAGAAGATAGGAGCTAATTCGATTTTGGCTAAAATTGGGGCATATTATCATGATATTGGAAAAATCGAAAAACCGGAATATTTTACAGAAAACGTTGCTTCAGCAAAACGCATGATGCAACATGAAAAATTAACACCGACAATGAGCTCATTAATTATTACAAACCATGTCAAGGACGGCGTTGAGCTTGCAAAAACATATAAATTGCCATCAGTAATTATTGACTTTATCAAACAACATCACGGTACAAGCGTAACGTATTATTTTTATCAAAAAGCGCTTGAAAAATCTGAAGAAGGTTCTATTGTTACAAAAGAAAATTTTGCATATCCTGGTCCGAAACCGCAAACCAAAGAAACAGCAATTGTAATGCTTGCAGATGCAGTAGAAGCATCCTCGAGAAGCTTAAGCGACCCTACCCCGGCGAGAATCAAAACGCTTGTGCATAAAATAATTAATAATAAGTTTATCGATGGGCAGCTGGATGAATGCGAGTTGACTCTAAAAGATTTAAATAAAATTGGTAACGCATTTACAAAGGTGCTTGCAGCGCTTTTTCATACAAGGATAGAATATCCATCAGATGAAGCGGAGTCGGATGAGCCAAACAACGGAAAAAATAAAGTACAATCATAAATGGTTTTTGTTGAAATAAAAAAAGACATCCAGCTTGGGTTAGGAATAAAAAAGATAAAAAATATAGTTTTTAGGATTCTTGATTTCGAACATGTCAAAAACGGATTCGTACATATAACTTTTACAAACGATAAGAAACTAAAAAAAATAAACCAGCAGTTTTTGAAGCACAATAGTTTTACCGACGTTATAACATTTGATTTGTGTGATTACAAAGGAAAAACAAAAAGAAGTATAATAAACGCCGACATCATAATATCGGCAGACAGGGCGCAAATTAATTCCAGATATTTTGGCACTAAAGCAACTGAAGAATTGGTATTGTATGTGATACATGGAATCCTCCATTGTTTAAATTACAACGATCAAACAAAACAAGATTTCGAAAAAATGCAAAAGCGTCAAGAGGCAATTCTAAAAAAACTTAAATGTATTTTATAGTCTGCGCTTATTTGCCTTCACAGGAAACCACATACTACGCCCATGGATGAATGCGCAGATGTTACTGCTGCGGCGGATATCGCCTGCAACAGATATGTGACAGATAAGGTACCACACGGGCTATGCCCGTGGGCTACATAAAAACAAAGTGTAACAATATGCGAGTTATAGTTAAAAACGAAGGAATAGTCTTACGAAAGACGGATTTCCGTACGACAAGCATAATTCTGACTCTTTATACAAAAGATTTCGGAAAAATCAAAGGTGTAGTAAAAGGCGTACGCGGCTCAAGACCTGTTTCTTTTGGTCTACCCGAAATATTTACTCTTAATGAAATAGTTTTTTATCAAAGCAAGCGAGATATATGCTATATATCGCATTGTGACCTCATTGACTATTTTAAAACAATTCGGAATAATTTTGATTCATCCATATATGCTTCCTATGCAGTCGATATTTTTGACGCCGTAACAGGAATGAACCAGCCAAATATTGGGTTGTTTAATCTTTTGTGCAGCTACCTGCAGGCATTGAATACAGACTTAAATCAGCGCTTGGCAACAACAGTATTTGAAATAAAACTATTAACCTTGGCTGGAATAGGTCCCAGGCTTGATAGCTGCGCTAGCTGCGGGGGAAGCGTAAATGAAAATGAACATGTATTTAGTATTATCAATGGTGGGTTAGTATGCGAAAAATGCTCCGGAAGAGACTCAAGTCGAATAAAACTTTCTAAGAAAAACGTACACTTTTTGCGTAATACCGCCGAATCTAACTGGGAAGATTCTCTTAAAGTTCAAAATGCATCAGATATAGGGTTAGAAAAAATGCTGAAAAATTTTGTAAATTATCATTTACAGCCTGGAATAAAAAGTGCTGAATTTTTAAATTTAGTGGAGAAAATATGAAAAATTTTATTTCGGTGATTGAAGGGTTGAGCAAATTTTGGAAAAAACAAGGTTGCATTATTGCAATGCCTTTAGATCTGGAAGTAGGAGCAGGCACGTTTCATCCTTTGACATTTTTTAAAACGCTAGATAATAAACCATGGAAAACGGCGTTTGTACAGCCATCACGAAGGCCAGGGGACGGAAGATTTGCGCAAAATCCTTTAAGAATGCAAAGGTATTACCAGTTTCAGGTCATCATAAAGCCTACGCCTGATAATATAAAAGCAATTTATATTAAAAGTTTAGAAAGCATAGGTTTAAATGTTAAAAAGCACGATATTCGTTTTGTTGAAGATAACTGGGAATCTCCGACGCTCGGTGCAAGCGGCTTAGGCTGGGAAGTGTGGTTTGACAGCTTGGAAATAACGCAGTTTACATATTTTCAACAGATGGCAGGAGTCCAATTGAATGTAATTCCCTGCGAGATAACTTATGGTTTGGAACGAATTGCAATGGTTCTTGAGCAAAAGACAGATTTATATGAATTGATATGGCAGGATGATTTTTCTTACGGCGATATGCACAGAGAAGATGAAATACAATTTTCTGCATATAACTTTGAAAAGAGCACTACTGAAATGCTGTTTTTAATGTTTGAACGTTTCGAAAAAGAATCCAAAACATTAGTAGCGCAAAATTTATATCTGCCGGCTTATGAATTTGTTTTAAAAATGTCGCATACCTTTAATATGCTTGAAGCGAGAGGAGTTATAAGTATAGCTGAACGTGCAAATTATATATCCAAGATACGAGAGCTTGCAAAAAAATGTGCGGAAGTTTACCTAAAAAACCCAAAATATGAAAAACAATAATAGTGATTTTTTGCTTGAGATTGGTACGGAAGAATTGCCGGCGTCAGAAATTGGTCATTTTCCAGTGCAATTAAAAGAGCTATTCGAAAAAATGCTTTCAAAACAACTTATTGAGCACGGGCATATAAAAGCTTTTCATGCGCCTCGACGCTTAGTTATTTTTATAGAAAAAATCGCAGATTATCAAAAAGAGTCGACAGAAGTTGTTGCGGGTCCTCCGAAAGAATTGGCATTTAATTCAGAAGGTAAGCCAACAGCTCAGCTCCTTGGTTTTCTCAAATCAAAAAATGCCAAAATGGAAGATGTCAAATTTAATACGAAAAATAACAAGGACTATATATTTTTAGAGCGGACTTTAAAAGCCGAAAAAACTGCTAAATTGCTTGCTTGTGAAATACCGGCTATTATGGCAGAACTTCACAGTGCAAAAAGTATGATTTGGGATGCTTCCGGATTTAGTTTTTCAAGACCAATACGTTGGATTATGTGTTTAATCGGGAATAAACCGTTAATTTTTAAATTTGGCAACATATTGTCTTCAAACAGAACATACATCGATATCTTTGATACAAAGGGTAGCACAATAAAAACAACGGAGGCATATTTTAATAAATTAAAACGCAATAAAATTATTATTGATGCTGAACAAAGAAAAGCAGAAATTTTAAAATATTCTGATAAAACGTTAAAACATTATCGTGGTTATACATGTGAGTATAACAAAAATTTATTAGCGGAAGTTGTAAATATAGTGGAGTCACCTACGGTTTTTGTTGGTAGTTTTGATAAGAATTATCTACGCTTGCCCGGAATTGTTATCACTGTAAGCATGGCAAAACACCAAAGAATTTTTCCGGTAATATTAAATGGTAAATTGACAAATAAATTCATCGCAGTAATAAACAATCCAAAAGCGTCTTTAAAAATTGTGATGAGAAATTATGAAAGTGTTTTAGAAGCAAGGCTTAAAGATGCGATGTTTTTTATTGAAGAAGATTCTCGGATAAGCTTTGAGAGCAGGACAGAACAGCTGAAAAACATAGTTTTTTTAAAAGGGCTCGGTACTCTTTATGACAAAACAAAACGTATAATGAACATAGCCGAATTTTTGAGTTCAACGCTTGGGATAGCAAAAGGTGAATATAGTATAAAACTAAAAAAGGCTGCAGGGCTTCTAAAGGTTGATTTAACTACAAATATGGTTGGAGAGTTTCCAAGCCTTGAGGGTATTATGGGAAAGCTTTATGCCGAACAATCGGGTCTAGATAGTGATATTAGCGAAGCAATTTATGAGCATTATCTGCCTAAATTGCAAGAAGACGCATTGCCCAAAACACAGATTGGAATTACTTGCTCAATTGCGGATAAGATTGATAACATAACAGGTTGTTTTTTAATTAATGCCAAACCATCAGGCAACTATGATCCTTATGCTTTGCGTAGGCAAAGCTGGGCAATAATAAAAATAATAATTTCGCACAAATTAAAGTTTTCGCTTAAGGCTCTAATTTTACAAAATTTAAACGCATACGGTAAAAACGATAATAAAATAAAGGAGGAAATTGAACAATTTTTTAGCGAAAGATGCTATAATTTTTTCCGACAGACTTATTCTTATGATTTAGTTAATGCGGTAGTGGCTTCGGAATGGGATGATATTTATAGTGTTTATGACAGAATAGAGCAGCTAAATGCAATCCGTGATACTCAGGATTTCGAAAAAACTAGAGCTGTTATCGAAAGGACAAATAATATATTGAAGGGTGCAAAAATTAAAATAGCAGGTAACGTAGATACAAACCTTTTGGAACATGATTTAGAGAAAAAACTATGGGATATATACATAAACGGCAAAGAAAACATTAGCAAGCTTATTGATTCAAAAGATTATAAAAGGGCTACTTCCGAATACGGTCGATTGTTTTTTGAACCAATGCACAAATTATTTGATAATGTTTTAGTTAACGCAGAAAATGAAGATATAAGACTAAATAGATTGACAATTTTAGACAACATTAATAAACTATATACTTTAAAAATTGCCGACCTATCTCAGATAACAATTGAAAAAACTAAAAAAATAAATCCATCAACACATTCTTGCTTGGAATGAGTTTCAAAAAGTGCTATAGTTGCTGATTGTGTAGAATAATTAGAGATGGTTATATATTATTAAAATAACAAACATTGAAAGGAGAGGGCATGAAGACAGCAAAGACTGTTGGTTCATCAAAGACAAAGAAATACGTTTACTTTTTCGGTAACGGAAAAGCAGAGGGTTCAAAAGAAATGAAATCCTTACTCGGTGGAAAAGGTGCAAACCTTGCCGAAATGACAAATTTGGGAATACCCGTACCGCCGGGATTTACAATATCCACACAGGCATGTATTGAGTATTACAAAAATAGCAAAAAGTATCCAGCGGGTTTAGAAAATGAAATTTCATCAAACCTTGAAAAGTTGGAAAAACTTACTGGTAAAAAACTTGGAAATACTGAAAATCCGCTTTTAGTTTCAGTTCGAAGCGGTGCGGCTTTTTCTATGCCAGGCATGATGGATACAATTTTGAACCTGGGTCTTAACGACCATGTAACAGATGGTTTGGCAAAAAAATCGAAAAATGAACGTTTTGCATACGATTCATACAGACGCTTCATACAGATGTTCGGGGATGTTGTGTTGGAAATCGAGCATGCAGAATTTGAGCATATACTATCGGCAAAAAAAGCAAAGCATAATGTAAAGAGCGATGCAGAACTTTCAAGCGGGATGTTAAAAGAAATTGTAAATGAATATAAGGCTTTAGTTAAAAAAGATATTGGCAAAGATTTTCCACAGGATCCGCACGAGCAATTACGTCTTGCAACAAATGCAGTATTTGAATCGTGGAACAACAAGCGCGCCATAAGCTATAGAAAACTAAATGGAATACCTAACGATTTAGGAACAGCGGTTAATATACAAACGATGGTTTTTGGAAACCTTGGCAATACAAGTGGTACCGGAGTAGCATTTACAAGAAATCCATCTACCGGCGAAAATAAATTTTACGGTGAATATCTGATAAATGCTCAAGGTGAGGATGTTGTGGCAGGAATCAGGACTCCAAACGATATAAGTCAGCTTGGCAAAGATATGCCGGTTATCTATAAAGAACTTTTGAAAATACAAAAAAAGCTCGAAGCGCATTACAAAGATATGCAGGATTTGGAGTTTACGATAGAGGATCAAAAACTTTATTTGTTACAGACGCGAAATGGGAAGAGAACTGCACAAGCTGCAGTAAATGTAGCGGTAGATATGGTTAAGGAAAAACTTATAACAAAAGAAATCGCTGTGACTCGAATTTCACCGGAGCAGATCAATCAGTTACTTCACCCAATGATTGAAAAAGGGCAAAAGTTAGATGTTATAGCAAAGGGTCTGCCAGCGTCGCCCGGAGCGGCAGTTGGAAAAGTAGTGTTTACGGCAGAAGAAGCGGTAAAGCTTGCAAAAAATGGTGAAGATTCTGTGTTGGTTCGTCTCGAAACATCTCCAGAAGATATAGAAGGTATGGCTTCTGCCCGCGGAATATTGACAGCACGCGGAGGGATGACATCCCATGCTGCGGTTGTAGGAAGAGGTATGGGGAAATGCTGCGTTGTTGGATGCAACGAAATAACAGTTCATGAAGAAGAAAAGATTTTAAAAATAGGTAAACTTGAAATAAAAGAAGGAGAATATTTAACGCTTAACGGGAGCACAGGAGAAGTAATAAAAGGCAAGGTAAAATTAGCTCAGCCACAATTCACCGGAAATTTCAAAACTTTAATAGGGTGGGCTGATGAGATAAGAAAATTAAAAATTAGAACGAATGCTGATACTCCAAAAGACGCAAGCATAGCAAGAGATTTTGGAGCCGAAGGGATAGGGCTTACCAGAACCGAGCATATGTTTTTTGGAGCGGATAGACTTCCTTTTGTGCGTCGGATGATAATGGCCGAAGATGAAACAACAAGGCAGGATGCTCTCAAACATCTTCTTCCAATGCAACGAGAGGATTTCAAGGGAATCTTTAAAGCAATGAAAGGATTTCCTGTAACAATAAGACTCTTAGATCCGCCTCTTCATGAGTTCTTGCCACACGGAGAGGATGAAATACAGCGTACGGCGCTTGATATGGATGTTACAGAACAGAAAATACGCGAGATTAACCAATCTCTCCATGAGCTTAATCCGATGTTAGGTCATCGAGGCTGTCGTTTGGGGATAACATATCCTGAAATTTATAAAATGCAGGCAAGAGCAATTTTTGAAGCTGCAGCTGAGGTTATAAAGGGAGGAATATCAATAGTTCCTGAGATAATGATACCGCTTGTTGGCCATATAAACGAACTAAAAATATGTAAAAACTACATTGTTGAAATTGCTGAAGAAATAATGAAGAACCAAAAAGTCAAAATGAAGTATTCAATAGGAACTATGATAGAAATACCAAGAGCTGCCATAACTGCTGATGAAATTGCAAAAGAAGCGGAATTTTTTAGCTTTGGAACAAACGATTTAACCCAGATGACATTTGGTTTTTCACGTGATGACGCAGGAAAATTCCTGCCGTTCTATGTGGAAAAAAATATTTTGGAAAATGACCCATTTGTGAGCATAGACAGAATAGGCGTGGGGGGTCTTATGAAAATTGGCGTTGAAAGAGGTCGTAAGGTGTCGCCGACCCTTAAGATTGGAATATGCGGTGAACACGGAGGAGACCCATCAAGTATCGAATTCTGTCACTCGATAGGGTTAAACTATGTTAGTTGTTCGCCATACAGAGTGCCGATCGCGCGATTAGCCGCTGCGCAAGCAGTTTTAAAAGAAAAAGCATTATTAAAAAATAAAAAATAAATGACAGATTTAATAAAACAATATCTAAAGGAAGTCCGGAATATTCCTTTGCTTACAGCAGAGCAAGAAATAAAGTTATCTAGACAGGCGAAGGCCGGAGATAAAAAAGCTCGGCAGCTTATGATAAAGTCTAATCTCAGGTTGGTTATCAATATTGCAAAACGTTATATGCATATGGGTATTCCGATATCTGATTTGATTGAGGAAGGCAATCTTGGATTAATGAAAGCTGTTGAAAAGTTTAAACCGTCAAAGGGGTATCGCTTCTCAACATACGCTGCATGGTGGATAAAGCAATATATTACAAGAGCCCTGGCAAACTATGGGAAAACAATAAGAATACCAGTTTATATGTCGGAGCTTGTTCTGAAATTTAAAAAAACACAGGACGAGCTTACTCAAAAATTTCACCGCAAGCCGAGAGTGCATGAAACAGCAAAAAAAATGCGAATTCCTATAAATAAAGTGCAGATGCTTAATGAACTATCTGGAAATATAACGTCACTGAATGCTCCTATAGGTGATGATGAAACTAGCGAGCTTATGGATATTCTTGAAAGCGAAAATCTTGCAGAGGAAACCAAGGAGCAGTTATATTTTTTAATGAAAGATAGGATTCATGATTTGATGTCCAGTATGAAGCCGCGCGAGCGGAAAATATTGACTTTAAGATTCGGCCTTGGAGATGGCGCTACCCATACACTTGATGAAACAGCAAAACAGTTTGGGATAACAAGAGAAAGAGTCCGTCAAATAGAGGCAAACGTGCTGAAAAAATTGAAGGAGCGCATTGTAGCCGAAGAAAATAAGCTTAAAAAAGAAATACTTGGAAAAAATAAATGAAAGAAGCCAACCTTAAAGGATATATCCGAGATATTCCTGATTTTCCTAAAAAAGGGATAATATTTAAAGACATAACCCCTTTGTTGCAAGATAAAGCAGCTTTCAAAAATGCAATAAAAACAATAGTATCCCGCTATAAAAATACAAAAATTGATGCAGTTGTAGGCATGGAATCCAGAGGTTTTATATTTGCTTCAGCGGTGGCGTATGGCTTAAATGTAGGTTTTGTGCCTGTCAGAAAAAAAGGCAAGTTGCCATATAAAACAAAAAGAGCAAGCTACGAATTGGAATATGGTTCCGACTCAATAGAAATCCATACTGATGCGATTAAAAAAGGGCAAAAGGTTTTAATTGTTGATGATCTCATAGCAACAGGCGGCACTACTAGCGCGGTTATCTCTCTCATTGAAAGCCTTGGAGGCGAAATTGTAGGGATAGAATTCTTGATCGAGCTTTTGTTTTTAAAAGGCCGCGAGCGTATAAAGTATCCGATAAATTCGATAATTAAATATTAATATTGCCCCTATAGCTCAGATGGATAGAGCAAAGGTTTCCTAAACCTTGTGCCGGGTGTTCGAATCACCCTAGGGGCACCAAACTTTCGCGAAGCGAAAGTTTGTCCCGATGGCGCGATGAATAAGAGCACCAGAGGGGCTAAGTTGCTTTCGGCAAGTATAATAATTGAACCTGTTTGCGGGCAAGGCAGGCAATAGACAATAGAATAATAAGCCTTTTTAGTAAATCAATCCTTGGGTTTCCCGCCTGCCGGCGAGCAGGTATTGCTCTATTGTTCTAAAGTTAAACCGGAGTTTTATACTGCAAGGGACAACTTTAAATTATTATGATTGATTTTCACACGCACACAATTTTAAGTGACGGGGAATTATTGCCATCGGAACTTGTACGACGAGCGATAATGAAAGGGTATACTGCAATAGGGCTATCTGATCATGTCGATTATTCAAATATTGATTTTGTTATACCCAGAATCGTAAAAGTTGCAAAACAATTAAATGCGCTATGGGATATAAAGGTTATACCAAGTGCAGAGATAACACATGTTCCTTGTGAGCAAATGAAATGGTTTGTCAACAAGGCAAGAAAACTGGGTGCAAAAGTGGTCATTGTTCATGGCGAAACAGTATCCGAACCTGTAATAAAGGGCACAAACCATGCTGCAATTAACGCAGGAGCTGATATTTTGGCGCACCCGGGTTTCATAAGCTTTAGCGACGCAATGCTTGCAAAAAAGAAAGGTGTTTTTTTGGAAATCACAACCCGCAGAGGCCACTCGAAAACCAATAAGCACGTCATAAATATTTCTCGCAAAAGCGGGGCAAAATTAGTTTTGAATACTGACAGCCACTCTCCGGAAAATTTAATTTCAGATAAATCAGCCGTTACATTTCTGAAAAAGCTTGGCCTTAAGGCAAATGAGATAAGCTCAATTTTTCAAAATTCAGAACATTTATTACGAAAAATTAAGTAATTTCGCTTATCGGGCTTTTATCCTCCTTCGCAGAAAACCCCGCACTTTTAAGGGTGGGGATGAATGCGCAGGTTGCGGTGGTGAATAAGCTTAAACTATAGGGTTTTCTGCTTCGGAGAGATTCCGCCTAACAGACGAATAGAAATTCCGGTCTTTAGGCCGGAGAGCTTCATTTTTTTTGAGTATTGACCAACTATAAACCATAAACTATAAACTGCTTTCCGGATATGCCTACTAAAAAGATAAAATATTCCTCTGATTTTAAAAATCGTCTTAGTATTATAAATATAACCCAATCTGGCAATTCCAAAAAACAAATAGTTCCTGGAAATTTTGGTTTCAAATATCCCAATCGCTTATGCTTTTTTCTTGATAAAAAATATGCAATTGCAAACGGTATGCCTGAGCATATTGAATTTGAAGGCAGATGGATGTTTACCCAAAATTTTGACTTAAAATTCAAAATTACTGAAACAAAAAATGTACTTTCATCCGATATTGTTATTACCGGCGAAATAATTGATATTGATAAAAAAGGACTTTTGTTTTTGTTTAAAACAGAGGTTTTCAATAAAGAAAAACTGAACATCATAGAACTTAAAGGAAGCTGGAATGTCGATGAAAAAAACAGAATAACCCTGATATTATTGAAAGAAAAAGAAAAACAGAACGAGCTTGTATTTTCTTTTGCATGGACTTTAAACAATAAGCATGAAATAGTGTTTGCGTATAAAAAGCGCATAGAAAAAACAAAAATTGTGCTTGAAAAACAAATTGTTTTTCGTGGCGAATGGTTTGTGTTTGGTTCTAACAGGATTGGCTTTTACGTGAATCTTAGTAACGACTCGCCTATTTTTTTTAATGCAAGACTTTTGACCCGATGCGTAAAAGAAAAAGGCACCCCGGTAAAATACGAAATTGGTATTGGCAGAAAAAATATTAAAAGAACCCTTGTATTTTTTGGAAAGTGGCGTTTCATGTCAGGTAATGTAATTGGTTATGAGCTGCGCTATAAAAAAACAGTTTATTTCATTAAATTTGATTTTGAGATAAATCAAATAAAAAAAACAAAGATCAAACTGAGTTTAATTAGTAAACACAGCAAGCTTGATGGAGCCGAAATTGAGTTTTCAAAAAATATATTTGGTGCAGATTTTTTGGCAACTTCAAAGATTTCTAAAGATGAAAAGAACATAATATTTGGTTTGACTAAAAAGTTTTGAGCTATATAATATTGTATGTTTATCCGCCTTCGCCAAAGGGCTTTCGCCTTTGGCTTCGGCGAGACAGGTCCGCCTTCGTCTTGTTGCTTTCGCGGCAGACTTCGGCGAGACAGGTCTGCCTTCGCTAGCAGTAGAAGTTTCAAAAGAAGGTATGATTCGGCGAGATAGATTAACCCCTATAAATACTACAAAGCAGCTATATGATGTGGCATAAAGAAAAAATTATAATTTTAGATTTTGGGTCACAATATACGCAGCTTATTGCCCGAAAAGTCAGAGAATGCAACGTCTTCTCGGAAATTCATTCCCACTCAATTTCTAGCGAAACAATCAAAAAATATAATCCAAGCGCAATAATCTTGTCCGGCGGGCCGGCTAGTGTTTCCGCCCAAAATTCCCCAACCTGTGATCCTAAAATCTTTAAACTTGGCATACCGATACTTGGCATTTGTTATGGAATGCAGCTGATGGTTCAAGTTTCAGGCGGCCGGGTTGGAAAGGCAAAAGCACGTGAATACGGAGACGCTGTTATTAAGGTAAAAAAGAAAGATCCGATGTTTAAGGGTATGGGGCAGAAAATAAAAGTATGGATGAGCCATGGAGATATGATTTACAGTTTGCCTAAGAATTTTGAGATTATCGCATCAAGTGAAAATTGTCCATATGCGGCAATACGAAGCAGTAATGGTAAAATGTATGGTTTGCAGTTTCATCCAGAAGTTGTCCACACTGTAATGGGCAAGGTCATGATAAAGCGATTTTTAAAAGATGTTGCCAATTGTTCTTTTCAATGGACTATGCGTTCTTTTGTTGAGAGTACGCTTTCTGGTATGCAGAAAAAGATTGGCAACGAAAAAGTTTTATGTGCATTAAGCGGTGGTGTTGATTCGTCGGTTTTAAGCGTCCTGCTGCATAAGGCAATAGGAAAAAATTTGACATGTGTTTTTGTAAATAACGGTTTATTACGAAAAAATGAAGAAAAAAAGGTTATTAGTACATTTCGCAACAAATTCAGAATGAAATTAATATATGTAAACGCCGAAAGACTTTTTCTTAAAAGTCTTAAAGGCGTTGAAGATCCTGAGAAAAAGAGAAAGATTATTGGAAAGGAATTTATAAGGGTTTTTGAAAATAAATCGAAAAAACTAGGTAAAATAAAATTTTTAGCGCAAGGCACACTTTATCCGGATGTTATAGAGTCACGCTCAGCGTTTGGAGGGCCGTCAAGCACAATCAAGACACATCATAACGTAGGGGGGCTTCCCAAAAAAATGAAACTTAAATTAGTTGAGCCGTTTAAAGAGTTATTTAAGGATGAAGTCAGATTGGTTGGGAAGGAGCTGGGCTTGCCAAGAGAAATTATAAATCGTCAGCCTTTTCCTGGACCGGGGCTTTCCGTTCGAATAATAGGTGCGGTTACAAAGCGCAGGCTTAACATTTTACGGTTTGCTGATGCGGTTATATTGGACGAAATTAAGAAAGCTAATCTATATGAAAAAATATGGCAGGCATTCGGCGTACTTTTGCCGATAAAGACAGTTGGCGTGATGGGTGATGAGCGAACCTATGAAAATGTTTTGGCGGTAAGAGCTGTTACAAGCGTAGATGGAATGACAGCTGATTGGGCAAGATTACCCGAAAGTTTGTTGGCGAAAATATCTAACCGTATAATAAATGAAGTAAAGGGGATCAACAGGGTCGTATACGACATAAGTTCAAAGCCACCGGCAACTATTGAATGGGAGTAAAACGAGTGGAAAAGAGAGGCACAATAATTGAAGTCGGGTATAAGGATGTCATACGGGATGTAATAGGCAAAAATGTCATTTCCGGAATAAAAGACCTTGGTATAAATACAAAAAGTATAAAAGATATAAAAAGTTTTCAAATTTACCGGTTTGAAAAAAATGTTAGTGTTGATAAATTGAGGGAAATCGCTGAAAAAATACTTTGCGATCCGGTGACCCAAATATTTGAGTTAAAGAATGCGAAAGGTAAGGTAGGAAAAAAACAAAAAAATTATTTTGAAGTATATATTTGGTTCAAAAAAGGCGTAACTGATAGTGTTGCCGATAGCCTTAAAAAAGCAGCCTGTGATCTAGGCGTATATATCGGTGAGGTTGCAACAGGAAGAAAATTTTTAATAAACGCACGGCTTTCAAAAGTTCAAGTTAATTTTATTATTTCAAAATTATTAGCAAACAAGATAGTGGAATATTGGCAGATACTGCAGTAACCTGTTCCCAGATTGGGCAAATTCTAAATAGGCCATAAAGTGTGAGATTTTTGCATGACGCTGTTTAAAAAAATTAATATATTGTCCGCAGACAGTGATAGGTTAAAGAAAATAAGCAAAGATTTTTTACTTGCGCTTAATTTAGATGAAATGCAGGCTATTAAAAAATATTTTTCTGGTCTCAAACGAAATCCTACCGATATAGAATTGGAAACAATTGCGCAAACCTGGTCTGAACACTGCAAACATAAAACCTTAACCGGCAGCGTAGAATATACCGAAAACGGAAAAAAAGAGCTGATACAAAATCTCCTGAAGGATACTATAGCTAAGGCGACAAACAAATTGGCTAAGCCCTGGTGCCTTTCCGTGTTTAAGGACAACGCAGGTATAATAGAATTTGATAAAAATTGGGGGATTGCGTTTAAAGTAGAAACGCACAATCATCCTTCTGCAATTGAGCCATATGGCGGAGCAGGAACAGGTATTGGCGGTGTAATTAGGGATATCTTGGGGGCAGGTTTAGGGGCTAAACCTATTTTAAATACTGATGTTTTTTGTTTTGGTTTGCCAAATACTTCTTTTGAAGATCTTCCTTCGGGGGTGTTGCATCCGAAGCGTATTTTAAAAGGAGTTGTGGCAGGGGTTAGAGATTACGGAAACAGAATGGGGATTCCGACATCAAACGGAGCAGTTTACTTTGATGAGGGCTACACATGCAATCCTTTAGTGTATTGTGGTACTGTTGGGATTATACCCCAAAATAAGTGCTTTAAAAACGTAAAGCCTGGATTTTTAATTGTAGCAGTTGGTGGAAAAACAGGGCGTGATGGCATACACGGAGCCACCTTCTCTTCTTTAAGTCTTAAAAAGGATATTGAATCGTCTGTTGTGCAAATCGGGAATCCTATTGTAGAAAAAAAGGTTCTTGATACGATTCTACAGGCAAGGGACAAAAATCTTTATTCTTCAATTACAGATTGCGGAGCAGGAGGTTTTTCGTCTGCAGTAGGAGAGCTTGGTGAAGAATGTGGTGCAGTAGTGTTTCTGGAACGAGCACCTTTAAAATATAAAGGGCTTTTGCCTTGGGAGATTTGGCTTTCAGAATCACAGGAGCGTATGGTTTTGGCAGTATCTCCAAAAAAAATAAAAGCATTGATGAAAATTTTTGAATCCGAAGATGTTGAAGCAACAGTAATAGGGAAATTTACTAAAGATAGAAAATTAACTTTATACTATAAAGGTGTTAGAGCTTGCCAGCTCGATATGAAATTTTTGCATAACGGAGTACCAAAAGTTAAAAAAATAGGGTATTGGAATGAAAGACCCAAAAAACATTCCGAGTTGGTTTTAAATGATAAAAAAGATTATCTCACAGATGTTTATAAACTTTTTTCTGATTTAAATATTGCGAGTAAAGAATGGATAATCAGGCAATATGATCATGAAGTTCAAGGGACAAGTGTAGTAAAGCCGCTTGTAGGCATAGACAACGACGGACCTTCAGACGCGTGTGTTATACGTCCGTTGCTGGATAACAAAAAAGGAATCGTGGTGTCAAATGGGATGAACCCAAGATATGGCCAAATAGATGCTTATGATATGGCTGCGTCTGCGATTGATGAAGCGCTGCGTAATATAGTTGCAGCGGGAGGAAATTTAGAAAAGTGTGCAATCCTGGATAATTTTGCATGGGGAAGCGTAAATGATCCAAAACAAGTCGGAAATTTAGTAAGAGCCTGTAAAGCCTGCTATGATATGTCAATTGCATTTGAAGTCCCGTTTATTTCCGGCAAGGATAGTTTAAATAACGAATATGTTGATCAGAACGGCAAGAGGGTTTCTATTCCTGACACACTTTTAATATCGGCGATTTCTGTTCTTGAAGACATAAAATATTCCAGTACGCTTGATTTTAAACGGGCAGGAAACCTTCTTTATATATTAGGCATTACAAGGGATGAATTAGGGGGATCCGCTTTTTATTATTCAAAAAAAATAGCCGGTGGGAATACCCCTAAGGTTTACCCTCTCCGGTCACGTGAAATTATGCAAAGTTTAAGCCACTCAATTAAAAAAGGCCTGGTAGATGCATCTCATGATTGCAGTGAAGGAGGCATGATAATAAGTGTTATTGAAATGGCGTTTTCAGGTGGTTTTGGTGCTGAAATAGATCTGTCAAAAATTAAATATGAAGGATCAGGGGAACCCCAAAATCATACCTTGCTATTTTCAGAGTCGAACGGAAGATTTATTGTTGAAATTGAACCAAAAAACAAATCAAAATTTGAATCGATAATGGCAAAATGCCCTGTTTCATTAATAGGAAAAGTAATTAAACAGAATAATGTCGTCGTATACGGATTGAACGGTAGAAAAATATTAGATGGTGATTTGAAAACTTTTAAGAAACACTGGCAAAAACCCCTTAATTTAGGATAGCATAATGAAAAAAACAGTGCGAACGTTAGTTCTAAGAACTGCAGGTACAAACTGTGACAAAGAAACGCTTTTTGCATTTAAGCTTGCTTCTTCTGATGTTGAATTAGTCCATATCAATTCATTGATAAAAAACAAAAGTAAAATTCTTCAGTATGATATCTTGGCAATACCCGGCGGTTTTTCGTATGGTGATGACATTTCGGCTGGAAAAATATTTGCTAATGAGTTAAAATACATACTTGCAGATCAGCTGCTTAAATTTTCAAAGGAGCGTCGTCCTATTATTGGAATATGTAATGGTTTCCAAGTTCTTGTAAAAGTTGGTTTGCTTCCCAAAGTCGACAAAAAGTTATTGCAAACTGTAACTCTCTCATTTAATGATTCTGATAAATTCGAAGATCGATGGGTATATTTAAAAAAAGAGAAATCAAATTGTATTTTTACACGGAATTTACCCGAAGTGATATATCTACCAGTTGCTCATGGAGAAGGTAAATTTATACCTGATAGCAATTCTACGCTTAAAGAAATAAACGCGAACAATCAAGTTGTTTTTAAATATGTTAATAAATTTGGAAAAGAGTCAGGGTACCCAGACAATCCCAACGGTTCCGTAGAAAATATTGCAGCTATATGCAATAAAGAAGGAAATGTTTTGGGGATGATGCCTCATCCAGAGCGACATATAAGTTTTTTCCAGCATCCTAGGTGGAAACGAGCTAAAAAAATAGAACGAGCTGGGGACGGTTTATTTATTTTTAGAAATGCTGTTGAGTATGCAAAAAAGCAAGGCTAACATTATGGTTAAGGATAAAAAAGAACATTGCGGCGTATTTGGTATTTTTGATCATCCGGATGCAGCCCATCTCGCTTATTTGGGTCTTTATGCACTTCAACACAGAGGGGAAGAAAGCGCAGGAATTGTTGCAACGGATGGGAAAAATATTTATCAGCATAAGGGGATGGGGCTAGTAGGTGATGTTTTTACAAAAGAAGCCTTGCACAAACTAAAGCGCGGAAGAAACGCGATAGGACATACCAGATATTCAACAACAGGCTCTTCCATTATTAAGAATGCCCAGCCGTTTCTCGTTAATTTCAAAAATGATATCATTGCTATTGCGCATAACGGTAATTTGGTAAACGCAACGGAGTTAAAAGCATCTCTTGAAAAAGAAGGTTCAATTTTTCAGACAACAATGGATAGCGAAATAATAGTCCATCTTATTGTTAAATCGCAAAAATCCGATTTTATTGACAGCGTAAAAGACGGACTTAGAAAACTACGCGGTGCTTTTGCATTAGCTATAATGACAAAAAACAAACTTATCGGCGTAAGAGATCCTAATGGTTTTAGACCTTTATGTTTGGGTATTGTTCAAAATTCTTTTGTTTTGGCTAGCGAAACATGTGCCTTAGATCTTATCCAGGCAAAATTTATACGAGAAATCGAACCTGGAGAATTGGTTGTCATTGATAAATATGGAATAAAATCGTATAAACCGTTTGAAGGCTGTGCTTGTTCACAGTGTATATTTGAATTTATATATTTCGCAAGGCCTGACAGCTATATTTTTGGTGACAGCGTATATAACACCAGAAAACGATTAGGAAGGATTCTTGCGAAAGAACATCCTGCTGTCGGAGCTGATTTAGTTACAAGTATTCCAGATTCAGGTAGCTATGCGGCAATTGGTTTTAGCGAGGTGTCAAAAATTCCACTTGAACTTGGTATGATACGAAACCATTATATTGGGAGGACTTTTATACAGCCATCTCAGTATGTCCGTAATTTTAAAGTCAGAGTGAAATTGAATCCTATTAATGAAGTTATTAAAGGCAAAAAAATTGTTGTAGTAGAAGATTCAATCGTTCGCGGCACAACTTGTAAGATGAGAATAAACGCATTGAGAGAAGCCGGAGCAAAAGAGATACATATGCGTATAAGTTGTCCGCCTTTGAGATTTCCATGTTTTTATGGAATTGATTTCCCTACGCGTAAACAGCTTATTGCTGCCCAAAAAAGTATTGAGGATATCAAAAAGTTTCTTGAGCTTGACAGCTTAGGTTACTTAAGTTTAGAGGGAATGCTTTTGGCTATGAAAGCCGACAAAAAAAATTTTTGCTGTGCCTGTTATACGGGGAAATATCCGGTCGCTATTGATAAAAATTTTTCCAAACTTATTTTAGAAAAAAGGAATAAAAAATGACAAAGTTTATATTTATAACAGGAGGAGTTGTTTCAAGCTTGGGTAAAGGGATTGCAAGTGCTTCAATCGGCAAATTGTTAGAAAGCAGAGGTCTTAACATAACTTTGATTAAGTGTGATCCATATATTAACGTAGATCCTGGTACAATGAATCCCTATCAACACGGCGAAGTTTATGTTACTGAAGATGGTGCAGAAACAGATTTGGATTTAGGGCATTATGAACGTTTTACAAATGCAAAAATCGGCAAGGCGAACAATATTACAACAGGCAAAATCTATTATTCTGTTATTAGTAAAGAAAGAAAAGGTGATTATCTTGGCGGAACAGTACAAGTTGTTCCTCACATTACGGATGAAATTATAAACTATATCAAATCTTCTGTTTCAGAGCGTAAAAATGTTGATGTTGCAATAATAGAAATAGGCGGTACCGTTGGCGACATAGAGAGCCTTCCGTTTTTAGAAGCAATAAGGCAAATGAAACAAGCATTAGGGGAGGGGAATGCGGTTAATATCCATCTGACTCTGATTCCATATATTTCGGCTGCAGGGGAAATGAAAACTAAGCCAACGCAGCATAGTGTTGGAAAACTAAGGGAAATTGGTATACAACCGGAAATTTTGCTTTGCAGAACTTCGGCACATTTAGCAAAAGAAAGTAAGGAAAAGATTGCTTTGTTTTGCAATGTAAAAAAAGAAGCAGTTATAGAAGCATTAGATGCAAAAAGTATTTATGAGGTACCGATAAATTTCAGAGATCAAAAATTAGATGAGATTATTTTAAAACTTTTAAATTTAAATATTACTGAAAAAGATTTAACAGAATGGGAAAACTTGGTTGTAAAAAAAGCTTTAAGCCCAAGATACGAAGTTAATATCGCGGTTGTCGGAAAATACATAACGCATCAAGACGCTTATAAATCAATATATGAGGCGTTGACCCACGGTGGGATTGCTAATGACACAAAAATAAATTTTGTAAAGATTGATTCCGACCAATTTGAAACAGGAAATTTAGAAGAGGTATTTGAAGGTGTCAGCGGTATACTTGTACCCGGCGGTTTTGGATATAGAGGGATAGAAGGCAAGATAAAAGCTATACAATATGCAAGAGAGAAGAAGATACCTTTTTTTGGAATATGCCTGGGTATGCAGACAGCAGTTATTGAATTTGCACGCAATGTATGCAAAATGCCTCAAGCGCATTCCACAGAGTTTAATCCAAAAACCCCGTTTCCTGTTATTAGTCTGATGAGTGAACAAAAAAATATAAAAGATTTAGGCGGTACTATGCGTTTGGGTGCTTATCCGTGTGCATTGAAAACCGCAACCTTTGCTCATAAGGCATACAGAAAAGACATGACCTATGAACGGCACAGGCATAGATATGAATTTAATGCAAAATATAAAGCAACTTTTGAAAAAAACGGTATGATAATTGCAGGTTTTTCCCCTGACAGACGTTATGTAGAAATAATAGAGCTTATTAATCATCCGTGGTATGTAGCGGTTCAGTTTCACCCTGAGTTTAAATCAAAGCCTGACAAAGCGCATCCTTTATTCAGGGAATTTGTAAAAGCCTCATTGAAACAATCGCAGTATAAATCATCAAGATAAAGTGTTTGGTTTAAAATGAAATATTATCTTGAAGAAATCAAATATATTTCTCCACCTGACGTTTTCGAAAAATTTTTAAAAAGCAACCATCCATTTTTTTTAGATTCCAGCCTGAAACATAACGACTTCGGTAGATTTTCTTATATTACCGCGGATCCCTATTTAGTATACAGCGCAACAGGTACTGACATAACGATTAAAGATGATACAGGTGAAAAAAGAATAACGGGTGAGCCGTTTGATATACTAAAGAAAATTTGCAAGCCATTTCTGAATAATTATAAATTTACTGGTTTTTGCTGTGGCGGAATCGGTTATATTTCGTATGGTGCAGGGAAATGCCTGGAGAACATTCAGTCTCCCGAAAAAGACATTTTAGGTATCCCGGATATTTATTTTGCTTTTTATGATTGGTCTATTATATGCGATAACATAAAGAAAAAGATGTATATTTTTTCATCTGGACTTCCAGTTAAAAATACTAAAAAACAAACAGAAAAAGCAAAATATCGTTTAAAATATGTAAAGACTATTCTTGAAGAAGTACCAATTTGTACCAAAAAGAGTTTTACGGATAGCACTGTTTTTATAAGAAACTTAAAGTCAAATTTTTCTAAAAATGGTTATACACGTTCAATAAACCGCATAAAGGAGTACATACGTTCAGGTGATGTTTATCAGGTAAATTTGTCACAGCGTTTTTCAGGTTCTTTTTTTGATGAACCCTATAATTTTTATAAAATATTGCGTAAAACCAACCCGACTTGTTTTTCGGCATTTCTTGATGCCAATTCTTTTCAAATATTATCTGTCTCGCCCGAAAGATTTTTAAACGTAAAAAATGGCAAAAAAATCGAAACCCGGCCGATAAAGGGTACAAGACCCAAAACTTCAAGCATAGAAATAAACAAAAAAAATAAAAAAGAGCTTTTGAAAAGTAAAAAAGATATAGCAGAGCTCATCATGATTGTAGATCTGGAACGAAACGACTTAGGTAAGGTGTGTCAATACGGAAGTGTAAAAGTTGATAAACTAATCGAACTAGAGGAATATGCCAATGTCTACCATTTAGTTGCTACTGTAAGAGGGTATCCAAAGCAAGGTGCCGATATTATAGACTGCCTAAAGGCATGTTTTCCAGGAGGTTCTATAACAGGTGCACCGAAAATACGTTCCATGCAAATTATAAATGAACTTGAAACAGTAGAGAGGGGGATATACACAGGTTCTATCGGTTACATAAGTTTTAGCAATTGTGCAGATTTTAACATCGCAATCAGAACGGCTGTAGTAAAAGACCGAGAAATCTATTTCAATGTCGGAGGAGGTATCGTAATCGATTCAAACCCAAAAGATGAATATATAGAAACTCTGGCTAAAGGAAAACCATTTCTACATTTTTGTACAAATAAAAAATATGTAAACATGATCAAAAATTAAAATAAGGATTGTTCTTAAAATGAAAGAAATAATTTATATAAACGGCAAAATTGTAAATAGAAGCAGTTCAAAAATATCGATTTTTGACCACGGTTTTTTATATGGCGTAGCAGTTTTCGAAAGCATGCGGGCGTATTCCGGAAAAGTATTTTGTCTTGACGAGCATATCGAGCGTTTATATAAATCCCTTTCAAGGGCAAAAATAGGTATAAAAATAAAAAAACCTAATCTCATAGCGTTAATCAATACCTTAATGATAAAGAGCAGACTTAATGATGCTTATGTGCGCGTAATGATAACACAAGGTACGGGCGATACAGGTCTGACGTCAGTTTGCAAGAAACCAACACTGATTATTTTTATCAAAAAAATGAATTTTTATCAGAAAAATTTTTATAAAAAAGGAGTGTCATTAAAAACATCAAAAATTATTGTTAACCCGCATGATATTTTGCATTCAATTAAAAGCTCAAATTACCTTGTGAATTTTCTGGCACGAGTAGAATCTGCTAAAGAAAACTACTATGATGCCATATTTTTTAACACAAAAAATTATGCTACCGAAACAACAACATCAAATATCTTTTTAATAAAAAATAGATGTCTTTTTACCCCAATGGAAGAATGTGGTTTATTAGCAGGCATTACGCGTCAGGCAATTCTTAACCTTGCCAAAACTTTTTTAAAAACAAAATGCACAAATATTACGCTTAAAGACTTAAATGAAGCCGACGAAGTTTTTATATCAAATAGCATAAATGAAATTGTTGGTGTGATAAAAATAAACAAGAAAATAATTGGAAATGGTAGGGTAGGTTGCATAACCAAACAAATCCACAGTTTGTATCGCCGCGCAGCTCTCAGTTAGTAAAACTCATATCCAAAATCAAAAAAAAGTAAAAATTCAAAACTAAAATTTTAAGTTTAAACTTATCTGGTTTTTGTATTCTGGCCATTGTTTTATCACTAAAACTATAAACTAAAAACTATAAACTATTATTTGACATCATGTGGAGTATAGTATATACTTGTGGTATAAAATACACACAAAGTGGAGTAAAGTGGTTATATGTTTTATGGCGAGTTCAAACATAATCTTGATAATAAAGGACGTTTGATATTGCCGTCTTTATTTCGAGACGTCGCAAAAGAAAACTATATTGAAAATTTCTACATTACTCGCGGTTTCGAAGGTTGTCTTTTAATGTTTTCAGAGCAGGAGTGGCGCGATCAGGAGTCAAAACTCAAGCAGCTTTCGTTTACAAAGAAAGAATCACGAAAATTCAGCCGTTTATATTTTTCAGCGGCCGCGAAGGTAAATGTTGATAAACAAGGAAGATTCCTTCTGCCAAAGTATCTTAAAGATTTTGCAAATATACAGCGCGAAGTTATTTTTATTGGCGTATCAAACCGAGTCGAAATATGGTCGAGTGAGACTTGGAAAAAATATTATGAATCTGAAAAAAATAGTTTTGAAGACATAGCGGAAACTTTATTTTAATATCCAAAGCGGAGGCAATATGCACAGATATCTTGTTAATACCAGAAAAAAGCAAGTAGACGTAGTAGATGAATGTTGTTCGATTGAAAAGCTTAAAAAAATAAGACGTGCGAATGTTGATTTACACAAACTTGGATGTGAAGAAATGATATTACACCGATCTTTAGTCAAGCGATTTAACATATTACACTCAAGCTAAAAGATGGATGATTATA
>Ga0302252_1000768_pt1 | contig 23892 bp, 21 predicted proteins | sample AAG_RA_Leu_MG_FD_193511 | JGI IMG/M metagenome (GOLD analysis project Ga0302252, IMG submission 193511) | Enriched activated sludge microbial communities from anaerobic digester in WTTP, New Holstein, Wisconsin, United States - AAG_RA_Leu | ecosystem: Engineered > Bioreactor > Anaerobic >...
ATATCGCAACCCGTGTAGAAAGCCGAGGTAGGGATCGAGCGACATTGCCTCGATTAATGATGCCAATTCATTCAGCACCATTGTATAGCCAAGACTGAGAAGCGCGTTGACCGGGTCCGGAGCCGGGTGCATAGCCCGTCCCAAAAAGCACAGATCACGGCGCATCATCCGAGCAAAGCATTGAAAGTATGCCCGGCTTCCCGCTCCTTCAATACCCATCAACTGATCTGGATCTTCACAGCCAGCAAGATGACTTATCCCTTGTTCAATCGTATCCCGGGCATCCCGAAAGTCGTTTTCGGAATGATTATGCTGAAATCGGACCAATTCAGCAATCATGTTGCGTAGCTTGGCTGCAATTAATGCGCGTGCGAACATGGTTTTGAAAATCGGATCACGCCACCGATCGTACTGCGCCAGCCGAGCAAAAACATTCCGGGAAGCATGGCTGACCAGACTGCCTCGGAGCCGACCACGTACGTTAAAAAAAGAAACGTCGATGTCGTTGTCAAGCAGCACTGCCAGCGCCTGGGTGCTGACCTGTACATTGCCAAAAATAAAAATCCGCTGCACTTTGAGCAGAGGAATATCCAACAGCACCGAGTCGTTTTTCTCCACCAGCAAACGGTGTCCTTTTTTATGGATCGCTGATCCCTGTTCACACAGGTAAATCGTCGCCACCGGCTACTCCTCCATTTCGAAATTACACCGGTACTTCCCGAGCCCGAAGGTGCTGTTTTTGCCGATGTGCACTAGCTCCCCAAATTCAAGCAATCGACGGAACGGCTGGATTTCCCCCTGAAATCGCAATTCCCCAATCAGACCGCCCAATTTCATCTTGCGGTCGGTTCGGCTGGAATATCGCTCCCAGTCCCGCCACTGCAATTGTTCGCTCTCCGTTCGGACCTCTCGCGCCTGGGCCAATAGGCTGCGAAAATCCAATTTCAATTCCTCTGTCCCGAAAAATTGATTCAGATAAACTAGTCGACGGAGAATAGCCCTGATCAGCAACTCAAAATTAAGGGACCGGCTTAAACTCCCTTCCTGTTTCAACCGCAAGGGAGTAAGAAGCCGTACCAGGCATGTGCTTGCAGTTCTATCAGCTGATTCACTGCCGATCTCAGCCCAATCCCGGTGCGATACAACCGCTAACCGACTGTTGACTGCTCCTTTTTCCTGCTCATACACTGTTGTATTCGCAATACCATCCGCCACCCGGAATAACTGAAATCGTCCTCTGCCCTTGCCCATCCCGCTCTCACCCATACGCTCGAAGACTGCTAAAAAGTAGGGAAGATAGTCGACTCCCTTACCAATTAGAACCAGTCCGAAAGAGATCCGTGAACCTGCCGGATAGAGCTTGAGCTCTTCTATCGGTGGTTCAAGAACAAACGGCTGCGGAACTCCTCCTGCCGCTTTTAATCCTTCTTTCCCAAAATATCGGCCGGTTTCAAAAAGATAGGTATAACTACAGGCTTGGCTGATGCTGCAACAGGTGCAGTCGCGGTCACGGCGGATACAGCTCATTTGCTTGAGCATCCTCCCCAGCGCCCCCCGGAATGTTGATCCCTTGAACTCCGGCAGCCGCAATGTATCCAACGCTTCCAATTCCACTGTGACTTTTCCCACTTCCATTAACCAGCCACCTCGAGACTGACCCGCGTCCAACCCACCAATCCCGCGGGCTGGCCATTCTGAAATGAAATCTTACGGGATTTGGGGAAAACAAAGCCCTCCCGGCCCAATCGGAATTCCCCTCGAATCATTGTCTGCAAGGTATCGGGCAGCATCCAGCCGGTGGTTTTAGCTCGATGACCAGTTCCCCAGGCGACCGGCAGCAGAAATTGGTTCGCTTTGCAGGCATCGGCTTCATCCTGCAAGCGCTTCAATTCGGCAATACCGGCAGGAAGGTCCAAGCGCGCGAAAAATTCTTGTTCTCTGATCAGCAGACTTTCTGTTTCCTCTCGGCATAGAGCGGCTATATTTTTCATGGTTGCAATCTGAGTTTCAGTGAATCGAAGTTCTCTGGCCACGGCCGGAGTCAGCAGTGAGGTGTCGATCTTGATCCGACCGGAAAATACAGTCTTAGCGGGAATCGCTTCGAAAAATACCGGCGTTCCCATCTGATTACCCGAGGCTCGCAGCGCACCCTGCCCGAGATCCTTCCATCGATACCCGCCCCGTTCGGTCAAAGACAGGATCCGAACACATCCCAGCTCCAGATTCGAACTCGCGAGCAACGAGCTATCCCCGACTTGCAATACCCGCAATAAACTGTAATTGGTCTGTCCCAGCAGGCGATTCTCGGCAGCGCTGGAAAAGAAATTTCTTGGAGGAATACGCCTTCCCGCCGGCGGCCGCAGTGTTTCCTCCAGCTTGCGGCAGTAAATTTCCCGTTCGTGATCGTGTTTTAGAATCGTTCGTAAAAGCAGGCTGCGGACTGCCCCCTTAATGGAGCTGCCCGGTAGATAGGGCCGCCCCCCCTCTTTGATCTGCTCCAGGATGTCGGCTGCACCTTGACCTAAATGATCCGCCAGATCACTAAAATTTGAGGCTGCGTCCAATTCATATTTACGATATATCAGCCCTGAATTATGGAATTCGCGTTCCATGCTGAAACCAGTCTCTTTAACCTTCTCGATATATCGGGCAATGGGGAAGCTCCGGTCTCGGAATAGGGCGTCTAGATCCACTCGGACAACGGCCCGATTTGCTCGGTCAAAGACATAATCCGCCGGCAATAGCTTCTGCCCACTACCGACATGCAACGGAGTAAGCGTTTCGATCTGATAGTTCATGACTCCAGTGTTCAAACCGCCACCCCTCCTTTCCCCAGGTTAGAAGGCAAAAACATCGCCTGCCCAGATCGCCAAACCCGGTGCGCTGTAAATCCGGGAGGAGTGATATCCGCCAATAGACCTTGTGGGCACTGCGCCGCATAAACAACCGAGCCTTCGGTCAGCATGGTCAGACTTTTTCGACGAATACCGCTTTCCTCTGGTGAGAACATATATCCCGACCGCGAAAGCAACCCGTATTCGGCGTCCAGTTCCGCAGCCTCGTCCCGAGTCGGATAGTATAGGGAGAGCAGCATCCAGCTGGTCGGCTGCGTCAGCTGCGGAATCTCCATTTCTCCCGCGAATTCAACCCGGAAGGCTCCTTTACCGCAACTCCGATCTCCGCCAATACCCTCTTCCGCCAACAGCCGAAAGCAGGCTTGGATCCTTTTCCAAAAGTCATCCGGGCACTCAACCAGACAATAGAGGCCGGCATTGGAAGCCAAGCTGATTTGAGAAAAGTAATAAATATTGGAAGCTGAAGTTATGGCATCCAGACTCACCCGCGGCACATCATACTCAAACATCCAATGTTCGCCGCTGCCATCCGTCTCGCAAGTTCCAGACAGGATGCCCTGCCGGGCTTCCCTTCCACAAGCCTTCAGATCATCGGTGCACAATTGTCCGGATAATGCTCGCAAGACGAGAGCTGCTTCCATATAGCGCACTCGTTTTGCTTCTTTCGGTGTAAATTCATATTTTGTCAAATCAAGATTGCGTGGCCGGGGCAAGTAATAGCTCTCCCCCTGCCAGGGAAAAGCGGAAGAGCACCGCAACACGGCCTGTTGTGCCTGCTTGTTCAAAAATTCCTCAAGTTCTTGCCGGCCGTAAAGCATTCGGTAAACCGAACACAACGCTGAAAACAACAAGTCCGAGGGAATTGAAGAAAGCGATTCTTCCAACACACCTTCCCGCACCCCCAGGTGCAGCGGAGCGGTAAAATTCATTTTGACAATTCTCATCATTTCACCCGCTAACCATCAAGGGTGTTGAGCCCGTCCGGACCAACCAGGGCCTCCAGCAGCTGGCTCAGATTATCAGCCTCCAACCAAGGTTCCTTGGTCTCCAAGTTGACATTACCCAACTCGTAATCTTCAACCGAGTTATAGTACAGCTTGAGATCGTTAAAACAAACCTGGCCGTATCCCCGAGAGCCGGAACCGCCCAAGTAATCATCCTCCAAAAGCCGCATTGCAGTAGTCACCTTGGCAAATGCATTACGGTCCTGTTTGTCGAAGATGGTGTAGACCATCGAAAAATCAAACTCCGCCCCCCGGGGAACCCGTTCGGTCTGTCGGGGATTGGCCGCAGACGTGATTCGGTCGATCGAATTCTCGTACTTAACTTCTGTCCACTCCAAGTCGATATTTTCTCTCACTTCCGGCGGGATGCTGTCCGGAATCAACCGGGCGTCTCTGACCAGCAAACGCGAGGGAGTGGTATTGCTGATCATTACTCTCCCCTCTCCTTCTTGAGCCGATGTTTTGGCGCCGTTCGCTCGGCCAAAGACCAGGCAAACAACACAGTTTTCCCGATCACACATGTGCATCCGAATCGGATCTCGGCCTCCTCTTGTTATCACTAAGCTCGAAGGCACCACCAATCCTTCGCTTTTTTCCAGCAAACTGCGCAGCTTCCCTTTTAGAGAACTCCCCGGTATGTACGGCCGCCCTCTCTCGTCCTTGATGACCGAATTATCGACACCACCAATTTCGAGTCCAGCCGATGATCCGCCGATATGAAGACCGGTTAATGTCTTGATCTTTCCAGTTAGAACTAGTTTGCCACTCATCTGTAAAACCGACACGTGTCCTCCCCCTTCCGACTATTCCTGCCCGCCGTGCTTCTTATGAAAAGCAACGATTGCCTCGAAGAAATCAACAAATCGCTGATGCTTATCAGGATGATTTACAACTTCCTTCAACGCCCTGTCTAATACTTTCTGGAGATCGGCTACTTCCCGGTGCCGGCCTGCAGTATACGCCAATTTAGCTCGAACCATGTTGGCTTTGTAAGCACCTTCACTGCTGAAATCCAATCGTTTGACTTCCGCATAGAGCTTGCGGATCTGTGCTGTTGTCATTCGATTGTTGACTAAATGTCTTCCCAATTCTTCCGCCACTTCAATCAATACACTGCCACTTGCATCCTTTTCTTTGTCCAGCAGCTGCGGGACTCTCTCAATCGCGCTATTGACAACCTGTTGGTCTGGACCTGGTCCCCGTCCGCCGCCTGCACCCCGATATTGCCCCTGATTTCTCATGTTCATGCTATTCACCCCTCGCACGCAGTTCCATTTCCGCCCAACGGGCGGCGTATACGCTGTTGTCACTGACCATAGTGGGACTGGCGATGATTGCCTGTTCCAGTCGTTTCATGATTTCACCGCTGCCTCGATGCCTGGCCGAGAGTCGGGCCAGGGCATAAAGCAAGCGCCAGATTCGATTGATCGGATATTGACCCTGCTGGCAGGCCATCTGTTCGCCACAGGCCGCGTATATCTGAAAAATCAGCGCTCGCGACACCTGATACTCAGTGATCGCCTCATATACCAGATCTTTAACTCTTTTAATTTCCTCAAGTTCGCCCCAAGAAAACGCCTTGCCGAGAAAACTAATCTGATTTTTGCTACCGCGCTTGGCTTTTTCATTCAATTCGCGGCCGGCGGCAGCTGCCGCTTTATGCAGCGGATATTTATCCGTAGGCGGAATGCTTATGCCGCAAGACAGCGTTAAATTGGGATTCTCGGAGCAATACCGCCGAAATTCCTGGTCGATCTTGGCCGCCGCAATTGGCAGCACACTCCAGCTGCCAACTAAGAAAAAATCGTCTCCGCCTGCGTAGATTATATACAGCTGGTCGTTGAACTCCTTGCACGTCTGGTTGAAGGCAACGTTGAAAAAGAAGCTGATTTCCCGGCTGAGGGCCGCCACTTTGGAAGGAGATCGATCCGAACCCAGTCCTTCCCGAAAGACATTGCCTAAGTTGTCAACATCGCCTCGCAATACCCCCCAGCGCTGAATTCCTTCGCTTCTCTGCGCCAAATCCTCAAAGCTGGCAATACTGCCATCGCTAAGCCGCGGTGCGCTGTTAGCCAGCCAGAAGATGCGGTCCGCCTTGCGCGGCAACTTCGGACAATTAATGACTGCATTGATGACGCCGGGAACCAACCGATCAGAAAATCTCAACTGATACCCAAGGCAAGCCCAGATTTCAGCCACAGTTTGCATTGGTTTTTCTATCCGGTCAAAGCCAATCGGCAGGAATGTTTCATTGGCCCAATTCCCATCTCGAGCATGGGCCAATTCTTGCCCCAACTGCTCGAAATCAAGACAGAGAGAACATTTCTCATCGTCGGTGTCAGTCTGGCTGCCACAAATCGTGCAAACCTGCTGGCCTTCATATCGCGGTCCTAAAACAGCTTTCGGGTCGTTCCTGATGAGTTCCAAAAATTTTCTGCCTTTTTGTTGTTCGGAAGCGTTTGACAGCTTTTCCATCTGGTCAAAAAATCGTTTCGGATCAAGGTCTCGGGCTTTTAGCGTTATGCCGCTCAAGGCCAAAGACAGCTTGCCTTGATGAGCTGTATACAGCAACTGTTCAATATGTTGCCGATAGCTCTCCAGCCTTTCAGCAGCCGAAGCCGGCAGGAAAAGAAAGAAATGACCGCCCCCAGCCCAGAGCAAATTGCACGGATAGAGTTTCTCCCGCCGCAAGAGATATGTGGCCGTGATTTCGGTCAGCTGCGCTAGATAAAATGAACGGCCGCGCAAGCCCTTGGCCGCTCCCCGGGCCGAGATGTCATAAACGAAATCTTGTATCCCGGAAATATCACCGCTTACCAATAAAACCAATTCCCGATCCTGACCGCCGGTACCGATAGTATTCAACAGGCTCTCCAGCTCTCTTCCGTTTAACTGCTGGCGGTACAGGGCACATGCAATCGCTGCCGTCGTTCGGCTGTGATCGTACAGTGAGATCGTCGGTCGATTATAGTAAGCGGCGGATGGAATGGTATGTGTATAGTCGTGCAGCAATTGATACATGCGCCAGAACCGGCGGATTCCCTGCGGCTTATCATGTAACGCATTCCGAACCGCTTCGGTGAAATTCTGCCAGCATTCCTCATATGCGGCAGCCCCTGCGGCTAGTCCCGGCCTCCCTGTCGGCCAGGGATTTTCGATCGGGTTATAGCGCAAATGTTTATATCCAACCGTCCCCTGCTCGCTGCGCACCCCGCTGATGGAGGCTAAAACCGAATGCAAACCAACATCAGAAACATCCCGACGTTTGCCTTTCTCCTCTTCAGAATGATCATCCCGTTCTTTTGCGGACAAGCGGTCGGCAATCGTCACCAACCGTTCCAAATCGGATTCCGGCCGATGGTGTCGGAGTGCAATGCTTTCGATGAGGCTGTCTGCCATTGCCGACCGCAGAAAATAGGCGCTCCAGTCCGAATGGGTATCATAATTCCGACCGATTCCCTCCGCATACCAACGATAAACCGCTTTCACCTGCTCTTTAGCTTCGGTCCCGCGGGTCCGTTGATAAAACTTCCCAATGTCATGAAACAAAGCGCCGTAGACCAGCGCTTCAAATTCCGGTTCGAATGGACCGTAACTGATAATCTCACCCCCCTTGCCAACTTATTCATCATCATTAACATCATTTAATCCTGGTTCGAACGTCATTGGGATCGATACTAATGTTGATGCATCCGGAACGAAGTCTTCCTGGTAAATAAAGCGGAGATCCAATGCCTCCAAAGCGGCGCGAATATGCGTCCTCACCGGTTCAGTTCCAACATGATCAATAACTCGGTCTGGATCCAAAGCCGGTCTCCAGTTGTAGGCAGCTCCGTGAATGTCCGCCAAACGGACTAATAGCGTTTTCAGATCCTCCCGCCTTACCGGTCGGACAACTGGTGAGTCAGACCCCACCGCTCGCTCAAAGAACGAGTGCATCTCTCTTGCCGCTTGTTCTCCATTGCGTCCTCTTGCCAACGAGGGCATCAGAACACTGTCACCTCCATCACGACTGGTTTCCGCGTACCAGATCTCTTGCTGCAAGTTCATTGCCGCTGCTCCCAAAACATAAATCGGGTAATTCATCGTTCGATTCCAGTTAAGCAACCAATTGAGATTCCGATATGCTTTCATCCGAGCTACTCGTCCCAATCTCCCGATCAGTTCAAGTTCGTCTATCAATAAGACCCAGCCTTTGAATCCACACCATTTAATCGCGTCAGCCAACACTCCAAAGTATGCCGAAGCATGATCGCGAAGGCTAAAGTTGCTTTCAAAGCGAGGCATTATTTCTCCACGAGCTTCTCGGTGAATACGCTTCAAATCGCCGATCGGTAACCTCTGCCCCATCAAATCCGCATAGAGTTTTTCTTGTTCTTCGCTGTCAGTATGCAAATAATCTTCCAAAACCAAAGCGGGTAGCGGATGAACATATCGATCAGGTCGAACAATAGGGGTGTCCGCTAATGTCGACGGCTGTTGGTTGCTGAGTACTCGATGCAGTCCGAATACGCTCGAATTTGGTATGCGAGTGGCCGGAGCAACACGAGCATAAAAATGAAAAAGATTATGACATGAGACTTCCCGACTGAGAGCAACTCGACTTACAGCAAATCCCATGTCTAAAGCTAAATGTTCGGCAGTTGTCAGCACATGGGTTTTACCCTGGCCATACGGCCCCCAAATCATCCTCCCCAAAGGCTGTTCACCAGTCGCAAATCCTTCTAAATCATTTTGAATTAATCTGGTTACTTCGGCGCGAAGGTCAGGCAATGTTCTTGTGGATGCCCGTGTCGGCACACCAGCTCGCAAAGACTCAACTACCGAGATTGCCTCCATGCGTTCTTTATCGTACGGTTCAGCAAGACTCAAAGTTGTCACCTCTCTCCGCTCGCAAGGTCTTCTCCATTATTAACTGCCGAATTTGGCTGCTCGTCGGCATTGTGTTTAATTCCCGATGTTTCGTTATATAACCGTTTTTATGTAGAATTTGGTTAATCCGATTTCCGACTTGTTCCAAATAATCTCCGCCCAATTCTCTGCCCAGAGCATCCGTGTCGACAATGTCGCATAAGGGATTAAATCGGTCACTGGGAACAAGACCACTTTGCAACCGCATCCATAGCGCCTCGTAGCTAATCAATCCCCGTTTTTCATCCTCCATCAATTCACTTCTCCCCGCCAACACAAGCGCGAAACGATTAAGTAGTTCAGCGTCATCAACAATCTGCCGAAATATTTCACAGGTATCTTTAACTTGATTAACAGTGTATATATATCGATTGCTCTCCGGATTACGCTCGAGCATGACTTCCAGATCATCAATCGTCACCAGCAAACCCCGTCGTCCCGCTAGTCTGAGCAAATGAACGAGCGAATTTAGCCAGGAACGGGCATTGCTCTTTTGTAATGTTTCAAAAAATCCCGTTAATCGCCGTTCATTCCGATCGAGTCGTTCACCATTGAACCAACGCAGTGCAATTTGAATTCTTTGGTCATTTCCTTCAATTAACTGCTCGCGAGTGACAACCCAGCAAAACGTGATAAACGCAAGCCCAATATCAATATTTTTGAAGGTTTCGCCTGCAGCTATTCGAATCTCCCTTTTTGCCTGAGCCTCCAATAAACCCTCTGTTTCCACCATCAGCGGTAATAATCGACCATATCCGTCATATTGCTCTGCATCGAATCCCAAGCGAGCCGCCACCGCCCGGCATAGCCCTCGAACCAACTCAAAATAGTCGATTTCTCGTGCAATCGCCCGATATAGTCCCGGCAGATCACTTAATCTGTTAGTAACTTCACGCGCTGACAGATTTACAACTTCATAACCAAGTTTCTTGGCATCGATACCGATACAGCGGAGAAGATGGCTTTTCCCTGATCCTTCCCGGCCCACGACCAGCTTGACCTTGCTTCCTCCACTAGCAATGAAATTCTCTAAATAGTGATTTCGAAATCGATCCAGCCACATTTCTCGGCCTACCGTCAAGAATTCGAGGATATCTTCTCCCAAAGGTGGCTGTCCTTTCTGCATCCGCCATAAATCGCGATCATTGAGCATCAGCAGGGCCATCGTTTTTCGCCTCCAAATGAATATTCAAGCTGCTGATCCGGCTTGTTTTCCCTTGACTGTCGACTACTTGAAACGCCTTTTTCTGATTTCGCGAATAACCGAATTCGAAGCGATAATCTCGATAAGCGATCTCAAATTGCTCTTTCAGTCGACCAAGATCATAAATGAATTGTTCAAGCGGATATTCTTTCTTGCTGCTTCTTTTTATAGTCAGTAGTTGATAGATCACGTTTAGGTCAACAGCCCTCCCGAAAAGGACTTTTTCCTGGCGATACGCCAATCGATTAGCATATTCGTAAGCCGAGAGCAGTTCCTGGCAAAACCGTTGGGAATCAAACTTTCTTTTTAGTAGTGATTGTTGATGGTTCCAAATCCATTTCGCGAGGGTATTTGGCTCTAACTCTCCACTTCTATACTGTTTCCTTCCCATAACCAATTTCGCAATTGGACCGTCAGTTTCGATATATAAACGAAAAGGAGGTAGCTCATAGCCTTCAGCAAAAGTTCCGGAAAATACCACGCCAACTTGACGCAACGCCATTTCAAGAGCTTCCGGATATTCTTTATCTATAAATCGCTCGCGAAGCTGCATCATTTCAGTATTCAAAAGTGGCTTCGTTGCTTCCCAATGTTCTACTAAAACAGAGATCTTCGTTCCCACTTCGTCAACTGCTCTTTGCATTGACTGAAAATCCCAAGTTCGAAGATATCCATCCATTGAAGCTATTTCCTTTTTTATCTGACCAGTCAATGTTCCAAGATGACCCATATCCATCTTGGCAGCAGGAGTATCGCTCATATTAGCTCCCCCTTGTAATAATGTGTAAAGTTAATTTCTTCATTCATCAGTTACTTTCCTGCTTTATCGATTTGAGATAATCCTTTCGATCACAAAGCCCGCCGTTCTTATTTCTTTATTTCGTTGAAATCAACTACCCGCTGCAGTAACAGCTCGTAATTATCTCTCCAGGATGCCCTCATCTGCAGCAAGGTTTTGTTTTTCCAGATCGCTTCCGGACCGGTTGTTCTCGATAGGTCAATCCCAAACTCGCCGTTGCTCTCTCGTCGGACGACCTGAAAGGATTTGTTCCTTCCTACCTGAAAGCAGGCCGAAAGATTCGGGCTATGCAGGATCACCGCCGAATAATTTTCAGCCGAGCGGATTTTCAACACATTCGAAAGCACCTTTTGATAATACTCACAGTCTATTTCCGGCCAAGGATTGATAATGAGATATCGTTTGTTCGGCAGATCATGTATCGCCATGCTATACATCAAACGCTGAACCGTTTCCGGATGGAGTATATCTTCACCGCTAATCTCAACAAAAACCAGCGTTTTTTGATTGTGGTCAGCGGTATACAAACCGGGTTCAACATTTCGCAAGCGTCTCTTTTCCTGCGGCCAATGGTCCGGATTAATCGTAAATTCCACAATTTTGTTTTGTGTCGGCTGCTGGGAAAAATACTCGTCAGTTTCACCGCGAACTTCGGATCCCAGTTCTCGGCAGGATTTATTCAATGAACACACATAGACCTGACCGGGTTGATTTCTGCCGCTAAGAGAAGCCTTGCCATTGAGCGGAGTGAAACTTAGGACTTCACCAAATTGGTTGTATCCAAAAATCCAGGAATTATTTCTTGCCTCAGGATCACGATAAGACATCGTGCATAGAGTGGAGCATTGATTTTCCATGGCTCTCACTTTTTGATAGTAGCTCCACTTCTTATAATCGACATGGCCTCCACTGCTGTTGATGATGGCATCGACTTCTTTTAAGCCGTACATTCGATTGATCGCCGGCATGGTCGCGTCATAACAAATCGTCATTCCCAAGCGATAGCCGTTCAAACTGATAGGCTCATACAGTTCGTCAATATATTCTTCATAACCATTATCCGAAAGATCGAAAACGGAAAATGGAGTAACAACACTTTTCACATACAGTTTGCATTCCGTGTCGCCTTTTTGCGGCGAAGGATTTAAATACAGCGAATAAATTGCCTCCGATCGATCGCAGGCGCTGAAAATAATTGCACAGCCAACTCTTTCGGCAATACTCCTCACCAATGATTCGATTTCTGGCAAATCATTCCTTTCGCCATCGTAGCTAAAAATCGCCAGCTCTTCGATTTCGCTCGACAAGGGACTCCATGCTACTTCCGGAAATACCAGGAGGTCAATATCTCGCTTGGACACCTGATCCAATAGCCGGTAAAATCCTTCTTCCGAGGTATTGGTTGCGTCTTGAAGATAGAGTCCAATATTCAAAGTTCACTCCTCCTTCATACGGTTTGGCAATTGAGATAGTAAACATTCGGGCAGCCGAACACCGATTGAAAAAGCCGCAAGTGGGCTTCAGCTTCCGGCGGTCCCACCAGCAATCCGCACCAGCAATTGTGAGCGAGATTAACAATTCCGCCATTCATGTGTTTATTGGCACTTGACTCAATTTCAAATCCGATCAACGGCAAGAATACTGGTTCAATGCTCATGGTCTGCAGGCTGTGCAGCAAAGGGAAAAAGACGACATTCTCGTCGAGTTGATCCGCCAGGCAGGACAACCATTGCTGCAGCTGTTCCGGGCACCTTAGACCTGCGACGATGTCGATTTGGGGAATATAGTACATGTCCTTGGGATGCCGATAGTCCTGCAAGTGTTGATGATCAGGGTCTTTATAACCACAGCGCAGCAAATGAAAGTCCAGCAAGGGATCCCGTTTCCCCCCGGCGGAAGATGACTGCTGCATTCTCTGAGCTAGATTGAATTTCCAGTTGATCCATTCCGGCTGCCAATTCTGCTTTATCTCCAGTCCGGTTATATTAAGGTTTTCCAGTATCGCCAGAGCCGTGGGCAGGCTGACCGTTTCACCGCCCTTCCCGCTGCGGGCAATCGACCGCGCAACAGGTTTCGAGCGCGGCATTGACCGGGAGGGCTCGAGATTCGAGATGCTTTTTTGAAATTGACTCCAGTCACAGAATATGGTCATCGGTTTGCCGAAGACCTGCTGAAAATAGCGATAGATCTTCATTCCCCGACGGTAGGTGTCGTTTTCGTTTCCAGCAGCTGAATTGTTAACTATTACAAAGTTGAACAGGTATTGTCCACATAACAAATTGGCAAAGTTGCTCACTTGGTTCTTGCTCGACGTTGTCGAACCCTCAATCTCGAAACCGGCTAGCGGCAGCCGTTTCAGCATCTGAAAACGATCGGCCTCTTGTTCAAAGTAGCTTTTCAACAATTCAATCCGGTAATGCTGGGTCAAGTCAATGAACCAAGCAACATCGGTTACCGGCGAATATTTTCCTGTAGTGGTTTTCTGGCGTGCTTCCATTTCCACTTGAAAACCCAGGTTTTCTCCCAATGCAGCAATTTGCTGCTGAATTTCAGCTGTTTCTCTCTTGACCATCGTTACTTCCACCTTTTTACTCAGAAAACTTACCGACACCCTATGTAATTATCTGCTACTAATGTGACACTTATATGTCATTCTGAAAATCGGTTCTTTTTTGCATGAAACGTAAAGCCGCCGGAAAGTCTTTTCAAAAAAACTTCCAGCGGCCGTATATCGAGCAAGGAATTCGCCATTCCGTTCATTGCAGTTCCGATTTCGCCTGCTCGCAGATGTCCTGCCGCTCCCGCTGGCTGAGGACTTTTTCGGTGGCATAGGCAATCAGGGCAATGCCGGGGATGTCGACGGCGAAACGGACGACCATGAATTTCCAGCCCATAGCCGAAGCCTCGAACAGCAGCATCGGGATTTTGGTGGTTGACCAGGCCCCGATGAAAATCAAGACATTGGCTAGTTTGGCCCCTTTTCGAATCAACACTCCGGCAATCGGGAAAGCGGCGTAGAGCGGGCCGGCGGCCGCCGAACCGAGCAAGAAGGCAAGGCTGATTCCGAGCCAGCCGGAATTCTCGCCCATCAATTTCATCATCGCTTCCCGATCCACCCACACGTCCAGCAGCCCTAGCAGCAGGAAGATGGGGGGCAGCACCGCCAGCATCTCTAGCAGGGTGTCCCCGGTTATACGCAATGATTGCCAGCCGATTTCCGGATGTAAATAGAGAATAGCCAGATTGATCAGCAGCAGGATCAGAAAGAAGCGGTAGCGCCGCACCTGCTCGATCATGTCAGGATCCAGCCGATCACGATCGCCACCACGAACGAAAATCCGTAGGCCAGCAGGTTACGGACTGCCGCCGCCTTCCATCCGAAGTACTTGATTTCCAGCGGCAGGGTGATCACGCCCACCATCATCAAGGTAGAGACAAAGACGGCGATCTGCTTGAATCCAGCTCCGGCGGAGAGCAGGGCAGCAGCCAGGGGGAAGGCGACAAAACCAGGGATCAGGGTGATCGAGCCGATCACCGAGGCGATCAGCATCCCCAGCCACCCCGATTCGGTTCCGATCAGGGAAGTGATGGCGGCGGGGCTCAAGACCGCCAGCATCAATCCAATGATGATGAAGATCGACAGCAGCTGGGGCAGAATCCCCTCGAACGATCTCCAGGCTTTCAGCATGGCCGTCTTGGTTTTACTCCGATCCCGGCTAAAAGATATCAGGAGCAGGATTCCAGTGATCACATAAAGGCTGACTGTAAACATCCCGCCATCAATCCGGGGTGAAAGTCAGGCTGGAAGACAGAGCTCTGGCTGTCAGGGGATTGGCAGCCAAGGGCGGCAGCCCCAGCCGGTTCACCACGTGCCGGCAGAGTTCGGCCCGGTCAGTTATTCCCTGGCCGGAAACTTCACGGACAGTTCGATCGATGTTTCGGAAATAGGCCAGCGACTCCACGATACGGCGGTCGATCGCCGCCTGTCCCCGCAACGGCTCTTCCCAGGATGAAAGTAGAATAGTGGCTGTGCGGTATTCTGCCAGCTTGTTGATCGAAGCGATACTCGCCCCCATGTCTTCATAGGTGGGCAAATCGTTGGGCAGCAGTATTGCGTCCCCGCTGAACAGCACACTCTGCTGTCGGAAATAGAGGGAGATCGAACCGCGGGAGTGGCCGGGGGTATGGATGATCTGACATTCCAGCTCCCGCCCCAGATCCAGAATCTCGCCGTCGGCCAGCAGCCGGTCGACCGCCACCGCTCCGTCTACCAGCCCATGAAAGCCGGGCACCGGCCTGGCCTGGAACTGCTGCTCAGGATTCTCGATCCAGTCTTTTTCGGCGGCATGCGCCCAAATTTGGCATCCGGCCGCCGCCTTGATCGCCGCTGCCGCCCCGATATGGTCGGGGTGGGAGTGGGAGAGGATTATTCGTGCGATCTCGGCAGGTTTCCGGCCCTGGCTCAGAATGTAGTCGAGAATCGCCTGCTCGGCTCCCGCAACTCCGCTGTCGAGGAGGGTGATGGTCTCTCCCAGCAACAGATAGACATATACAAATCGATCCAGTTGGGTACCAGGCGCAATTGGAACCTGAAAAGGAATTTTGAGTGCATGAATTTTTTCCGTTATCCGCATCGCTGTCTCCTTTCGTTGCTCAGCCCACCCTACTCTGGGCAGACGCCAGCCGGCGGGCATTGAATGCCACAATCACAGTGCTCAGGGACATCAAAATCGCCCCTGCCGCCGGGCTGAGCAGAATCCCCCAGGCGGAGAACACTCCCGCCGCCAGTGGCATCGCCAGCGCATTGTAGCCGGTCGCCCAAGCTAGATTTTGGATCATTTTTTGATAAGTTGCCTGCGCCAGTCCGACAATCGCCACCGCATCCAGCGGATTGCTTCTGACCAGGATGATATCCGCGGTTTCCACCGCCACATCGGTGCCGGCACCGATGGCAATTCCGACATCGGCCTGAGCCAGCGCCGGCGCGTCGTTGACTCCATCGCCAACCATCGCCACCGTCAGTCCCCGGGATTGCACCGCTCGGATCTTCGCTGCTTTTTCCTGGGGAAGCACTTCCGCGAAATATTCATCCAGCCCGATCTCATCCGCCACCCACTTGGCCACCTGCCGATTATCCCCGGTCAGCATCAGGCAGCTGATCCCCATTGCCCGCAGCCGCGCAACCGCTTCTTTCGACTCGGGTCGGATGGTGTCGGCCAAAGCGATCGCCCCCTGCAGGCGGCCGTCAATGATGATAAACACTACTGTTTTCCCCTGTTCCAACAATTTCGGAATCCGCTCGTCAGTAGTAGTAAGCTGTTGTTCCTGCAGATATCCCGGACTTACAATCTTGACTTCCCGGCCGTTGACCCAGCCTTGGCTGCCCTTCCCGGGTATGGCCAGAAACCGCTCGACCGGCAACACGGTGGTTGCGCTATTGACGATGGCTCGGGCAATGGGGTGCTCCGAACGGACTTCAACCGAACCGGCATAGGTCAGCAGCTCCGCCGGAGAGAGGCGGTCGTCCAGCGACACAACGTCAGCGACGCCAAAGGCCCCGGCGGTCAGGGTGCCGGTTTTGTCGAAGATGACCGCCTGAATATTGCGGGCAGCCTCAAACGCGTTGCGGTTGCGAATCAGCAGGCCGTTTTTGGCCGCCAGGCTGGTGGAGATGGCCACCACCAGCGGCACCGCCAAGCCGAGAGCATGGGGGCAAGCGGTGACCATGACCGTAACCGCCCGCTCCAGTGCGAAGGCGAAGCTCTGCCCGCCCAAAAGCAGCCAGGCCAAGAGGGTCGTCCCGCCCCCCAACAGGGCGACGACGGTTAGCCACTTGGCGACAGTATCGGCGGTATTCTGGGTTTTCGACTTGCTCTCTTGGGCCTGCTGGACCAAATCGATCACCTGAGCCAGAAAAGAGTCGCGGCCGACTTTGGCGACCTGGATCGTCAGCGAGCCTTGGCCGTTAATCGAGCCCCCGATTACAGTCGCGCCGGTCTGCTTTTTAACGGGAATCGATTCCCCGGTCAGCATTGATTCGTTGACTGCGCTTTCCCCTTCCACCACCTCACTGTCAGCCGGAATCTTTTCCCCCGGGCGAACCAGCAGCCGGTCGCCCGGTTCCAAATTTGCCAAGGGGATGTCCGCGATGCCGCCGTCGGGCAGAATTTTATGGGCGGTCGCGGGCATGAGCCGGACCAGTTCCTCCAGAGCCCGCGAAGCCCCCTGCACCGATTTCATTTCAATCCAATGGCCGAGCAGCATGATGTCGATCAAGGTCGCCAGTTCCCAATAGAAGACGCTGCCGCTGAGGCCGAAGATAACCAGGCTGCTGTAAGCATAAGCGGCGGTAATGGCCACCGCGATCAGGGTCATCATGCCTGGCTGGCGCCGCCGAAATTCTTCTTTAAAGCCGCTCAGGAACGGAGCACCCCCGTAGAGGTAGATGAAAGTGGCCAGCACCCAGAGCACCGCCAAATCCCCGGCGAAGCGAAGTGCTTCCCCAAGCCCGGCCATTTCCTGCAGCATCGGGGAAAGCAGCAGAATCGGAATGGTGACCAACAGCGACACCCAAAAACGCTTTTTCAGGTCGCCTTCCATATGACCATGGGCGTGATGGTGCTCGTGGTCCTGATGGGCTTGATGCGGCTGCGGCGCCGTCTTTCCGGCCGGTTCGGCCGGCAGGTGGTGTTCATGCATGCGCTCACCCCTCCTTGCCGTCCAGCTTATTTGTCTACCACCTTTTCCTTAATTATGGTCCGGATCAACTCTTCATCTAAACCGCCGGCCTGCGGATAGCTGGAAAGCTCTTTGAGCTTGGTGGTAGCCGGAATGTCCGCCGGCAGATTGAGCAATTGGTAGAGTTCAGGAGTAGTCAGCCGATACATCGCCGCTACCTGCTCAATAGTCATGTAGCCTTTGATTTCTTCCACAATCGGCAGCTGATTCGGATCGCTCGGCTCCCCCGTCTCCTGGTGAAGGATGTTGGTGATCGTCGCTCCGCTGTTGGTGCTCTGCCAGAGATCGGCCGCCCGGGCCAGCCCGTACATACCGAAGAAGATTCCCAGCACCACAACGACCAACGTGGTCAGGCTCACCGGTTTGGCACCCGCTCGGGCTGATAGCCGATCCAAGCTGAGCGCTCCCGGCTTGGGACAGTTGTTCTGACAGTCCAGGCAGTTGATGCATTCCCAATCAGTGATTTTTTCCTGCTCCAAAACCTTGATGTTCATCGGGCACACCCGATTGCACATTCCGCACTTGATGCAGATCTCGGGGTCTCGGCGAAGCAGAATCTGCCCCGGCCAGCTGCAAATCGCCAGCAGCGCCCCCAACGGGCAGGCGTATTTGCACCAGAACCGGTCCAGGAAAAATGAGCCAGCCGCCAGCAGTCCCAGGACCGCCAGTCCGTAACTGAATTTCTCCAACACTCCCGGTCCCTCCCAGAGGTGCATCAAAGTTGCCCAGGGATCATAGGGCCGAAATACCAGATCCGCCAGCCGCCAAGTAAAATACAGGATTACCACCAGCAGTATGTACTTCAGCCAGCGCAGGTAGCGGTCGATCGAAGCCGGTATTTGGAGCAGCCGGCCCATGATTTTTCGACCCAGCACTCCCAGCCACTCCTGGATCGCTCCCAGCGGACAGATCCAGCCGCAAAAAGAGCGGCGGCTGACCAAGGCCAAAAAAATCACCGAAACGGCCAGGACCACGCTGGAAAAAGCGACTCGCTGCAGCAGTTCGCCGGCGATAATAATTTTATAGAGGCTCTCCACCCCGCCGAAGGGACACAGGGCGTCGACCGTCGGGTAGCCGGTCAGCCCGCCCCCGATCGCGTTGTGCTGATAGGAAACGAAGAGCATAAACAGCAGAAACGCCCCCATAATTCCCCAGCGCAGATAGCTGACCCGGGTATAACGTTTCCTCACCTTCGCTCCCGCTTTGGTCCCCGTCTTGGCTTCCGCCGTTTGCGACTGATTTTCCGTCATCTGCCACATTCCCCCTCTCATTTATTGGTTGCGAGCTATTGTTGCTACTGTCATCTTACCATAGTCCGCTTTACATGCTTGCATGCTTATATGCAAAATCCCGGGCTGTTAACCCGGGAATACGCTTCTCACTGTCGATCTGCAATTGTGAATTCCTGACCGTGATGAAGCTGAAGAGCATTGATTCCAGCTTCAACCCCGGGGCATCGCCGCCTTTTGCACACTGGCCATAAACTGACGGATTTTCTCCGGATCCTTCTTGCCCGGCAGCGCTTCCACCCCGGTCAGGACATCCACCGCCAACGGCCTTATTTCCGCAATCACCCGGCCGACGTTGTCCGGATTCAATCCCCCCGCCACTATCAACGGCAGCCGGCTCTGCCGGCGGATGGACTGAACTACACTCAAATCCAGCTCCACTCCGGTGCCACCCGGTCGGACTGCAGTGTAGGAATCGATCACCACCGCCGAGAGCATGGTTTCCGCCAGCGCTTCCACTGCCCTGATCGGATCGGTGATTTCGAAGGCACAGCGGCCTTCGCTGTCGATCCGCAAGGCTTTGACGGTGCGAATGCCGATGCGGTTCAGCCGTTCGGCCAGTTCTCGTACATCAGCCAGAGTTTCCTGATAATGCAGCTGGACCACAGCCGGTCGGACAGCTCTGGCTACGGCCATAATTTTCTCAACTTCGCCGCCGGTCACCACCCAACCCTCGACCTCGGAGGGAACCGCTGCCAGCAATGTCCGGGCCTCCTCCCGGCTGAGGTTCCAGGGCACCGGCAGCGGATACTCGACGACCAAGCCCACAGCCTCTACCCCGGCCGCGGCACAGTGCTGGACATCTTCTTCGGTCATCAGTCCGCACATCTTGACCCAGGTCACGTCCGAACCACTCCTACCTGGCTGAACCGGCGGTACATATCCGCCGGATCCGCCGCCTGCAAAATGGCGGTTCCGATCAAGACCGCGTGCGCCCCGGCAGCGGCCGCCCGCTGCCCGTCCGCCGGGGTGGCGATGGCGCTTTCGCTGATGATCAGCACCCCTGGGGGAACCATTCCAGCCAGCCGTTCGGTGGTGTCCACCGTTCCCGCATCCATTTCCAGCGCCACAATATCCCGATTATTGATCCCGATCATAGTCAGCTCCAGCTCGCCGGCGATCCGAAGCTCGGCTGCATTGTGGGTTTCGACCAGCGGCTCCAGCCCCAGCCGCCGGGCCTCCGCCGCCAGCTCGAACAACTGCTCCCTGGTCAGCAGCGCGACCGTCAGCAGCACCGCGTCGGCGCCCAGGGCCAGGCTTTCCGCCAACTGCTCCGGGCGGTCGATAAAGTCCTTGCGCAGCAAGGGCAGATCGGTATGCTGTCTGATCCGCTGCAGCAGCTGGGGGGTTCCCCCAAAATGGCGGGGTTCGGTCACCACCGAAAGCGCCGGCGCTCCGGCGGCTGCCAGCGCCTGGGCCAGGGCAGCCGGATCCCGCCCCCGAAACAAATCACCTTCCTGGGGTGAACGGGCTTTGAGGTCGGGAATAACCGGCATCCGACCGGAATGGAAGCGCTCCCACAGCGCCGCTGAAAATCGGTTGTCGGCAAGGTCGCCGCCCATGCTCCAGTCCTCCGTTCTAGCTTACGGCTTTGAAGTCCTGCGAAGCGGTTTGCAACTGCTGCAGCTTGGCTTGGGCCGCTCCGCTGTCGATGATCTCCTCCGCCAACTGGATTCCGGCGGCGAAATCAGCCGCTTTGCCGCCCACCAGCAGAGCGCCGGCGGCGTTGATGACCACCGCCTGCCGGCGGGGACCCCGGTGCTTCCCGGAGAAGACATCCCGGATTACTCCTGCATTGACGTCCGGTGTGCCGGTGGCAATTTCCTCCAAACGACAGCGGGTCAGTCCAAAGTCTTCCGGCGCGATTTCATAGCTCGTGATGGCACCATCCCGGATTTCGTTAATCCGGGTTTTGCCCAACAGGGAGATCTCATCCAGTCCGTCCAGGCCATGGACGAACAGCGCCCGAGTGTAGCCCAGCGACAAGGCCACCTCGGAGACGACATCCAGCAGTTCAGGGCGATACACCCCGAGAATGTGCCGGGAAGCTCGAGCCGGATTGATCAGGGGGCCGATGATGGTATAAAAGATGGTCTTGATCCCCAGCTCCTGCTCCGGGGGCAGCACTTTGTGCATCACCGGATGGAACAGCGGCGCATAAATAAAGGCGATCCCCACTTCTTCGATCAGCTTTTCCACCCCCCGGGGGGAAAGATTGATTTCCACCCCCAGCGCCTCCAGCACATCGGCACTGCCGGACAGGCTGGAGATGGAGCGGCTGCCGTGTTTGGCCACCGGAATTCCAGCGGCCGCCGCCACCAGGGCGACCGCGGTGGAAATGTTGAAAGTACTCAGACCGCCGCCGGTGCCGCAGGTGTCCATCAGTTCCTCCCCGACCTGGGGCTGAATCGCAATGCAATTGTCCCGCATCGCCCGGGCAATCGCCGTGATCTCAGTCAGAGTCGGGCCTTTCATCAGCAGCGCCACCTGAAAACCGGCGATCTGGACATCACTCAACTCATCGTTCTTAATGGCCAGAATCAGACTATAAGCTTCATCGGCGGTCAGATCTTCTCGGGCGGTCAGTTTGCGCAAAACCTTTTGCACCATTTCATTCACTCCTTCCAACAATCGCGGAACCGGATGGAGTACGCTCCGTTTCAGCCATAGAAAAACCAGAGCCTCAGCAAGCTCTGGTCTGCACGCTTCTAACCAAGCTCCCCTAACGCTAATCTCCGCTCATCTCATCTCAACTCAATATTCAGTTATCACCGACTATAAACACCGGGCCAGAATCTGTCAATAGCCTCCAGCAAATTAACCGGCGGCCTCCGACACTTTCAGCCTTGCAGCTTTCTGCTGATTAGTTTAATATCAGTATATATTTATATAATCAATTTCGATTAAGGAAGGTGCCGAGCCCATGATCGAGCAGTCCGCCGCCATTTTCAAAGCCCTGGGTGAACCCACCCGGCTCCGGATTATCAAATTCCTGTCCCTTCGCGAGCTTTGCATCTGCGAACTGGTGGCCATTCTGGACATCAGCCAGCCCCGCATTTCCCAACATGTCAAGGTGTTGAAGCAGGCAGGATTGGTAACCGAGCGTAAGTACCGGCAAAACTCGTATATCAGCTTAAATCAGGACGTTCTCCAAAACGCGAACATCCTGCCGTTTCGATCCTTTCTGCAAACCGAGATTGCGGAACTAGCCGAACTGGAAGCTGAAAACCAACGTTTCCTTCAGCTCGCAACCAACGAACAAGTCAATGCCTGTAAGAACAATCCGCTGCCCGACATTTAAGCAAACCTTGCAGGGACGCGCAAACCAAGCCGGGATTGACCTGGCAATGAAAATCAGCAGAAAAAACCGATCAGCCTATTCTGGCTTAAGGAGGCAATTCACAGTGGCTACTTCAGTTACTCGCAAACTTTCATTTCTCGATCGATATCTCACTCTCTGGATCGTTTTAGCAATGGCGGTCGGACTAGGAGCCGGCTATTTCTATCCCCAAATTGCCGAGTTCTGGGGCAAGTTCCAGGTCGGCACCACCAACTTGGCGATCGCGATCGGCTTAATGCTCATGATGTACCCGCCGCTGGCGAAAGTCCGTTATGAAGAACTGCCGAGCGTATTCCGGGACAAAAAGCTGTTGAGTCTTTCCCTCGTCATGAACTGGCTCGTGGGCCCAACCGTAATGTTTGTTCTAGCCGTACTCCTGCTGCCGGATAAGCCGGAATTGATGACCGGCGTCATTTTGGTGGGTTTGGCCCGCTGCATCGCTATGGTTCTGGTCTGGAATGACCTCGCGGACGGCAATCCCCAATATGTAGCCGGGCTGGTAGCGTTCAACGCTGTGTTCCAGGTTATTACATACTCTCTCTACGCTTACATTTTCCTGACGGTCATTCCCAGCTGGCTGGGTCTCAGCAGCGTTGTTGTCAACATATCTATAGCAGAAATTGCCAAAAGTGTTTTCATTTATTTGGGCATCCCGTTCCTGGCCGCATATGGCACCCGTTCGATGCTCGTGCATTCCCATGGCCGAGATTGGTACGAAAGAAATTTTATTCCCCGGATCAGTAAGCTGACCCTAATCGCCCTACTTTTTACCATCCTGGTGATGTTTTCCCTGAAAGGAGAAGTAATTGTGACATTACCGCTGGATGTGTTGCGGGTGATAATTCCGCTCACCATTTACTTCATCTTTATGTGGATGGCGACTTTCTTCCTCGGCAAATGGATCGGAGCGGACTACGCTAAGACCACTACCATCGCCTTCACCGCAGCCAGCAACGATTTCGAACTGGCCATAGCCGTAGCGGTAGCGGTTTTCGGCATTCACTCCGCCCAGGCTTTTGCCACGGTGATTGGGCCGCTGGTGGAAGTACCGGTGCTGATCGGGCTGGTAAACGTCGCGCATTATTTTCGAAAGAAGTATTTCATTCCAGAATTATAGTACAAGGAGGCCTTGTGATGGTAATCAAGAAAGTTCTGCTGGCTATTGACTTCTCCCGCGCTTCCATGCAGTTGGTCGAATGCCTCGATGAATTCCAGTCTCTGGGTTTAGAAGAGGTGGTGCTGGTGCATGTGATCGACTCCCGGTCGCCCGGCGGCACTGCCGCTGCCTTCCGAACCTTCGAACAAGAAATCCTCAATTCGCTGAAAGCGAAATTGGAAGCGATCGGGCTCCGGGTCAAGCTGCTGCTGCCGGTCGGAATTCCAACTTTCGAATTGGTCAAAATCGCTCAGGCCGAACAGGTCTCTCTAATCCTGATTTCCTCCCATGGCCAGGGCTATGTCAAGAACATCCTGCTGGGCAGCACCACCAATGATGTGATCCGCACCAGTCCGGTGCCGGTGCTGATCGAAAAATACCGTGAGGTGGATCCCGATACCCTCAGTCTGATCTGCCTGCGGAAATTCAGACGGGTGCTGCTGCCGCTCGATTTTTCGGCTCCTTCCCAAAAACTGCTGGAAGAAATCCGCGGCCTCGCCCCCCTGATCGAGGAGGTCATCATCCTCTCGGTGATCGAAGGAGCAGCCGATGAAGGGCAATTGCAGGAGCTGCTCCAGCAGCGACAGTCTCTGCTC
>Ga0302252_1000769_pt1 | contig 23885 bp, 27 predicted proteins | sample AAG_RA_Leu_MG_FD_193511 | JGI IMG/M metagenome (GOLD analysis project Ga0302252, IMG submission 193511) | Enriched activated sludge microbial communities from anaerobic digester in WTTP, New Holstein, Wisconsin, United States - AAG_RA_Leu | ecosystem: Engineered > Bioreactor > Anaerobic >...
GCAGGATGAAGGCGGTCTCTGGCTTCCCAGCCCCTTCGAGGTCTTGGAGATACCACTGCGTGATCTGGTGAAATGGGAGAGGATGCGCTCCGCTGCAGATGAGATTCCCAAGAAGAAGGTCAGCGGGGTGATGAGCCGAAACCTGCATGAGGTGGGGCCGGACGACTCCATAGAAGAGGCGGCGGGCATCATGACCCGCCACCGCATCAACCGCCTGCCGGTGGTGGAGGGAGGCCGGCTGATAGGAATAGTGACCCGAGGAGATATCATCTCCGGATTGGGGATGAGGCATGAAGAAGATTGAGGGGGGCATATGCGCCGTTCCCGGAGTGCGGGCGGCGGGAGTGCGGCGTGGAAAGTACGGCCTGGCCTTGATCGCCGCATCAGGCACAGCAGCGGGCATGTTCACCACCAACCGGGTGAGAGCTGCGCCATTGGAGGTCACAGCCCAAAACCTGGCTGGCGGCCGTCTGGATGGGGTGATAGCCAACAGTGGCTGCGCCAATGCCTATACCGGTCCGAGGGGGCTGGAGGATGCCAGGGCCATGGCCAGGCTCATGGCCGGATTCTTGGGAACTGATGAGACGAAGATAGGTGTGGCATCCACCGGGGTCATAGGCAGATACCTGGATCTAGGCCAGATCCAAGAGCTATTCCAGGAGGGGACAGCAAATCTGCGAAGCGACGGGAGCGCAAGTATGGATGCGGAGAAGGCCATAATGACCACGGACACCAGGCCCAAGGAGATAGCAGTGGAGCATAATGGGCTGAGAGTGGGAGGGATAGTCAAGGGCGCGGGAATGATAGAGCCCAATATGGCCACCATGCTCTGCTTCCTTTATACCGATGCAACGATATCAGCCGAGAGGCTGCACCGCTGCCTGGCCGAAGCGGTGAAGGACAGCTTCAATATGCTTACCGTGGATGGAGATACCAGCACCAATGACACCGTTCTCATCACTGCCACGGGAAGGGCCGAGGGCAGGGAGGAGGATTTATTGGAGGCTCTGCGATATGTCTGCACAGAGCTGGCCAGGATGATGGCCCGGGATGGGGAGGGCGCCAGCAAGTACTTCGAGGTGGTGGTCCGCGGTGCGGCCAGCGAGAAAGATGCCCGGCTGGCGGCCAAGGCCGTGGCCAGGAGCAGCCTGGTCAAGACCGCGGTGTTCGGAGCCGACCCCAACTGGGGAAGGATCATCTGCGCTGTGGGCTACTCCGGTGCAGAGATGGACCCGGCCAGGATAAGCCTGGGCCTGGAGGGAGGGAGCGGAGATGGCAGCAGAATCCAGGTCTCATTGGTGGATAAGGGGAGAATCGTGGACGGCGTTCTAAACCGGGCCCGGGAGATAATGAAGGGCGAGGAGATAATCATCAACCTCGATCTCTCGCTTGGGAGCGCAAGCGCCCGCGGCTTCGGCTGCGACCTGACCCATGAGTATGTCAATGTAAACGCCAATTATACCACCTGATATGTTCCGCGATCAACGTCTGGGAAAGAGCCGAGAGGATGTGCTGGATTACCTGTCCAGCCGGGATGCCGACCGGAGGATATTCCATTCCGACCTGCTGGTGGACAAAGCCCATCTTCTGATGCTGAAAGAGCAGAATCTGATATCGGAAGAGATCTGCTCCTGGATCATGGCGGCAATTGATGATCTCATGGATGATGGACCTCAGGCTCTGGGCCCTGGCGAGGATGTTCATGAGGCCATCGAGGCCTATATCCTGCAGAAGGTAGGACCGGAGGGCGGCAGGATGCACACCGGCCGGTCCAGAAATGACGAGGTCGCGGCCTGTATCCGCCTGTCTTTGCGGGAGGAGATGCTCTCTCTCATGGCCGGGCAGATTGACCTTCTCAAGACCATGACCGGTCTGGCGGCAGAGCACACCGAGACGGTCATCCCCGGATTCACCCACACCCAGCATGCTCAGCCCACCACATTAGCCCATCATCTTCTCTCTCATCTCGATGCTGCCTTCCGGGACCTGGCCCGGCTGGAGGAGGCCTATTCCAGGGTCAATCAGAGCCCTCTGGGAGCGGCTGCCTTCGCCTCCAGCGGTTTTAAGATCGACAGGAACCTCACCGCCCGGCTGCTAGGCTTCGAGGGCCTGGTGGAGAACAGCATGGATGCCGTCTCCACCCGGGACTTCATACTGGAGGCTCTATCGGATTTGGCCATAGAGATGGTCAATTTGAGCCGCCTGGCGGAGGAGCTTGTTCTCTGGTCCAGCTCTGAGTTCGGATATCTGGAGCTGGACAATCTCTATGCCTCCACCAGTTCCATCATGCCCCAGAAGAAAAATCCGGACACGGCAGAGCTGGCCAGGGCTAGGGCCGGCTCGGTGCTGGGAAGCCTAGTCGCTGCCTTTTCCATATGTAAAGCCCTGCCTATGAGCTACAACCGGGACCTGCAGGAGGTAACGCCCCACCTTTGGAGGGCCATCGACTGGACGGCGAGCACAGTGCGCATTCTGGAGGGCTGCCTGTCCAGCTTAAAAATCAATAAGGAGCAGCTGGAGAAGAGCTCCGGGGCGGGCTTTTCCACCGCCACGGAGATAGCCGACTCGCTGGTGAGGGCAACGGGCATGCCCTTCAGGATGGCGCACAGCATCGTGGGCCGTATTGCCGCCGAAGGCGACAGGCCGGATCTGGCCGGTGTGGACCGCATAGCATTGGAGATTGCGGGCTATAAGCCCAGCCAGAGGGGCTTTACCCAATCCGATCTGGATAGGGCACTCGACCCCCGGAGCAATGTCGCTCTGCGGGCCAATATAGGCGGGCCGGCTCCGGTGGAGACAGGGAGGATGATAAGGGAGAGTCGGAAGAGGATAGCCGAAGCAGAGGAGAGGCTGGCTCAAAGGCAAGAGCGCTCCCGCCGGGCTTTAGCTGAGCTGAAAAGTCGGAGCAGGTCCTGATGTCAACCTTCCAATTTATAAACTTGAAAGAAAGATGCCATGCTCATGAAATCCATAAAATATGAGGTCATGGTCCTGGCAGCCATCTTCCTGGCCCTGGCCTGTATCGCCTCCGCCCAGTTCTCTTCGGACGGAACCATAGCCTATATGGGCGATCTCAGCCTGCGGGCATCCTCCCATTTGTCCGATCAATCGGCAAAAGCCGTGCAGGCTACCAAACACGGTGCTGCGGCTGATAACGCCACCCAGAATACCACCGCATTGGGCAACCAAACCTTAAATGAGTCCTCTGAGACACTCATTCCGTCCATCCTGGGAGCGACAAAGCCTGAAGATGCTGCCCCGCCTACCGGGAAAGTCATCCTGGATCTGTCTGCCTATGCCCAGGATAGGACAAACAATAGCCTGACCGGATATACCAACATCATGTATCCAATCAGCGGGGCAAGGGGAACCACAGCATCTACCTCCAGCGGAGGCGGCTGCTGCGGAGGAGGATAGGCCGAAAAAGGCCAAAATTTTTTATTGAATTGGCATCAGTATTTTTTTGGCAAGCCCAAAAAGCTGACTCTTAGGAATGCAGGAGCAATTCATGGCTTTTTTAAATCGAAAGGGACATGGAAATGATCGATCTGCTGAGGAGGGCGAATCTGCCGCAGCCGTCAATATCATCTGCGCCTATAATGTCAACCTGGATGCCGTCTGCAATGTCCGAGCCGAAGACCTCTCCTCTCTCCTGCCTCCTGAACTTTTATCTGAGGATATCAGGCTGAAGGGCTCCATCGCCCGGATGGAGGATCTCCTCTCTTCATTGCTATATTGCATGAGAGAGGGCTCTGGAGCGGAGATCCTCCTGGATAGCCCCGAACTGGCCCGCCAGATCGAGGAGTCCATCTCCTGGAGCAGTCGCCTGGGAGGAAATGCGGCGATAATGGCCAATCTCCTGGCCGATCTGGGTGCAAGGCCACTTCTCAATGATCCGGCCATCGGCCCCAGGCTGGCGGACATGCTCCATCCTGGGGTGCAGTTGCCGCTCGAAGGCGCTCTGGCCGGGCGGGAGAATGTGGCCCAGACCAGGAGAGGATGCGGTCAGGAGCCGGTCCATTTCGTATTCCAGTTTAAAAGAGGAGAGGAGATACTGTTTGGCCGGGAGAGGTTCATTGTGCCCCAGGACAACCGCTTTATCGCCAGCTACGATCCCATCAACACCCGTCTCCAGTCCAGCCGTAATTTCGACAGATATTGCCTGGAGAACATCTCCGATTTCCGGGGAGCGCTCATAACAGGCTTCCATCTGCTCCCCCTGCCAGGATACCGGGAGGTGCTGCGGGAGAAGATGGATCAGTTGATCTCCTGGAAGGAGGGGAATGCTGATCTGTTCATTCACCTGGAACTGGGATCCTTTCAGAGCCCGGAGATACTCTCTTTCCTTCTGGATCTCATCCCCCGGCTTCCCATAGACAGCCTGGGTATGAATGAGGATGAGCTGGCTGGAGCGGCAGAAATATTGGGGCAATCTTCAGTAATGAATCCGCCCGGATCCTGGCAGGAGAGAATATTTGCTGCTCGGCGCCTGCAGGACAAAACCGGCATATTCAGAGTTGCGGTTCATACCAGAGATTACATCTTGAGCATCATAAAAGAAGGCATTATATCGGCTCAGGATGAGATCTCGGCTTTGAATAGCGGAGTTGATGCTGCCGCATCCCTTGCCGCCTTCGGCTGGCCTAAGGCAGGCCCTCCTTCCCAGTTCAATGAGAAGGGCCTGGAGGCTGCAGCAGATCTGTGCCGCCTGGGAGCAGCCAGTCCAGGCAGAGGGGCCATGCTCTGTTCAGGCGGCAGGATTGTCTCACTAGCTCCGGCGCGGCAGGTCAGCCATCCCCAGATAACCGTCGGCCTGGGCGATACGGCCACCGCATCTATATTCCTGCGGGAGGTCGAGGCCATCAAGAGAAATGCCGATGAGAATTGACTGTCTCTGCCTGCTCCATTTTCAGGAGATGGCCTCCAGCCAATTCTTTTATTCTCTCTGCCAGAAGGCCAGGAGCAATTCTGATCCGCTCTCTTCCCTGAAAGATCCTTTCCATAACCAGCCTGCCCACTACATCGTCGTGGCCGGGCTCGACCCGAAAGATGATGCTTCCCTCCATCATGCACCTGCCGCTTCCCAGATGATCCAGGTCGCCATCCACAATCCCCATCACAGCAATGCCCAGCCGGGAGAGGATATCGGCGGCAATGGCCGTGGTATCATCTCCCACGCTGACCACCACCTCGGCCCCAAGAGCTGCCTCGAAGGCATCCTCGGCGCAGTGATCTATGAATGCCGCCTCAACCAGATCATCTTCCCAGCCAGATATCCTTCTGGCGGCATCTCTTTTTTGAGGCGCAGCCGTCCTTCTGATGCTGCCGCTGCGGATGATGGCCGTCCTCAGGTCTATATGATCAATCTTCTCCAGGCCATGTTGCTTGACTGCAACTCCCTTGATTTCAACAATCCTGCCCTCTTTTGCCTCTATCTCCACCCGGCTCTCTGTTGCCCTGCCGATGACTGTGCCATTTACGGATATCAGCTCGCCGGGAAACACTGCGAATAGAGCCCGCCTGACTCTGCCCCCTTTGCCTTCATCAAAGGCATTCGGAACAGAGGCGGGGGAGAGAAGATCGAGCCCCAGCTCAACGGCCAGCCTGCCGGCTACAACTGCCGCCCTCTCATCGCCGCGCAGCAGTGATACAAATCCGCCCCCCCAGTCTATATGTATCAGCGGCCTGCCCTCTCCCGCCGCCTGGGCCACCATAGCCCCGAAGATAAGGCCGCTCTCCCTGCTCTTGGCCAGGTTAAGCAGAAAAATTATATCGCAATCCGCATCAAGATCCCGGATGGACTGACTGGGCCGCCTCCTGTGACTGATCTCTACTGCATCCTGCATAGCGGCATCTATCAGAGCCAATCTTCCCATGGTGCCGCCCAAAACTGCTTTGACCGGTCCCAGCTCCCGCAGTCGATCCATCAGCCGCAGAGCATAACCGCTATCGATTATCTCCGGGCCGTGCAGCACCACACCAATCCTGCAGAGTATCTCTATCCGCCCGTCTCCAGGTTATCGTCCTGCATCTTGGCCGCGTCCATCATCTCCTGGGTCTGCCTGAACCTCTCCTGGATCTGCTCCAATGTCATGCCCTCCAGTTCCTTTCTCTCCGGTGGCTTATCTATGATCTCCAATGTATCCAGGCGGTAGTACAGTCCTGTGCTGTCCAGGTAAGCCCACTTCTGGCCGCCATCCTCCTCTTTCAGCACCTTGACCTTTCCGATGGTGCCAGTGCCCTTGTACCGGACCAGGCTGTCTTCCTTGATCTCTGCCATGATAAATCAATTCCTTCCTATATGACATTCAATTAAAGCTTCTGCACCATTATATTGATTTCTTCTTCCGCCAGCCCCAGGATCTCTGCCCCTCCCGGCCGGCCTATGATCTCTATCTGGTGAAACTCCTGGCAGGCGCAGAGCACATCCTGCTCCGGATGGGTACCCGGCTGGATCCGGCAGCTGCAACGGGTGCGCTCTCCTATGGATACCACAGTCTTCAGGCGGGGAGAGGCAGGATGGCCTTTGGGCAGCACAATCAGTGGAGCCTGCATCTCTCTGAGCTGAAATATGGTGCATGCCAGGGCCCGCCTGACCTTCTCCCCCACCCCCCAGGAGGATGCCACCATCAGATCGTCGGGCTCGGTAAAGAGCACACTTTCTGCCGCTTCCGTCTCCAGATAGAAGAAGAGTCCCTTGCTCTTGGCAATGGCTATGCTGCCCTCTCTGCCCTCCAGATAAGCTATCTCATCCTCTTTTATGGTTATTTGCATGTAAGGCCTTCGCTATGGCTTATTTCAGACGGCCTTTACGTTTCTGGATTTGCAGGATGGACACATGGGCCTTCTGCCCATGCCTTTGAACTGGTTTTTGCAGTCCAGACATTGATAATCCTTGGCCACCAGTGACTCGATATTTCCTATGTCCGGCCCGCCCCCAACAGTACACATCTCGCCTTCACCTCCGCCTTAATTATTGCACTTGGGCATATTTAAAAACGGCGGAAAATTGCAAATAGGACTTGAGGATCATAAGCTTAATAAGCCTCCTGGACAGGCCTCAATGCATTGACCTTATTCCTGCTTTCCAGTCTTAGAGCATTTTTTTTAGCCATATTTCAGGCATCATTCCCAGAACAGATCCGGGAAATCGATCCAACATTTCTTTATCCCGTGAAACTAAAATAGCATCTAATTTTTCTTCCGAGGAAAACAGCTGCGATAAGCGTCGATAATCCTGCATCGGACAAATCGAGCATCCATGCAATCGACGACTGCTGCAGGATGCAAGTTGCTATCATAAGATCAAATATCATGCTGATTTTCTGTGATCTTATTCGCTCAGAAAAATGGAGGGAGACTGGGAAAAAACTCAAATAGTATTAATGATAACTGTAGATAATATAATTTTAGCTTAGCTATAGGTGATATCATGGAGATCAACACGACTCTGGATTCTGCTACTACGGTAGAATTCATCAAGCTAGTTCCCAGTCTATTATGGATATCACTGGCTCTCTTTATCTTTCTTTATTTCAAGGATACTTTAAGGGACAATATTCTTCCAAACATGGGATCCATCAAGGGATTCGGTGTGGAAGTAACCATCGCCAGGGAGCAGATGGACAGATCTTTCGAAAAATGGAACATCAAGGCGGACGACAAAGACCGGGCCCGAGTACTGGCCCGGGCGAAAAGGATAGCGCCAATTCTGAATGGAGCCAAAATGCTCTGGCTGGACGACGAACCAGGAACGCTGATCGAAGAGAGATTGCTCCTCGGGCAACTTGGGATATCTGTGGATTTTTTCGATAAGTTCTCGGAAGAATTGATGTCCAAGCTGACAAATAATGCCTACGATCTGGTCGTGTCAGACATGAAATACCAAAATCCTGATGGGGTAAAGGTAAAAAACAATCTGCTGGAGGAGATGGTCAAAAGGAAGATCGATATTCCGTTGATATACTATGTGGGCAATTATGATCGCGAAAGGGGAGTACCTTTAAATTCTTTTGGAATGACCGATCGGCCGGACCAGTTTCTGCATCTGGTATTCGATATAATAGAGAGGAAGAGGAGCTGATAGCAATGGATAGGCCCCGCCGGATAGCCAGCTCCAGGGCGCTGCCCAAATCTAAAACAGCGTTCCTTTCGGCTCACTCACTATATTTACCGGCCTGCCCGTGAGCTGGGCCAGGAGCCAGGGATCTGTAGTGTAGAGATTCTCCAGCTGCGGACTGGTTAATTCGGATCGATTCAGGACTATAGGGCTATAGTCGTTGATAATAAAGGGATAATACCATTGTGGCGCTGTTCCCGGCGGATAAAGGGTGCCGTTTCGAAGGACAAATCCCTTCGGTGCGTTCCCCCAGTCCCAGAGGCTGTTGGGGGTCTCAAACGTGCTGGGCGCCCTAGTGCCATATTTTTCCAGCCAGGAGCTCCCATAGTCCCCTCCCACATCCTCAAAGCCGAGGGAGAGGCTGGCCACCAATGCAACCGTGGCCGCAAATGCCAATGCTGGCAGCATTGCCCTCATATGATATCCATCTTGTCTTTCCTGCATTTTAATCTGATGCTGAGCCCAAAGGATGATATTTCAGTCCGTTATAGCTTTCAGCCCGGCTCAAAAGCCGTGATTTGCCTTTAAGATGGCATAGGTCTTGGCATAACTGGCAGCGCTGGCATCGTATTTCGGCGGCAATGGAGCCTTTGGAAGCGGCCCTCCCCAGGAAGAGAGGTTCTCGGATGAATTGGCCAAATTCCTGAGCAGAGAGCCCCCATTCTCGCTCAGGTTAAGGAAAGAGGATTCAAGACTCTGGTTTTCTTCGCTAAGGTTGAGTGAGGAATTACCAGAGGAGTTATTGCTAAGGGATACAAAGATATCTCTTCCATCGCTGCCCCCCAGATCGACCATTGGTTTGCATTGGGCTAGAAATACAACGGCTATCAGAGACAATAGTGCTAATGCGATTCGGTTCATCTAACACCCCCTGCGAGATCCCTGCCTCGGCTTAAATATGCTGCGCTGGAGATTGCGGACAGCCGATCCAAATAGCAGATGCAGTTCTTTGGGCAAAGAGGTCCCCGAAAGAGGGGAGGGTCCTCAGAATTGAGGACCCGGAGGATCTGGAGATGCTCTACCAAGAGCCTGTCCGGGCTACGATTATGACATAGCTCTCCAAAGATATTATTTCAGCCTACAGAATGATACTGGGGCAATGCACTTAACTGGGAGACAAAGAGCATCCAGTCTACTGCCAGAGCCCTAGCTATGCTCTGTTCTCCAAATTATTTCCGAGATGCTGTCTGGACACCCTAAGCCTGCAAACCTATCAGGTTGAATTGATTAGTTAAAAGACTGGAATAGATCCGGCAGCACCATCATGGCGTAGAGTACTATGCCCACAAGCCCCGCTTCTATGAGATAGATGCCTATATTGAAGGGGTCGGTCATATTTTCTTCATGTTCCATAATTTTCTTGCCTCCATCAACATTAATAGCAACGCTGAAGATCTCTGAGCGGGATATAATCTGACCTGATTATATATAAAAATTCTTGATCCTGAACTCTGAAGCATTAATTAGAAATTTGCTCTTCCCTCTGCCTCCAGTTTCAGATAGCCTAGCCAGCAATTGATTGATCTCTGTAGCATCCTCTGAACCGGCCAGCGGAATAGGCTGGGAAACAGCCCTTCCCAAGCCTCCTCGGTCTTGATCCAGGTCTTTTTTCCTCTCCACTCCAGCCTCCATTTATGATCGGCTCTGATTCCCAGAGCGGTGCCGGTCCAGGCCAGAGAATATGGCCTATGCACCTCGTATATCCTGGAGGTGATGGTCATGGGGCCTGCCTTCCAGACGAAGACCGATCCGGGAGCTATCTCTCCTTGAAGGGTGGCTGATTTGATATCCGCATTCCACTCTGGCCAGCTGTTGATGGAGGAGAGTATCTCCCATACCGCCTCTATATCGGCCTCTATCTCGACCTCAGCCGAGGCCACAGCTACCGGCAGCTCGTAAATCATCATTGCAATAGCAGCTCTAGCACTTTATGGATATTCAAACTAATAGATATTCTAACCGCACCAGGCTTATGGATTCATTGGACGAAATCCCTTTCGATCTCCCCATGAATCCTAAGGCTGGAGAGGAATGATCGGCAGACAAGGGGATTGGCCATCATCTGGGGCAGGCCGAGCTCTCTTATAGCCTCACTGCATATCAGCATCGGATCATCAGAGCCTTTACTTTCCGCTGCCCTGATCACTGCTCTGTGAATTCTATGAAGATAATCCAGGCCCTGGTCCATAATGCGGTAAGAATCCTCTCCCCATCGGGGCTCATCCCAGGCGGAGAGAAGAAGCTTGATCCCCTCCATTCGCCTTAACCTCTGAATGGACACTATGCTGAGGAGGATATCGTCATAAATGGGCATCTCTCCCGCCAGAGGAATGGAATCGGCGGAAAATAGAGCCCCAACTTCCGGCATCCATAGAGAGATCGATCCGGGAGAGTGTCCGGGGGTGTGCAGCACCTCAAGATGTATTCCAGGCTCCAAATAAAGAACATCCTCCTCATTCAGAATTCTATCCACTCGAACTGAGCCCCCGACCAGGGAATAAAAGCCGGGCACAGGCCGATCTCTCATCTGCTGATCGGGATTCTCTATCCAGAGCCTGTCGGCGCCGTGCGCTGCCACAGAGCAGCCGGAGATCTCTTTAATGGCCTGGGCGGCCCCGATATGGTCGGGATGAGCGTGGCTCAATATCATAAGGGAGATCTCCTCCGGACTGCGGCCTGTACTCAGGAGATACTCGATGATTATTCCCGCCGAAGATGCCACTCCGCTATCGATAAGGGTGATCTCCCGGCCATAGATCATATAAACATAAACAAAACGGGAGATGGATTGGCCTGATGGATCGGTGATCTGAAAGGGGATCTTCAGGGCATGGATGTGGTCTGCGATCTTCATCCTATCCTCTCCCACAATTCCCGTCCCATATTTTTCATCCGGACATCATTTCAAGCCGGCTTTTCCGCTTTGGCCAGACCGCTCTCCACAGCATCCCGAATGATATAGCCTCCCACATGAAGCACCGTATCGCCAAGCTCATTGTCTCTCTCCATGGAGCCGGTACAGGGATAAGAATGGTGGGCCTCGGATATCCTCTCTCTCAGATCGGGCTGGTCCGGCTCCAGGCCCAGCATCTTCTTGGCCACAAACCAAGTAGAGCCGCAGGGGGCGCTCCGGACCACATTGGCAGCCAGGATGGAGTGCTTGCCCTCCCGGCTCTTCTGCAGGGTGAACTCAATTACCGGATCGCCGATCTTGGCCTCTTTCAGAAAGCTGGAGATGATAGGCTTGGCTGGATCAGGGCGAAGAGCGCAGAAAGGCTTGGCGAAGGCCGCCTCCATTCCTAGCTCAGCCGCCTTCTCCTCCACCTGCTTTCTCTGGCCCAAGGGCATTTCTCGAGGAGACTCCGAGCCACCGATGATGCCCTTAACTCCTGCCTCCTTGAGCTTGGGAAGCATGCCGTAGAGGATATCGGGATGAACATTGACCACAATGGCCATTTCTGCGGCAGGGATATTCTGAGGCAGCAGCGGATCCACATCATCTATAAAATCCCCCAAGGATGCCGGATCGGGCATCTCCACCAGCGCTACTATATCCTTGCCCAGGTCCGGGGCGACATTGCGGCACTGAGTGCAGGCCTCTCCACATGAGATGCAAAATCCAGAGTAATTGACCAGATTGCCAGCCACGCGACTGCCGAATTCGCCACTATAAAATATTATGACCTTCATGATATCACCAAGTGCCTTATTCTTTTGCTATGCAACCGCCGATCATGCAGATGAACTTCTGGAGGGGGATATCCTTTCCCGACTCTTTTATTGCCTGGGAGACAAGCAAAACCAGATTGGAGCAGCAGGGCACCTCCATATGTAGTACAGCTATCTCCTTTATATCATTGCTGAGCAGGATTTCGGTCAATTTTTCCAGGAACAGCTTGTTTTCATCCAGCTTGGGACAGCCTATGAGAACCACCCTGCCCTTGATGAATTCAGAGATGGAGGGAGCAGCAAAGGCAGAGCAGTCAGCAGCTATGAGCAGCCTGGCGTTTTTAAAGTAAGGGGCATCGGTGTGCGCCAGGCGCATCTGTATGGGCCAGCTGCATAGCTGGGAAGATACGTCCAGCCGCTGCATATGACGCTGTGGCCCCTCTCCGGAGGCTTTATGGAAGGCTGCATTGCAGGGGGATATGGGCATGGCCTGGATCTTTGTTGCAGGTATATCTTTTGCCGATTCCTCCCGGTGGCTCCTGGACCGGCTCAGATTCGCTCTTGCCGCCTTTTCATCAAAAGCCTGGGCCTCCCTCACCTCAATGGTCAGAGCCCCAGTGGGGCACTCCCCGATGCAGGCTCCCAGGCCGTCGCAGAATGAATCGCTTATCACCTTCGCTTTTCCATCCACCATCTTTATAGCTCCCTCGGAGCAGGCCATCATGCAGCTGCCGCAGCCGTTGCACAAAGACTCATCAATCTTGATTATCTTTCTTTGCACCAATTTCCCATCACCATCCGCTGTCTTCTTGACCTTAAAATTGCATTGGCTTTTCTCCCCCGGAGAGACAAGGGGGGAGAGCCGCCAACAGCCTGAATCCCAGACCGACTTCAGGCAAGCATCTTCTTGATATCCTCATCAGGAGTGCTGATGATCCTGATATCATATTTGTCTACCAGTATCTTGAGCATCTCCTCATTTACCCATCCCGGCACAATCGGTCCCAGATAGATGCCCTTTATGCCCAAAGCCAAGAGAGACCAGAGCACGGCTGCCGCCTTCTGTTCCATCCAGCTGATCACCAAGGTCAAAGGCAGATCATTTACTCCTACTCCGAAAAGCCCTGCCAGCGCCTGGGCTACCTCCAAAGCTACGATGGCATCATTGCACTGTCCCAGGTCGATGAGCCTCGGGATGCCCTCGATGTCTCCGAAATCCAGGTCGTTGAAGCGGAATTTTCCGCAAGCCAGGGTGAGGATGACGGTGTCTTTTGGCAGCTTCTGGACGAACTCGCGGTAGTAGTCCCATTTCCGGGATGGACCGTCGCAGCCTCCCACCAAGAAGAACCTCTTGATCTTTCCTGCCGTCACCAGCTCCTTGATCTTGGCAGCAAGGCCCAGCAAGACCGATGTGGAAAAGCCGGTGGTGAGTTCATACTCACCAGGCGCATCGGGCAGCTCCGGCAGTTCCCTGGCTTTGGCTATGACATCGGAGTAATCATAGCCGTCGACGTGCCTGACGCCCGGAATATAGACCGGTCCGGTGGCGAACATGCGATCTTTGTACTCCTCGCGGGGAATGAGGAAGCAGTTGGATGTGCCCAGCAAGGCCATGGGATAATCAGCGAAGAGCTGCCTCTGATCAAACCAGGCCTTGCCCAGGTTTCCGGCCAGGTTCTTGAACTTGCGCAGGCCGGGATAGCCGTGGGCGGGTAGCATCTCCGAATGGGTGTAGACGAATACATCCGAGCCCTCCACCTGCTGGAGTAGCTTATGCAGGGCATTCATGTCATGGCCGGTAACCAGGATGCCATGCCCCTTGACTGTGCCGGTCTGTACCTGGGTGGGAGTGGGATCGCCGAAGGTATCGATATGGGCCTTCTTGAGCAGTGTCATGGTTTTGATGTTCATCTCCCCCGCTGCTACCGCCAGGTTCAGGAACTCCTGGGGGTCGAAGTTGACATTGGTCAGGGTGGAGAAGAAGGCCCGCTCTATGAATGCGTCAACCTCCGGATCGGTGTAGCCCAGCTCCCTGGCGTGGTAGAGATAGGCGCTGATGCCCTTGATGGCAAAGAGCAGGTTGTCCTGCAGCCTTGCTACCGTCGCTTCCTTTCCACATACTCCCTTGATGGTGCAGCCTGTGCCGCCCGCAGTCTGGGAGCACTGATAGCAGAACATGTCCAGCTTTTCTTTTGCAGCCATTTGATTGTCCTCCAATTTTAGTCAAGGTCAATTAGGCAGATATCCATAAATTCTTATTTTTATGCTCTCTCTGCCCGATGGTATTTCTAGGATACCAAAGTATTTAGCCTGAGATGTTTCTGGAAAGATACCATGCAGGAAGGATGCACCGTCAATCTGACCGTCAAGTACATCGCCAGAAAATGGACATTGCTCATTCTTCTGGAGCTGTACAAGGGCAGGAATCACACCAGGCGATTCTCGGAGCTTAAGAGCTGTCTGTACGGCATCACCCAGAAGGTGCTCTCCGCCCGGCTCAAAGAGCTGGAGCGGGAGGGGCTGGTGGAGAACAGGGTGGATAGCAATAGCTTTCCGGTCCGGAGCGACTATACCCTCACCGAGAGCGGCCTGGAGATAATCGATATCATCAAGGATCTTAAATTATGGGCTTTAAAATGGAAGATCAGCAACATACAGTGCGGCAGTCAGGACTGCGGCGAATGTGTTCTATAGGATCGCTGAACTGATTTTTCTTTTAAGAAGAGAGAATTTCAAGCCGACAGCACTCTACCGTGCCTGTCGATCTTCCCCTCGGAGATGCGGGTTGAACTGATGCGGATGCTGTCTTCTGCCATCTGATATTCGATCATGGAGATCTGCAGGGGCTTCAGATTCTTCTTGGCCCGCAGGCGATTGATCTTCTCCGCCATAGGCCGGGTCTCGGGTGAGACCACAATATAGTCAAAGTCCTCGTATATGGAAGGGCCGCACTGATCATCTATCTTGGTGATTGTCAGGTCCTTTATGCCAAAGCATATGGCCAATACCGATCTCAGATTACCGGCTCGGATGGGGAAATCCCGCACCGGCCTGCTCCGGCTTGTTCTGGCCATCTCGTCCGAGGTCAGGCCGATTATCACCTCTCCGCCCTGGGCCAGCTCAAAGGCTCGCCTGAGCAGGGCGATGTGACCGTCATGGATGGGATCGAATGTGCCGCCTACTGCAACCCTGGCCATACAGGCCCGCCATTGAGGGGTACGGTATAAGTACTTGGCGGGCAGCGGGCCCGGCTGCCAGAAGGCCAATGGCTCAGATCCTCCTGCCCCGGTAGCGCTCCAGGATCCTGGCCACAATGCGGCTGGAGCCGCACAGAGCACAGGGCTCGCGCTCGGTGATGCGCACTACCCTGCACTGCAGGCCGCGGCGAAAGAGCTCCTCTTGCAGCAGATCCTCGTCGAAATGCTGATCGTATCCCAGGGTGATCACATCCGGTCGGAGCTGCTCGATGGTGCGGAAGATGTCCTTCTCCTCTCCCAGCATGGCCCGGTCCACGACCTTGAGCGCTGCAATCATCCTTCGCCTCTGCTCATCGGGGAGAATGGGCTTGGGCTTATGCCGGACATTGACATCCCTGGCCACAATCACCACCAGCTCATCTCCCAATGCCCGGGAGCGCTCCAGATAAAGGACATGGCCGGGATGAAGCAGATCAAATGTCCCGGTGGCCACAACTAGAGTCAAGGCTGATCCCCTATTCCCAAATCCGAATCATCATCAATGTTCGTCATTAAACTTCTTCATCAAGGTTCATCATCGAATAGATCGTCATCAAAGCCATCATCTGGAAAATCCACATCCAAAACGGCAAGATTGCGCCGCTTTCCAGCCCCGTCATAACAAATCCAGCTCTTCTCGTCAAAGGGAGGGCCGACGATCAGATGATAGTCGCCGGTGCGGGAGAAGAAGATCAGATCCGGCTCGGATGGGCGCAGATCTCCAGAGGGATGGCTGTGGGCTGAGCCGGCCACGGACATATTGGGCAGCATATAGAGGCGGATCAGAGCGCTCATGCGGGAGTTCTCCGTGCCGGGGAGTATGAGCACATCGCTGATGATATCCACTTCCACTGACAAGAGCCCGGCGAATTCATTTGGCTCTGAGGACCGGGAGGCCTCCAGTATGAAATGCAGTGTGTCGCGGGCTATACCCTTCACCTTTCTCTTTTTCATAGATATCGCCTCCGCCAGGGCTATAAAGCGCTGCCGCCTTCTCTTTCCTCGGGCCGCAAATGAATGCAGTCACCAGCCAGAATCCTTCTCTTTTCCGGGCCTTGCCTGAGGATCAAGGTGCCGTCTTCCTCCAGATCCACCACCTCGCCCCGCAGGGCGCCCTCTGCGGAGCTTATCTCCACCCGCCTTCCCATGGTCAGCGAAAGGCTGCGCCACTCCTGATAGAGCTCAAGCCTCTCCAAATCATCCAATGCCCCCTCCATCTCATTTAATATCCCAGCAATGAGGGCGCATCGGTCTATATCTCTTCCCAGCTCTGCAGCCAAGGATGTCGATTGCCAAAGGGCGGGAAAAGCGGAGATATCATTGTTTGCATTCAGCCCCACTCCCACCAGGGCATAATCCAGCCGGTCCACCTGGGCTCCCACCTCCGTCAGTATGCCGCAGACCTTCCTCTCCCGGATCAAAAGATCGTTGGGCCATTTGATCCCTGCCTCCAGCCCGAGCTGACTGGAGATGGCCCGGCATAGTGATACGGAAACGGCCATATTTATGCGGTAGACCCGGGAGAGAGGTATATCCGGCTTCAATATCAGGCTCATCCATATCCCCCCCGGGGGCGAGGCCCAGGGTCTGGAGAGCCTGCCTCGCCCCTCCTTCTGGATCTCGGCCAGGATTATGCTGCCGCTCTGCCGCTGGCCGATATCGGATAGGGCTGCGGAATTGGTGGAAGATGTTTCAGACAGTATCATGAGATCCCTTCCCAGCCATTTTGTGGTCAGATCCCTCCTTATCCGGCCGGCGTCCAGCCGGTCCGGCTCCCCGGTCAGAAGATAGCCTTTGCGGGTGTAGGAAGAGATCAGATATCCCTTTTGGCGGAGAGCCTGGATCTGCTTCCAGACTGCCGCCCGGGAGATTCCCAGACACCCGGCTATATCCTCTCCCGACACCCACCTGCCGGGAGCTAAAAAAGAGAGGACATCTGCCGGCGGCAAGATCAGCTCTTCTCCCCTGCCTTCTGCTGACTGAGGTAGGACCCCACGGCTGCGGCTATGGCGGCAATCTGGCGGTTGTCTGCACCCAGAGCGGAGGCGAGGGTCATGCCCTTTTCATAGTCCTCTATGGCCACAGCCTTGACCGACTCCACAATATTCTCCTCTTTGATGAAATGGGTGTTTATGTCTCCGCTTCTGAACCTCTTGTTTCTAAGAACTGCTTTGTGGAATATGATATTGGTGTTTACACCGGTGATTATGTACTCGTAAAGGGCCCGCTCCATCCTGGCAATGGCCTCTTTCCGGTCTTTGCCGTGAGCCACCAGCTTGGAGATCAGTGAGTCGTAATAAGGAGGTATGACATATCCGGTGTATACACCGCTGTCCACCCTTATGCCCGGCCCGCCTGGACTGCGGTAGCGCTTGATCTTGCCCGGAGAGGGGGCGAAGTCGTTGAGGGGGTCCTCGGCATTGATGCGGCACTCGATGGCCCAGCCGTTGATCTTCATATCGCTCTGGTCGTATGCCAGAGGACAGCCGGCGGCCACAAGAATCTGCTCTTTAGCCAGGTCCACTCCGGTCACCATCTCGGTGATGGGATGCTCCACCTGGAGGCGGGTGTTCATCTCCAGGAAGTAGAAGTCGCCCCGGGAGTACATGAACTCCACTGTGCCGGCGCTGGCGTAGCCTATGGCCTTGGCCGCCTTGACTGCAATGGATCCCATCTTCTCTCGCAGATCCTCGCTCATCACCGGGGAGGGTGACTCCTCAATCAGCTTCTGGTGGCGGCGCTGGATGGAGCACTCCCGGTCAGAGACATAGATGGTCTTGCCGTGATTGTCGGCCAGAATCTGAAACTCGATGTGGCGGGGCTCCGCGAGATACTTCTCAATGTATATTGTATCGTCTCCGAAGGCGCTCCTGGCCACGGACTGGGAAGAGGTGAGGGCGGGCATAAGCTCGGCCTGGTTTTGGACGATCTTCATGCCTATGCCTCCCCCTCCTGCCGCGGGCTTGAGGATGATGGGATAGCCTATGGCGTCGGCGATCTCGGCGGCTATGTCCGGATCGCTGATACCCTGCTCGATGCCGGGAACTATGGGCACCCCGGCTTCCTTCATGGTCTGGCGGGCGGTGATCTTGGAGCCCATGGCATCTATGGCCGAGGAGGGGGGGCCGATGAAGACTATGCCGTTCTGCTCGCAGGCGGCGGCGAAGCCGGTGTTCTCGGAAAGAAAGCCGTATCCCGGATGGATTGCCTCGGATCCGGTCTCAAGAGCGGCCCTGATGATGTTTTCGATCTTGAGGTAGCTCTGGCTGGAGGGAGCCGGCCCGATGAATACGGCCTCGTCTGCATATTTGGCGAAAAGGGCGTTCTTGTCCGCTTCGGAGTAGACGGCCACTGTGGAGATGCCCAGCTCCCGGCAGGCCCGCATCACCCGGATGGCTATCTCTCCCCGGTTGGCGATCAGGATCTTATTGAACATCCCCTGAGCTAAGGCTCTGCCAAGGTAAAACCTTTTTGGAGCGAGGTGAGTGACATTCAAGAGATCAGAAAAAAAGAAAAAAAATGCCGATTGCTCAAGAGGCATATCGCCCTTGGCCCAATGCAATGATCGATACGTTTTTCTTGTTTGTGAATAATATATAATCTATAATGGAGATAATGAGATGAAACTGAAAGCGGTGTATTTTTTTCTGGCGTTGGCCTTAATGGCGGTTCCGGGCGTTGGAGACAAGGTAGACGATCTAATATCAAAGCTGGGGAGCGAAACAGATAGCGAACGGAGCGCTGCTGCTTATTCTCTTGGCTGGACCGGCGATTCCCGTGCTGTAGATCCACTAATAGAGGCTCTCGATGATGAAAATTGGTCTGTCCGATCCAGAGCCGCCAACTCACTTGGAGACATAGGCGATGCCCGTGCCATCGGTCCTCTCATAGAGACTCTTGATGATTCGGACAGCGCAGTAAGAATTAGCGCTGTGGGAGCGCTCGGCAGCATCGGCGATTCGAGGGGGGTCGAACCTCTGATCGAGGCTCTCCATGATGAGGACTTCTTGGTCCGATCTTATGCAGCGGAAGCTCTTGGCGGGTTGGGTGATTCCCACGCTGTCGATCCGCTCATAGAAGCTCTTGATGATGAAAATTCAACGGTAAGATCCAGTGCTATCATTGCCCTTGGAGCCATAGGAGACTCCCGTGCTGTCGATCCAATCATTGAGGCTCTTGATGATGAAAATCAGGATGTCCGGTCGATTGCCGCCACTGCTCTCCGCTGGCTGGACGATTCTAGAGCCGTTGATCCTCTTATCGAGGCCCTTGATGATAAGGAGTCGTCTGTACGATTCAGTGCTGCCTTATCCCTGGCAGAATTGGGCGACTCCAGGGCGGTCGATCCACTGATCGAGGCTCTGGACGACCAGGATTTTTCGATCCGATCCAGTGCTGCGGTCAAGCTCGGTGAGATCGGCGACGCAAGGGCAATTCAACCTCTGATCAAAGCTCTTGATGATGAGGAGCCAATGGTGCGATCGGATATAACCGCGGCTCTTGGCAACTTAACCGGTGCAGGAGAATGCCAATGGGATTCTTATACCCCGGATAAGGCCGCCTATGCCGGACAGCCGGGAAATGTTTTGCCGCTTAAGGGCAGCCCCTTTGCTGCGGGCAGCTACATAGTTTTTGTGGGAGCAGCGGGCGAGGATGGACTGGATCTTCCGCCTAAATCATGGAATGCCTTTGGGCCTTATGAGATCAAAGCAGGCCATAAGTACAAAGCATCGATAAGATGTCCGGGAGAGGAGTCTCTTCTATGGGAAGAGGATACTGCCGATCTGCTGGATTACAGTGATCCTGGACCTGATCTCGCCAGCGTTTATGCCCGCAATGACTGCCCGGGCGAGGTTTGGTATGCCATATGCCTGCGCCCTCTATCTCTTTTCGCAGGAAAAACGGCTGAGGCGGGGGACGAGCTGGCGAAGGACGATTGCCATCAACAGGAAGAGCCTCTGGCTATAGGCAGGTGCTTTTACGCTAAAGCCAGAGATCTACTAAAAGCAGAGGAATATGACCAAGCCATCCGGATATATGAGCATATCATCCAGATGCTCTCTCCGGTACAGAAGGATATGACGGCACAGGGCCTTCCTTTCAGTGACTTGACAGTATTGCTGGCCAACTCCTGGCTCTCTAAAGGCGATGCTCTGGCCATGCAGGACAAGTATGAGGATGCAATCCAAGCCTACGACGAAGCCATCAGGCTCGATTCAGGTTCGAGATACTATCTCTACCGGGAGGTAAAAGCCGCAGCTTTGGAAAAGCTGGGCAGAGCCGATGAAGCGAGGCAGTATTTTGATGAGGCCAATAGAATAAAGCAGGGTGGGGGGTGGCAGTGACATAGCAGATGATGCTATGGAAATGGATCAGGAGGGACAGAGGCAAAAGCTAAAGACAAATGAGGCTAAAGCTTTGCAGCATGAAACCCAGGGATTTATCCAAAGAAGAGTGCTCGAGCATCCTATCCGCCGCCAGGTACGGCCGGCTGGGGCTGGCAAAAGATGAGCGGCCTTATGTGGTGCCCATGTCCTATGTCTATGCTGACGGCAGGATCTATCTCCACTCCCGGGGGGGAGGGATGAAGATGGAGTATGCCGCTGCCAATCCCAGGGTCTGCTTTCAGATCGACCAGCTGGACAAGGGGCGCTGGTCTTCCGTCATAGCCTTCGGCCAGGTAAAGCTGAGGGACGATATAGAGGCCAAGCAGAGGATGTTCGATGCCTTCATTGCCAAGGGCCAGGGGGGGCACGGGGGAAAGAAGTTCTCCCGGGAGGAGCTGGAGAGGATGCCCATGACCGTCTGGGAGATTGAGATCGAGGAGCTGACCGGGCGCGAGGGCGTCTGGTAGTTTTTTTTTTCAGGATTTCTTTGAGGAAGATATGGTCCCGGCTATAAAGTGGACGGAGAAGTACCGGCCCGCCTCGCTCAAACAGGTACTGGGAAACGGCAAGGCGGTGGAGGAGCTGGAGGCCTGGGCGGATTCCTGGGAGAAGGGCAGGCCCATCACCGGGGCGGCCATACTCTACGGCCCGGCGGGGACAGGCAAGACATCAGCTGCCCTAGCTCTGGCAGCGGAGAAGGACTGGGACTATATTGAGATGAATGCCAGCGACGCCCGCACGGCAGGCATGATCCAGAGGATAGCCGGGCCGGCCTCTCGCTCCACCACCTTCTCCGGGCGGCGCAGGCTGGTGATTTTGGACGAAGCGGACAATCTGCACGGCACGGCGGACCGGGGCGGGGCGGCGGCTATGCTGCGGCTGGTGCGGGAGACGGGCCAGCCGGTGCTGCTCATCGCCAATGAGTATTACGAGATAGACAAGGCCCTGCGGGACGCGGCCAAAGGGATACAGTTTCGCTCCCTGCGGGCCACCACCGTGGCCCAAGCCCTGCGGGGGATATGCCAGGCGGAGGGGGTGGATTGCGATGCCGATGCACTGATGCTCATCGCCGAGCGGGCGGGGGGAGACATGCGCTCCGCCATCAACGATCTTCAGGCAGCGGCGGAGGGAGAGAGCGCCGTCAGCGTAGAGGACGTGGCCACGGCGGAGAGGGATGTCAAGTCCTCAATTTTCAAAGTCCTGGAGGTCATATTCAAGGGCAGCAACTCCGTAGAGGCCCTGCAGGCCTCTTATGATCTGGACGAGAGCCCGGAGGATCTCATAAATTGGGTGGATGAGAACCTGCCCCTGGCCTATGGCGGATCGGATCTGTGGCGGGGCTACGAGAGCCTGGCCCGGGCGGATATGTTTTTGGGCCGGGTGAGGGTGCGGCAGAACTATGGGCTGTGGCGCTACGCTGGCTTTCTCATGACCGGAGGGGTGCAGGCGGCCCGGGCCGAGCGCCGGCACGGCTACGTAGCCTTTCGGCCGCCGAGCCTCTGGCGGCGCATGGGCCAGACCAGAAAAGCTCGCAGCGTGCGGGATGCGGCGGCCAAGAAGATCGGCGCACGCTGTCATGTATCCGCCGCCTTCGCCCGGGCGGAACTGATGGGCTTTGTGGGCCTGCTGCTGGCGGACAAGAAGAAAGCCGCCCCCCTGGCAGCGGAGCTGGGGCTGGAGGCAGAGGAGATAGCCCTGCTCTTGGGCAGCAGCCCCAGCACCAAGAAGGTGCAGAGCATCTTTGAGGAAGCCCAGAAGATCCGGGAGGCGGAGGAGTTCCAGGAGATTGAGCTGGGATGGCAAAGCACAGCTCAGAGATCTCTAGGGCACGCTCCGCAGGCTGCGCCAGCCGAGGGGGCGCTGGAGATGGCCCTTACAGCGGCAGCGAAGCCGGAAGCCTCTGCGCCATCTGATCCGGCCAGAGCAGAAGCTGCCCCAGCAGGCGGGCCGGAGGGGGAGGAGAAGCCAGCCGGAGGGCCGGAGGCGGCTGTCTCGGCCAGGAAGAGGGGCAGGCCCAAAAAGACGGAGGGCGGGGTGAAGAAGGAGATGAAGGCCGGGGCGAGAGAGGGCAAGAGGCAGAAGTCGTTGTTCGATTTTTAGCTATGTATTTTTAGCTATGTATTGTGAAGCATTTTATCCCGACTTGGATCTTTACGTTCACGCGATAAATCTCTATTGATATCGCAAAGATATTTATCTTTGAACGGCTAAATTATATTGTATGGCAAACCAAAGCCATGTTGAAATTCTTGATAAAGGGATTGATTTTTGGAATAAATGGAGACAAAATAATCCTTATATTATTCCAGATCTTAGTGGAGAGGAATTTGTTGCTGAGGACTTCACAGGTGTTGATTTTAGCAATGCAAACCTTTGTGAAACAGATCTTAGAAAAGCGCAGATGCCCAGGGCTAATCTGAAAAAAAGCATTATCAGGGATGCGCATCTTAATGAAGCAAATCTAGCTGAAGCAGATCTTAGTGGGGCAGAGCTCTATTGTTCATGGCTTAATTACGCAAACCTTTGTGGGGCTAATCTAAACAATGCAGATCTTACTTGTTCGGATTTGAGTGATGCAGATCTCACAAATGCCAAAATCAAGGGAGCAGACCTTTACTGGTCACGCCTTGTCAGAACAAAATTAAATGGAGCGAATCTCTCTAATAGCAGGATTTTTGGTGTATCTGCATGGAAAGTGGTAACAAATGAAAATACTATGCAGCGAGACCTAATTATCACACAACCTGGTGAAAGGGTTATAACTGTAGATGACCTTGAGATGGCTCAATTCATTTATCTTCTGCTTAATAATAGAAATATCCGCCGTGTAATAGATGCCGTAACATCGAAAGTTGTACTAATTTTGGGTCGATTTTCAGATACTCGGAAGCCGGTGCTTGACGCTATTAAAAACGAGCTTCGCAACCTTAATTATTTGCCAATTCTTTTTGATTTTGAAAGGTCAAAAAATCGTGATCTAGCAGAGACCGTTTCAACTCTTGCTCACATGGCTAGATTCATAATCGCAGATATTACAGATGCTAAGAGCATCTGTGCAGAACTGGAGCTTATTGTTCCGCAGCTTTTATCAGTACCCGTAATACCTTTAATTTTAGATTCAGATTACGAGTTTGGTTTGTTTGAGCGCATAAGGAGATTTGACTCGGTTTTAGAACCTTACCGGTATGAGAATCAAACACAATTAATTAATTTTTTTGAGGAAAAAGTTGTTAATCCCGCCAAAGAAAAAGCAGATGACCTCAATAGAGATTTACATAAAATAAGAAATAGCAGCGTATAGTGTCACGAAATTTATCAGTGCATAGCAATAGAGCTTGGTAATATTATTTGTACGTGTTTAGCTGGCGAGTCTTGCCGTTAGCATTTGGAGACTATCCAGTCCTCTCTGTCCCCATGTTGCCAGTGCTGTCATGATCCGCTCGTGAATCGAGGTCCCTTTGTTATTGCGTAGCG
>Ga0302252_1000771_pt1 | contig 23803 bp, 16 predicted proteins | sample AAG_RA_Leu_MG_FD_193511 | JGI IMG/M metagenome (GOLD analysis project Ga0302252, IMG submission 193511) | Enriched activated sludge microbial communities from anaerobic digester in WTTP, New Holstein, Wisconsin, United States - AAG_RA_Leu | ecosystem: Engineered > Bioreactor > Anaerobic >...
TGGGTAAGGACAGGGTTCACCTGATTGATAAAATTATCCGGTACTTCGACGAGAACCTGTAAAACCAGCTACCCTGGTTTTTGCTACAAGCTGTGCAGAGCAAATGTGAGATGTTCCCTTAAGGTGAACGGCTGGCTTCACAGAACTTTTTTGCTGCTGCACAATTGGCTTCGCCGAACTCCCCGCCGTCTGGCGGGTCGGTTGCCTTCGCCGAGCTCCCCGCAAGGTGGTGTGTCGGTTGGCTTCGCCGAACTCGCAAAAAAAGGCTCGGTTGCCTTCGGCGAACTCTCCGCCGGTCGGCGAATCGGTTGGCGCGGCGATCTCCCTATTCGGCGCTGATCTACAACGGGTCAAGAGCATCAGCTGCGATATGGCCGCTGGCTACTTGCTGGCCTGTTCAGAACAGCTTCCCCTGGCCAGGGTAGTTATTGATAAGTTTCATGTCATGCAGTATGTCTATAATGCGGTGCTGGACGTGAGGCGAAGAATAAAAAAAGAGCTGTCATCCGGGCTAACCAGAGGTAAGGTAAAAACTCCGCAGGATAAGGAGGTGCTGTTTCAGCTGGACCTGCTCGGGCAAACCGGTTACCGCCTTACCCAGCCCGCCCATAAGTGGAGCGATGCCGGCAGAGAGCTGATGAATACCGTATTTTGCGGCCATCCCCAGCTTAAGGCGGCCTACGACCTGGCCCAGGAATTTAGGCAGTGGTATGCGGTAGAGAACATCTCCAGGAAGGATAGACCCTCTACTGCCGCTGACCTCCACCAGTGGTATGGTAAGGTGGTAGGGAGCGGGCTGGATGAGTTTAGGTCTGCCTTGAAGATGATCAGGAAGCATGAAGATGAGGTCATAAACTACTTTATATGCGGGCAAACTAGCGCTAAAGCGGAAAGAATCAACGGCAAAATTAATAGGTTTATTTCCAATAATTATGGTATTAAGGATAAAGATTTCGCCCTCTACCGAACCGCACTTTATTTTTCATAGCACCTCAAAAAAAGAATTAACCGTTTTGAGACTTTGGATTAACGACAGATTTAAAGTTAGGAGAACCATTTGATTTTTCTAAAATTTCTTTAAAAATTGAAACAGTAACTGTCAGTTCATGTTTTATTCTATCAATTCCATAAGAATTTAGTTGACGCAAAATATTTTTGTGTTCATCGGAGCTTGAATCATATATTTTATCAAACAAATCCTTACTTCTATTTATTGGTTCTCTCAAAATAATTGAAGCCAAAATATCAGCAATCATCTCTTCGTCTTCACTATCTCTAAGTTGTGCTTTTGTAAGAATTCCATGTTTACACCAAAAAACCTCTTCAGCGGTAACACCATACCCTAAGTTTTCACGGTTTGAGTCTATACTTATTTCTGGCATCTCTTGCAATGGCAATATTTCTTTTGATGGGTCACCACGCAATTCAGTAGAAACGATCCTTACTGTACTTGAAAAAACATCAAGCATTCCAGCCTGTCTTTTCTCTTGATTGCTCAATTGCTTACCACCAGAATTTATCCGACCAAAAATATCTGTTATTTCACCTTCTTGAGCGTTTGGATAAACTGTTATAGCTAATTGATAGTCTAATATGTCGGCACACACTGAAGGAGCAAGTAAGTTATCTTTTTTAATCTCAAATTCTCCTTGTTCTCCTGCTTGTTTTGCCCTTGAAAACTGTTCTACATCGAAATATTTTCCTTTATAGGTAAACCTATTTTCAATAAACGAAATTATAGCATTAAGTCTTTGAAGCCCATCAATTATTTCATAATTGTCGGAACTTATGTTTGCTAAAAGAATTAATGGCACAGGCAAACCATGGGCAATACTGTCAATTAGAAACTCTTTCTCATCAACAGTCCAAACAAGTTTTCTCTGATATTTTCTGTTAACATGGAAACCTTTTTCGCTATAAGTACGATAGGCTTCTTGTATACTCATTCCTCTTGGTGTTATACTCATTTTTACTTTTTTTAATTATGGGTAACGTTGAAGCATTGGCGATGTGGCGGCATTCATTGTTCGTCCAGCCCAAAACCAATGCTGATTAAAAATACAAATGTTCATTGATTGTTTTATAGCTCAATAGAATTCGGTCACGCTGGAACAAAAACTGATTAGCGATTTGTAGCTGATTGTTTATTCTTTGCCCCGCCATATTGCCAATGCACTGTTACCTGCCGTTATTTGTCTTTATAGAACTCCTCCTCCGCATGAATTAAAGGTTTGTACCAGTCCCACATTTCTTCTAGAGATTTAAAATTTTGTGGTACAGGATTACCATCTTGAAATGCCTCGCTTGGTGTCATAGGCATTGACCAATGGTGATAACTTTCAACGCTTCTCCTTGGATGTCTTGCTATTGAGGATTTGAAAAAATTCGTGTGGTAGTAGTAATGATCACCATGAATGAACTTTTCCCATGATGCTTTCACGTCTTCTTCTTTTCGAATGTCAATCAGCTCAAATTGCTCCATTGCTCTATCATCTGGAGTTCCCCATGCGTTTTGCATGATTTTAATAGCCTCAATATCGGATTGTGGTGCCCTATATCCAAAAACTGTGAACCTTTCAGCAACTTTTAACTCGTCTTGCAATGCGTCCCATTGTCCTGCCGTAAAAGCGTCTGAATTGTAGTCCTTTTTTTCAACCGGATACAAAAGTCTTGTGGGTTCAAAGTCCTTCAATGTTGCCTTTGATGTCCAACCTGCGGGACCGATGGTACCGTCAAATTCACAAAACCCCAAAGCTACATTACCATGCAGATGTAAAATGCCTGGAGATTTTGTAAAATCACCGTTTCTTACATAAGCTTGATATAGAAACGGATCCCAATTAAAAGTTGCTATTACATCTTTGTGGTGACGAAGTGAAAGAATAAGATAGTCGTAAATTGTAGGCGTTTCAGGTAGCTTTAATTCTTTAAAATAGTCATAAATCCTTCTTTCTATTTCTTCTCTTTGTTCTATCAAGTTTTCAGCATCATAAAGCCTACTGTACATTTTTTCAAAGTCGTTGCTAAGAGCTTGCAGGTCGTTGGGCAAAGTCGCAACAATATCTTGCAAGCCAACAATATCAACAATGTTATTCATTGCTGGTAGGACTTTCCCGTTTATTTCTGGGTCTCGTAATGTGGAAGCTATACTTGCACCAGCACCAAGAATTACTAAATGGACACCGTTGCCATGTACTTTCTCAATTTCGTCTTGGCTTGTCATGATGAAGGTATTTTAATGGCAGGTAACGGTTTGCGTGTTGCCGCAGTTGGCGATTTTGGAGCACTTCACTGTCAACCTGCACAAAAGTTTGATAGGAGCACTCAGCTTCAATTATGCACGTCACCGCCAATTGAGGCAACACGCTGTTACCACCAGTGCTTCCTTGTCTGCCGTGTTTTGTCGTTTTATTTGTTGCTTCGTTTTTCATTGTCTTTTGTCGTGCGGTGGGGCATTTTTAAAATTTCTTTTCCTTGTGGGTTGGCTTTGCAAGCTCTTTGACAAACCTTTGGTTTGCGGGTTGGCTTGTGGGGCTTTGGCAATGTGCTTGCAAATGGCGTTGGCTTATTATTTTATTTCTTTCCTTCTGATTTCCTCTTTTGACTTAATCAACTTTAGTTTTTCCTTACCGTGTTTCGTTTCATACCAAAGTCTGGTCTGGTCAAGCAACCTCTCAACGGTCATATTTAGGTGTTTCATTTCCTCTTCATTAGTACATAGGTAAAGTCTGCCCTCATCTTCATACTGTTTGGCCTTTTCGTGCCATCGTTTTTGATATTCTACATCGGTCATAAGCCCAAGATGTTCAATTATAACATTGTCATACTCTGGTAGGATGAAGTCTGGTAAAGTGTTTTGAATATTGTCGTCAGGCAATTCGTATTCGTACAGAATGCCCAATCTGTGAAATTCATTTGCAATTAACATTTCTGACTTAGATCTAACTAATTCTCCATTGTTAGTTTGAAATACTCTGCCATCTGAACGATAATCGCCTTTGTCTTCAACATTCACTTTTGGAGTATTGATTTCTATCTCATAGACGCTTTGTGCCTCCTTTACAAGGTTACTGTCATGCGATAACTTTAAGAAATTTGATTTCTCATAAGTCTTTGGGCTCCCGAACAGTGTTCTGTTTTTGCTATTTGATATGACAAGATGATATTTCGCTCTTGTCATGGCGACATAGAAAATACGTTTTTCTTCCTGAGTATATATTCTTTCTAAGTCTTGATTGCTTATACTTGCTCTCCAGGTTGCGTGGCTTAATCCTTGAACTACTTTTCGCCATTCGATAAGATGGCCATGGCTTTTTGGTTGTTCGTGCGGAGAATTGCCCTCCTCCATTCCTACAACTATAACAGTATCAAATTCTTCACCCTTTTGACTGTGAATTGTTGAAAGAATTACTCTTGTTCCTGCGTTATCAGAGGTATTGAAATGTTTCAAATTACTTATTGGTTCTTGTTCCAGTAAGTCACATAAATCGTCAAATTCTGTTTTTTCAATTCCTGTTAATCCTTCATCAGTTTGTATAGAAGCAATATCTTTAAGAAATGTACCTGCTGATGAGTAACTGTTACTTTGTATTTTCAGGCCAAGCTTACCTTCCACAGAATCACCAAATTCTTGACCCGAGTATGCTCGATGGATAAGGTTAGCAGCTTGCTCAACAATTTTTCTGATTTTAGGATAGGCTAATAAACCTCTTGCTGTATCTCCTTCAAATTTGTAGGGTATTCCATTCTTTAGGAGACCTCTTTCAATATTTGTTAATAGATGCCATTTACGTGCTAAAATTCCCACTGTAGCTGGTTTAGGCGGATCTCCCGGGATTTCTAATGCAAGTGCTGTTTTTACAACAGCAGTAACCGTTTCGGCTTCTTGATTATCATTTTCATTATTTAGGAAATAAACACTTTGGTCTTCTGTTGATCTTTTGTGGTCATATTCAACTCTTAGCCCTTGTAATTCGCCTGCTCGTTCCAAAAAACCTTGGGACATTCTTACTAGCTTTGGAAAGCACCTATAATTTTTTGATAAGTAATAACTGGCTGTATTTGGAAAATCGACCTCAAATCTTCGAAGATTATCCGGGTCGGAGCCTTGCCATGAGTAAATTGATTGGTATGAATCACCAACTACAAATAGGTTAGCTTGCTGACCGAGCAATTGTAAAAGTGTTGCTTGTGCAGGTGAAGTGTCCTGATACTCATCACAGAAAATCCATTTAAATCGATTACTCCATCTTTGTGCTTGTTCTTTATTTTCTCTTAGAATTCGAGTTGCTTTTACAATTGCTTCACCATAGTCAATTAAATTGTTTTCACGCAGCATCGAAACATAAGCAAGATAAAACTTTGCAAATTTTGCCATTAATGGATTTTTAAGTTTTAACGCCTCAATTTGCACCTCCAGTTCCTGTTCGTTTATAAGGCCATTTTGAGCATAACCTAACAAGGTTAAAGCATCCTCATCATTCAAAGTGTTTTTATTAATTCCTGCTTGTTGTCGGGCTTTTTCAATAAATTCAAGTTGTAGTGTAGGATTTTTTTCATCAAGGAAATTTGTTTCCTGTTCCCTCTCTGTATCATCCTGTCGGATTATACGCATGGCTAACTTATGATATGTCAAGACGTTTCTGTGCATGGCATAAGCCTTATCGCTTCCCAATTCATTTTCGATTCGCTCATACATCACATTCATAGCCTTATTAGTAAAGGTTAGTGCCAATATTTCTTCAGGCTTAGCATTATGATTATGAACCAAGCGAACAAGCCTCTTAATAAGAACGTGGGTTTTGCCCGAACCTGCAGCAGCTCTTACCAATATTCTTTTTGAAGGGCTATCCACAATGGCTCTCTGTTCGGATGATAATTCATAAGACGCATAAGGAAGCCCGCCCCAAACGTAAGATGATTCAATACTTTCACCTGCAAGGAATTTTCTGACCGACTCGACAACAATATCACCAGTGTCAATTACGGTTGTTGTTTCTGGCAAACTATGCAAAAGCGATTTACCATATCTTTTAGTATAAATCCTTGGGTCAGTAATAATCGTAGCTCCATAGTCTTTTTCTGAGCGAATGAGCCTCCCATACATTTGCCGTAAGTGAATAAAGGTGGCAGGAACAACATATTCTGCAAAGTAGTCTCTGTCATGTCCACCTGCTTCGTAGAATTTCTTTTTTGCGATTTGTACCGGGTGGTTGTAGTATTCAAATGGTAGTCGTGTAACTACCAGTGAAGATAAGGCGGCACCCTGGATGTCAACACCTTCCCAAAATGAACGAACTCCAAGCAACACAATTTTTTCTCCTTTACGTGGAGCATCCCTGAGTCTCTCCACCAAAGCAGATCGGTTACCGTCCTTCTGAGAAATAACTGTGATACCTGTATCGTTCAGCCATGCTTGTAGTCTTGGCTGAATTTCAGTCATGATTAAATTGGATGTAAACAGGACAAGCATCCTACCATCCGAAACTTTTGCTAGTTTAGCGATGTGTTTGGCTTGCTCTTCAATGTAATAAGGGTCAATCTTTAATTTTGGATCAGATAATGGCATATCATGAGGAACAGCTAAAAGTGCTTGCTTTTTATAGTCAAACGGGGATGGGAATATGCCTGTTACAGGAGCTGTATTTATATTAGAAGAGTCTAATCCCATGCGGATGCATATTGAATCAAAACTTCCTGAAACCGTTAGGGTTGCTGAGACAAAGGCTTTATGTTTAAATTTTGGGTGAAAATTTTGTTTTAACCAACCCGCTATGTCAATTGGGGTGCTATGAAGTATTAAAACCCAATTGAACTCTTTTGAATTATTCGAATTATTTATAGCTACAGCCTCACCCCAATGTGCCCAATCACTCTTTTTTTCAAATAAGTCCGAAAGTCCGGTATTGTTTTCATTTAATCGTTGCTCAAATGAACTTAATGAACCGTGAAGTTTGGCAGGGATGCTCGATAATGTTTGAAATGCCTCTAATAACTTTCTGATTTTGTTTGATAATTTGGTAATGGATTCACTAAGCATTTTAGCATCTTCAAAAAGCGTTGAAATCCAAAAGTCTCCGATTTCAAAAGGGATTGGATAATCAGGATCTGCATCAGATATATTAGACAGCAAATCTTTTAACCGTTTTAATGCTTTTTCACACCAACTATTTAAAGTTACCTCATATTCAAAAAGTGCTTCATTAAATGCTTTTATTAGTTTATTACTATCTTTTTCTTTGTGCTCGGTCAGTGGTCTTAATAAGCCTTGAATTTTATTTTTTTTATCTCGTTTTAATAAAGAATTAAGTTCTCCTTGAAGTTCAAATGGCTTAAAGTGCTTAGTCAAAACTTCAGTAACAACATTTTCAAAATTATGTGCTTCGTCAACTATTAGAGTGTCATGCCCTTCAACAATATGTTGCTCAGCACTTTGGGAAATTAAAACAACATAGGAGTGATTTGCAACAACCAAATCAGCCTTGGATGCAAGTTCTTTTGCTTTATTGTATGGATCAATATCAGACCACTCTCTACGTAAAGATGGCGGAGCCATATCTCTGGAAAGTAAACGAGAAAGTTCCCAGTTGCCCAAATGTTCAATTTCACTGAGCCATCCGGTTTTTGTAATCAATAGCCAATGCAGAACACTGGCAAGAAAATACCCATCGTTCGGAGATTCAACATGTTCATCAATGGAATCAAGAACGTCAGTAAATGATTGAAGACAAATATAGTTGCTTTTCCCTTTGATGATGGTTGCTGTTTTTTTGAGGCCAATATGTGATAAGGCATTGAATATAACAGGTATATCTTTAAACCATGCCTGGTCTTGTAAGGCTTTGGTATGGGTGGCTATATAAGTTTTGTTTTTCGACAAAAGTGATGGAACTAAATAACCAATGGTTTTACCGATTCCAGTTCCAGCCTCTAATACATAAGGTTTAGAGGAAGACATGCATTCATCAATTTTTTGGCTAAAGGCAATTTGTTCTTTTCGTTCGGTATAACCAAAAGTACTGAGCGAACTCAATACACCTCCATTTCTCAGGATTTCCAAAGTGGTTACATCACCAGAACTACTCTCATCTTTTTCAGTGCTGGATATCGAAACTGGAGCTAATTTTTCGTGATAGGCTTTTATAAGATCTTTAGCTATATCTGATGCATATTCCTTGCTTGTGGGAAATAAAATATTAAGCCATTCTTCCGAAAGAAAATCTGAATTGAAAACACCGAAGCTGTCAATAAATAACTTACCCTCTTTTGATTTTGGCTGGAATTTCAAAATTTGTTTTAGCGAAAACTTCAATTCATCAGAAAGCTTAACATCTGAATATTCTATTATATAGTTTAGGATTGATACTTCCGCAGCTAAGGGTCCTCCAAGTCCCATTTCATCAGTATAGGATATTTGAAGTTGCTTGCAGAAAGATTCGGGACGATCGGTTCTATGAGTCAATGGAAATACTACACTTGAAATTTTCTCTAAATCATAGAATTTCACTGAATTAAAAACCTGTCCTTTCAAACGATAATGCCACTGATTCAGTAAAGAGAGAATCTTATCAGTACCCCATATAAATGTGTCTTTGCAATCTAATTTTTGAATCAATGTTTCAAGTAAATCCAACTCCGAACCAAAGACCTGCCAATTCGGGTCGTCTTCATATGCTGGGCTATTTTCAATAGAGGCAGCAAATGTTTCAACTACACCATTTCTTACTATTCCTAACCAAACCGCATCAACACTTTCATAACTTTCACTTTTTGGGCTATAAATTCCAAGAATATTGAATGGCTTTTTTATTACAGACTGTATTCTTTCACTGTCTTTTTTTACCTGAGCAGGGAAGGATGATTTGGGTGTTTCAATTGGTTTTACTATTACCGGTGCATTCTTTTTGATGGCTTTTCTTATGTCTTTAATCCACTTATTACAAGTTGCATAATCAGGATGATCAGGTTGCAGTTTTTCAAGATTCTGTTCAACCTCACTTTTTGCGACTTCATATTGACCTGCATCAAATAGTGCTTGAATTTTTGTAAAATTTATTCGGAGTATATTTGATTCTACATTCAAGAGTTCAGCAACTTTGCGTAATGCCAGTCTTGCTGTTTCCAGATTGTAGCATTCGACGACTTGCCAACCTTCTATTGTTTGCAAATCTTTATTGCCTTTTCGTATTCCAATTTTATGATTAGGCCAAGCAAAAAGAAATACAAAGTTATTAGAATCACTAGCTAAAGTATATTCTGTTTCAGGCTCAGGTAAGCCAAATTCCGGAAAAATATCAATTAAAATGTCAAGCATGTTTTTCTTATTACTGTTTACCAACTGAAAAGCTTTCTACCTTCAGTAGTTTTATTATTTCGTTAATAAAGGATGATGGGTTTTCTTTGGAACTGACTAAATAAAGTGCTTCGGCAGCTCTTGTCATTGCCACATAAAGCAGAGTCCGTTCTCTTTCCAAAGCAATATCCGTTTCTTCGTCATCAGCTGATTTAATTGGGTTTGGTAAAACCCCGTTGTGTAAGCCAAGGATAAATACTACCGGGAACTCAAGACCTTTTGCAGAATGTATGGTCAGTACTTTGATTTTATCTTCCAGGATATCAAACTGATCATCATCTCTAAGAATGCAAGGAATTTCCAGTTGATCAAATTTAGATTTTACGGAATTGCATAGCTGAACAGTAGGGCACAAAACAGCAAAATCAGATAAGCGAAATTGGTTATCACCCGCAAGTTCAAGTATTTTTTCTGCAATGGCTTTCGTTTCTCTTTCGGTAATATCACATTGAAGCAATACCGGCCATGGGCCTTGCCGGTTTGTGAATAGCGGGTCAACATATTCCCCTGACAATTTCACATGCTCATTGTAAGCATTCAAGGCTGCTGCTGTTTCAGCAATCTGACGTGTGTTTCTATAGTTTCGCTTTAAACTAAAACTTCGACCTTGTATCTGCAAACCTGCTTGTTTCCACGAAAAGCCTCTTGAATACAATGTCTGAGAATAATCACCTACCATGAATATGCTGGTATTCGCTATTGTTTTTCCTTTCATCAGGCGTTGTGCAATACGAACTTGTATGTTCGTAAAATCTTGGGATTCATCCACAATCACAAACTTGTATGGCTCACTCAAAGGTGACTTGAAGAGTTCTTTGTAGGCAATCAAACTCAAATCCTGCCAGTCAATCCATTTATTTTCCTGAAGCTTTTGCTGATAGGCTTCGTAAATAGCCCATGTAGCAGATCTGGCTTTTCTTTTAAGGGCGGTTTTTCGGCCATAGCGAGGAATGGCTAAATAATCTTCCTCTTTCGTAATGCCATTACCTTTAATCACCCTTGCTATTTCGTCTCTGAAAAAAGTCCATGGAAAGTCGTGAACATAGGAACGCTGATATAGCTGAACACTTTTTAAAACCTGAAGATAGACTTCTCGTTGTTCCTGACTATTGATTAAAGATAGTTGATGACCTCTGCTTCTTAGGAATCGCATAATCCAACCATCAATATTTGTTACTTCCAGATAGGGTGGGAGTTCGCCAATTAATTCTTGAATGAGTGTTTTGGCTGCTTTAGCAAGTGTTTTGTTGAAAGTGAGGAAAATGGTTTTTTCACCAGACATGGCGAAGTTGATTGCCCGATAGATGGCTACCGTTGTTTTTCCTGAACCGGCACAACCTCGAAGCAATAGCGCTTCATCAATCTGCTTGTCTACAATTTGCCTTTGCTCATCTTCCAGATTTAACATAAGACGTTTAATCTTGCCCTTACAATAGCCTTCCAGTTGGTCGAGGGTGGAACGGAAAAACAATCTGCCAGGGTCGAATAAAACATCTTCGAGCTTGGTCTCAGTCGCAAGTTCCAGCAACCATAATTTGGTTTGTTCTGAAAGACCAGGTAATTGTTCAATCGAATCCAATGTTGGTGCTTTTCGAACAACTTTAACTAATTGTGGAGGTACACCAAGTATTCGCAAATGGCTGTAGTTGAAATACTGAAATGGATAGTCAGCTTCAACTTGAGGTTTTGACCATTCCTCAGGAATTACAAATTCCTCTTTATCGGCAGTAGCCTCTTCCTTTTCCAAAAAATGCCGGAATGGAGTATGGGCGGCAAAAGAAAGTGTATGAACCTTATCTATGATGGAATGGTCGCCAATTTTCCATAATCGGATGACATCAGCTAATGGTTCGTAAATGATACGATAAGCCATGTTGATATAGCATTCCCATTTGCCTTCAACCTTTTTGATTTTATGTGCATTCAGTGAGGGATGGGCAGGATTTTCAGCAAGTAATTTGATTTTCTCTATAGCACGTTCTTTCAGTTCTGGAGTGAGAGCATCCAAACCAGTCAAAAAATCATCACTTACTATTAAATCTCTTGCCATTATTCAAACACTTTATTATCAACTTTATGGTCAGCAAACCATGCACCTCTTTTCCCTGACCATTTAAAACCTGCTTTTATGATTTTCTGAGCATGTGGACTGTCTTGTGGTACACCATAAATCCATGTCCAATCTCTCTCGTAAGTTAATTTGATAGATCCATCGCCAGATTGCACAGTAGTGCTGGGATTACCAATTCGCCCGGTTATTGGATTTTTTGCAACCTCAGCTAACTTGGGCACTTCTTCGTAAAGCTTGTCTATATCGAGGTTGTCGTCTTTTAGCAATTCTCTTAGTTTTTCCTCTTTAACCCGATAGACCGCTTTCAAAACTTCGTGTCTTTCTTTTATGGATTTTCCTTGCACATTTTGCAACAAAACCACCGTGCCAACTTGAGGTCGATCATCCTCTGCCAATAATTTTTGCAAGATCGGATTTTGCTTAACACCAAAGAGGTATGAAGCAACTACCCTGCGATAATCAGGAAACTGTTTCAATAACCCTGTCATCAGTTGAATTTGTTCGGCAGTACCAATATTATTTGCCAGGCAATGGGTTAACCTATTCGCAAGCACTTCATCAATAATGATGGTTTTTAATTCTGCAGGGTTACCCCAAGGGAGATTTGGAACTGACGATGCATGCATGCGTTTTTCAATTTCCAGCATGTATTCATTGAAATGCTCATCAAGTTCGCGGAGCTTGCAATTCCAATACTCTCTTTTTTCGGGTTGTCGGTCAGGGTGGTATTTTATTTTCAAGCGTTCATATATCTGTCTGGCAGTATCAGGATCCACTTCGGCTTCAATGGCTTGTGTTTTGAATTCACTTACCGGGTCGTCCGTGCGGAGTTCTCCGGTAGCGGTTTCTTTTTGACCTTTTTCAAGACGTATGCCCTCTGCCTTGATTTCTCTTACAGCACTTTTGTCGAAAATGGGTTCAATGTAGGCTTCAAGTGCACCCGAATCGTTTAATGCAATATGGAGTTTGATTTTGATGTTCCCTTTGCTTTCCGGGCGAACAACCGCATTGAGTTTAGCCAATAATGTATTGGATGAAGCGCTTATATCATTGTCGCCTTCCCGGATTTCAATTTCAATAATATCCTGTAAATCCACACTGGTAGTTAATTCTACCTGACGGGTAACAGGTCGGTCTTCACCTCTAACAATTACTTTATGATATGCATCGGTAGTTTTATCGTTTGCAACCCTTATACCTATAGATTTAGCCACTTTATTGGTTACAACCATCCCCCCCAAGCGCTTGATTTCAGCAAGTCGGGCAGCACCTTTTGCCACACTGGTAAGTGGGTCTGAATCGTAAAGGTCTGCTCCGGAATCATCGGCAATTTCTTCAATAATGCTTTTTACAGATGGCATTAGAATAGGACCACCTGTTGCAATGATTTTATCTACACCGCTATCCAGCCAGTTGGCTGCACGGAGAGCTCTTTCAATAAGTGCTTTGAATCTATCCAGTAATGGGGAAATAAGTTTTTCGAGTTCGTTACGGGTGTATTTGATGGCTAAAGTGGAACCATTTCTCAGTTCAATATCCTCAGAGAATTCCTCTGTACTACTAAGTGCTATCTTAATTTTTTCAATGCAGTAGGGATTAAATGCATCGATAGGTTTCTGGTACTTTTTAGCAATCTCCTTTCCCAGTAAAATATCAATATCCGAACCTCCCAGATTGTTATCGCCTTCCACACAAACCACCTTCAAATCTTTGGAGCCTTGCTTGCGTTCAATCATGGAGATATCGCAGGTGCCGCATCCCCAGTCTATCACCATCCATTTTTCATTGGAAGTGGCTGTTTCTGCCAATCCGTGATGCACGGCTGCTGCTGTGGGTTCGTCCACAATATCTATGGAGGGTAAACCAATCTGCCTGCCGATTTCCATTAATACACTGCGGTAAGCCTGACCTGTGTTGGCAGGGCATGTAAGTACGGCCTTTACTACTTTTTCTGTGGTCGCTTTGGTGTAGCTATCAAAAACATACTTTAAGCGTTGTGTTGCTAAACCTGTCAAGTAAGCAATTGCATCTTGATCCTCTGCGTCAAGAGCATTTAGCAGTTTCCGTTTAATAAACTTTTCAATGGTGTACTCCGATAAGTTTTGCAACTCCTGTACGGGTGTCGGATTGATTTGACCATTTTTATCTAAGGCTACATCCGAACAAACCAGCCCATTATGGCCTACTTGTTCAAATATTTTGGACTGTGTGCCATACCATTCTGCCAATACAGTATTGCCTGTGCCGAAATCTATACCAATAGTATTCATTTTAGTAAACTTGGTGGATTTGAAATAATGTTAGACCGATTGACAAGCCAACCAGTTGGAATGTAGCAAATAGGCTGAGAGTAAGACCTTGGGAAGTGTGCTATTGTATCATATCGTTGTACAAATTCATAAGCTTCTCTTCCAGTACGCCATAAAACTCTTCCATCTGACATTACTGTTACAAAGTAGGTTTGATATCCATTTGCTTCCAATTCAAGTAATTCCACAAGCAAATCCTCATCAATGCCATTAAGTGAATTATCCCCGTTTCCAAAGTGTTTGGTAGCAAACTTTAATTTATTATCTAAATCAGCTGCACCTCCAACAACATTTTCCCTTGGTTGGAATAATTGCTTAGAAAACTTTAAATGAAATACTTCACCTTCTTTTGTGTAAAACCTGAAGTTGCCATAGCGTTTTCTTAATGTAAGGTCTTCTGTTTTTTCAATTGATCCACCTCTTGCCTGAATTAATCGTGTTAATTCGGCTTTGGCTTCGTTGATGTTGGTAATTAGTGGCATAATGTTATTCAATTATTTGACCAATTTTATTGATTACTTTGTAGCTTATTTCCTGGAATTCCTCAAAATGAGCCTTACCGCATTTTATCTTTAATTGTTCATCTTTACTCAATTTTGATAGATCCACAGTGGCAGTTCCGGTATCCTTGGTTTCTGCTACAAAATAAATTTTGGTATCTCCCTCAAAAACCAATGCCCAGTCGGGATTATAATTCCCGATGGGTGTGGGAATTTTAAACCAGTTAGGCAGTTTAAAATAGAATTTAACCTGTTCGCTGCTTTCGCAGTCTTTGGCAAAACGGCTTTCCACACCTGAATCAAGCGGAATAAATTCTTCGTATATGGTTTTTGAATTGTCGTTTAATTTGAAAGTGAAATCATTAAGATACACTTCCAATTCCTGTGCTTCAAACAGCTTCATTTCATATTCCGCATCGCCTATCTTCTGGTATTTGATGCCGTCAATCATCAGGTCGTACAGGCTGTGTTGAATGGCCTGGGTAGCCAAATCCAAAAAGAGTTGAGGGTTGATGAGAATATCACCCAATCTTCCTGATTTTTCAAGTATACTTAGAATAGTTGATCGGGTTAATTCCGTTTTGCCCTGGATATATCCCAATACATCGGGTATTTTCCACGAATAACCACCGTAGGATTCTACTTTTTCACCTACATATAGGGTATCAACGCCTTCATCGGTCATGGTAATGCCGATTTTTGTGGAACGAATGGATGGAGCCTTGATTTCAGGCAAATTCTTCACTGCCTTGGCAGCCAATGTAATGAGTTCCTGAGTGTCATAGTTTACCCTGTAGGTAGTTTTGGCCTTAATCCTTTCCCATAATTCGAGAAAACGGGGATCGGCCTCAAATCCTTTACGGTATTTAATAGGGGTACGCTCTTTTTTGTTTTTGATACGTCCGGTAAATTCAACCCCGCAATCTTCTTCAATTTCTTTTTGCAGGGCTTTAGCAAAATCATCATACGATTCATTGGCAATTACCGTAAGGCGATTGATATTCGGGTCATAGGTACGCTTACCATTTTGATCAACAGCCAATCGAAGCCCTCTGCCAATTTCCTGACGTTTTTTTATGTCCGATTTGGTTTCGTTCAAGGTACAGATTTGAAATACATTTGGATTGTCCCAACCTTCCCGAAGGGCTGAGTGAGAAAAAATGAATCGCAATGGATTGTCAATACCCAACAGTTTTTCTTTATCTTTCATGATCAGGCTGTAGGTATCATCATCGGCTTTGGTTTCACCGGATGTGTCTTTTACCTTGCCTTTGCTGTCCTGCGAAAAATAGCCGTTGTGGATTTCTTCCACCGGATATTTATTCAGTTCCCGAAAAGCGGGCTTCGTGATGTATTCCTGATAAATTTCTTCAAACCATTCAGCAAATTTTCCTTTCAAAGCATTGCCTTGCGTATCATATTGTCTGTAATTGGCAACCTTGTCAATAAAAAACAGGGAAAGTACTTTTATACCCATCTTGTTCAAGCGGCTTTCCTTTTTGAGGTGCTCTTCCACCGTTTTACGGATTTGAAATTTCATCACCTCATCGGTAAGCCCACCCTGCGAATCTCCTTTGTAAAGTATGCTTCCATTGGATAGCGAAATACATTGGTTTGCCGCATCAATTTCTTCAATAATGTACCCGTTTGCATAGATTTCACGCTCATTGGACAGTTTATACAAATCATCACCCACCTTGACCGAAATTGTTTTCTTTTTCACTCCCCCGGCTTCATTGCTGTATATAGATAGACTGGCTGTAACTTTTGTTTTGGTGGCTTTAATGGATTCAACCGCCACATAGGCATCGTTGTAGGTGTTTTCCTCTATGATGGAATCCACTTCAATTTGTTTCACCAAGCCCAGGTCATAAGCTTTTACAGGGTTCAGGCTATAGGTAAGGTTGTACACATTGCGATGGGTGGCAGAATAACGCAGGGTACAAAGGGCATTCAGGTTTTGAATGGCGGCCACCCGTTTTTCGGTTTCCATGTTTTGTGGTTCATCCACTATCACGATGGGTTTGGTTGCCTGAATGAACGATACCGGTTTTTGGCCATTAAGTTTATCATTAGGTTTATTGATGATGTTTTCGTCCTTTGCAAAAGAGTCAATGTTGATGACCAAAATCTCGATATGATTGTTGGTGGCAAAACCACGCAGGGATGAAACCCGGGTGCTGTCATATACCTGAAAATTTACAGGTACATTGTCGTACAGATTCTGAAAATGCTCATGGGTTATTTCTAGATTCTTGATAACCCCTTCACGGATGGCTACCGAAGGCACAACAATCACAAATTTTTTGAAGCCGTAGAGCTTGTTGAGTTCGTAAATGGTACGCAAATACACATAGGTTTTTCCGGTACCCGTCTCCATTTCTACCGAAAAATGCATTCCGTTCAGATGCTCAGAAACCGGAATTTCATTGCGTTGCTGAATGCTTTGAAGATTCTTTAAAAGCTGCTCTTCTGAAATGACCAGGCGGTTGCCGTAGCTGTAAATATGGGCATAGGTATCGAGCTCCGATATTTCAGATTTCACGGAACTGTCTTCGAGAGGTTGGCCTTCAAACAAATCCGTGATGGATTTGATGGCTTCCTGCTGGTACTGCAAATTGGACTCAAATGCTAACTTCATGGGCTTAAATGGTTTTAAATTCAATGCCCGCATCCTTCATTTGCAATACCGTATTGGTTTTGAGCTGATCGTTGCCGGTGAAAAGTTTGTCCAATGCAATTACCTTTTGAGGCCTTAGTGCTAGGATGTTGTCTATAATTTCCTGACTTGCCTTTTCCAGTATCAATGCCAATTCACCTGAATTTACAGAAAAAAATCCGTCATGCTGATCAATTTTGCTGTTCAGGTCTTTACCGCTTTTCAGCAAAAGTTCATACACCATATTTTCGATGGTAGCCGATTCGGAAACAGGATCAACAAACAATTTCATTTGCTCGACAAGGGCATCCACATTTTTACCTTCAATTTGTCTCCATTGTTTAAAATTGCTATCTGTTAATTTTAAAACTTTGACACCTAAATCCTGATTTTTCAATAGATCTAAATTGGTTTCCAGCTTTTTTATTTTGTCTATTGTTTCTGTAGTTGGTATTTCTGTCTTTAAGCTTGTTAGTTCAATTTGAAGTTTATTAATCTCTTCCTCAATCTCTTTACTCACTTTTTTGCCGGCACGCCTTATTCTTTCTTTTGAAATATCTGCAATAGTTTGATAGCCCGCTCTTGCCGAATCACTGTTTTGTTCGCAAAGCTCTGGCAATTGAACACATATAAATTTGAGTTTTCCTTTATTCTCTTTATTCAACTCATAGATAGCTTGTGCAGTAGTTCCACTTCCTGCAAAAAAATCCAAAACTAAATCTCCGGAGTTAGTCGATATATCTGCAAGAAACGAAATCAATTTGGGTGGCTTAGGTGCAGTGAAGTAGGCCGCATCAAACAAACTAGTGAAGTCTGTTTTCCCGGTACGTGTTCTACCAAATCTATCCTCTAATAAAAGACTTCTGGCTATGCTTCCCTCTTTCTGATAATTTTTGGTGTATACAAACCCATCTTTAAAAACCAACTCATTAAATCTCTCCTTAACCGTCTCTTTACCCCATCGCCAAGATGCGTTTGGTTCATTTGGGTTTTTATGGGCAGGTTTATAAATGTTACCCTCTGAATCAACTATTTCAAAATCTAAGCTTTTAGAATATCTTATGGATTGCTTGTCTAATCTGTCTAGGGCATATTTCCCTTTTTCATCCTCTAAATTATATGAAGTAGTAACCGTTGCGTTTTTATCAAGGTTAAAATTTAAGTAATCAGCATGTTTGGCATAGCACAAAATATATTCATGATCCACTGCAATGAATTTGCTGTCATTAGCTCCACCGCTCTTACTTTTCCAAATGAATTGACAAATAAAATTCTCCTCCCCAAATATTTCATTCATCAACAATCGGAGGTTGTGAACCTCATTATCATCAATCGAAATAAAAATCACCCCATCCTGACGGAGCAGATTTTTGGCCAAATACAAACGGGGCATCATCATATTGAGCCAGTTGCTGTGGTATTGTCCGTTTTCCTTGCTGTTTTTTCGGAACATGCCGTCTTTGGTCATGTAGCCTTCTTCGTCTTTGTCGCCAACACGCCTTTGGTATTCATCTTTCGTTTCGGAGAATTTGTCCGGGTAAATGAAGGAGTCGTTACCCGTGTTGTAAGGCGGGTCTATGTAAATCATCTTCACCCTACCGAAATAGCTTTTCTGCAGCACTTTCAGCACTTCCAGGTTTTCGCCTTCAATAAAAATGTTTTCGGTTTCGTCAAAATTTACCGATTCTTCTCTAACCGGTACAAGAGTTTTGCTGGTAGGTGTCTGCAATACTTTAAAGGCATCACTTTTCCCGGCCCAGTTCAATACATAGCGTTCGTTACTGAAATTGATCTCCTCGCCAAGGGTTGCTTTCAACTTTTCCCAGTCAATTTTGCCTTCGGAGAATACTTCGGGGAGTATTTCCTTCAGGGCTTTTATTTTTTCCGTTTGCGGTGTAAGGCTAAGTCCGTTCATATTTTAATTTCTTTGTTATTAATTTTGTGATGGATTTTCAATTAATGAAAACAGAGATATCAATGACAATTTAAAGCATTGAATGATTATGTCACGCATCTTATTGCATTGGGAATGAGAAATCCTTTTGGGTATTCTTCTACCATCTATTTCCTCGGTTTGGATATGCTGAAAAGCGGAACGTATTTGGTAAATATTTTTGAAGTTCTGTCCGATTTCTTGTTCTATTCCACCTTTTTTGATGAGGTGAAGATATACATCTGTTTCCTTCAATCCTGAATAGGTTTTAGGAATGGTTTCACCTTTGTCAACTTGTACCCACTTGAGCAAAAAATTATCGTAGCACTTGAGCGCACTGTCTGTCCATCCTTTTATTTTTCGTCCCCAAATATGCTTAACAGTTGGGCAGTATTCTATACAATCCTTTGCATTTTCATTGGATGATTGATAGTAAGGCGACCCTAACCATTGTTGTAAATTCAGTTGAATTTCAGTGTCTACAATATCTTTGGTGAGATACTCTACAAACCGATTATTCAGGCTATTCAAGAGGTCTTTTATCTCTGATGTTAAATAAGCAAGTTGATAATCCGGAGTAGAAGCACCGGAAAAAGACTGCATGGTATTTCTCAATTCCGTAAACTTCATAAGCCCATTTGTTTTACAAGTTCATCCATGGTGTTAACCCGATTTGCATCTTTTTTCCAGTAATCAAGGGTAATTAACTTGATGTAATTATTTTGCTCTTTTCTGAGCTGCTCACGAAGCGTTGATTTCAATTGTTGATCATCAGAATGTTTAATAATCATACAATATAAAGCATAGCGAACTAACTCGGATTTCTCAGCCTTGAGATATTTGAAAAATTCTCTCAACTCTTTGTCAGTATATTCAAAATTGTATGTTAGGCAAGTAATGATGTGATAGCGATAGCATTCATAATTCTTATCATTCAAATAGATTTTAGTGAGTTCATCTTTTAATTGCTGGTTCCCTTTGTAATGCTGGAGGGTTAAAATATAATTGCTTGCTCTCCAGTAGTATTTTTTAAGGGCAAATAGCCAATAAGGGAGTAGGTTTTCTGATGCTTTGACTGGCATATACTCAGAAAGCGATCGAACGGCAGTTCCAAATTTGGCACTTAATCGGATGAAGTCAATGTCATCAATATTTTCAGGATCGGCTAATTCCATTGAATCTTTTTTGAAAAGTTTAGGAAGTTCAATTTCTACTTCTCTGATTTCATTCTGCCAAAATGCTATTATTTTATCCGGGTCTGTGATGTTCTCGATTTGCTTTTTAGCTTCGCTTTCATCATGCTCCTCAGGCGATTGATCGCTTAAACCCAATAATGTTTTGAGGATATTGGATTCTAAACCACCTTCTGAAAGTTCGTTGATAATAGCTTCATCTCCCGAATAGTCATTTCCTACGACCTCAAATCTCTTTAGTTCTTTTACAGTTTCATCCTCCTTATTATCATCAATAATTGTAATTCCAGTCTTTTTTGAGTTGATGGAAAGTCCTTGACCTTTCAAGTAATTATCAATGAGGACTAATACATTCCTCAATTCGCTCTCTGAATATCCATAGATTTTGATATCGTCCATATAACGATAATATTTGAAAGCTTCGCTTATCAACTGCTTGTCAAGTGGATACAAAAGTAAATTTGCTAATAGATAGGAAGGCTGAGGTCCCTGCGGTATCCCAACCCCAGGCGTGCTACTTTCTTTCGTTCCTGACCAGGCATTCAAACAAATCGAAAGCAAATCTAAAATTTCATCCTCTACACCAAAATAAGTGCTTAATGTAAGTAGTAGGTTGTAATGCGGTATCGAATCAAAAAAACCTGTTATATCCGTTTCGAACTTGTGTGTAGCTTTATCTTGTTCGATGGCCTTTATTACGGAGTCTTTGAATCGGACAAACAATGATTTCCAGAACTTGAAAAAGAAATATTTGGGACTTTCCTGATTAATTAATTCAACACCTTGTTTTGTTTCTGGCATTAAAACGGAACCAAAGACAAAATCATCATGCTCTGCTAACAAATCATAGTTTCTTGCTGCAATTACATTGGCTATAGCCTGATAAACCAAAGCATCTTCAATCATCAAAAGTGTCTTAGTCCTTTGTGTTCCTGAAGATTTAGGTTCATAATATTTGAATCCCCGTTGTGGAGAGTAATTCCCTGAAATGAGTTTTTCAGAAAGGCTTTTTAAATTTTTGTCAAGGTTTGTGCCGAATGCATGTATGCCAAAACGGTCTTTCACCATCCGTTCTGGCCAACATACTATTCTGTAGTAAGAAAGTTTTAGGTTGTCAGGATTAAAATATATTTCTAATGTTTTTTCACTCATTATTTACAAAATCTCAAAGTTAATATTTGTTTCAATGTTCGTTAACCTAAACGGCTCTTTTGGTTTTTGCAAAGTGTTGGCTTCGTTTGGCGGGGCAAAACCAAATGTGCCGTTTGTGCGGTTGGCTAAAAGAAATTTTAAAAAATGCGAAGGGCTGGCTTTTTCTTTTTTTATTGTCACCTGTCTGAATAGCAAAACACGGAGAGTTTGTAAGTCTGTTCGCTTGGTCGATATGGTTTGTATGAAGAGTCCATTTTTAGCCATTGTTTTGTTGTGTCGTCTGTCTTTTTAGCATTGGTGGTAACGGAAATGTATATGCGTAGTTGCGGGATTTCAAGGCACTTACGTTTCAATTACGTAAAATGTAATTTACGTGCACAATGTTTCAAGTTACCACTAATGCCCGCAATTATCGCATATACAATGTTATGCACCTGTAATTTTATCATTCTTTTATCAATTTGCTTAAATATCGGTTTGTGTCGGTATCGGTGCGAATGAAATACAAACCTGTTTTCAAGTCCGAAACATTTATTTTTTCAGCATTCGGCTTGATTATTTGTTTTAAGAGTTGACCGTTTTGATTATAAATTTTTATGCTTACAATACTTTCGTTATTCGGAATTACTAAACTTATTTCGCTTGTTGCAGGGTTTGGGTAAATTTGTAAGTTTATATTTTTATCAAATTCGGCTTCGTTGATAGATAATATTCCACCCCAAGTTTGTTGCAAGGTGTCGTATTGTTGTATTTGTTGCGTTGTTTGGTTATAGCGGTAAAAATTATTTGTAAAAGTGGTATCTCCAGTAGTGCTGATTGAATTTATGCCACCAAACATATAAAAAACAGTATCGTTTGTATTTTCTAACGATACCCATCCGACACCGCCTATCATAGGTGGGATAGTATTTGTTAACAATGTAGCAATCAAGTTGCCATTAACAATTTTGATTTGATATAGATTACTCGAAAAAGCAAATGAGCTTGTAGATTTCGTGGTTGAGTATTTCTGCCCGCCTGCTAAAAATATAACACTTGGATTTATTGTATTATAAAAATTTACGGGTTGAATATTTGCGGCAGCCGCAACCCATTCATTTACAGGATAGTTTTGTATTGAAGGACCAAAATCCCACGAATTGGTTTGAGTGTTATATTGATAGCAAGAAAAATTATTTGTTCCATCGCCATTCAATCCGCCGAAAATATATGCTTTGTGATTGACAGTATCGGCTATTGTAGTATGCCCGTGAAGTGTAGTGCCTTGTGGAATATCCGCTTTTTGAGTAAATGTTTCGGTTGTAGTATTAAACTCATACACCGCTCCGCTGGCAGTAACATCGGCAAGCTGACCACCCGATAATAACCACGTATGGCTTCCCCTATAAGCACTTGACATACCTCCACGCGGAGAAAACGGCTGTTGTGCCTTTTTCGCAACTTGATATGCGAGTGGGTCAAAAGAGTAGAAGGCATTGTCAGGTTTTGATCTCGAACCTCCAATTAAATATATCCTTCCTGTTTGAGGATTGTAAACAGGAGAAGCCCTGGTTATAAGTGGCAGTGTGTCTCCTGAAGTATCAATTTTTTTGAATGTACAATCAGAAGGGTTGTATTGATATAAATCACTTGTAGGTGTGGTGTTGTTCGACTTGCTGTTGTCTTGCACCACGCCTCCGTAAATATACACAGCGGTATCGTTATAACGAACAACTGTGGCTCCATAGCGTGGGCTTGGAACTTGATTTTGTGCTAAAACCGACAAAGAAAGGATTGTCAGTATACTGATTGTAAAAAATATTTGTTTCATTTTACCTATTTTTTAAAGTTAATTTGAATACAAAATTACGAACAGAGATTATAAAAAGCACTTGCCATTTGGCAAGAAATTTAGTTCAGCCTATTTTTTTTATTGAATTTTTTCGTATTCGGCTCAAAGAAGTGTTGGTAACACCAAGATAGGATGCTATTTGTTTTAATGGAACGTGTTTTACGATTTCAGGATTTTGTTTAATGAGCAAAAGATACCTGTTTTCAGCCGTTTCGGTTTGTAATAATAACATTCGCTCTTTCAGTTCAACCATCATTCGCACCAATAGTCTTCTGCCAAATTCACGGTGTTCGGGGTAGTTGTTAAAATGTTGGTTCATTTTTTCAAAATCGACAAGCCAAACCGCACAATCGGTAAGAGTATGAATGTTCTCTCGCGATACCGAACGATTGAAAAACGATGCCTGCTCAATAGCGACTTGATTTTTTGTATAAAAATTGGTCGTTATTTCCGAATGTTCACTGTTGACAATAAACGAACGCATTATGCCTTTATGAATGAACATATAATTTTGACAAACATCGCCTGTTTTGAGTAATAGCGTGTTTTTGGGAATTGTTTTATATTCAAAATATGATACAATGCCTTCTGCCAGCAGAATGGGCAATCCAAGTTGTTGGTTTATATATTTTACAAATGGGTTTTCGTCTATCATAGAGTTTGTCTTTTTATTATGGTGCATAACGGTTGAGGCTAAGCGCTGGCGGGCACTTTTGAAAATATATCATTCCGGCCAGCACAATTTTCAATAAATGTACAATCTTTCTCCTTACAACCATGCGCCCGTTAGCGTTTAGCCTTTG
>Ga0302252_1000772_pt1 | contig 23789 bp, 23 predicted proteins | sample AAG_RA_Leu_MG_FD_193511 | JGI IMG/M metagenome (GOLD analysis project Ga0302252, IMG submission 193511) | Enriched activated sludge microbial communities from anaerobic digester in WTTP, New Holstein, Wisconsin, United States - AAG_RA_Leu | ecosystem: Engineered > Bioreactor > Anaerobic >...
CGTTGGGTGCAATTGCAGAAGAGCCCCACAACATAAAAAAATCGCATAGATGGATAATAAAATTATAGAATTTATACGAACAAAAGATTACATTTACCTTGGGGAAATAGGTCAAGGAGGAACAGGAAAAACAATCCTCTTGAAAGATGAGATAATTGATGAAACTTTTGTTTGTAAAAAGTACTCTCCATACTATGAAGAACACAAAGATTTATTTTTTAAAAATTTTGTTGATGAAATAAAAATACTTTATAAAATATATCATAAAAACATTGTCAGGGTTTTTAATTATTACCTCTATCCAGAACAAAAAACTGGGTATATATTAATGGAATTTATTGATGGTCAGAATATAAAAACATTTGCGGAGAATAATCCGCATTTGATTAATAATTTATTTGAACAGACCATTGATGGATTCAATTATTTGGAGCAGAATAAGATATTACATAGAGACATTCGACCCGATAATATATTGGTTTCATCCAATGGAGTTGTAAAAATTATTGACTTTGGTTTTGGAAAACGATTAAAGTTTGAGGATGATTTTGATAAAAGTATATCACTTAATTGGCAATTCGAACCACCAAAAGACTTTGAGAACAAATTTTATGATTTTAGAACTGAGATATACTTTATAGGAAAATTGTTTGAAGAGATACTTAAGGAAAACAAAATTGATAATTTTACTTATAAAAGAGTTTTATCGGAAATGATAAAAACGGATTTTAATGAACGCATTTCCAGTTTTTCGCTGATTGAAAGAAACATTCTTTCTGAAGAAAATATAGAATTAGATTTTTCATACGAGGACAAAGAAACTTATAAAAGATTTGCAAGTTCATTGACTTCAATATTCAGTAAAATTGAAAATAGTACTAGATATAATTCTGATTTAGAAAAAATCATTGCTGACTTAGAAGAAATTCACAGAAACTCAATGCTTGAAGATTATATTCAGAATCCAAATTCAATAGCAAGGTGTTTTGTTAATGGAAGCTACAAATACTTTAAACATGTAAAATTTCCAATATATGAATTAAAGGATTTTATAAAATTAATAAAGTCTGTATCTGTTGACAAAAAGAAAATAATATTAAATAATTTATGGCAAAGACTTGATTCAGTTGAAAGATTTACTGATTATAAAGATGATTTACCATTTTAAAAAGCAACAGCACCCAACACACAATATAAAACAGTTGAGATTCAGTGATTTGCAGACGTTTGGTTCCCGCTTCAACTTTCTGCAACGATGGATACGAACGCACTCCGAAAACCCAACCGTTTCATATTGTCAAACGTTGGGTGCAAGTGTAAAAAAATAACGACACATCGGACAATTTGCTATTTAAAGACAAAAAAGGAAAACGAAATAATAAACAGCCCAAGTACAAAACTGCACATTAGTGGTTTATGCAAGTTTGATATTTTGTATTTAAAAATGTTGTATATTCGTTGCGTAAATGAAACGTAATGCAGCATTAATAAAAAAAATGACGACTCAAAAATTGATAGACAAGATCACGAAACAAATTGACCAAATTCTTAATGAAAGCGGATTAATTGTTTTTAGTTCAGTAGACACGCTTGTAAAAGGTGACATATATACTCTTGGACTAAATCCAGGTGGAGAAGCAAAGATTCCAATCATAAAGACGATTTTGGAATTTCCCTCCAGACATCATAATGCTTATATTGACGAAAACTGGGGCAATAGAAAAAAAGCAAAATATCCCGTTGGAGGACACCCACTGCAAAGAAACTTCACCGGACTTATAAGAGCAATCGGCTATGAACCTGACAAAGTATTTAGTTCCAATTTGATCTTTACACGCAGTCGTGGACAAAACAATTCACATTATCCAGACAATGCTAATCTTTGTTGGACAGTTCACAAAGAATTCATTAATATTGTTGACCCAAATTGTTTTATCGTATTTGGTAATTCAAATATTTCACCCTATCAATTCATTAAAGACAAGTATTCCTTAAAAACCAATGACAGCATCAGTAGCGGACACGGTAACTGGAAATGCTTTTCTGCCTCAGGAATAATTGAAGGCAGGGAAAGAATATTAATAGGCATTCCTCATTTAAGCCGCTATTATGTGACAAGACACGACAATGTAATTAAATGGATAACCTCTAAAATCAAATGACATGGCAGCAAAAGTATTTATCGTAGAACAAGAATACAAAGCAAAATATAAAGTATTCTTCGTAGACCAAGACTACAAATAAAAAAAATCATCAATTAATTTGTCCCGGAACTTTAGTAAAGTCGGAGTCTCAAGCAGACGTGAAGGTTTTCATAGTGAATCAAGAGTATAAAGCTGACATTAAAATCACAAGAAAAAACTTTCCAAAATAAATTTAACGCTGCATAACAAAGGCTTTCTGTAATGCGGCATTGCTTCGTGGACAGAAACGCAGTGGACATCAACTTTACCTCTTTTAGACAATGCAGGGAAGCCGCACAGCAGAAAGCCTCAGCCGTTATCTGCCATTGCTGAAGTGAGAATTAAATGAGTCCAATATCAGAAAATCAAAAAACCGAAATCATTGCCTTATTAACGTAAGGCAAACTAAGCAGAGAGCAAATCGCTGCGAAAGTTGGAGTATCTATAGGAACGATCAGCGCAATCAAGGCCCATTTGACAATGGGTACCTATACTGAACCTTCTGTAGCTGAAGAAGTCATCGAGGCGATAGAGACAACTTTTGGGCTTGAACGCGACTTCCAGATTGCTCTTCGCTCCAACATTGAACAGCTTGAGCAAGGACTCCTCCGCTGCAGCACGATTGCCTACGTTGAGCCCTCTGCCGGCTGGCGGCTCGGTTCGTGCGGTAACGGGGCACACATTTGAGTATTGACGAAATATCTCTATCCAATGATGAGCTTTACACGATTCTGACCCACAAGACTGCCAAAGGACAAAAAGACTGTCGTTGCCATTGTGAAAGGCACAAAGGCCGAATAAGAAATGAAGTTATTAGACATGTTGCCCGATATGTTGCTTGATGCCGTTGAGGAGGTAATCCTATTTCTTTTCGGACGTTTAGCTCAACCGGTTTAGAGCATCTGCTTTACAAGCAGAGGGTTGGAATTCGAATTGGTTATAACATATCCAGTGGACTTTTGATTTTCGCTTTGGCAATATCGGTGATATGTGTGTAGATTTCGGTGGTTTTAACCGAACCATGACCCAGAAGCTGCTGAATGTACCTGATATCTGTTCCATTTTCGAGCAGATGTGTCGCAAAACTATGACGTAGGATATGTGGCGAGACCGTTTTTGTTATTCCTGCTTTCGTTGCAGCCGTTTTCACAATGGTTTGAACACTTTTTGCAGAATACATTCCTCCGTCCTGTCCTTCAAATAGATAATCTTTTGGATGATAGGATTTATAATAACTTCTCAAATCGGCCAATAAAGTTGGGGACAGCATTACTGCCCGGTATTTATTCCCTTTGGAATGACGGATATAAATCAGCATGTTTTCCGAATCGATATCCGAAATTTTTAAATGAAGCAGCTCATTCAAACGCAATCCGCAACCATAAAGCAGCTTGATGATGCAGGCATGTTTCGGATTGGCGACAGCTTGTAACATCCGTTTCACTTCCGCGCGGGTCAGGTATTTTGGCAATTCATGTTCTATACGAGATGGATACAGGTGTCTTATATTCAAATTTTTACCTACTACCGAGCTGTAAAATTTATCGATAGAGGCTACAATCATACGCTGATAGGAACTGCTAATATGGTCTTTCCTTATTTTCCAGTAAACGTATTTTTCAATTTCATTTTCATTTAATTCGTCGGGTTGATCAAACCGCTTTTCCGCTACTTGAAGGAAACTCCTCACCGAACTGCTGTAATTCTTTACGGAACTGTCACTGTACCTTTGAAGCGTAAGTCTCCGTTCAAAAACTGCGATTAAATATTCGATGTCCATATTTCAAAATCAATAACGGTAAAATTAGTAAAACATTCGTAAATGCAACTATTTTTATTAAAAAAATAATAGTTTATCATATTGATATCATGTAATTTATCATCCAATATTTAGCATAAACGCGAAAGTGGTTTACGCAAGTTTGATATTTTATATTAAAAATGTTGTATATTCGTTGCGTAAATGAAACGTTAGCGGTCAGCTTAAAAAGAGATGCAATATGGCAATCATAAATAGAACCATTATTAACAATTAAATTTAATAAGATGAAAAGGACATTACTGACAATCTTGTTTGCAATTACAAGTGTAATCGTTTTTGGACAAGCCCGACTTGGCTCAACTGCCTCTGAAATTAGGTCGGAGTTTTGGGAAAGTAGTTATAATCTAAAAAGTGGATATGATGATGATGGGGACTATTACATTACTATAACTACAGAAAGAGCAACAGTAACATATTATTTTAAATCAGATAAAGTTTGTTACTTAACTGCAATTATTCCAGACAATCAAGGTGCATTAAACTTTTATGTTGAATTGTACAATAAGCAATATGTTGTGGTTTCGGCAACTCAATGGAAAATGTACTCAAATAATGGGATAGCAAATATAAATTTAATCTATCCAGAAGGCGGTGGGTATTACTTTTTATGGTCAAATTAGCAAATGACATTAACAAAGGAAGATAGAATAAAAACCGTAATGGGCGGTGGTGGACACGTTGTCATTCTTGGTGCTGGTGCGAGCATTGCTTCAACAATTAGAAATCCTGAATTGAATGGCAGACGACTTCCTTCTATGGATAACTTTATAGAAGTCGTAGGCTTGCAGGACATTGTTGATAAATTACCAATCCATTTGGTATCAAAGAATTTTGAAACTCTTTATACTGTTCTGCATAAATACAATTCAAATTCAGACGAAATATTAGAAATCGAAGAAAGAGTTTACGACTATTTCAAAGATATGAAACTACCCGATGAGCCAACAATATATGACTATTTGGTATTGTCGCTGAGACCTAAAGACCTGATTGCAACTTTTAATTGGGACCCTTTTTTATATCAAGCATTTGTGAGAAATGGGCATGTTGCAGATATGCCATATTTATGTTTTTTGCACGGAAATGTTGCCATTGGATATTCCAATATAGATAAGCGATGCGGACCCGCAGGTTGGTATTCAAAGGCGACAAAAAACTTTTTTGAACCAACAAGACTACTTTATCCAATTGACCAAAAAGATTACAATAGTGATGAGTTTATAAGTATGGAATGGGACAGGCTTAAAGCATGGTTAAACTCAGACTCTACGAAAAGGGTAACAATTTTTGGTTACGGAGCACCTAAGTCTGATTATGAAGCAGTAAAACTTTTAAATAATGCGTGGGGTGGCAGAGATAAAAGGAACATGGAACAGTTTGAAATTATAGATATTAGAGAAGAAGAAACTGTAAGGGAAAGTTGGGACAATTTTATTCATTCTCATCATTATGACTATTCAACAGACTATTTTAAAAGTTCACTTGCCTACAATCCTCGTAGGACAAGTGAAAGCTATTTTCAACATTATTTGCCAATGACACCTTCAGAAGCATTTAGTGAAAGTAATCCTGTTCCAAGCGACTTTAAAACATTAGAAGAACTTTGGGAATGGCACAAACCACTTATTGAAGTTGAAAAAGAATGGAAAGAGAAAAACAAAGAACTATAAAAGCCGAACCGCTAACAACGTATATAAAACATTTGGCAGTCAGTGGGTTATCAGGCGTTTCAGCTCGTATCAAAAGCAGTTGTAGCTTGATAGGAAATCGCTTCGAAATGCCAAACGTTTCATATACTTGACCGTTACCTGCAAGCTAAGAGGACACTACACAAGAAATATTAGTAAATTTGAAAAGGAGATTGCGAAAATCCTGAAAAGAGTAGCAAAATTTTAAAATTAATAAAAATGAAAAACTTAATAATGATTACAACAGTAGTTTTGTCACTAATCTTTGTGGCTGGGTGTGACAAAGAGACCGTTATCCCCGAACAAAATGTTCCGACTGAAATCAATAACTACGTTTCAACCCACTTTCCAAATTGTTCCATTTCAAAGGCAATTAAAGAGAATGACGAAAATGAGGAAATGTATGAGATTACTTTATCCTGTGGTATTAAATTAGAATTTAACAAGCAAAAGGAAATCATAGATATTGATTGGAATACAAAGCTGCCTGACAGCGTTATTCCGACTAATATTCTTACCTATGTAAACTCAAACTACTCTACAAATTTCATTATAGGATGGGAACTTCAATCAGGAAATCAAGAGGTTCAACTTAACAATAATCTTGTGCTTGTCTTTGATATGGCAGGAGAATTTTTAAGGATTGATGATTGAAAACCAGCAGGTAACAACGTGTATAGCTCATTGCGGCTGAAGTGTATAACTCAAAGTTATTGCTTTTTTACTAACCTTACTGCTTAACCGAAAAAACTCGCTGTCTAATCCGCAACGAGCCATACACAAAACCGTTATGGGCAATCGGCTTCAGGACGCCTGAAATAAAGAGATATAATAAAGCAAAATATAATCTATGAGAGGAGGTGAGAAAATATGGCAGAAGAAATTTCGTTAGAGGAATATAAAAAGGTGTATAGAGGAATAGTGGCAGAAGAGGAGAAAAGAGGTTTTTCAGTTCATCTGGTAGTGTACGTGCTGGTTAATGCTATGTTGATAGCCATTAACTTCATATATTCTCCAGAATTTATCTGGTTCTTTTATCCACTCATAGGTTGGGGTATCGGGATATCCATGCATTATCTATTCGGTGTTCGTTGGATAGAGAAAGAGCTTAAAGAAAGAGAAGCAAAAGCAGAATACAGAGTAAAGGAGGTCAAAAGTAAATGATAGCGCCCCTTCGCCGACTACGCTCACTTCGTTCGCTGCGTATAACAGCGGATAAAATGTTTCGCTACGCTTCGCCCAAATTGCCTTCGGCAACTTTTTTTATCCGCTAGCCGTTATGGGCAATGTTAAAAAAGAAACAGCATACAATATGGATAACATTTTTGACATAATAAATACCACTTGTGCAACATTCGCTACTACTGCAGGTAGTTGGATTGCATACAAGGGTTATAAAAAGCAAAAAAGGCACAATCTTACTGATATTGAGGTAACCATTATTGATGATGAAAACAGAGAAGATTATTTCTGGTATGTAAAATATCGCTTTATTAATTGTCAAAAAACTATTGAGAAGATTACCTTTAAAGTAAATAAGCCATTTATATTGTTCAATTATTGGAAATCAAAAGCAATTCAAAAATGTATGCAAATAGATAATTCACTTGAGTTATATAACATTTTTGATAATGACTATGTGCTTCTTTGTTTAAAAATCGAAAAGAATAAATCAGATATTTACAGAAAAAAGATTGAGAAGTTACTAACGATTGATCCAATTCTAATGATTGATTCAGAATATATTCGCCTTAAAAAAAGAACCTTTAATTATTCACAGTTACATTATGCTTAACAATAAAATTATTAATCAAATAAAAAAGAACATTGGTGCAATAACGCCGATTATTGAGCCTGTTACTTTATGTAACTTGTCCTGTTCATATTGTTTTGTTGGTGAAAAGAAGTCTTCAAATATGGAATTCTCTATACTTGAAAAAATAATCTCTTCAGTTATTATTCACAATGGCAAGGATAGTATAACAAAGTTTATTTGGCATGGTGGAGAACCTTTGCTTGCTGGCCTTGATTTCTATATGAAAGTGGTAGACTTTCAAAACAACTTTAAAAAGGATGGTTATCGCATTTTAAATGCGATTCAAACGAATTTAACACTTCTAAATGATGAGTTTATTGATTTTTTTATCAAAAATGAATTTGGTGTAGGGACAAGTCTTGACGGGACTAAAGAACTTCATGATAAGAATCGTTGTAATTCTTTCGACAAGGTATTTAAAAATCTTCATTATGCAAAGAGTAAAGGTCTACATGTTGGCGTTATCTGTATTCTGACTAAAGAAACACTTCCGCACATTGAAGAAATCTATAGTTTTTTTAGAGATAATAATATTGATTTCACATTAAGTCCCGTAATACCAAATTCGCGTTACTCAGAATTCATTCTCACAACGGATGAATATTATATTGCACTAAAGCAATTATTTGATTTATGGTATCTTGATGAAAATTGTAAAATTAGAGTTAATCCTTGTGGAAGTATAATTCAATCGATTTTATTAAAAGGAATTAATCTGAGTTGTATTCATAGTGAAAATTGCTTAAATCATTTTCTTACATTCTTACCGAATGGAGATGTGTTCCCATGTAATAGGTTCACAGACTATGAACAATTCAAAATAGGGAATATATCCAATATGACCTTTACAGAAATATTAAAATCTGAAAAACGATCTGAACTTCTATCACGCACAATTGAAACAATTAATGCTTGCAGAAAATGTGAATTTAGGCAGTATTGTAAAGGTGGCTGTATGAATCATGCATATGAATTTTATCAAACAATTTATGAACGTGATTATTATTGTCAATCATTCTTTAAAATTTTTCAGTATATAAACGAAAAAGTTAATGTATCTATTAATAAAGCAAAGCGTCAAATTTAAATTTAACTATCATGGAAACAAATGAATTAATTATCGAATTGAAAGAGCCTAATCTCAATGTCAACATTGACATAGAAAGAATTGATTCTCCTGCTCTCCAACGTATCCTAAGAGAGTTTAGTGACCCTGAAATTGTAACTAAAATGTATGACAAACATTCTGATTGGGGACAGCAAGGTCAATGTGGTTGTGTTATGGGTTGTTTAGGTGGATAGAAACAAAGCTGCTAACAAAGTGTAGCAGCAATAAGGGTTTCAGTGGTTATTCAAGCATTCTGCCCCGCTCAAACATCGGTGCGGTTTGACAGGAATGAAGCTTGCAATCCCTCACTGCTGCTACACTCAAACGTTGGGTGCAAGTGTAAAAAAATAACGACACAGCGGACAATTTGCTGCATAAAGACAGAAAAAGAAAAATGAAAATTGTCCACGCTCAAAACAACACATTTCCAAACCGCTGATAGGAACTGCTAATATGGTCTTTCCTTATTTTCCAGTAAACATATTTTTCAATTTCATTTTCATTTAATTCGTCGGGTTGATCAAACCGCTTTTCCGCTACTTGTACTTGAAGGAAACTCCTCACCGAACTGCTGTAATTCTTTATAGAACTGCCACTTTACCTTTGAAGCGTAAGTTTCCGTTCAAAAACTGCGATTAAATATTCGATGTCCATATTTCAAAATTAATAACAGTAAAATTACTAAAACATTCGTAAACGCAACTATTTTTATTAAAAAAATAATAGTTTATCATATTGATATCATGTAATTTATCATTCAATATCCAGCATAAACTTGCAAGTGGTTTACGCAGGTTTGATATTTTGTATTTACGAATGTTTTATATTTGTTGCGTAAATAATACATTAGCGGACATTGCAAGGGCTTAATATAGACTATAAACGTAAAGGAATAATATTATGGCAATTTGGAAAACATATAGAGTAGCTGATGTAGTTACAGAAGTTGACGAAGAAAAATTTGTTCTTCCTGTTATTCAACGATCACTGGTTTGGGAAGAAGACAAAATGGAACTTCTTTTTGATACTCTACTTAAAGGAGACAGTTTTGGTGGTATTATGGTTATTGAAGAAGAAAAAGATACCAAGCCATTATTTAATTATAGGCCATTTACAAAAGACGGTAATTTTATTCCTTCGCGAGAAGTTGAAAAGCTAAAACAGCAACAATTTTTTGTAATTGATGGACAACAACGCTTACAAACATTTTACATTGGATTAAAAGGTAGCATTAACGGCAAGGTTTTATACTTTGATTTATTTAGTGACTATAATTTTGAATATGAATTTAAGTTTGAAAAGGATGAGAATAAATTACCTAAAAAATCAAAGGAAAACAATGACAGAAAAATTCCAGAGCATTTTTGGTATCCCGTAAAGACATTATCAGAAAACCTAAAAAACACAGGGAAATATAAACAAGTCGTAAAAGAAATCATTTATAAACAAGGAATAACTGATGACCTAAAAAAAGACCATATTGAAGAAAATATCCTTTCCTTTTACGAGAATGTCCTAAACTCCGAAACACTTGGTATATCAAAAGTGGTAATCAATAAGAGTTTGCCTGAAATTGAAAATCGCCAGAGAATTGTTGAGCTGTTTAGACGACTAAATGACGGTGGAACAAGACTATCTCCTTTTGACCTCGTTGCCTCAATTCTTAAGGGATTTTCTTGGGAAATGGAAGGTTTCCTCAAAGAAATGCTTGAAAAATATCAAGACATCGGACTTACACAAGACAATCTGATAAAGTTGATTTTTTTACTTCAAGACAACCATGCTAAAGAAATGGCTTCTATCGAAGCGTCTGATGCAGAGTTTGCCATACAAAATATAGATAGAATAAAAGCTACTATTAAAGCATTAAAAGATTTCTTAGAATTTTCTAAAACATATGATTATTACAAAGAAGGTAATCGTTCATTTATACCACTATTTTTCATTTCATATCATTTATTTCATAAGAAAATTGATAATAAAACTCTATCGAATTATTTCAACAATTACGAAACAGGCAACACTGACTATCCACTAATGAAAAAATGGTTATATCATTCTTTAATAAATGGCGTTTTTAGAAGCAAAGGAGTTGGATGGATACCTTATAAAACTGGAGTAAGAAAAATTTTAGAAGTAATTAAAAACTATAAGAACCAAAATTTTCCATCAGATGAATTATTTAAAGTTTATATTGAGCACCCGATTACATTCACGACAAAATATTTCAGTGACAATTTAGACCAACTCGACAGTTCATTCGTTTTTTATTTAATGTACGATAGAACAAGGATAATAAGAACTAATGATATTGACCATATAATGCCTAAAAATATTCTTGAAGAAAAAGATTTTGATTGGAACCTAATAAATAGTATTAAAAACTTTCAACTTCTTGACTACGGGACAAATCGTGGAACAAAGAATGGTAAGCCATTTAAAGAATGGATTAATAACCCAGAATATGTGAAAGATAAATCTAATTATATAAAGATTCATTTAATTCCTTCAGATGAAACACTATGGGAAGAAGACAAGTTTAAAGAATTCAGTGAAGAAAGAGCGAAACTAATTATTAGCAAAATAGACCAATATGTTAAGTAATTTGCCCTTGCAACGATCCGCTAACAGCGGCTATACGCCATTAAAACGCCGCAAACACGCAAAACGTTAGCAGCCATAATATAAGACCATAAAAATGAGAAAAATAACGACAATTATATTTCTATTCATAACAACAATAAATTTTGGACAAAAGACTATTCGATATGCTGACTCAATCCGTAAAGATTACAACATTCCTGAAATTACTTACGCTGTAATTGATTCCAAATCAACAATAGAAATTGCTGCATTGGGAAAACACTCCATTGACCTGCCAGACACTGCAACCTTAAATGACAGGTTTCATATCGGGTCAAATACCAAGGCTATGACTGCCTTCATAATTGCTAAATATGTAGAAGAAGGAAAACTGCAATGGACGACAAAGTTTTTTGATGTTTTTCCAGAATGGAAAGAAAACAGCAAACCCGAATATGCAAATATTACACTACAGGATTTACTTTCTCATAGAGCAGGAATACAGCCATTTCAAGGAGAAAACGACCCAGAAATTCCCAATTTTAAAGGCACAAACCAAGAGAAAAGAGAACAATTCGGGCGGTTTGTCTTAACCTTAGAACCTGTACTCTCTGATGAACAAAATCCTTTTATTTATTCAAATGCAGGCTATACGTTGGCCACCTTAATGTTAGAAAAGAGAACAGGTAAAAGTTGGGAGCAATTAGTTGATAAAGTATTCAATAAAGATTTAAAGCTAAATGTAAAATTCTCGTGGCCCGAAAACCAAAAACAAAAAGATACTTGGGGGCATAGTTACGAAAATGGTAAACTTATTCCCGTTCCATCAACAGTTGATTATCATTTGGACTATACTGAACCGGCAGGTGATATTAATATTAAGTTGAATGATTATATCAAATTTATTCAATTGAATTTACAAGGTCTTAATGGTGAAAATAACTATTTAAAAGCCGACACCTATAAATTCATTCATAAGGGAATTGAAAACTATTCCATTGGTTGGTTTAATATTCATGAAAACGGAAAAGAGTTTTCAACACATTCAGGCACTGCAGGAACATATTATTCACTAGTTCAAATTGATAGAATAAATGGAAAGGCTTATATAATTTTTACTAATTCATTTAGTCAAGATACACAACAAGGGGTAAGACTATTGATGAGAAAACTTAAAGAAAATTACGGCAGCTAACATTTTGAATAAGTAATGGCAGACAATGTGGTAAATATCAAGGTTTGTAACCCGCTCAATCTGTGTAGTGTTTTGATAGGAAAGAAGTTCACAATATGCAACTATTCATACAATTTATCGTTATTACCTGCAATTAAATAAATTATTAACAAATTGAATTTTAAAATTATAAGAAAATTAAAAGTCAAAAGATTAGGAATTTTATTTTTTATTGTTTTCGCATTATTTTCCTGTTCAAAAAACAGTGATTTCGAAAACAATAATAAGGAGAACATTAATGAGAATTTTGTAACACTTCCCCAAGTAAATGACATTGCAAATAGTATTTTGTATCCAACGAAGGATAATGATTTGAAAAATGGCAATAAACAATCTCATACAAAAACTGTAAGTAATGTAACAGAGATGAAAAACTATAAAAATTAAACTTCATTTCATATTATAAATTATAGTGAAGGTGATTTTGTAATTATTTCTGCTGATAAAAGAATTCAACCGATATTGGGTTTTCCCGTTTCAAATACTTTTTCTGTTGATGAAAATTCTTATCTAGAAGGATTAGATTTTTGGTTAAATGACACAAAACAGAGAATTGCAGATATTCAAGAGTCAACTATTGAACAAACTGAAAATGAAAAAATTGCTTGGAGACTTGTTAAGGAAGCTATTATTCAACAAATAAGTTCAGTAAAAATGGAACCAATTGAAGATTGCTATGAACATACAGAGATTTACACAAAAGGTCCATTATTAAACACTGAATGGTATCAAACTGGCGGATTTAATGACGATTTGCCTTATATTTCATGTAATGGTTCTAATTTTCAAGTTTATGCTGGATGCGTTCCAATTGCAATGGCTCAAGTAATGAAATATTATCGACATCCAACAAATTATAATTGGTCTGCAATGCCTCTTGATTATGGCACAAGTAAAACTGCAAGTTTTATTTCTGATATTCAAGATGCCATAAGAAATGTTTACAGTGGAGAACCATCATACTCATGTAGTGGAACAGATGTAAGTACATCAACTGACATGGGTGCTGTTTTAATTTCTCAATTTAGTCATAGTAATGCAATTAAGGCAGCTTATAATTACAGTACTGTAAAAAGTAATCTAAATTACAATAGACCTGTATTATTAGCAGGAAGTAACTCCAGTAGTGGTCATATGTGGGTTTGTGATGGCTACAGAACTACTCAATACTTTTTTGATGACTGCACTGGTATTAGTTATTTACATTTCTATATGAATTGGGGATGGAATGATAGTCTATTTAATGGTAATTTTGCATATAATAATTTTAACCCTAGTAGTGCTACATACAACGACAATAAGAGAATGGTATATAATATAATCCCTTAAAACTATAAATCATGAAACGAATATTAATATTAATTTTAGCAATAATGACAGTTTATGGATGTGATAAAACTGAAGAGCAAAATAATAATTATAATTTAGATATTGGAATGGAGTTTTCAGTGTTTAACACTAACGATCAGGACTTGTTAGATACAGCAATTGTTGGTCATTTTAATGAATCAATATTCAAACTCTTTTATGTAATAGATGGAGATATACATGATGTTTATAATCCAAATTATGATAATCCAAGAAACTTCAAGGTCTATAAACATAAAAATGAATACAGGATAGGCATTGGAATGAATTACACTGAGAGTTCAGAAAAACCAATAACTTATATTCAATGGAATGAAACTGATACAGATACTATTGAAGCAGAATATATTAGAACAGATAATGCTGTCATGAAAAATAAAGTTTGGTTTAATGGTAAGTTAATTTGGGACAGGTCATTAAATCAAGAAGAGTATTACAAAATTATTAAATAAGAGTAACTGCAGGTAACAAAGGCTCATACGTAATGCAGGTTTCATCGTAAATTGAAAGTTATGTCTCGTCCAAAAATTTATATAAAAAAAACTAGATTGGATTACTTTTTTGAGGGTATTTCAATTATTTCTTTAGCACTTACATTTATCATTATTGCTTACTATTGGGGCAAATACCCAAATAGTGTGGCAATACATTACAATGCACTTGGTCAAGCAGATTCATTTGGACATAGGTGGTTGTTGCTCATCCTCCCCTTAACGGCATTATTAACATATATAGGAATGACGTATTTAAACAAATTTCCTCATGTTTTTAATTTTCCGGTTGAAGTAAGTGAACGTAATGCAGAATTGTTATATAAAACAGGTAAACGAACAATTTCTTTTATGAAAATGATTGTTTGTTTGTTAATCCTTTATATAAACATTTCCCAGGTTTCCTCAATGATTTTTAATCGCTCAGGTATAAATATATTTATTATTTTATTTTTTATACTTTGCTTAATTGTTGCTCCAATATTTGCAGCTTTTAAAATGAGTAAGGCACGACCTTAATTTTTTTTGTTACTAATGTTTTAAAATAGAGGGAAAACGCCCAGTTGCCAACAAAAGCTAAATGCAAGCGGGCTTTAAGTGCTAATATAGCGAATTTTACTGCTAATAAATATTGTGCTTAATTAACAGTTTATTGCTTTTAAGTACCCGCCTGCACTTAGCTTTAACTGTTAGGGACAAGTGTAAAAAACGACACATCGGACAATTTGCTATTTTAAAGACAAAAAAAGGAAAACGAAATAATAAACAGCCCAAGTACAAAACTGCACATTAGTGGTTTACGCAAGTTTGATATTTTGTATTTACGAATGTTTTATATTTGTTGCGTAAATAAAACGTTGGCAGTCACCTTAAAAAAGACACAGCACAAATGAAAAATTCTGACTTAAATAAAGTAGTATTTTACTCGAAAGACGATATGGCAGGCGGACTCGAACTACAAAAAGGAGAACATGTTTTACGGTCTGACATAAAATCAAATTACACAGATATAAACGATATTTTTGAACTATACAACATAAAAAAATACATTGACAACGAATTGTATTTGAAAAGTTGGACTAACGATGACATTACCAATTTCAAACAAAAAGCAGCAGAATTTGGAAAAATCATAGGACAATTTATGGCTACAATTAACGATAGTAACGTTGAAAATTTATATGAAAACACTTTGCAAATTTACGTTCATTCGTTTTGGGAATTAGTCAATAATCAAAGTGTATACAAACGAATTTCTAGGTCTATTTTTAGCAACATTCTTTCAAATGAGCCATACATAATACACGAGATTTTAACTCACAAAAACATAGTTGACCATTACGATAATGAAATTAGACTTTTCTTATTAACATATTCTCAATCTGCTGAAATATTACTGTCGGTTTATGAGGTCAAGGATGATTTTCAAAAAAATCAAAAATTTATTCCTAAAAGTTTAACCGTTGATGATAAGGAAACGATTCTTTCAAACTATTTAGATTCCAATGATGTAAACTATAATTACATTGGTCTTATCCAAAACGTAAGAAACAGGAATGATTTTAAGGTGTCTGATAAAACACGCTTAAAAGCGAAGCGTTTGCTTAATAGCGAAACTGAGAAATTCTACGCTGAAAACAATGGAATGAAATATGGTGTTTCAGTTAGTTTTTCTGAAAAAACAAGCAAAGTTAAAGACTGTGTTATTGATGAGAATTTCATAATAAACTATACATATAGCTTAGATTTCATTAAGCAAAACTGTGACCCATATTCGCTATTTCAAAATTTTAAAATTTTATTCAAATACATAGACCATCAACATAGAATCAATCTTGTAAGCAAAAAAAATAAAATGGGCGTATTTGAAAGAATTATAGGCGTCCATTCCCAAAATGAGTACAGAAGAGGTACAGAATTTAATCTAATGGAGATGACCTCGCATCTTCAAGTAGTAGCATACAATAAAGTACTTAGCGACTTAGGTATTTTATTGGAAAATGTTTTATATCAAGTTTTCACTTCATCATTCCAAGAAAAGTTCGGGTTTGCAAACAATGCAAGTTTCTCAATACCCACAGCTAAATCATACTTCGAAAAAGTAAGATTACTAGCTCCTGAGTTTGAGTCAGTATTAAAACAATTCAAACTATTTGTTGAAGACGGGAGTATAGATTTTGAGCTATTACAAATTTCATCTAATCCAACCGCTATAAAAGACATTCCTAGCTTAAACAAGAATAAGTATTTATACTTCAACGAAGAGAATAAAGAAATGATGGGTTGTATAAATCTGTTCTTCTCTGATCAAACCTCACTTGCTTTTGTTGAACCCTTTAAAGATAAGCATTTTCATACTTTTTCCGATTTACTTGCAAAAGAAAAAGTAAAATATAGCAGTTATAAGTCACATCAAAAATCTCAATTAAATTATTTAATAGACAAAGGGTTTATAAATATTGACAGCAACGATTTTATTCAAATCACAAATCCAGCAAGAATAATAATACTTAAAGATTTATATCTCAATGAAGTTGCTTCTTTCTATCGTTATTCGTTTGAATTGCAACAAGAAGCCCAACAGATGGAGGTTGAGAAAATTATATTCTTTGATAGCACTTTGTTTTCTAAACCAGAACAAGACTATTTTAATTATTTCTTGAACAAAAGTGAATTTACAAATGGCTTAGATTTAAGGAATAGTTATTTACACGGTACTCAAGCAAAACCGGATGAAATACAAAAGCACAAGTATGCTTATTTTACATACTTAAAACTGCTAATCTTGACATTTTTAAAAATAGAAGATGATTTAATAATTTATAAAGAGCTTAAAAATAGAAAATGAAAGGGCGAACTGCTAACATTGTGTATAAAACATTGGGGTTTAAGTGGTTAATTCAAGCGTTCTACCCCGCATCGGCGTTTGTGTCGGCAGATAGTGATGAAGCCCGCAATCCCTTACTGCATATAGCCTCAAACGTTAGCGGCAGGTGTAAAAAACGACACAGCGGACAATTTGCTATTTAAAGACAAAAAAAACGAAATAATAAACAGCCCAAGTACAAAACTGTACATTAGTGGTTTACGCAAGTTTGATATTTTGTATTTAAAAATGTTGTATATTCGTTGCGTAAATGAAACGTTAGCAGCAACCTTAAGTGCGACAGTCCTTCAAAAAAACTTAATATAACAAAAAAATATTATGGAAAAATGCTTTGTAATTCAACCTTTTGACAACGATAAATTTGATAAACGATTCGTTGATATTTTTGAGCCTGCAATATTAAAGGCAGAATTTGAGGCTTATCGAATTGACAAAGATTTGAGTGTAAGAGTTCCTATTGAAGACATAGAAAAGGGAATTTCTGAAAGTTCAATTTGCTTTGCAGAAATTACTACGGACAATCCCAATGTTTGGTATGAATTGGGATTTGCATTTGCATGTAACAAAGATGTTGTTATGGTTTGTTCTGATGAACGCATAGATAAGTTTCCTTTTGACATTCAGCACAGACATGTAATAACTTATAAGACAAGCTCAACAAGTGACTTTAATGCATTGGGAGATACTATAACAAGAAAAATAAAAGCACTTCAAGCAAAAGCAAAAACAGTAAAGCAATTAAATACGACACCAGTCGTTGAAACTGAAGGGTTAAAAAGTCACGAAATAGCTTTACTAATTCTAATTATGGAGAACCAAGTAACTTCTGACGAAAATACTTCAGTTCTTTTACTAAAAAACGAAATGAACAAAGCCGGTTATACAGACATTGCTACAAGCATTGGTATAAGAAAACTTGTTAAAATTGGTATGGTTGAAACTTCAAAAGAGGTTGATAATTGGAATAATGGTCAACAATATATTGTATGTAGGCTGACTGAAAAAGGCGAAAATTGGATACTTTCCAATCAGGACCAACTTCAATTCCGTAAGCCTGTTAATAATAATGCGGATGTGGATGATGGACTACCATTCTAATATACAAAAAAAGAAAAGGCAGCCGCTAACAACGTGTATAAGCCATTGCTGGCAGCTGGTTTGCGTATGTTAACCATTTTGGTTACCTCGTGGTAACTCGACCACAAAGCGCATTGGCAACGCAACGGCTCATACACGCGACCGTTAGGGGAAAGTGCAAAAAACGACATAGCGGACAATTTGCTACATGAAGACAGAAAAAAACGATAAAATGAACAGCCCACGCACAAAACAACACATTTGCAAACCGTACAAGCCGACACACAGGCAAAACCAAAAGAGCCAATTTTTCCACCGCACTAAATGAGAGCAATGGTGATTTAAAACTTAACTTAGCAGACTAAAAACGAATTGATATTTAACGGAATATAATGGCAAAACAAAAAGCAACAACGGAAGAATCTATAGAAAAACAACCTCTCGGCAAGCTCGAGACAACGCTTTGGAAGGCAGCCGACAAACTGAGAAAGAACATCGATGCCGCCGAATATAAACATGTGGTGTTGGGATTGATATTCCTGAAATACATCTCCGATGCTTTTGAAGAATTATATGCCCGACTGAAAGCCGAAGAAGAACTGGGAGCCGATCCTGAAGACAGAGACGAATACAACGCGGAGAACGTTTTCTTTGTACCGCAGGAAGCGCGCTGGAGTTTTCTTTTATCCAAAGCAAAACAACCCGATATCGGTAAGTTTGTGGATAATGCCATGGATGCCATAGAAAAGGAAAATCCTTCACTAAAAGGTGTTCTACCCAAAGTTTATGCGAGACAAAACCTCGATCCCACCGGTTTGGGTGAATTAATCGACTTGATTGGCAACATTGCCCTTGGCGATACGAAAGCACGCAGTGCCGATGTACTGGGGCATGTGTTTGAGTATTTTCTTGGAGAATTTGCCTTGGCCGAAGGTAAGAAAGGCGGACAATTCTATACACCTCGAAGTGTTGTCGAATTGTTGGTCGAAATGTTGGAACCCTATCACGGGCGTGTGTTTGACCCCTGTTGCGGTTCCGGCGGTATGTTTGTTCAATCGGAGAAATTTGTAACCGAACATCAGGGAAGGGCAAACGACATTTCCATTTACGGACAGGAAAGCAACCAAACTACATGGCGGTTGTGCAAAATGAACCTGGCTATTCGCGGCATTGACAGTTCGCAGGTGAAATGGAACAACGAGGGTTCGTTTCTCAACGATGCACACAAAGATCTGAAAGCCGATTATATTATTGCCAATCCACCATTTAACGTGAGCGATTGGGGCGGAGAATTACTGCGGAACGATGCCCGCTGGCAATATGGTGTACCACCGGTTGGAAACGCCAACTTTGCCTGGTTGCAGCATTTTATCTATCACTTGGCGCCAACCGGACAGGCCGGCGTGGTATTGGCAAAAGGGGCATTGACTTCAAAAACAGGCGGTGAGGGCGAAATACGCAAAGCCTTGATTGAAAACGGTTTGATCGATTGTATTGTAAATCTTCCTGCCAAGCTGTTTTTAAATACACAAATTCCGGCTGCACTTTGGTTTTTGAGTCGAAACCGGGCTTCCACAGGCTCAGCCAACGGTTCCGGTAAATTCAGAAATCGCAGCAATGAAATACTTTTTATCGATGCCAGAAATCTCGGGCATTTGATAAACCGCCGTACCCGTGAACTTTCTCGCGAGGATATTCAGCAAATTGCAAACACCTACCATAATTGGCGAAATCCCGATGGCAATTATGAAGATGTTCCCGGTTTTTGCGCTTCTGCATCAATTGAGAAAGTAAGAGCGCTCGATTATGTGCTTACGCCCGGCAGGTATGTTGGGTTGCCCGACAACGACGACGACTTTGATTTCAACGAACGTTTCACCGCCCTGAAAGCCGAACTGGAAGAACAGCTGAAAGAAGAAGCACGGTTGAACGAAATCATTCTTGAAAATTTATCGAAAATCAAACTCAACAACAATCAATAAACATGGATAAAATTCGCATTTCGCAATTAAAAACGGTTTTCGATGAAATTAGCCACTTCATTACGAGTGATGATGGTAAGGAACAAGTGGAAGTTTGGTTTGCCAGGGAATTGATGGTTGCATTGGGATATGCTCGTTGGGAGAACTTTAAGGTAGCAATAGGCAGAGCCGTTGATTCATGTAAAACACAGAATATCAATGTTGATGATCATTTTCGTGAGGTCACGAAAATGATAGAGATTGGCAAAGGCGGGCAACGCGAAATAATTGATTATATGCTCACCCGCTATGCCTGTTACCTGATTACCCAAAACGGCGATCCCAAAAAAGAAGAAATTGCCTTTGCGCAAAGCTATTTTGCTGTTCAAACTCGAAAAGCCGAATTGATTGAAGAACGGCTCAACTTGATTTCACGTCTTGAAACTCGGGATAAACTGAGAGCTGCCGAAAAGCAACTATCACAAAATATTTATGAACGAGGTGTTGATGATAAAGGTTTTGGGCGTATTCGTTCCAAAGGAGACACCGCATTATTTGGCGGACATACCACTGAAGACATGAAAAACAGACTTGGTATAAAATCGAATCGACCGCTGGCTGATTTTCTTCCTACTTTGACCATTGCTGCTAAAAATCTGGCCACCGAAATGACCAACTACAACGTGGAAACCAAAAACCTGCATGGCGAACAGCCTATTACTCAAGAACACATCGAAAATAATGCCGGTGTGCGGGAAATGTTGGAAAAGCGAGGCATAAAGCCTGAGAATCTTCCTCCTGACGAAGACATCAAGAAACTCGAACGGCGCGTAGCTGCCGAAGAAAAACAAATTGAAAAGGCAAGCCCCAAATTGCCTAAAAACAACAACAAACAATAAATCCAGGCAACTTTTAAAAATAGATGTAATGAGTGAGTGGAAGGAATATAAACTTGGGGAATTAGTACAAACAAATAAAAAAAGTATTGATTCAGATTATCCATTTGAGGAAATTGAATATTTGGATACTGGCTCAATTACAAGGGGTAAAATTGAAAGTTTTCAAAAATACAAATTGAGTGAAGCTCCAAGCAGGGCAAAACGATTAGTCGTTCAAGATGATATTATTTATTCAACTGTAAGACCAATTCAAAGACACTATGGTTTTATAGACAATCCTTTATCCAATCTTGTTGTTTCTACTGGTTTTGCTACAATTACTTGCGAAAAAGACAAATTAAATCCAAAATTTCTTTATTATTTACTTTCTAATGATGATACTGTTGAATACCTTGATGTTATTGCAGAAGCTTCTACTTCAGCTTATCCTTCATTAAGACCATCAGATATTGAAAATTTGGAAATTGCTATACCTGGATTACCTGAACAAAAATCCATCGCCTCCATCCTTTCCAGTCTTGATGATAAAATAGACTTGCTTCACTGCCAAAACGCCACGCTCGAAAAAATCGCCGAAACTCTTTTCCGGCAGTGGTTTGTGGAGGATGCAAAAGAGGAGTGGGAATGTTACAAGTTGAAAGATTTAGTTAAACATGTAAAGCCTGGGACAAATTTTCAGCCAAAAAGAATAGAATATGGTATTCCATTCCTAAACGTCAGAAATCTAAATAATGGCTTTATAGACTTATCAGATACGACTAAAATATCGAAAGAAGAGTATCAAAGAGTTCACAAAAATTGGGAACCTGAAGAAAATGATATTCTTATTTCACGAATTGGTACTTTAGGTATAGTTGCGGTAATTCAAGGAAGTGATTTGCCAGTGGCAGTTCATTACAATATGATAAATCTTAAAGCAAAAACGATATCATATCAATTCCTGTATTTTTTACTTAAATCCCAATTGTTCAAAGAAAAATATTTTTCCAATGTCAGACAAAGCGTTCAAGAGTATGTTACAATCGAAGATACAGAGAATGTTGAAATCAGTTTGCCAATTGGAACTGATTTATTTAAAGAACATGAGATAGCTTTTAATGAATTGTTTAATAAAATAAAATCTAACCAAACCCAAATCCGCACTCTCACCGCATTGCGCGATACATTGTTGCCGAAGTTGATGAGTGGAGAGATAAGGGTATTGTAAAGACAAGGCATGCCACGAATGTAAAGACAACGCATGCGTTGTCTCTAAAAAAACCAATATGACAGACAAATTTCAAAATAAATACCGTATATCATCTGCCCGTGCTCCTTTCTGGGATTACGGATGCACTGCGGCTTATTTTGTAACGATATGCACACAGGACAGAAAATGTTATTTTGGCGATGTGGTTGACGGAAAAATGAATTTGTCAGGCATTGGTATTATTGCCGATGTGTTATGGCACGAAATAAAAAACCATACACAAAACGTTGAATTGGAACAATTTGTGGTGATGCCCAATCATATACACGGAATATTGATTATAAACAATGACAATGACGATAGGGCAACGCATGACGATGGAATAACGCATTCCGTTGTAGAGACAACGCATGCGTTGTCTCTACCGCATACGTTGTCTCTACCACCACCACAACAACAATCCCCACCACAACAAACCATTGGACAAAAACGATTTCAACACCAGGGTAAAAATACATTATCATCTATCATTGGTTCGTATAAATCGGCGGTTACAAAACATGCACATCGTTTGGGGTTCGATTTTGCATGGCAATCAAGGTTTCACGACCATATAATCCGCGACGAACAATCGTTTCAAACCATTGCGAATTATATCGCCAACAATCCATTGAAATGGGGAAATGATAAATTTAACAAAATGAATAAAAATATTAAATCATGACCCGAATCACAGAAAACAGCATAGAAGAATTTGCCATCGAGTTACTGGAAAAACTTGGTTACGAATCGGTTTATGGTCCCGATATTGCCCCCGATGGCGACACTTCGACTGGTTCAATGTCCGACAAACGGGAAAGCTACGAACAGGTTTTACTGTTCGATCGGTTGCGTAAAGCCCTAAAACGTATCAATAGAAACATGCCCGCCGATATACTTGAAGATGCCGTAAAAGAAATCCGGCGTATTCACTCACCGGAATTGTTGACGAATAACGAAACCTTTCATCGATTTTTAACCGAAGGTATTCCGGTTTCAAAGCGGGTGGATGGCGATGATCGGGGCGACCTGGTTTGGATGATCGACTTTAAAAATCCGTACAACAACGATTTTTTGGTTATCAACCAATTTACCGTTGTGGAAAACAACCATACCAAACGACCCGATATTATTTTGTTTGTTAACGGCATTCCGTTGGTAGTCATCGAGCTGAAAAATGCTGCCGATGAAAACGCATCCATTCGTTCGGCATTCCGACAAATAGAGACTTATAAATCGTTGATCCCAACGCTTTTCACTTACAACGGTTTTGTGGTTATTTCCGATGGGATGGAAGCCAAAGCCGGAACCATTTCGTCGGGATTCAGCCGTTTTATGGCATGGAAATCATCCGACGGGCAAGTTGAAGCCTCGCATTTGGTCAGTCAGTTGGAAACCCTTATTGAGGGAATGCTCAATAAGGAGACGTTGATCGACTTAATGC
>Ga0302252_1000777_pt1 | contig 23649 bp, 20 predicted proteins | sample AAG_RA_Leu_MG_FD_193511 | JGI IMG/M metagenome (GOLD analysis project Ga0302252, IMG submission 193511) | Enriched activated sludge microbial communities from anaerobic digester in WTTP, New Holstein, Wisconsin, United States - AAG_RA_Leu | ecosystem: Engineered > Bioreactor > Anaerobic >...
GCAGGCAATCCGCATAAATCCTGATTATGCCGAGGCGCACAATAATCTAGGCGCGACTTATTGCGAACTCGTTCGCTACAGTGAAGCAGTAGAGCCATTCAAGCAGGCAATCCGCATAAATCCTGATTTTTCCAAGGCGCATTTGGGGCTAGGCGTGGCTTATGGCGAACTCGGACGCTACAGTGAAGCAGTAGAGGCATACAAGCATGCAATCCGCATAAATCCTAATCTTGCCGAGGCTCACTATTATCTAGGTGTGGCTTATGGCGAACTCGGTCGCTACAGTGAAGCAGTAGAGGCATACAAGCATGCAATCCGCATAAATCCTGATTATGCTGATGCGCACTTGGGTCTAGGCGTGACTTATTTTATAGTTGGAAATAACGATTCGGCATTGGAAGAATACAGGATTCTTAAAGAATTGGACAGAGATTTAGCGAATAAGTTGTTCAATATGATTTATGAATGAGTCCTAGAAGGTTATCACCTAACAACGAATAAAAGGCTTCGCTACGCTTTGCCTATATTGCCTTCGGCGACTTCTTTTATCCGTAATCCGTTGTGCGGTCATTTCATAACGACCACGTCTTCAAGGATTATGTGAATAAAAACACTGCACCCTATGGTTTCAAATCCGTGGTATAAGTTAGATTTCCCCCGCTACCCCGCGAGCCCCTCGCTCGGCGTAGTTTTGTGCATTAGGATTTGCGCGTAGGGGAACTATGTCGTGGCTAAAGGACAGCTTACAACTGTCTTGTTGTAAGGCAAAGTTTGTTTTTCGTTGGTAGTAGTTTTCGGTCTGGAGACCGGAACTTTAGCAAGTATTTGACACGGTCAGGAACCTCCACTTCAGTACTACGAAGTAACAGACTTCGCCGAGCGAGGGCCAGGGATTCATGCTAAGCATGGGGCTAGCCAAAATGTACGTTGATGCGCTAACGGGAAAACCTGTTCCCGACTACTTTGGCCGCTTAAGCCTCGAAGGCGACGGCCTACCCGAGAAAGCATTCAAGTAAAACTCCCGATGCTCCACTTCACTCAAAAGCCCTGCCAACCTTTGCTGGCAGGGTTTTTTCCATAAAACCTACCTGAAATTTATAACCGATTGCTGCTTAATAGGGGAAATTCTCCTTTCGGCCAGATTCACATATTCTTCCGATATTTCATACCCAACATATCTCCTTTTCGATTTTAAGGCGCTAATAGCGGTAGTACCACTCCCGATAAATGGGTCCAAAACAACATCATCGGTGAAAGAAAATAGCTGGATTAATCTATAGGGTAATTCTTCAGGAAATGGGGCAGGGTGTCCAATCTTCTTTGCGCTTTCAGCATTCATAGTCCAAATTGACTTTGTCCACTCCAGGAACTGCTCCTTGGATATGGTGTCCGTCTTGTCCCCTTTTTCTCTTTTGTAGTTTCCCTTTGAAAAAATTAATATGTATTCATGTACATCTCTTAATGTAGGATTGGCGGCGCTCTGCCAACTCCCCCATGCTGTAGAGGGGCTAGAACTTGAAGCTTTGTTCCATATTATTTCGCCGCGCATGTTAAATCCTATATCAATCATCATTCTCGAAATGTAGTCAGAGAGAGGAATATATGGCTTACGCCCAATATTTGCAATATTTATACATGCTCTACCACCATATACCAGCACCCGATAGGTTTCCTTAAATGAATTTTGCAAAAGTTGTAAGTATTCGCTTAACGATAAATCGCTATCGTATTCCTTTGAAACATTATAGGGAGGCGAGGTTATCATTAAATGAACCGAATTATTAGGCAGTTCCTTCATATTTTCAGCTGAACCCAGTATGATCCGGTTTTCGTATTCGTTGGGGATTTGATTTTCAGCCTTATCACCTATAAAATTATTATTTATCTCGGAGTATAGCTTCGAGCTATAGAACTTTGAACTGTCATGATTAATTCTACCCTTAGTTCCAAAGGCGCTGGTTTCTGTCCCATTTCTTTTATCCATAGCTATCCCCGGATTAATGTTAAAAATTTTTCGGCTTTCGCAGCATCTGTCTTCTCTTTGTTAGCCAATCTAATAATTTCACCAAGTTTTGGCATAGAAACCATTGATGAAAAATAGAGCATATCGCTTTCTAACAATTCCTTACAACTTTCTGTAATCATTTTCTGGTTTTTGAATGTTTGAAAGCCTTTTTGCGGAGTTTCTTTGATAAATTCGGAATTGCAGGGATTAGGGTTTAGCGACCAAAAACCTTGAATAACACCTGAAGATTTTAAAAAATCAATTTTATCAACATAATTTTTGCTAATTGGGCTATTGCCAATAGTAACAATGGGAATTTTACACGAGGAATTTCCTGAAACCCGAATGCTAATAGATTTTCCAATAGCTTTGAGCATAGAATCGGAACGGAGCAATGAAGGATTACCCTTATGATGCTTGTAGTCGCTAATAAATTCAATTCTGTTCGGCTCAGTATATTTATAGTTTGAAACGATACTCATCTTAATTTCAAAAATAAGCTTGATGTTTTCGGGACGTTGAATGATTTTATTCGAAGTGCAAAGCGCCAGATCGGCAGATGATTGCCTCGATAGGCCAATTTCTTCACATACAACGCCATTAATGGCGTACAGTCCAAATTTACCAGCTATGGGTTCAAGGATAGATTTACACCATTTCTCGGTAAACTGCCCAATCAGCGAATTCCTACTTTGCAGGGTGTGCCCCTCATTCTCCGTACCTTTAGGAATATATGCAAAATAACCTGTATTCAACTTGTAAAATAGCTTTTCCGGAGAGGCAAAATTCTTCAGTGCTTCCTCAAAAAATTGAATTTCAATATCGTTATTCCACAGAATCATTCGCAACACATTTTTACAAATTTAGCAATTATCAAGCATATAGAAGTTGCTTACATGATTTCTTTTAGTACCCCGCTGGTGCTTTACCCTTTCATACTTGATCTGTAAAAATTTTTTTGAACTTTACCCCAAAAATTCGGTTCTTACATATCAAAACTAACACTATGGAGAAAGTAGCTATTCAGGCCGAATGGTTGGAAGGCTTGGCCTTTGAAACCGAGGTAAACGGCCACAAGCTGGTTGTTGATGCCGACGAAAATGCCGGGGGAAGCAACCGCGGCCCCCGCCCTAAACCGCTTATGCTGGTTGCCCTGGCCGGCTGCACGGGAATGGATGTAATTTCTATCCTTAAGAAAATGAGGGTTGACGTAAAACGGTTCAGCGTTGGCGTTGAGGCCATGCAAACCGATGAGCACCCCAGGCACTATGTTGGGATGAACATAATCTACGAGTTCTGGGGAAAGGATCTTCCGCCCGAAAGCATCAACAAGGCCATCAACCTGTCGCAGGAAAAGTACTGTGGGGTTAGCGCCTCATACCGCAAGGCTATGCCAATTACTTTCGAGGTAAAGATTCACGAAGAGTAACAGGAGAATAAGGATGAACATAACCGGCAATACCCTGATTGAGGACCTGGTGGAGCAGCTACCCGAATCGGTTTCGTTCCTTAGGGAAAAAGGAATTATCTGCATAGTTTGCGGAGAGGCTGTATGGGGAACACTTGCTGAGGTAGCCCAACAAAAGGGACTTTCCGACGAGGCTATTGAAGCAACTATCGAGGAGCTAAACCAGCTAAAAAAATCAAAGTAAATTTTGAGAATTTAAAGGAAAATCCTACCTTGCCCTTGAAAATTTGGATGAAATGATTCACATATTCCGCAATAATTGCAATTACAATTTCAACAATAATGGCTGGTTGTTGAAAGGGGATTGCTATTGCTGAAATAAACATTGATTACCCGCAAAAGGCTTTCCCAAAAAGGGAGAGCCTTTTTTGATTGCAGTAACCCAACTAGAAGTAACACCATGCAAACCCCGCTACTAAACGGAAATAATAATAACCGCCCACCTCCCTCCGGGTCAGGATCATGCTGTATTTGCCCTTCCCGGAAAAACCGTGTGAAGGGTTTTCTTTTTATGCAAGTTCCTCAACCTAAAAAAAATAAATTACATGGAAACACCAGCTAAATTATACCAAAACGTTCTGGATGCCCGCCAGACAGAAGATGCAATCGCCCTCATCCACGATTTCTTTCCCGGGAAATTGGCAGCAGTGCTAAACCTACGGCGTGTTACCGCACCGCTGATAGTACCCTCGGGTATGGGTATAAACGACGACCTCAACGGGGTTGAACAACCTGTCAGGTTCAGCGCCAAATCGCTGGGCAACAGGGAGGTTGAAGTTGTGCAGTCGCTGGCCAAGTGGAAAAGGATAACCCTTGCCAGACTTAAAGTAGAGCCAGGAAAGGGTATCTACACCAACATGAATGCACTCCGACCTGACGAAACGCTCGATGCCACACATTCAATTTACGTTGACCAGTGGGATTGGGAAAAATGTATAGCTGATGCTCAACGCAACCTGGAGTACTTCAGAAGAACGGTTGAACAAATTTACTCCGCCATGAAAGATTTGGAATCTCATATCTTTGAGCACTTTCCCCAACTAGCGCCAGTTTTGCCCGATAAAATACACTTCATCCACACCAGCGAGCTGGAGGCAAGGTTTCCAAACCTTTCGCACCGACAACGCGAGTATGAAAGCTGCAGGGAACTTGGAGCTGTATGTATCGAGGGAATTGGCTATCCCCTATCGAATGGCCATCCTGCAGATGGTCGGGCACCCGACTACGACGACTGGTCAACCCTCCGAGGTGATGGTAAAAGAGGCCTCAACGGTGATATCCTGGTTTGGCATCCCACCCTTCAAAATTCACTGGAGCTCTCGTCTATGGGAATTAGGGTTAACAGCGAGGCGCTTAAGCTGCAGCTGGCGATGCAGGATTGCGATAATCGTCGCGGGCTTTGGTACCACCGCCAACTACTCGAGGACAAGCTGCCACAAAGCATTGGGGGAGGAATAGGCCAATCGCGGCTTTGCATGTTTTTGCTACGAAAATCACACATACGGGATGTTCAGGCCTCCGTTTGGCCCGACGAATGCTGTGCTAGTAACAACGCGATGATGTAGAAACCCCATATTACCTTAAAGGTGTGAACCGGTAGGTATTGGAATACTACTGAAAATAGCCTCAAATATATTATAATCAACTTGCTGAAAACCACCCTGCATGGCTGGCAGTAACCTATTGGCAGCTGCACATGGCTCACCTTTAGCACCCTAAACTTCTACAGCTGGGAATAAAGCTGTATATTTGTAACAAAAAATTATGCCCCGGTTCAAGCTGACAATTGAGTATGATGGGTCCCATTACCGTGGATGGCAGTTTCAACGCGAGATGCCTACGGTTATGGGTAAGCTGATGGATGCCATTAAGGAGGTTTACAAGGTACACGAATACGAGCTGTACGGTTCGGGACGGACTGATGGAGGCGTTCACGCTCTGGCTCAGATAGCACACCTGGATATTGAATCTGATCTTCCGCCTCACATGGCAAAGAGCAGGCTCAATGAGGAGCTGCCCTCCAGCATCAACATACTTAACATCGAAAAGGTTAGCCCCCGTTTCCACGCCCGTTACAGCGCTATTGCCCGTAGCTATGTTTATCACATATCTAAAAGACGTACTGCTTTTGGTAAGGACTACACCTGGTGGGTAAAGGATGAGCTCAACGTAAAGGATATGGCCGATGCCACAACCCTTTTCACGGGGATGAAGGACTTCCGATCATTTGGAATGGCAGAAAAGGACGACAGCTCAACCCTGGTTAAGCTGCAAACGGTCAAATTATTTGAGGTTGACGATTCCATACTGGTGCATATAGTTGGCTCGCACTTCCTTTGGAAAATGGTTCGTCGAGTTGTGGGGACACTGGTTGAGGTTGGAAGGGGAAGCATCACCGGTGATGATATTCAGCGATTTTTTTCTGAGTACTCCGAACAACCTGCCCGGTTCACCGCACCTCCATCGGGACTCTACCTGGAAAGGGTTTACTACCCGGGCGATAAAATTGCCGATGAGCCCGAATGGCTTATGAATATTAGTCACCACTAGCCTTTACTGTGCTGAAAAAAAGTAAACGCCTGACTTAACAAGTTCAGGCGATTATTTTTTAAAAGAGAAGTGGCTACGTTACTCTTGTAAAAAGATGAACGCTCGCATCTCAACATTTAAAGATTCACATATAAAGCCCTTATTAAGAATGGGATAAGCCTTCCTAAAGAGCAATATTTCCATGCTTGCGTGGCGGAGTAGGCTGACTCTTACTGCGGGTCATCTCCAGTGCCTGTATCAGCTTGTACCGGGTTTGCTTAGGATAGATAACCTCGTCAACATATCCCAGCTCAGCTGCCCTGTAGGGGTTGGCAAATGTTTCACGGTACTCCTCAATCAGCTGTAGGCGAACCTCCTCGTTATCTATCCGGTCACGGTAGAGAATATTAACAGCCCCATCCGGCCCCATAACGGCAATTTCGGCCATGGGGTATGCAAAGTTAACATCAGCACCAACCTGCTTGCTCGACATCACGCAGTAAGCACCACCATAAGCCTTACGGGTAATAACGGCTATTTTGGGAACAGTTGCCTCGGAGTAGGCATAGAGCAACTTCGCTCCATGCTTGATAATGCCGTTAGACTCCTGGTTCACTCCCGGTAGAAATCCGGGGACATCCACAAAGGTAACCAGCGGAATGTTGAAGGAATCACAGAAGCGGACAAATCGGGCAGCTTTAACCGAAGCATCAATATCGAGAACCCCCGCCAGGTGGGCAGGCTGGTTGGCTACAATGCCCACGGTGTGTCCGGCCATCCGGGCAAAACCCACCACAATATTCTTTGCAAAAAGAGCCTGAACCTCCAGGAAGTTTCTATCGTCCACCACCGACAGGATCAAATCCTTTATATCGTAGGGTTTATTCGGGTCGGCGGGAATCAGGGTTTGCAGTAGCTCATCCTCGCGGGTAGAATCGTCGGTTGTTGGCACAATTGGAGGCTCCTCCATGTTATTTATGGGTAGAAAACTCATCAGCTCCCGCACAAGCATTAGGGCCTGTTCGTCGTTGTCGGCAATAAAGTGGGCCACCCCGCTTTTGGAGTTGTGGGTAACCGCACCGCCCAGCTCGTCCTTGGTAACATCCTCGTGGGTTACAGCTTTAATGACGTCGGGGCCGGTTACAAACATGTAGCTGGTGTCCTTTACCATCACGATAAAATCGGTTAGAGCGGGTGAGTAAACAGCTCCGCCTGCACACGGCCCCATGATGCAGGTTATTTGAGGAATTACCCCGGAGCTCCTCACGTTATTGTAGAATATTTCAGCATATCCCGCAAGACTTTGCACGCCTTCCTGTATGCGGGCGCCTCCGGAATCGTTGAGCCCAATGACCGGAACACCCATTTTTAAGGCCAGCTGCTGGAGCTTGATAATCTTGTCGGCATTGGCACGGCTCAGCGTTCCTCCAAATACCGTGAAGTCGTAGGCATAAACGTAAACCCGTCGCCCGTCGATTTTACCGTATCCGGATACGATTCCATCACCGGGTATATGCTTATCGGCCATGCCGAATTCTACTGTCCGATGGGTTACAAACTTGTCTATTTCGGTGAACGTTCCCGGATCAAGCAGCTCAACAATACGCTCGCGGGCGGTTTTCTTTCCACCCTCGTGCTGCTTATCAATACGTTTTTGACCACCGGCCATTTCAGCCGCCTGGTTACGAGCCTCCAGCTCGCTGTAAAGTTTTTCTAAAGACCTCATAAAAAGATGGTTAAATTTGGCAGGTAGTAGCTTGACCTACCGCAAAATGAATCATAAAGAATAAGTAGCCCTTAATAGAGCTACTCAATCTCGATAAGGGGTTGATTTGCAGCGATATTATCACCCTCGGCAACATGAATCTTTCGGATAGTTCCATCCACGGGGCTCTTATACTCGCTCTCCATTTTCATGGCCGAAATTACGATTACCGTTGCTCCTTTTGACACCTGCTCGCCTTCGGTTACAGGGATTTTAACCACCCTACCGGGCATTGGTGTTGAAATAACCCTATCTGCTGCATTTTCAGACGATAGGTTTCGGCTCATCATGTAACGGCTGTGGGCATCTATAATCTCAACCTCATGCGAGTTGTAGAAGGTATTCACAAAGTAACTTTTAGGACCATCGCCAGGGATAATTTCAATGTTGTACGATTTGCCGTTGTGCAAAATGGAGTAAACTCCGTTTTCCACCTGGGCAATATCCACCTCGTAGAGTTTCCCGTCAACCTCAATGGTAACCTGCTGGCCTTCCCGTTTAACAAGCTTTACGTCGGCAACCCGATTGCCAATTTTTACCTCAAGTCCCATCCTCTGAAAGTTATATGCGCATCAAGTTTCTATTAATACCGTAAACCTTCCAGCTGTCGGGCTTATGCTGAATGGAAAAGTCGTTCATGGCAACGCGCTCCATCTTGGAGGTAAAATCGAAGTAGGCAGCAATAACGGCCATATCCTCATATATGGGTTTTTCTGTAGCTTCACCGCCAATCAACTCGTCAAAATGATCGGGTACAAAGTGGGTGTTGTACACCCCATTGCGGAAATCCTTATTTTCCATTATTCTGGAAAGGAAGCGAAGCGAGGTCTTTACACCGGTAATCTTATACTCAAAAAGTGCCCGCTTCATGCGGTCAACCGCCTCCTCGCGAGTTCTACCCCACGAAATCAGCTTGCTAATCATAGGATCATAGTGAATGGGGATCTCGTATCCCTCGTAAACATAACCATCGGTTCTAATTCCCAGCCCGTTGGGTTCACTTATATGCCGCACTAGTCCGGGTGATGGCATGAAGTTATTGAAGGGATCTTCAGCAGAAACCCGACATTCAATTGCATGGCCATGCTGATGGATTTGGTTCTGGCTAAACGAAAGCGGCATACCCGATGCAATTCGGATTTGCTCCTTTACCAGGTCAACCCCCGTAACCCTTTCGGTGATGGGATGTTCAACCTGCAAACGGGTATTCATCTCCAGGAAGTAAAAGTTGCGTTCGGCATCAACCAGGAACTCAATAGTCCCTGCGCCCGTATAATTCACGGCTTTGGCTGCTGCTATAGCGGCCTGCCCCATTTTCTCACGCAGCTCAGGAGTCATAAAAGGCGATGGGGTTTCCTCCACAACCTTCTGGTGCCTGCGCTGGATGGAACACTCCCTTTCGAACAGATGAACCGTATTGCCAAACTTATCAGCTAGTATTTGAAACTCAATATGGTGGGGTGCTTCAACGTACTTCTCTATGTAAACCGTATCGTCGCCAAACGAGGAAAGCGCCTCCGATTGTGCCATTTTCAGAGCCGACACCAGCTCGGACTGTTGGCGTACAAGCCTCATTCCCTTACCACCTCCTCCGGCAGAAGCCTTAATGATGATGGGCAGCCCAATTTCATCAACAATACGCCGAACTGCCTGAATGTCGTCAACCTTTTGCTGGGTTCCGGGAACAACGGGAACGCCGGCTTTTATCATGGTTTGGCGGGCGGTAATTTTATCTCCCATTTGGGTCATGGCCCAGGGATCGGGGCCAATAAAAATAAGACCGGCTTCTGCGCACTTACGTGCAAAGTCTGCATTCTCGGACAAAAAACCATAGCCCGGATGAACGGCATTGGCGCCGCTACGTAGCGCCACTTCAATAATCCTGTCACCATTCAGGTAGCTTTCTCTTGAGGGCGAAGGTCCTATGTAGTAGGCCTCGTCGGCGTAGCGAACATGTAAGGCTTTACGGTCGGCATCGGAGTAAACGGCCACAGTAAGAATGCCCATTTCCCGGCATGTTCTTATAACCCGGACGGCAATTTCGCCCCGGTTAGCAATTAGCACTTTTTTAATCATAAGTCCCAGATTTGAATCCGCTGCAAATGTAAACACTTTTATATGTTATATAACATATTTTATTAATTTTTTATCGAAAAAAATGCTATAATTTTTTTAAAATTTTAACGCAATCGTTTTAAATATAAGGAAAGATGGCCATTGCAGGAAAAAAAAATTATAAACATGGTGCCAGGATACGAGAAAATCATCAATCAAAGAAATTTTTCTCCATATAATGTTATCTATTTAATTACTAACTGTTTAAAATATAATAATTTACCAGAAGCATCAAATTATGTTTAGTTTTTATTGAATTATAATGAGGTAGAAACAGTCATGCTTAAATTACCTGGGGAAAATCAAAGCCATGAGCAAGAACATCCACCAATGTGCTAGTTTACCTTAATCAGCCTGCCACTTCCATCTCCTGACACCAAACAAATTGGCTCGCCCGAATAGTACACGTTTCCTTTCGACGTAAAGGTTGCGCTTAAATACCTATTAACATGTAGGAAAACATCATTCAACCCGTCATGCGAAACACAGCAAGAGTCTATGCTCATGTTCGCCAGGTCGAACAGGGCTGTTCCCTCGCAGAAAAGCGAGGCGCTAATGGCTTTCCCCTCCACATGGTAGCTGCCAAAGTTAGAACCCGAAATACTCAGTATGAGGTTGTCCACCTCAAGGTTGACGCTGCAATCGGTAAAACTATTCCAGTCAACAAGGTAGAACGTTGGTGTACGAAAAACACCAGCCGTTTGAATTTTGCTGGGTTTTCGAATGTTAGTAATAGGAATTTCGTTGAGGTGGAGTTCAACTTTAACCTTATCGTATCCTTTAAGGAAGTGCAGGTTAAGATTATTCTTCAGGAAAAGAATGCTATCCTTTACCATAATGCTCACATCCTGCTGAAGTTTTTCGCCACAGGTTACCAGAGCATAGGAAAGCGAATCCTGAACAAGGGTTATTTCAAAGGTATTCTCCACTTCAATGGACCTGTAGCTTTTCGAAATTTCAACACGTCGGGTTTCAACATCGCCCGGGTCAATAATCTCATTCGTACTGCAACCCAAAATGAAAAGGAGGAGCAGATTTAAGTAGGTAAACTTTTTGTAAAACATGATAATTAACCTTTATATTAAACAATTGCCTGCAGAATGATTAATCGGCAATGATTCTGTACCGAATTCCAAACTCAACAAAATCGGCTTTGGCAGCCCAATGGGCTTTAATTGCCCACGAAGCGTATAGGTTTTGGGAGAGCTGAAAGCGCATTCCAACCTTGTTGGTAATGTACCCGTCGGGTTTGTAGCCTCGTTTCAGGTAAATTCCGGGCTGGAAAACAAACATAGTTCTTCCCAGCTGCATAATGTAGGCGGGATTGAGAGTAACTGCATAGGAATCGGATGACCTGTATGTGCTATCATCCTTAGCTTGATAGGTGTACTTAATTGCTTTATCCTTATAGGCAGCGAGCTCAACTCCAGCCAGAGAGGTTTTGCTCAAACGTCTTAGCCATTCAACCGACATGCCGTAAACAGGGTAGAGGTTGGTATTTTCACGAGAAACAGATTTGGCACTTCCCAGAACTCCAATGCTAACGTATGTTCGGGTTGAATCGGAATGGTAGCCGGGGGCCTGTGTTACTAGTAACCTATCGTCTGATATGGAGTACTGCAGTCCAAAACCGCTGGTAATCAGGTTAAAACCCTTGTTGGGTTCCCTCAGGTTGCCATTGGAGGCATGGCTGAAGCCCAGTGCCCAACGTAGATTCAGGTTGGAGTTTAGGCGGTAGTAAAGGGTTAAATCGTACTGAAAGAAAACGTTGAAAGGAGTTCCAATAACCATGTTGTAGGGGTTGGAATGCAAATCAAACTGCTTGGTGAGGTAGCTCATCCCAAATGCAGCCCGGTTGCCAATATTAAACCTATTTTTCCGGGGCAAAAACTGTCGATCGATAAAAACGTAGGCTGCAAGCATTTTACCATAGATACGATCGTTGCCAAGCCCGGAGTAGAAGAACCCGCCACCCAGCTGCGGGTAGTTGAAACTCTTATGCCAGTCCTTATATCCCGTAGTGTTTAGCCCAACATTCAGCTGAAAGCTGTTCACATTGCTCTCAAGAAAGTAGGCCATGTAGTCGTGATGGGGCATCACGAATCCCCATCGCGGTTCAACTCCGAAAAAAAGCCTATCCCTAATAGGAGCATCCTGCGCATCTGCTCCAGTGATAACAGCCAGCAATCCCATCGCCGAAAATGCGACTTTTAGCCTTAAACCTTTACCAAACCAACCCATAGCACAATGATTTACTGTATTTTATATCTTACCAATAATTCTACGACCTGGTTGTACTGCCCCCTGTTCATCCTGTAGGTAATATTTCCCTTATAGGGACGAATGGGAAAGATAGAGTAGCTGAAGAATGCCCCGAAAGCCCAATGTTCGCTATAGTTATACTCCACACCGCACAGCATGGCCAGTTCAAACTGATTAAATGCCGAGATATCCTCCTCGGGAAAGGGGCCGAGCTCGGTCATTTCCTCCGCCTTTGCTAGGTATCCCAGGCTAATTCCACCAAGCGCCTGAAAGCCATTCACAAAGCGATACCCCCCCATAACAGGTAGTTCAAAGTAGTGAAGCCTCATCCGGTAGTAACCATTGAACTCATTAACTGTTGTTTTGGCATAGCTTCCCTTTTGAGCATAGCGTAATTCCATCATGCCCAACCAGCTGTTACCAAGGTTTCGGCCCACCCACACTCCGGCCACCGGGCCAGCCTTATCAAAACCGCCGTAGGTGTCGCCGTCAACCTGGGTTGCAGCTATACCAAGAGTAAAACCTGCCTTAAACCCTTGTGAAAACACCACAGCTGGGCAAGCCGAAATAATCAGTATAACGCAAAGTTTTCCTGGTTTTTTCAATTCTTAATACCTTTTTATTAATACCACCAATGCACGACTACCCATAGCAGCTGGAAAAAACTGATTTCCAACAGGAGGCATAATAAGACCCAGGCTTTCCGCCAATGCAACTCCTCCTGAATGAAATACATAAAAATTTGAAAAGGAAAACAAAAGTAGTAAATCTTCCGCTTTTAGACGATAGCTAAGAAACCAAATGTTTTCGTATGAGGGGATTACTCCCCCGCCCTCTCACACCACCCGGCTTCCGCCTGCGGCGGGCACGGCGGTTCCTTTTAACGTGTAACCTCTCATAAATCGTGCATCAAGGCTCGTCGCTGTACGCCTGCTAAACCCTCCTGCTGAACCTTCACTCCCCCCAGCTCCGCTTTCGGCTTCACTGGTGTACAGCGCTCCCGGTGCTGTCGAAAAGCAACTCCAGCTGATACGCTATAGCTTGCTTCCGCTCCATTGGGTTTACTTGTGTACCGGCTGCTCCCCACATTAAAAGATTCAGCCGTTCATCTACCCTGGCTTGAGTAAACTACTATCGCCTCAGCTGACTTTTTGCGGGGTAAATGCTGCATCGCTGCCGCTCGTGCTCTCAGTAGGTGCGCCCTGCAAGACCTCTCGGGATAAACAGTGCTGCCTTCAACAGGTGCTGCCTTATTTTCTGTAACCGGTTACGGTTGGGCTTCGGATTATTCGCAATCCATGGCTCGCTCACCCTCCGCTTGTCAGCCTTCTATCGGATTTCGGTGCGGCAGCACGCTGCCCTTGCTTATGGCTTCTTCCAGATTTGCAACCACCCGCAACATCCCTGCTATTCGCTATCGCTTACTCCCAAGCCGGCGTGTGCAAGAAATTGCATCTTGCCGGTAGTGTAGTGTAGTAGTGTTTGCCCGACATACAAAAAAAAACACTTACATCGTTTTATGATATAAGTGCTTGATTTTTAGAGTAGCGAGGGCGGGAATTGAACCCGCGACCTCATGATTATGAATCATGCGCTCTAACCAGCTGAGCTACCTCGCCCTAAAGCATTTATCGCTGATTATTCTCCCTTAATCTCAGCACACCCATGCCTGGTTCCAGGAACGTATTAACTAGTCATGAAAAAACATGCCAAGACCCACATTTGTGCCGCAAAAGTAGAAAATAATTCAATACCTCAAAAAAATGTTCGGTAAATATTTAGCATCAACCCGCAACTTTGCGGTTTAGAAAATGGTTATCAACACGAATTGTTAATAAATAATATCCAGGAGCTTAGGCAAAATCTTCCTAAAAAGTTATATTGCAAGTCTAGTTGAAGTAAACAATGGAGAACATGAAAAACGATGAGGGAAATGGGGTATACGAGGTGAAGCTGGAGTACAGGGTTAACACCACCCCAAACATTCTATTCCAAAGGCTTTTTACCCCCTACGGGCTGTCGGAGTGGTTTGCCGATGATGTTAACCTGCTTGGCAACACCTACACGTTCATCTGGAATGGTTCAACCCGAAAGGCCGAGTTAGTAGAAAAAAAGGAAAACAAGTACATTAAGTTTCGTTGGATTGAGGCCGAGGGGAACTCCAAAACAAACTACCACTTCACCTTCCAGCTGAACAGGGATGATATTACCAACGAGCTTTCGCTGTTGGTTACAGAAGAAATTGAAGATTTGGAGGAAAGGGATGAAATTATCTCGCTTTGGAACTACCAAATTAACGAGCTAAAAAAGGCCATTGGCGCATAATGATAGAGTTGAATTGCCTCCGGTAGAGCTATTTCTGGGAAAATGGTTACCTTTGCCCTTGTTTTTAACCATATGAGGGCAAATTCGTGAAAACACTGCATCGTTTTGTTTTGAAATCATACCTTGGGCCACTTGTGCTCACCTTCTTTATTGTCATGTTTACCCTGCTCATGCAGTTTCTTTGGAAATACATTGACGATTTGGTAGGTAAAGGCCTTGATGGAAGTGTGATTACCGAACTATTGCTCTATGCTTCAGCAGGTTTGGTACCCATGGCGCTGCCCTTGGCAACGCTTTTAGCAGCATTAATGGCCATGGGCAACCTGGGCGAAAACAACGAGCTGCTGGCCATGAAATCGGCGGGGATATCACTCCCTCGAATTTTGGAACCGCTAGTAGTTGTCATTATCCTCATCAGCGTAGGCGCTTTTTTCTTTTCTAACAACGTGCTTCCCTATACAAACCTTAAAATGTCAACCCTTCTATACTCCGTTAAGCAGCAAAAACCGGAGTTGATTATAAAGGAAGGCGTTTTCACAAACCTTATTGAGGGTTACAGCATCAAGGTGGCTGAAAAGGACACCAAAACTAACCTTATGCACCGCATCCTCATATACGACCACAGCTCCGACGAGGGCAACAACACGGTTACCTATGCCGACTCAGGCTACATGAAGCCCACAGGCGATCAGAAATTTTTAATTGCCACCCTTTACAACGGGTATTCCTACAAAGAGGTTAAGGAAAAATCGGGCTCACGAAGAAATCCCAGCACCAACTACCCTGCCCAAAAACAATATTTTGAAAAACAGGTGATAGTTTTTGAGCTCAAGGGATTTGACCTTCAGCGCACCGATGAGAGCTTTTTCAAGGACAGCTACCAGGTGCTAAACCTTTCACAACTCGAAAAGGCAGAGGATTCGCTCTCCACCGCCCTAAACCTGCAGCTTGAAAGTTTTTCCCAGAACCTTACCCAAAACAGCATCATGCGAAATCCTAACTGGCTTAAGAGAACCGGTTCTTCGCCGGTATCCTACAAGCTGGATTTTGATTCGCTGTTCAGCAAGCTATCACCGGAACAGAAACAAATGGCCATTGCCAGAGCTCTCGACAATGCCCGCTCCACCAAAATATTCGTATCCAACTCAAAGGATGAATTCAAGTACAGGCAAAAGTACATCAGCCGGCACAAGATTGAATGGAACAGGAAGTTCACGCTTTCTTTTGCCTGCTTCGTATTCTTTTTCATTGGAGCTCCCCTGGGGGCGATAATCAGAAAGGGTGGATTGGGTATGCCGGTGGTAATTTCGGTTCTTTTCTTTATCGCATACTACATAATAACCATTACCGGAGAAAAGTTTGCCCGAGAGCTGGTCTGGAGTCCCGGCCTGGGCATGTGGGTTTCATCATTCATACTGCTACCCTTGGGAATCTTTCTATCCTACAAGGCTACAAACGACTCTTCGCTAATGAATGCCGATTTCTACACCGAAAAACTCAAAAAGATACTTCGACTTGGCCGGAAGGCAAAAAGCAACAAGTAACCACAGGCAATTAACATCTCCCTCATAGGAGCTATATTCATAAGGCAATGAGAATACTGGTTCTAGCGCATAAACCGCCATTCCCTCCAGTGGACGGTGGAACTCTGGCCACCCTTAACATGTGCATAGGACTTGTGAAGGCAGGAAACACGGTAACCGTACTCACGCTCAGCACCCCCAAGCACCCCAGCTCTATTGAGCGAATCCCGGAATCTCTTCTCTCCGAGATTAACTTCGAAATCCTGAGCATTCCGCTGACCACAACCCCTTTTGGGTATTTTTACAACATCCTGTTCACCCGAAGACCATACAATATCCAACGATACTTCAGCAAAACGTTTAAACGAATAATTCTTAAAACCCTTCGCAGCAACGAGTTTGATATAGTTCAGCTGGAGGGACTCTACCTCTACCCCTACGTTAAAACCATCCGAAAGCACTTTAGCGGTAAAATTGTTTTGCGGGCCCACAATGTAGAGCATCATATTTGGGAAACTTTGGCTAACGAGGAAAGCAACAAGCTAAGGGCATGGTACTTCAACCTCCTGGCTCGACGTATAGCCCGGATTGAAAGACATATAAACAGCAACATTGATGCCCTGGTTGCCATTAGCGATCCCGACTACAAGTGGTTTACTACTAATGGCTTAAGCAAACCCGCTGTGGTTTGTCCTGCCGGGTATTTTCCGCCACAACAGCCACTGGAGTCAACCCCTCCCGATAAACCATCACTCTGCTACATTGGAGCGCTTGACTGGATGCCCAACATCGAAGCCCTGATGTGGTTCATAGACTGGGTTTGGCCAAGGATACAATCCGAAATTCCCGAAGTTGAATTTTACGTTGCCGGGCGAAACGCCACCAGCGAGTTGGCCGAGCGGCTTATGATGGAAAGAAATATTGTCTTTTACGGACAGGTTGCCGATTCGGCCACATTCCTCAGCGCCTATCCCGTTATGATAGCCCCGTTGTTCTCGGGAAGTGGAATACGGGTGAAAATTATCGAGGGCATGTTCCTCCGAAGAGCAATTGTGGCAACAAGCATGGCTTCAAGGGGTATAAAGGCTGTTAACAACGAACACCTACTCATAGCCGATGCCCCCGACGAATTTGCCCAAGCTGTCTGCAGGCTATTAAGCTCACCCGAAACTGCAAGCTATATCTCTAAAAATGCACAGGAATTTGCCTTCAGCCATTTTGATGCAACCCACCTGGCCAAGGAGCTTACTAATTTTTACCAACGCTTGATTTGATGGCTACGAGCATCTGGATATTTTGGCTTCTCGCCTTCATCCTACTTTACACCTATGCCGGGTACACCTTTCTACTCTGGATTACCGCAAAGATATACTCATGGACTCGTTCCACCGCAACCAACATGGAGAGTTCAGCCGAAGAGCTGCCTGCGGTAACCATGGTTGTGGCTGCCTACAACGAGAAAGCTGTGGTGTCGCAGAAAATTGCCAACATCAACCAGCTAAACTACCCACCGGAAAAAGTCTTCCAGCTATGGGTAACCGATGGTTCAACTGACGGGACAGAAGAGGTGCTAAAAGATTACCCGGAAGTTAGCATCATTCACCATACCGAAAGGTTGGGTAAGGCTGAGGCTATCAACAGGGCTATGAAGCTGGTGCAAACCCCGGTTACCGTTTTTTCAGACGCCAATACCATTGTTGAACCCAACTCGCTTATTGAACTTGTAAAACCGCTCACCGACTCAAAAACGGGTGGAGTTGCCGGTGAGAAAAGAATACTAAACAGTAAGAATGGTAATCCAACCTCAGCCGGTGAAGGGATTTACTGGAGGTACGAATCATTTATTAAAAGCATGGAGTCAGCAACCGGATCAACCATAAGCGCGGCAGGTGAGCTCTTTGCCATAAAAACCGAACTTTTTACCCCAATACCCCCCGACACGCTGCTTGACGATTTTGAGATTTCTTCACGTATTATCCTGGGTGGTAACCGGGTAAAGTACTCAAGATATGCAGCTGCCAGCGAGTATGGTTCGCTCAACTTTAGCGAGGAGATGAAGCGTAAAGTCAGAATTGCTGCGGGGGGATTTCAATTCCTTTTTCGCAACCTGCAGCTTCTTAACCCATTCCCCCACCCCGGTTATACCTTTAAGTATTTTTCCCATAAGGTGCTTCGCTGGGCGTTTGCTCCAGCTTGTCTTTTTCTCCTTCCTTTTTTCAACGCCATCATCATTACAGCCGAATCAGAAAATCCGTTTTACCTGCTCACCCTAGTAATCCTGCTCTCCTTTTTTCTGCTGGGTCTATTTGGCCATTTGGCACGAAACAGAAAGGCAATACCCCACCTCATGTTCCTACCCTACTATGCAATCCTAATGAACATTTCAGAAATTGTTGGGTTCTTTAAGTTTATTCAACATAAGCACAACCCTAAATGGGACAAATCGAAAAGAGAAACATGACAATTGTCCGGAATATTTATTGCTCCAAAAAGCTACTTTTGCAAACGAGTTTCGAAAAATACACATCAAGAAATGATCAAAGAGGACAATAGCTCCATAAAGCTCAACACCATTGAAGAAGCGCTGGAGGAAATTCGTAAGGGTAAAGTTATCATAGTGGTGGATGACGAAGACAGGGAGAACGAAGGCGATTTCATTGCGGCAGCAGAACTTATTACTCCCGAAATTATCAACTTCATGGCCAAGCACGGGAGGGGTTTAATTTGTGCTCCTCTACCTGAGAAACGATGCGATGAGCTGGAACTCGACCTTATGGTTGATAGGAACACTGCCCCCCACAACACCGCATTCACCGTTTCTGTTGACTTGCTTGGACATGGTTGCACCACAGGGATATCGGCATCCGATAGGGCAAAAACCGTCAAGGCTCTTGTTAACCCCAGCACAACCCCTGAAGATTTGGGACGCCCAGGCCACATATTTCCCCTCAGGGCTAAGGACAAAGGCGTACTTAGAAGGCCAGGACATACCGAGGCGGCCGTTGACCTCACCCGTTTGGCAGGGTTAACACCGGGAGGAGTGCTGGTGGAGATTATGAATGACGATGGAACTATGGCCAGACTCCCGCAGCTGCTCGAGATTGCAAAAAAATTTGACCTAAAAATAATTTCCATAAAAGACCTTATTGCCTTCCTGCTCCATTCCGAAACCATCATCGAGAGAGGTTTCAAGGTTAAACTTCCTACCGAGTTCGGCTACTTCGACCTTATTCCCTTCCGCCAGAAATCAAATGGACTTGAACATGTTGCCCTAATCAAGGGGGAATGGGAGGCCGACGAGCCTATACTGGTAAGAGTCCACTCCTCCTGTGTTACTGGTGATATATTTGGCTCCTACAGATGCGACTGTGGACCGCAGCTACACCGCGCCATGCAGATGATTGAACATGAGGGAAAAGGAGTTTTGGTTTACCTAAACCAGGAGGGCAGAGGAATTGGCCTGTTCAACAAAATTCACGCCTACAAGCTACAGGAAGAAGGGCTGGACACCGTTGAAGCAAATATCGAGCTGGGCTTTCAACCCGATGAACGCGATTATGGCGTAGGAGCCAGTATCCTCCACGAGGTTGGTGTTAGCAACATGAAGCTCATTACCAATAATCCGAAAAAGATGAGGGGTCTCGAGGGTTACGGTTTAAAAATTGTTGAAAATATTCCCCTGGTTATCCCATCAAACCCCTTCAACGAGGTGTACTTAAAAACCAAGGTGGAGAAAATGGGCCATATCAACCTTTTTGGACCTAAGCAGTAGCCTCTCCAAATTAATCTACCACTACCTCCAAGCCAAAAGCCCCATAGACCTACTTTCGGGAAGCAACCGCTTCAAGTTCTGCCAGAATCATGGCTGTTGCACCCCACACAAACTCGCCATTCACATTATAGTAGGGAGCTGTTATGGGTGAACCATTAACCGATATAACCCTCACCGATTTATTTTTTTGGTCAAAAAGCTGCTCCACCGGTACGGTTATGATGTAGTCAACTTCCTGTAGGTTGGGATGAAAATCGGGTTTCTCGGGCGTAAACCCCACCACTGGCTGCACCATCATGTTGCTAACCGGAATGAACAAAGGCGTTAGCCTGCCAACCAGCTCCACCCTTTCAGGATTCACACCTACCTCCTCAAATGCCTCCCGCAGAGCGGTTTGTTCCAGCGATCCGTCAACTTCCTCCCATTTGCCACCCGGAAGGCTCACTTGTCCGCTGTGAAGCCCTTCGTAGGTTTGCCTTTTGATGAGAACCAACCTTGTCTCATCTTCGTCCGGAAAGAATAGGATTAGCACTGCACTTTGACGGGTTTGCCCATTTGAGCTGCTATTTCCATTCACGTTTTTACGAATGGAGGGCGACATCAACAGCTGTGCCTCTACACCAGGCAAACCTTGGCGCATTTTACCCTTCAAACTGCTTATAAAATGAGAAAACGCACATGCAGAAAAACTATACATAGCCTGCTAAGCTCCTTAAAATATCATTCCACTACAACCTATCAAAGGTAAAAAAATTGAATTTATCATTACCCAACATTGCGGGTATATCATATTTCCTTAACTTTACGCTAGAAAGGTTTTTCCATATTGGTTCATATTAGTGCAGCTAAATATGAAAAAGATAATTTTAATTTCGACTCTGGCCCTGTTGGTTGCCAGCACAGGGTGCGTATCTAAAAAATACCTCAAGCGAGGCATTAAGTATGAGGAAGCTGGACTTTGGGAGCTAGCAGCCGAATCGTACATCCAATCGCTAACCTCGAAACGTGACAACCTGGATGCAATTGTTGGGCTTAAACGAACAGGTCAGAAAGTGATTGATGAAAAGTGCTACAAATCAATAGCCGCTTACGAATCGGACAATTTGAAGGAAGCTGTGTACGACTACCTTGATGCGGTGGATTTTAGTAAACGAACATCCTCGCTAGGCGTTGAGCTAATGGTTAATAGTAGGGCTACCGATTATTTCAAGGATGCCAAACCTAGATATATTGAAACGTTGTATGCTCAAGCCCAGCAGCAGATGGATGCTGAAAAGTTTCAGCAAGCTGAAGCCCTGCTTGATGAGATTAAGAAGCTGGAACCCGACTATGGAAACGTGAAGGAAATGCTGAAGGTATCTAAATGTGAGCCCTTATACCGACAGGGGAAACAGCTGATGGAAAGTGGTTACTACCGAAAATCCTACGGAAATTTTAACCAGATAGTAACCGAATTTGGCAGCTACAAGGATGCCGCCATGCTGATGGGTGATGCCCTCCAAAAAGCCATTATAACCATAAAGGTCAACAATTTTACAGGGAGTTACTGCACTAAAGCCCTGACCCAACGCATACAAAGTTCGGTGGTTGCTTCAGTAAATACCCTTAACAACCCCTTCGTTAAAATTGTTGACTCCGATAATACCATACAAATCATCGAGGAACAACAACGTAGCCTTACACAAGGCTCGGACATTGAAGTTGGTAAAATACTGGCTGCAAAAGCAATTCTAACAGGCGAGGTGCTTGAATGTAAGCAGGATGCTGGCCGTCTGAATAAATCCGACAAGCGAGGCTACCTTAAAGAGGTAACCAAGGTGAAAAATCCCGTAACAGGTGAAACGGAGAACAAGGTGGAGTATAAAAAGGTTTCCTACGAGGTTTACAGCATTCAGAACCGGGTAACTTTCTCGCTGAAATTTCAGCTTACATCAACCGAGACCGGTGCCGTGATGGTTTCCGATATTGCCCGAAGCCAGCAAGCAGATGAAACCACCTATGCTGTATTCAACGGCAAGCCCGAAAAGCTTGTCCCCGGATATTGGGAAAATATTAATAAGGATTCACCAAAAGATTTTGTATCCGACAACCCGACCGATGTTTCTGCACTTCAAAAAATGCTACAGGCCCGCAGGGAAATATCCTCAGTTGACCAGCTAACCGACAAGGCCATTGCTGCCCTGTCCAAACAGGTTTCCGAACGAATAAACCGGTATAATCCCGAACAGTAAAAACTATGGTTAAAAACAGCTACTCGACGATTGCTCTTGCCTCCATCATATTGTTGCTGGCTGCATGTAGCGGAACAAAAAAATCTGTTGATACAATTCCGTCCCCATCGTGGGTACAAAATCGCCCAACCTCCTCAATTTACTACGTTGGTATAGGTTCTGCCCCTAAAATAGGCAGCCCAAACGATTACCAACAAGCTGCCAAACAAAATGCACTGGCTGATATGGCAAGCGAGATTTCGGTAAAGATATCGTCTAACTCCGTGATAAGCGCCTTTGAAACCCAGCAAAATTTTTACGAGGATTACTCGGCAAGCATACGTGCCGAAGCTCAAAAGGAACTTGAAGGATATGAGATGGCCGAAGCATGGGAGGATTCACAAAACTACTGGGTTTACTACCGCCTTTCGAAAGAAACCTACCGGAAAATTTCAGATGAGAAAAAGGCAAAAGCAGCTTCGCTCTCGCTCGACTACTATGATAAAGCATTGAAAAGTGCTGAAAATGGTGATTACAGAACCTGCCTGCTCCAGGTAGTTAGGGCACTGGAGACTCTCAAACCATACTTCGCCGAATCGGTTACTGCCAGCTACCAGGGAAGGGAGATCTTTCTGGGAAATGAGCTAATCCAGCTGCTTACCGAAACCCTGAATAACCTGCTGCTTAACGGACCTTCCGAGGTTATGGCACGAATGGGACAACCAATTCCTGCCGGCTCGTTAACCTACAGCGTTACCAATCGTATTGGTATTCCCCAAAAGGGAATGCCTCTTAGGGCAAGCTACTCCGAAAAGCCAATGCTGATGAACAAGAGTATTACCGGTAGTGATGGCAAAGCTTGTTTTTCGGTCGATCGTGTCAGCTCCTCACGCAATGTCGAAAAAATAGCCGTTGTGCTGGACTTTAGCGCAATAGTTCAGGAGGCCACCACCGACTTTGACTTGCGTAAGCTTCTATCCCGATTTCAGGTTCCTTCGGTTGAAACCTCAATAAGAATTGATAAGCCTACATTTTCGGTAGTAACCAGGGAAATGCTGTTCGACAAGCCCGCTCAAAAGAACGTTCTGGCCGAAGCCATAAAGCGTAAAGTCACCGATGAGGGATTCCCGATAGCCGAAAAAACATCCGATGCAGATTTTGCCATTACCATTGAGGCCTCAACTGCTAAAACCGGAGAATCGGGCAGTTACAAGCAGGCAAGCCTTTCAGCTTTGATATACGTTACCAACGCACAGGGTGTTGAGGTTTACCGCCGAAGTTTAGACCCCATAACCGGTTCTCATTTTGACTGGGAGGCTGCTGGCTTAAGCACCTTCGACAAAGCGGCCAAACGGCTTGAGAGCTCAACAGTGCCGGAAATTATTCAGGTAGTTGTTTTGGGCAAGCCATCCTACTAGTTGGCGCAACGTTTACCGGAGTAAACACAGTAATGAGAGAATTTACCCTTTGGCTTAACCCCCTAAAGCTCTACTTACCCAGAATTAAAACGGCCTGCCTAATTCGCTGTAGGGTTTCCTCTTTGCCAAGAATCTCGCAAATATCGGCAACGCCAGGGCCCTTTGATTCGCCAACAAGCGCAAGCCGAATGGTATTCATAACTTTACCCATACCATAGCCCTTTTCTCCAATCAGCTCCTTTACCGATTGCTCAATG
>Ga0302252_1000778_pt1 | contig 23609 bp, 17 predicted proteins | sample AAG_RA_Leu_MG_FD_193511 | JGI IMG/M metagenome (GOLD analysis project Ga0302252, IMG submission 193511) | Enriched activated sludge microbial communities from anaerobic digester in WTTP, New Holstein, Wisconsin, United States - AAG_RA_Leu | ecosystem: Engineered > Bioreactor > Anaerobic >...
TTGACGAGTTCCGGGCCGATTCTTGCTGTCTTTTGAATTTGTGTGGTCACATCATCCATATTTGCTCCGCTTGCAGCCAAGGAGCGGATCTCATTCAAGGTGGCATCCTCTACAGTGAAGTACTCATCCAGATCCTTTCTGTGACCCCATACATCTCCCTGCAAAAGCTCTACGCCCTGCATGTCCATGAAGACCTGGATGGCATCAGACATGGTTCTTCTGTAGGATGGAGGAACCTGAATCAGTCTCAACCTTGGACATCTCTGCATCAGATTAAGGAAGTCTACATTGCTGGCCCGGAACGCCATGTGGATCATCTTCTCATTTGGGTTGAGATTCGGAATCTCACTTCTCGCGCTAACTACCCTCAGTCTCATTTAATTCACCAATTACATTATTAATTGCACTTCTATTATTAATAGATTACCAAATAATCTTGAGCGTACAGAACAATGGCTACTGATCATAAATAAGTGATTTCATAATAATCTATGCACTTTCATTACCGGGTTTAAAAATGAGCCAAACATAAACAATAAAGTATGCAATTTACTCAAGGAGTTCCTCTCTGATTTTTGGGCGTTCTCATATGTTCTATGTCATTTACATAAGTTATAAATATAATGCCATAGAACTATTTTAGCATGCACAAGACCACCTCCGGCGAGAAGAGAAAGGCCCTGCGAAAAGAGGCCCTGGAGCTGGCCATGCAGTCTAGGGCGGCCATGAAGGCAGCCAGCGTCCTGCCCCAAGCCGGCCACAAGGCCCGGGAGCTGCAAGAGAAGGCGGACCGGCTCAGAGCGGAGGCAGAGGCCCTCAAAGACCGGGCCCGGCTGGAGGACCTCTCCATCTGGACCATGGAGAAGGTCAAGAGCAGCAAGAAGGGCAGCCGGACCTACTATTATTGGATGGCCACCTGGCGGGAGGGGAGCCGTACCAGAAATGTGCACCTGGGGAGCTGTGCCAGGATGGATGCGGATTCAGCTCTGCAGAAGGCCAAAGCCATGAAGGCCGAGGCCCTGGGAATCAAGATCTGAATATCGAAGAATGCAGGGGTGAGTTTCAGGAGCAATAATTTACTACTACTATTACTAGGACCCCACCCCGTACTACTATTATTGAAGCCAAACCTTTAAGAGCTTTTTGGTATGTTAGATGCGAGGATGGGGTGAGCAGGGCGGGGAGCCTTTGCGGTATTTGAAGATCCCCCTCACCCCGGATCGTGATTGGCGGGGAATCCTAAAGAGCTTTTGGCCTGCTTGCTTGCCAAAGGTCAATCCCGCAGCAGTTTCTGTGCATCCTCATGCATGCTGGCGAGCTTCTTGGTGATGGGGTTCTGCTGCCCGTACTCCTGCTCCGCCAGGCCCTTGACCCGCCAGATCTCAGAAAGAAGCTTGCCGATCTCCTTGGTGACGTACCTGCGATTCTGCTCGGTCATGGCTATTGCAGGTCTATCCTCCTCTTTCATTTTACCCTTTTCCTTCCCGCCCTCGACCTGAAATTTGTCATATGTTCTCGATAGCCTTAACAAGCCAAAGATCCCCCAAAGATAGCGAGCTTTGAAGATGCCAGGAAGTAAGTGAAATGCCAGAAAACCAGCTTAAGCCTAATGCAATTCTCAAAGGCCCGATATTCCCTGAGCCAGTTCAGGTCGTCGCCGTGACACCAATGGGCAGGGCTACGAAAATCTCCGGGAAAGGGCTCAATTCCAAGACATATTACGATCCCATCCTCTCTCCTGAGCAAATCGCCACCCTTGAAATCACCCCCGAGAAAGAGCCATTCGATGGCGACGCTGGAAAATTCCGGATTGGAATTGAGGCGATGAGGCTGGGTTTGGCCTACGAATACGATCCTTACTTCACTTTATCCATAGCCAGAGTCGATCCGCTGCCCCATCAGCTTGAGGCCGTTTACGAATATTTCTTGAAGCTTCCACGCATTCGTTTTCTTCTGGCTGACGATCCTGGCGCCGGCAAGACCATCATGGCCGGTCTCCTTGTAAAAGAGCTGAAGATTCGAGGATTGATTTCTCGTACCCTTATTGTTGCTCCTGCTAACCTCACATTTCAGTGGCAGAGGGAGATGCAGGATAAGTTTCGAGAGCGTTTCGAGGTCTTAAGAGGAGAGGGCCTGAGGGCCAACTATGGCTCCAATCCCTGGCAGGAAAAGAATCAGGTTATAACCTCCATGCCCTGGGTAGCACGTATTGAAGACGCCAAAGACAGCCTGCTGCGCAGTCACTGGGACCTGGTCATAGTTGACGAGGCCCACAAGATGAGCGCCTCCAGCATGGACCGTAAGACTCTGGCTTATCAACTTGGGGAGGCGCTTTCTGACCTCACAGACCACTATCTTATGATGACGGCCACGCCTCATAAGGGCGATAAAGAGAATTTCAGACTCTTCCTAAGGTTGCTGGATAAGGATGTCTATGCTGATATCAAGAGCTTGAACGCAGCATTGGATCGAAAAGAAGCGCCGTTCTATCTTCGTAGAGTAAAGGAAGCATTGGTGACTTTCCCAGATCCAGAAACAGGAACTGCCAAGAGTCTCTTTACCAGGCGACTAGTCAAGACGGTTGGCTTTGAAATCGATAGCGATGAGGTCGATCTATACGATGCTCTCACCGGATATGTCGAGGAGCAGTCTATAAAGGCAATCCATGATGAGAACACCGTCCGAGGCCGGGCCCTCGGATTCACCATGGCCATGCTGCAGAGACGGTTTGCCTCCAGCACATATGCCCTCCGAAGAAGCCTGGAGCGCATTAAAGAGAAGAGAGAGCGGATTCTGGCCGATCCAGATGCCTATCGTCAGCAGCAGATGGAGAAGAAGATACCGGAAGACTTCGAAGATCTTACCGAAGAGGAGCAGCAGGAGATCCTTGAGGATCTGGAAAATGCAGTGGCATCCGTAGATCCGGAGGCTCTCAAGGAAGAGATCTTTCTGCTGGGAAGATTGATCGAAAGGGCCAAGGCCCTGGAGCAGCGGGCCATTGAATCCAAGTTGCGCAAACTCAAAGACCTTCTCACTGAAGAAGGCATCTTCACTGACCCCAAGATGAAGCTGCTGATCTTCACCGAGCACAAGGACACCCTGGACTTTCTGGCAGGTGATGGGCAGGATGGGCGGCCCCTGGGCAAGCTCCTGGAGTGGGGCCTATCAGTTACCCAGATCCACGGCGGCATGAAAATCGGAGATAGGGACACGCCCGGGACCAGGATCAACGCGGAGAGGGTGTTTCGGGAGAGCTGCCAGGTTATGGTGGCCACAGAGGCCGCAGGTGAGGGCATCAACCTGCAGTTCTGCTGGCTCATGATCAATTACGATATACCCTGGAATCCCATGCGCCTGGAACAGAGAATGGGCCGCATCCATAGATACGGCCAGAAAAGAGACTGCCTGATCTTCAATTTTGTCTCCACTAATACCCGTGAAGGCCGGGTGCTGCAGATGCTCTTTGAGAGGATTGAGCGGATAGAGAGGGATCTCGATCCCGATAACACCGGCAAGGTCTTCAATGTCCTGGGAGATGTCCTTCCACCAAACCAGCTTGAGCAGATGCTTCGAGAGATGTATGCCAAGAGCTGCAGAGAGGAAGACATCAAGAGCGTAATCCTCAAAGAAGTAGACCTGAAGCACATTAAAGAGATAAAGGAGGATACTCTCGAAGGCCTGGCCAAGAAAGAGCTGAACTTATCGGCCATCGTCGGCAAATCGGAAGAAGCGAAAGAGAGGCGGCTCGTGCCGGAAGTGATAGAGGACTTTTTTGTCAAGGCGGCACCGATAGTTGGGCTGCTGGTGAAGCCTTTAAAGCAGGGCGAGCATATCTACCGACCAGGAAAGACGCCCAGGATGCTCTTCTCTGTCGGAGAAGAGATAGAGCCGAGGTTCGGCAAGCTTGGCCGGGAATACAAACATATAGTGTTCAATAAGGATCTTCTAGCTTCTGATCCCACTATTGAGTGGGTCACGCCGGGGCATCCACTTTTTGAAGCCGTCAGGATCTACTCCCTTCATCAGGCAGAAGACGATCTGAGGAGAGGTGCTGTCTTTTTCGATCTTTACAGCAGAGAGCCATATCGACTCGATGTATATTCGTCAGCGGTAAAAGATGGTCAAGGCAAGGTCGTCCATCGAAGACTTTTCGTGGCTCAAACCAATATGGATGGATCAATTACAGTCAGACAGCCTACCATCTTCCTGGACCTGATACCGTCAGATAGCAGTATGGATATTCCCGAAGGAGGCCACCTGCCAGAACGTGATTCGATAGAGCAGGCTCTCTTTGATAAGGCACTTCTTCCCTTCCTGGAAGAGATCCAGGCAGAGAGGACGAAAGAGATCAAGACCATCGAAGATCACATGGATATCAGCCTCAACGAGCTGATCGCCAGGCAGAGCCAGAATCTAATGGATTTGCAGATGAGGATGCAGGCGGGAGATACAACTCAGCCCTTTGCCGCCAACATCAAGACTGCAGAAGATCGTCTGGATGACCTCAATTCCAGGCTGGAGCGCCGAAAAGCGGAGCTGGAGCGGGAACGCTACCTGAACATCTCTGAGGTGCAGCATCATGGCAGGGCCTGGGTGCTACCTCACCCGGAGAGGAATACGCCAGGCTTAGCGCCTATGGTCGAGAACGAAGAGATAGAGAAGATCGCCGTCCAGGCAGCAATAGCCTATGAAGAGGCGAGAGGCTGGAAGGTTCAGAGTGTTGAGCAGGAGAACAGGGGATTTGATCTCATCTCCAGAAAGCCGCATCCTGAAGATCCTCAGACATCAGTTGAGGTCAGGTTCATAGAGGTTAAAGGCCGATCTGGGGTGGGAGATATTGCTCTGAGTGCAAATGAGTACAGGACCGCAGAGAGGCTGAAGAAAGATTATTGGCTCTATGCGGTTTTTAATTGCACTGTCAATCCAGAGATAGAGCCGGTCCAGAATCCTGCTCGCTTGGGATGGAAGCCTCTAGTGAAGATAGAGCATTACTTTGCAGGAGCAAAGATGATCCAGGAGGCGGCAGAGTGAACCAGGCAGAATATCCCAAGCGCCTGATTGAAGTCGATCAGTCCATAAAGAAAATCAGAGAAACCTCCTGCCTTGAGAAGGCCATCAGCTATAGCCATATATTCAGGCTATTCATTTGGCGAGAGCAAAGATCACAGGCTAGCTGCCAAGCGATGGTTCACTTTGCCCCAGACAGGTCTTTAATGCTGAAAGTAGGTGAATGTACCAATGAACGATGAGAGAAATGCTCTTCAAGCCAAGTTCGTTGAATCTGGGCGATTTGCCAACTTTGGTAATGTTTTAATGAGTATGCATGCCAAAGGATTTCGCTGTCACTGTGACACATTCTTGGAAATTTCTAGCCCAATAACCGCACTATGCGGCTTGAATGGAACCGGAAAGTCTACATTATTGCAGCTTGCTGCAGCTGCTTATGATAGCCCAAGGCCAAACATAATGCCAACATTTCATATTAGTGATTTTTTAGTTGTAGGTACTCTCGACCCTGCTCCTTTTGCAAGTAATGCAACAATTGAATACAAATATTGTAAGAATGATTCATCAACTAGAAGGGTAACTCTCTCTCGAACTGATACTCCAAGGCGTAAGCGTTGGAGAGGATATCAGCAAAGACCAAAGAGATCTGTTTTCTTTGCAGGAATTAGTCTATATTTGCCAAAAATTGAGAAGCCTGATTTCATCTATCGAAATGCGAATAGGCTGACAGTATCAAACACAAATGAGGTATCAGAGCGCATTAAGTCTTGGACATGTGATGTTCTTGGTCAAAGCTATGAAAATATACTCTCTAATGAAGTAACTTATTCCAAGCGGAAGGGTAACGTCATTTCGGTTCATAGATCTGGGACAAATTACTCAGAAGCTCACATGGGATATGGAGAAGGTCGCACATTATACCTAATAAGTATGCTAGAAAAGATCCCTGAAAAAAGTCTTGTGTTAATTGAGGAACCTGAAACATCACTCCATCCGAGTGCACAATTCCAATTTGGACGTTATCTCGTAAATGTGTCAAAGGAAAGAGGTCACCAGATCTTTCTTACAACACATAGCGAGTTTATATTAAATTCTCTTCACTCTAAATCTAGAATATTTATTAATAGGACGGATGGTGGCATCAGGCCTATAGTAGGTCTAACTGCGCTTCAAGCTAAAAGTCTTATGTCTAATGGTAGCGAAAAAGCATTGCATATCCTTGTTGAAGATAAGTGCGCCAAATCAATTTTATTTCAAATAATAAAAAAAGTTGATATAAATCTTTTGCAGTCAGTTGGAATCTACCCCGCGGGAGACTCTGATGTAATCGCTAAAACTGTGAGATCCTTAAAAGATACAGGTCTTCCTGTAGTAGCTATACGAGATGGAGATAAAGGCGATTCAATTAAAGAAGGAATCTTTAAGTTGCCAGGAAGCTTGCCGCCTGAGAAAGAATTATTTTCCAATAGAGAAGTAAAAGATTACATCCTCTCGCAATATAACATAAATCTGGATGATTTCCTTGCGACATTGAGGGGTGTCGATCATCACGATTGGCTTGAACGATTAGCGAAACAAGTCAGTCATGATGAGATTGCTTTAGTAAGTGAAATGGCACAAATCTATGCAGGGAGCCTTCCGGAAGGAATTGCAATGGCGTTGATCAAACCTTTGATAGAGGCATCTAGAAGATGAATCAATATCCTAAGCGCCTGATCGAGGTCGATCTGCCCATTAAGCGAATCAGCGAGCATGCTCGCAGGGAGAAGTCCATACGTCACGGCCACATCTCCACCCTGCATATCTGGTGGGCACGCCGGCCCCTGGCTGCCTGCCGGGCAGTGATATGCGCTGCCCTCTGGCCTGATCCTGCAGATCCTTTATGCCCGGTGAAGTTCAAAGAGGATGCAGTCCAGATCATGGCCCGCTTCTGCAATCCACTGGGCAGGCCGGACCTGGACTACAGCGAGCCACTGGACTACAGCGAGCCACTGGCCCTCAGAAAGGCGCTTCTGGATTTCATTGCCGATTTTTCCAACTGGGATAACTCCACGGATCAGAGATACCTGGAGACAGCCCGCGCCCTCACCCAGTCAGCCCATGAGTCATTGGGTGGTGCACCGGGAAGCCGTCCCCTGGTGGTCGATCCCTTTGCAGGCGGCGGCTCAATCCCCCTAGAGGCCCTGCGGGTAGGGGCGGACGCCTTCGCCTCAGATCTGAATCCCGTGGCGGTTCTGCTCAACAAGGTGGTGCTGGAGTATATTCCCAAATACGGGCAGCAGCTTGCTGATGGGGTCCGAAGATGGGGCGAGTGGATCAAGATCGAGGCGGAGAAGGAGCTATCGCAGTTCTATCCCAAGGATCCAGATGGAGCGACACCCATTGCCTATCTCTGGGCTCGTACCGTCACCTGCGAGGGTCCGGGATGCGGAGCAGAAGTTCCATTGATGCGCGCACTCTGGTTGGCAAAAAAGAGCCGTCACTCCGTGGCATTGAAGTTCATCCCCGACCGGGAGAAGAAGCGAGTTGATTTTGAGATCGTTCAGAATCCAAAAACCCAGGATGTGAGCGAGGGCACAGTCCGCAGGGGCTCGGCCACCTGTCCTGTCTGTGGCTATACCACTCCTGTGGCTTCGGTGCGAAGGCAGCTCAAGGCCCGCCGAGGAGGGGCAGCAGATGCCAGACTCTTTTGCGTCGTCACGACGAAGCCGGGACAGCAGGGGCGATTCTACCGTCTGCCGACAGAGAGGGATCTTGAGGCGGTGAGGAGGGCGGCGGAGGTGCTGGAGAGAAAGAATGCGGAGCATACCGGATCTCTCTCCCTGGTACCAGATGAACCGACTCCACAAGGGGGTGGTAGTGGCGCCGGGAGGGCATTCTCTCAACGAAACTACGGCATGGATCTATTTGGGGATCTATTTACATCCAGGCAGGCACTGGCGCTGACCACGCTGGCCCGACTGGTGCGGGAGGCGGGACGGAGGCTGGCCGATGAGAACGATGCCGGATTAACAGCGGCGGTGCAGACATGCTTGGCGATGGCAAATGATAAACAAGCAGATTATAATTCCTCATTATGCACCTGGAACACCCGGGGTGAATATATCGGCCATACGTTTGGACGACAAGCACTCCCAATGATCTGGGATTTTGTTGAGCTGCAACCGTGTGGAGATGGTTCAGGAAATCTAGACGGTGCATTTGAATGGATATTCAGAGTCTTATCAAAAGAAACTGAATCGAGAGAACAAGTAATTCGATATGGACTAAGCGATTGTGCCAATGCTATACATATCCCTCTCCCAGACGACACTGCAAAATGCTTTGTGACTGACCCACCTTATTATGATGCTGTACCTTATTCCGATTTATCTGACTTTTTCCTGGTTTGGCTCAGAAGAAATTTAGAAAATACTCATGACTCGTTATTGAAAGAATCACTATCTCCGAAAGATGAAGAATGCATAGTTGACGAAGTCAAAGGTAAAGATAAATCCTATTTTGAATCCACAATGTCCAAAGCAATGTCAGAAGGCCGACGTGTTCTCACTCCTGATGGTATCGGCATAGTCGTCTTCGCTCACAAGTCAACCAGTGGCTGGGAGGCCATGCTCCAAGCTATGATCGATGCCGGCTGGACCTTCACCGGATCTTGGCCCATCGATACTGAAATGGGCGCTCGCCTTCGAGCTATGGACTCCGCCGCCCTTGCCTCTTCTATCCACCTTGTCTGCCGTCCCCGTGAGAATCCCTGCGGTGAGGTCCGCACAGATGACGTCGGAGACTGGCGGGAAATTCTCTCCGAGCTTCCCCAGCGCATTCACGCCTGGCTGCCCGGGCTTGCCCAGGAAGACATCGTAGGTGCAGATGCCATATTTTCCTGCCTTGGCCCGGCCCTGGAGATCTACAGCCGCTACTCCAGGGTGGAGAAGGTCAATGGTGAGGTCGTGACCCTTAAAGAATACCTAGAGGAGGTCTGGGCTGCGGTCTCCCGAGAGGCTTTAAGCACAATCTTCTCCGGCGATACCGCAGGCTTCGAGGAGGATGCTCGCATAACAGCCATGTGGCTGTGGACCCTTTCCGCAGGCGCAAACGGTGCAACCGTCGGCCAGGAGGAAGAAGAGTCGGAAGATGAGGCCCCGACAAAGGCCAAGGTCAGCGGCTTTGTTCTGGAGTATGATGCAGCTCGCAAGATCGCCCAGGGCTTGGGAGTCAGCCTGGAAAACATCCCCAGCATTGTGGAGGTCAAAAAGGACAAGGCCCGGCTTTTGCCCGTCTCTGAACGTGCTTCTTACCTCCTGGGACGGGAAACCATTGCACCACGCCGACAAAAGAAGGAAAAGATGCGGCAGATGACGCTCTTGGGAGAGGTAGTCGAGGGAACTATAGATAGCAAAGCCCCAGGAACGGATTTTTCTGCGGGCAAGACCATGCTGGATCGGCTCCATCAGGCCATGCTCCTTTTCGCAGCAGGTCTGGGAGAGTCTCTGGGCGCCTTTTTGCGGGAGCAAGGGCAGGATCAGAGCCTCTGGAGCCTGGCCCAAGCGCTGGCGGCACTCTATCCAGCTGGAAGCGAGGAGCGGCGCTGGGTGGAGGGAGTTCTGGCGAGGAAGAAGAGCCTGGGAATATGAGCCCATTGGAATTGAAGAGAGCATTCTTCAGCACCGTCCGGCAACATGAATTTGCCTCGCCTCTGAGGGAAGCTGCCCTCTCCCAGGATCTGGCTGCCTGGACCAGGTATCTCACTGCCGCCACTATCAGGACCTGTGAAGGCTTGGGCTGGAAGGCTGCGGCCAAAGGCCAGAGGCTCCAGCATCTCCCTGAAGCCAGGAACGAATACCTGACCATAGATGTGATGGCATTTCATCATCTTCAAACATCGACGCGCTGGCCTTTTCCCATCGCTGCTTTTGAATTGGAGAACAGCAAAAATCAAGACCGCATAGCCTATTCTCTATGGAAACTACTATGTCTACGTGTGCCCCTGCGAGTGCTCTTCTGCTATCGCTATGATTCATCAGAAGGAGACGCCATTATTCGCTTTCTGCAGCAAGAGATTCTATCCACCATCGATCAGCCCCCTGAAGGCGATACTGTGGTGGTAGTGGGCAGCAGAGATGAATCATCGGCTTTTCCCTATGGCTTCTTTCGCTGGTGGCATCTTTATCCCAGCACCATAAGCTTTAACGTAATTTAGATCAAGCCCTATTCCCTGGTAGGAGAGGAGAGAATGGCCCTGAAGCCCTGGTATAAGGTAGTTAATCCCCGCAAGGATCTTAGGGAAGGCAAATCCCTGGTCGTTGCCGAGTTTGCCGTGCATCTCGATCAGATACGAGATAATAAAGGATATGAAGAATACAGAATTCCAGAAAGGTTCTTCGAAAACACCTACCTTACCGACGGCCTGATTGCCACTGCTTCCGAGGTGTTGCGCCGTCTATCCGGCGATGATACCCAAAATGCAGTCTTTAACATGGCCACACAATTCGGTGGCGGCAAAACTCACTCTCTGGCCCTCTTCTACCACCTCGCCACCAACGGCCCAAATGCCAATGCCTTCGTGGGCGTGCAGAAGATCCTGGAGAGATCCGGCCTCTCCTCGGTCCCCAAAGCCGCAACTGCGGTTTTTGTGGGAACTGAATTCGACTCCATATCTGGAAGAAGCCGAGATGGCGAGCCTCTGCGCAAGACTCCCTGGGGAGAGATTGCCTTCCAGCTGGCCGGAGAAGAGGGTTTTCAGATCGTAAGAGAGCAGGACGAAGAGCTTCTCGCTCCCGGAGGTGATGTCATCCGGGCCTTCCTGCCCAAGGACAAGCCCTGCCTCATCCTCATGGACGAGCTGATGAATTACGCCAGTGGCTACCGCAAGCTGGGCTTGTCTGCCCAGCTCTACCGATTTATCCAGAACCTCTCCGAGGTTGTCAGGGGTCTCAGCAATGTGGTCGTGGTAATCTCCATCCCCGCTTCACAATTGGAGATGACTGCCGAGGATGTTCTCGATTATGATCGCTTCAAGAAGGTCCTGGACAGGGTGAGCAAGCCCATAATGATCTCCTCAGATGCGGATATTTCAGAGATCATCCGGCGGCGGCTCTTCGAATGGGATAAAGACCACCTGACCGCAGAGGGTAAAGTCGTCCTGGACAAAGAGGCCATCAAGACCTGTAAGGCCTATGCTGAGTGGGTCAAAGAGAACAGGCTGCAGATCCCGGCCTGGTTTGATGCCGATCACGCCGAAGAGGCCTTCAAAGCCACTTATCCCTTCCACCCCATGACCATCTCTGTCTTCAGGAGAAAGTGGCAAACCCTGCCCAGGTTTCAGCGAACGCGCGGCGTGCTGCGCCTCCTGGGCCTGTGGGCCTCTAGAGCTTTCCGTGAGGGCTGGACTGGAGCGCATCATGATCCACTCATCTGCCTGGGCACAGCACCCCTGGAGGAAAGGGATTTCAGAGCGGCAGCTTTGGAACAGCTCGGAGAGCAGCTCCTGGAAGTCCCCATAACCACAGACATAGTGGGAAGCCCTGAAGCACATGCATTGAGGCTGGATAGCCAGGCCATCGACACCATAAAAAAGGCCCGGCTACATCGCAAGGTTGCCACAGCGATATTTTTCGAATCCAATGGGGGCATGACCAAGAACGAGGAGGCCACGCTTCCCGAGGTCCGCCTTGCCGTAGCCCAACCCGATCTGGACATAGGCAATGTTGAGACCGTGGTCGAGAGTCTGAAGAAGACCTGCTACTACATCAATGAAAGGGGAACGAAATTCGGAGTCCGACCGGGAATAAACAAGCTCTTCGCTGATGGTCAGGCAGCAGTCGAGGGGCCGGAGATAAATGAAAGGGCTCATCAGGCCGTTCTGGAGGTCTTCAATAAAGGCAAGGGCCTCAAACCCATTCCGTTTCCTGAAAAGAGTAACGAAATCCCGGATCAACCCGCATTGAACTTGGCCGTTTTATCGCTTGAGCATACTATGAGAGAGACCACCACCCTCTCTCTGGTAGAATCCATGACCAAGGACCACGGCAGTTCAGCCCGCTTCTATAAGAGCGCCCTTATCTGGGCCATAGCAGATAACGATTCAGCTCTCAGATCCAAATCCCGTGAGCTGCTGGCCTGGGAGAAGATAAAAGAGGAGGAGAGCCGGCTGCAGCTTGATGATTCTCAAAAGATTCAGGTCAGGGAGAATATCCAGAGAGCCGAGCGGGACCTGAAAGAATCCGTCTGGTGGAGCTACAAAAATCTTGCTCTTCTTGGCAAAGACAACAATCTGATGCTCATCGACCTGGGGAAGATCAACCCTAGCATGTCAGACTCGCTGGTGGGCCTTTATATGAGCCATCTCCGCCAGAAGGATCTGATAACGGACAGAGTCAGCCCAACATTCCTGGCCCGCAACTGGCCAGCCTCTGAGGAGTGGTCAACAAAGGCAGTCAGAGACGCTTTCTTTGCATCGCCCCTATTTCCAAGGCTCTTCAGTCAAGAGGCGGTCAAGGAATTGATTTCCAAAGGGGTATCCTATGGTATCTTCGCTTATGTGGGAAAATCCGCAGAAGGCAGATACTCTCCATTTCATTCTAAGGAAGATCTGCCACTGGATAATATAGAGATAGCTGACGATATGTATATCGTAAAGGAGCCGGTCAAGCAGCGATCCGCAGAGCCTGAGACCATAATAGTATCTCCCGGCCATGCAAGCCTCAATCCGTCCGGAGAAATTCATTTTTCCGCCAGAGCACTGGACAAATTAGGCAACGAGATCGGTGATGCTAAGATAGAGTGGAATGCCACAGGCGGCTCTATAGATCAGCTTGGTAACTTCAAGGCAAGCGCAGAAGAAGGCACCTTCAAGGTAACTGCCTTTTTGGGGAGAGTTCTGGGTTCAGCCACAATTAACGTGGTCAACGAGGTTCGCAAAGCCGTTCGCCTAACAATATCTCCCTCAGATCCCCGAATGAATCCAGGGAAAACACAGCCATTCTCCGCAAGGGGATTCGATCAATCTGGAAATGAGGTTCCTTTGGACCACATAGAGTGGGCGTCTATAGGCGGAGAGATAAACGATCAAGGCGTTTTCCAAGCTGGCCTAGAAGAGGGCAATTTCGTAGTCACGGCCACTTCAGGAGAGATAAAAGGCACCTCGAAGGGTATTATCAAGAAGGTCAAGGCTCATTGGTCCGGCGAGATGCCACATCAAAAGTGGTCTCAATTTTACACCAGGGTTCTCATGAAGCATGTGGTGGGGAATAAATTGAGGCTCACCATTGATCTGGCCCTATCCGATATAACGGATGACGATATCGAGCAGATGCGCATTGCTCTAAAGGAATTGGGCCTTGAGGATGAGGTTGAAGTAAGCTGAGTAGTATGCTCAGACCGAGTTCAGATAATCCTGAGGCACGTCCTCGAATCCCACCCAGCTATACCACTTGGACAGCCCAAGGAACTCCGCCCATCTGTCGATCATGAATCTGTCGCCCTCGTAGCTGTTCACGTAATCCTTCTCCGTGAGCTGCATCAGCTGCTTGCCCTTCTTAGAAAAAGGCGTGTTGCGGTAGGGCCTGGCCAGATCGGCTTTGATGTGGCTGCCTATCAGGTTGAAGAAGACAAAGTTCATTATATTAGATGAATTATAGATCTTGGCTGGGGTGGTCACCTGGACATTTCTGGATATGCCCTTCAGAGCCTGCTGGTTCTGCCTTTCCAGGGACTGGAGCTGATAAGGTCTCAACTCGGGGTAGCCGTCATAGATCCACCTCTCGATCATGATATCGGGCGGATAATTGGTGAGCTGCCTGACCAAACCATCTATCCACATGCCTGCCACCCGAACCAGCTCTTGCATCGGTATCAGCTTTGAGATCCTGTTTAGGTCCCCCTCGATCTCTTGCAACATTGCTCTGTGATCCTTGGGTTTGGCAGGAATCATCCTCTTCTCTTCAGGCACTCCGAACATCCTCAGTATATGGCCGCATTCATGGGCCACCAGGTGGTTGATGATCGCATCATGCTGCGTTCTGTAGAAGACAACATGGGTGGGCATGGCCTTCCTGGCGATCTTCACCGCAGCAAAGGTATTCAGTTCAGCCTTCTCTACGAACCTTAAAGGCTTGCCAGTTGCCGCTTCTACCTCGCTCAAAATGGATTTTACGGGCTCAATAAGCTCTAGGGTCATTGCGATATCCCTGATTCGACCATCTTTAATGCCAGGTTATATTCATTGGTGAAATCCATGCCCAGATCCAGGCTTGGATCGATCTGCTGGAAGCCGATGTACATGATGCTCACGAGCTGCAGGGCGGTAAATTCTCCCGTCAGAGCCCTCAGGCGGAATCTCTTGTTGGGATCATTGATCTCGAATCCCTGTCTTCCAAGGAGGGCGATCTCAAAGCTTATGTCCTGGACTCTCTTCTGGGGCATCCCCTCAAACATCTTCAGGGCGCTTATCATGTAGAAAACGACATCCATCCTGGGGCCGCTGGACTTGAGAGTCTTAAACGCAATCTCCCCCAGTCCCTCTCTCGCCAGCTCCTTTAAAGTCTCGGAGGCGGGCATGTCCAGAAGATCTTTGAAGTATTTCTCGGCGTTTTCCAGGTCATTCAGTGATTTATAAGCGAAGGCAAGCCCGTAAACCGTCTGGGGGTCCTGGGGATTGATCTCGTGGGATCTCTTGAGGTAATAAAATGCGCTCTGGTAATCTTTTTCCTTGCCAGATATCCCCCCCAGATTCTTGAGGGCAAAGGGATTATCTGGGGCGATCTTCAGGGCCTCTAAGGTGTATTCCTTGGCATTTTTGAGATAGCCGAGGTTCATATAGGCGAATCCCAGGGCTACGTGGGCATTGGCATTTCCTGGTGAGATTTCAATGCACTTCTTTAATAGCGGTACTGCGCTATCGGCCCTGCCTAGTTCTGTATAGAGCATGCCGAGATTGTAGAGGATATCCTCATTCTCTGGGTCTTGCTTTAGCAGCTCCTCGAAGTAGATTCTGGCTTCGTCCAGCCGCCCGTCCTGGATGAACTTCAGAGCCTGTTCAAAGTGATCCATCAATGAGGTAGATGATGAGGCATTATTAAAATGATTATCCCACCGGCGATCTACCGGAGAACAGCCCGAATATGCCAGGATCGAAGATATTTGTTCTTAGCCCCACCAGCTCCACGGATAGAACTCGTTATTTTCGAAGTCCTTTATCTCGGCGTGGCCGGCATCCACAAGCATTTTGTTGAAGTTTCTGCCCGGCACGCCATTCTCGCTGAGATAAGCCACGGCCACCCAACGATCATACTGGTCTTTGCCGGTCTTATCGTCCAGATCCAGGAAAATGTAGGTGCTCAGCAGCCAGGATCGGGTATATGCGGATGCATTCTTTCCAGCTTCGCAGGCTTTAGCGCCTCTGGTTTCCGGGCAATCAATATCTGCAAGCCTGACCCTGATGAGGTCCTCGGAGAGCGAGCTGTCTTGGAGCTGTACATCAAAGGTATCCCCATCTATGACTTTGGTGACTCTTCCCATGGCCTCATCTGGCTCGCCAGCGGCCAGGGCGATCAGGAGAAACAGAGGCAGCACGAAGATGGCGTTGGTCGGCTTCATGGGGCATATCTCATATCCTCCCCTTTATGCCAGCTGTGGGAAGGCGTTTGCTGGCTGGCAGATGATCCTAAACCACTCAAGAGTCCAAGTGTCTCGGCGTAACTTCACTTTCGCCCCGCCCCCTTGCCTCGCCCTGATATCCCCGAAGCACCCTGTTCTCCATCATGGAGATCGAACTGCTCCCCGCCGTCTCCCTCCTCCCCGAGACCTTCAACGTGCTGGTCGCCCCGGTGGAGCTGATGGCTGGAGCCATCAATAGCCACCCTGAATTGCAGCGCTACAAAATCCTCTTCATCAGCGGCAACTACTCCCGCATCCTCAGCCGGCTGGACCGCAACATCTCCGAGCTGGATGTGCGGCGGGCCTTTACCTCCTTCCAGCTCATGACCATACTGGAGGAGAACCACCACAGCTTCCTGATCGTAGAGCACGACCCCCTGCTCTACGAGGACTCCCAGGAGATGGTGGGCTACCTAGCCCAAGCCCTCAAGCAGACCTCTCGGGAGGCCACGGTCCTGCTCTACGCCCCGGCCCTGGACCCTCACCTGCAAGAGATGGCCGAGCTGGCCGACCGGGTCTTCTGCATCTACAATGAGCCGGCTGGGGCGAAGGGCCGGGGGAAGGCCGAGGCGAGGACGACCGGAGAGCAGAGGACTCTGGAGGCATACTCGTGAAATGGCCCTGGCAGCGGGCACAGGCCGAGCCAGTCGAGCCCAGGCGAGCGATAAGCAGCAAGGCCATGGAGCTTCAGGCGGCCAAGAGATTTAATTCCTCTTCTCTCTCGGATGTGTTTGTACCATGTTTAAGACTTCATTTTTAGGGTCTCTATTCACACAATTACCAGGGATAATGCTGGGATAAGCCAAACAATATTCCAAAAGGATCGAGCCACAAAATCCATAATGGCAGAACTATCTTATACTGGCTGGATGCCAAAGCCTTCGTGAATGATCTCGGGAGAGGTGCAAACGAGTGCGACCAAGCCAGTCTAAATAAGCTGTTGGAGACCAATGCCAGAAACCTGCGATGACATGGAACCCAGTGGGCAAAGAAGAAAGGATAATGAGAAATTGGGAGCTACAAGACTATGGGAATGATAGTAATGCACTACAATGATTACCCAAAGAGAATATCAGTTGAGCATGAATGCATAGGTAAAATTCTAAGCGCTTTAGCTCTAAAAAAGGTTGATAAATCATTTTTTTGAGGATGTGATCGTATTAAAGCTTCAATAAAACATCTCTCTATTCGAGTTCCTTGGCATGATTCTGGCTGGAATGGTTGCGTATGCTCTAATCCGAGATCTAATGCAGCCTGTCTTGTACTGGATCGCATCAGCGAAACAAAAGATGATGATCATGAACAAAAGATTGCAGGAAAATTACTATCTGACCTCCCACCAGCTGATTGGCCCGCATGTGTACAAGAGCGCAATGCATTCATGTCTCCTCATGAGCTGATTCGTCCCATAGCTCACCCATATAGTGAAACCAGTAATGATCATAACCATATTCTAACAACTGATTTCCGCCAGCCACCATATTCTGCTGCAGCCATCCCATTCCGTTGGATGAACCGTGAATCTGCATGGGTGCTTGGTGCCGAAAACGAATTGGATGCAGATCCAGGAAGGGAGCCAAAAAGCCCTAAATGGTTAGCGAACAGCCATTGGGTCCAGAATTATGAAAATCAGAAGGCAATGCTTGAGGGATTCTTCCACCAGGTTCAGCCTGAGAAATCCCTTTGTTTCTTCTATGCCAAGCAGACACCCCTCTCAGAGGAAGATGATCGAATAATAATCGGTGTGGGTAGGATCATAAATGTTGGTCGCCTGGAAGAGTACGATTATGAGAAACCCGCCCTTAGGGCTTATATTTGGGATAGATTAATACAGCACTCGATACGTCCTGATTTCCAAGACGGCTTCCTGCTTCCCTACCAGGCCATACTTGAAAAAGCAGAGACGGACCCAACCATTGATCCATCTCATTATCTAGCTCTAGCCCCAGAAGATAGACGTATTGAGTTCTCTTATGCCACCGAGCATGTGAGTCATGATGGTGCCATTGCAGCTTTGCTCTCTTGCAAAGAGGCTATAGAGAAATCAAGTAGTCTGATCGATGGCCCTTGGGAAATGGCCCTCAACTGGATAGATGCTCGTCTAGCAGAACTTTGGAAGATGAGGGGCCCATGTCCTGGCCTGGGTGCAGCTCTCACAGCCTTTGGAATAGGTCAAGGCACCTTTATGGCTTATGAACTTGCAGGAGGGATAGCCGAGAATGAGGACCCTTGGCCTCAAGTAGATCGAGCTATTGCGAACCCATCATCATTATCTCCCTACTTAGCCAAGCGCATTACCCTTTCTATTCAAAAGAAATGGAAGGACATCAACAAAAATAAGCCTGAACGCCTAGCCCTACTCAGGCTGATATCCAGAATGGAGATATCTCCGGATCAAGCCGCGAGGTTCTACACGCAGGAGGAGCGGTTAGCTGCAGGCATTAAATGCTCTGATGGAGAGCTAATTGCCGATCCATATCTGTTTTATGAGTTAGATCGTCATTCTCTTGATCCTATAAGCCTGATGACAGTTGATAGAGGGATCTTCCCTCAATCCAGCATTAGAGAGGTTCATCCTCTTCCGAAACCCTCTTTAGTTGATGATCCTACTGACTATCGACGAGTCAGAGCATTTATTATTAGAGTTTTGGAAGACGCAGCTGCACGAGGCCATACACTATTACCCAGATCGGATATAGTCAAGCAGATTAGAGATATGCCAGTAGATCCAGAATGCCCAATAGATGGAGATCTTCTGGATGCTATAACAGATTCTCTACCACCTGAAATCAATGTATGTGATATAAGTGATGGGTCTAAAGCATATCAACTGGGCCGATTGCATGAAGTTGGATCGCTAATACGAGATATGGTAGAAAGAAGGATCGCCGGGAAGAGGCATCATGTCCCAGTAGACTGGCGTAAAAAGCTAGATTTAGAATTTAAGGACACTCATCTTACCGATGATGAAAACGCAGCACGTATAGAGAAAGCGGCTGCACTTAAAGAACTTGCGGAATCTAGATTTTCTGTATTAATAGGATCTGCTGGTACCGGTAAGACGAGACTTTTATCTGTGCTTTGTAAGGAACCATGTATAGAGGCAGGAGGCGTACTGCTTCTTGCACCTACTGGTAAGGCCAGAGTAAGATTACAGCAATCTACCGGGATAATAGCTCAAACAATCGCTCAATTCCTCCGACCTCTCGACCGTTTTAATGAAATTACAGGCGAGTACAGGCTATCGGATATGGCCAAGATAGGTCCAGGAAAAACCGTCATAATTGATGAGGCATCTATGCTCACTGAGGAGCAGATAGGATCTCTGATAGATGCCATCAAGGGCGTAGAGCGACTTATATTGGCAGGAGATCCTAAACAGCTTCCTCCGATAGGTGCAGGCAGGCCTTTTGTGGATATAGTCCATCGGCTTATGCCTGAGAACATAGAATCAACTCTTCCTCGAATTGGTAATGGATATGTTGAATTGATCATTAACCGTAGACAATCCAGATTACAGTCCCTTGAAAATCGGCAAGATCTACAGTTAGCTGATTGGTTCAGTGGTCGCTCTTTAGGTCCGGGTGAGGATGAGGTTCTCAGTAACATCACGCATACTAAGCAAATAGATAGTACTTTGAAGCTCGTACCATGGACAGATCATGGGGACCTAAATAAAAAGCTTCTGCAGGTTCTGATTGAAGAGATAAATATATTAATCGAGGATTTAGCTCAAAAAGATCTCGATGATACATTAAAATTTGCATTAAGCCTGGGTGGGGTATTAAATAACGGTTATGTTTACCATAATCCAACAAATTCCAATAAAGATGACAAGAAACCTGGTAGTAGAGGGTCTGAAGCCTGGCAAATTCTATCCCCTGTAAAAGGCATGGCCCATGGTGTAAGGGATCTAAATCGTTTAATCCAAAAGACCTTCCGTTCTTCTACCATTAAATTTGCCAGGTCTTGGTACGGAAAGATACCAAAGCCAATGGGACCAGAGTGCATCGTTTATGGCGATAAAGTAATTAACATAGTAAATCATCATCGCAAGAACGTATCCCCAATGGAAGGAAGCCTAGGATATGTAGCAAACGGTGAGATTGGGATTGCAGTAGGACAATTCAATAGCAAATCTTCATCCAAGCCATGGAGACTGCAGGTGGAATTCTCATCCCAACCAGGCTTCACATACGATTATACTTCTAGAGATTTCTCCGAGGATGGAAATCCTAAATTAGAGCTTGCATATGCCATTACTGTGCATAAGGCCCAAGGTAGTGAATTTGGCGTGTGTTTTCTAGTTCTTCCGAATCCATGTCGGCTTCTATCAAGAGAGTTGCTTTATACTGCATTGACTAGACAGCAAGATAAAATAATTATATTGCACCAAGGCGATCTTTCGGGACTAAAACGTTATGCTTCAGACTTCTACTCTGAAACCGCTCAAAGGTACACGAATTTATTCCGAGCTCCTGCACTAATAGAAATAGATGGCAGATTCTATGAAGAAAATTTGATTCATTGTTCAGGCAAAGGCGAAGCTATGCGCTCTAAGTCGGAAGTTATTATAGCGGATTCTTTGGCAGAGGCAGGAATTGAATATGACTATGAGCTGCCATTACATGGTAATGATGGAATCATACGTTACCCGGACTTTACAATAGAAGATGCAGAGTCAGGGTTAATCTACTATTGGGAACATTGCGGAATGCTCAGTAACCCGCAATATCGAAAGAGATGGGAGAAAAAGTTGGAATGGTACCTTTCTCAAGATATCTTGCCTCGTGATAAAGGCAGTGGTGAGAAGGGAACACTGATAGTGACCTCAGATAGTGGGAAAGGTGGAATTAATTCCATGGAGATAAAGGGTTTGATAAAAGAGATTTGGGGTTAATTGCATCTCTTAAAGGGCCTCTAAAGTCCCGCGTCCGGAGAATGCTATTTATCAAATACCGCTCCATTGATCGAAGGCGAATAAAAGACCATGAAGCTCGCTTTTGATCGAGGCACAATCCGTATCCAGGGAGATGTCCGCGTCCCTAACACCACCTGGGATGAGCGCTCCAAGACCCACCGAGCCATGGCTCTGTATTACAGGGAGATACTCGATTTTCTGAAGAGATCCTGCTTCGACTTCGATGATGAGGTCCTCGATCTCCTACCCTGCCCCGAGCTTCAGAGCAGCGCTGTATTGAGAGACTACCAGAACCAGGCCCTGGATGCATGGACCGCCAATGACAGCCGTGGCATAATCGTGCTCCCCACCGGAAGCGGCAAGACCCTCGTGGGGATAAAAGCCATTGCCCAATTGAACACCCCCACCCTGGTGGTGGCTCCTACCCTCGATCTGGTGGCCCAGTGGCGCTCCAGGCTTAAGAAGGAGTTCAAGACTGAGGTAGGGGTATTGGGCGGCGGCGAATGGGAGATCAAAGCCCTGACCGTTTCCACCTACGACTCTGCCTACATCCATGCCGATAAGCTGGGAAACAGGTTTGGCTTGATAATCTTCGATGAGGTCCACCACCTCCCCGCAGCAGGGTACAGGAACATAGCTGAGATGTTCGCCTCCCCTTTCCGGATGGGCCTGACAGCTACCTTCGAGCGGGAGGATGGCCTGCATGAGGAGCTTAACCGTCTCGTAGGCGGCAAGGTCTTCGAGAAGAGGGTAAAGGAGCTTACCGGAACGCATCTCTCGCCCTTCCGGCTGGAAAAGATCGCTGTCGAGCTGACCGAAGGCGAGAAAGCGGAATATGAGACAAACCAGAAGATATTCTCCGACTACCTGGCCAGGATCAACCTGGTCATCCGGGGGCCAGCCGACTTCCAGAAGCTGGTCATGAGGAGCGGCAGAGATCAGGGGGCCAGAAGAGCGCTGCTCGCCAGGAACAGGGCCAGGGATATCGCCTATAACAGCATTTCCAAGATGAAAAAGCTCTCCAAGATCCTGGAAAGACATAACGATGGCAGGATATTCATCTTCACCGAGCACAACAAGCTGGTCTACCGGATCTCAAGGCAGTTCCTGATACCGGCCATAACCTACCGGACGACGGGCAAAGAGAGGGCTGAAACCCTGGACAGGTTCAGATCGGGCGTTTACAAGGCAGTTGTCACCTCCAAGGTTCTGGACGAGGGGATAGACGTCCCGGACGCCGATGTGGGCGTCATTCTGAGCGGAACAGGAAGTGAGAGGGCATTTATCCAGAGGTTGGGGAGAATTCTCCGCAAGAAAGAGGGCAAGCAGGCCGTGCTTTACGAGATTGTATCCGCAGAGACGAGCGAGGTCAATACAGCCAGGAGAAGAAAGAGGCCATTGAAGCAATAGGATAAGAAAATGCTTACCAGCGACCTACTTGTCACCAAGATTTCCAAGGGAAAGATCGAGCCCGTTTATGCCCGTCTGGATCAGGGTAACCTGGAGATCGCCGCCTCGGTTATCGGCGTATTTGAGGGGAAAGTAGGCAGAACATACGGAGAGCTTATCGAGGAGCTGGAGGGCATTGAAGAGATCAACTTCCGCCTGATCCGGGGGCTCGCCCAGATCCTGGAGAGAAGATGCGTAATAGAAACTGAGGCGGCCATCGATCCTATTGCAGCCAGAAGGGCTGTCTTTGAGGAGTCTGGCGGCTTTGTCACCAGCAAAGATGGTCGGGAAAAGGTTCTGAATGGGGCTGCCAGGAAGCTATCTGTCGCCCCAGCCGAGCTGGAAAGGGCCCTCTGGGCGGACCAGGAAGACAATCTTGCGGTAAAGGAGTTTCGGACTCTGGCCCCGGAGGACCTGCTCAAGCAGTACAATCTATCCCTGGCCCAGACTCTTCTCTTCAGGGCCACGGCCATGGAGATCCAGGTGGAGGACAATTACCAGCCGTTATTCAGGAAGATCAAGCAGCTCGGCCTCATTTATTCCATACATGATGGCAAGATCTCCCTGGAGGGGCCTCTCTCCCTGTTCAAGCTGACCGAGAGGTATGGCTCGGCCTTTGCCAGGTTGCTGCCCACCCTGATGCAGGCCGGCAGGTGGAGTTTGAAGGCCAGCATATCCAGGAAGACCTTTCAGGGAAAGAGGATCTATGACTTCGCTCTGGACCACACCCGAAGATCGCTTTTCGGCGTAGAGTCCGATCCCGAGATTGGCTTTGATAGCGTCATTGAGAGGGAATTCTATCAGCTCGGCTTCAAGGGCTGGACGGTGCAAAGGGAGCCGGTCGTATTGCAGGCGGGGGAGTATGCCATCATTCCGGACTTCTCCCTGGAGCGGAATGGCGCAAGGATATATGTTGAGATCATCGGATTCTGGACGCCGGAATATCTCAGGCATAAGATCCAGAAGCTGAATCTGCTGCAGGAAAAGGAGAGCTTGATCCTGCTTGTGAACAGAAACCTGGCATGTACGGGCTCTGAGTTCCTGGCCGAAAACCTCCTGTTCTATGACAAGAAAATCCCCCATCTGGAGATCATCAAGATCCTGAGAGGATACGAGGAGAAGCAGAAAGCGGAAGAGATGGCCAGGCTGGAAGGGATAGAGATCTCATTTGACAGCGATGCAGGCGTCATCGATCTGGAGAAGGTCGCCAGGAGGTATGGCGTCGGCGTCGAGTCCTTGAAAGAGACAATTAAAGGGCAGAGCAGGCCCGACTTTTCGCTGCTCGGCGACCAGCTGATAAGCCAGCGCGTTCTGGAAGAGATCCAGGGCGAATTGGAAGGGGTGAAAAAGCATAATGAAGCCCTCAAGGTCTTCGAGAGGCATGGCATCAGATCATATAGCCAGGTGCTGGCCCTGCTGGGCTACAAGGTAAAATGGAGCGGTCTGGATCCAGATAACGCCGAAATTCTAAGGGCGTGAAGGGCCGTACCACTTCTGTCAAGATAGATTTGTACCTATATTCTCAGACTCGGAAGATAGTGCAATACCAAATACGCTCCGGTCAATACAAACACAATCA